>Ga0194125_10005542_pt1 | contig 19133 bp, 7 predicted proteins | sample TA2KigC250mmetaG_FD_148626 | JGI IMG/M metagenome (GOLD analysis project Ga0194125, IMG submission 148626) | Freshwater microbial communities from Lake Tanganyika, Tanzania - TA2015034 Kigoma Deep Cast 250m | ecosystem: Environmental > Aquatic > Freshwater > Lake | place: Tanzania: Lake...
CGCAGCTCGTTGCGATACCGCCTTCCATGGGAATAATGGAGCTGGTGAAGAAGATGCATCCCGCCCAGCTCTCGGAGATTGTCCGGACGGAGTTCGCCGGGCGCATGCCGCTGATGATCGAAGAGGTTGCCGGGATTGTTAAGGGCGCGGCTTTCTACAGGCTGACGCCCGGAAGGCTGGAACGTATGGTCGAGGGGATCGAGTCCATCGCATGACTGACGGCACGGCCACTTTTGCGCGGGAGCTGGTGCGCACGTCCGGACGGAGCATGGCGCCCCTTATCCGGGACAGGTCGCTTGTCGCATGCATGCCTGTTGTCCCTGGAGAGCTGAGGCCGGGCGACATCATAGTCTTCCGGCGGGAGGGGAGACTGGTTGCCCACAGGATCATCGGCATCCGGACCGGCAGCGCGGGGCAGGAGCTGAGGGAAAAGGGCGACAACACGTTCAGGGGCCGATGGATTCCTGCATCGAGTGTGACTGGCAGGGCTGTGGAGCTGATAGAAGGCTCGGCGAAGCGCAGCCTTGATGCAGGCGGTTGCGATCGGCGTCTGCGCCTCCTGACGCGCTGGTCCGCCCTGGAAGCCGACGCTTGTGACGCATACCTGAAGCTAGTTGCGCGGAACAGCGCCTTCCGTGCCGCCGGATTGGCGCTGGTTCCGGCCGCGTTGGTTGCCCTTCTCTTCAGGCGGCAGGTTTTCCGTCTCCTGATTAGCGCCTACCCGGCGCGGGTGACGGTCAATCCCGCGTCGGCGATAGGTTTCGTGCTGGGCTGCTTCAGGTCCCTGTTCGGCGGACCGCGGCCCGAGTCGGGAAGTCAGGAATCCCCCGACTGGGAAAGGGTGCTGGACGCAGCCGGTTCACTCGGTGTTCTGCCCATGCTGACGGCGGCTGGAGGGGCGGGGATGCCTGCCGTGTTTGCGGCGCAGGCGAGGAAGAGCGCGTATCGCGCGGCCCTGAACCATGACAACGCGATGAAGGCGTTGGGGGAGATATCGAAAGTCCTGGCGCCTGTCGCGCCGTACGCGGTGCTCAAGGGACCGTATCTCTACGAACTCCTCTATCGCGGCCGCTATCCGAGGGAATACGACGACGTGGACATCCTTATTCCGAGGTCGAAAGTGCGGGAGGCCGTGGCGGCGCTGGGCGCGGCGGGTTACGAGCCAGTCGGCGGCAGGTTCGGCATGGCCTTTCTTCTCGCCGCCCATTTTCACGTTGCGCTCGACTCCGCGCGCAAGGGATGGCCGCGCCTGGAGCTTCACTGGTCGCTCGTTGACCGGGCGAATCTGTACAGGATACCTGAAGAGGAATGTTTCGAAAGGCTTGGGCGGTTTACGGTGTATGGCGTGGAGTTCGGTGCCCTGTCGCCCGAAGACGAGTTCATGTACCTGTGTCTTCATGCGGCCAAGCACGGGGTTCTGAACCGCCTGGGGCTGGACCGCGGCTATGCTCCTGAATGGTTCTGTGCCGAGGCGTCGGGCAACAGGTTGACCTGGTACGCGGACATCGGGTTCTTTCTGGATCGGCACATGGGATCGTTAGACTGGGGGCGGATGCGCGCGCGCATTGCCGGCTGGAACGTCGGCGACGATGTCGCCGCCTGCCTTGGCCTGCTCAATGCATTTGCGCCCGGGTCACTCGCAACCGAAGCGCTTGCACGTCTCGGGCTTCCGCACGGAAGCGCTGCGCCGGCCGCAAACGGCCGGCAGCGTGTTTCCGGGTCCATGGCCTGGGCGATGCGCGCGCAGCCGTTTCTCCTTTTCCGGCCAATCAGGCTGGCGCATTGCGGCGGTCTCTTCTTTCCGTCCCTGCGCAGGCTTCTTGCCTATCACGGCGCGAAGCATGCCTGGCTGGCGCCATTCCTTTACGTGTTTCATCCGTTCCACATGGCGTTGCGGCTTGCGGGTCTCGCGGGGACTGGCAGTCGCCATGGCCATAACCGTACGTGACCGGGTGCCGTGCCGCGGTTATATTCTCCTCAATGAAAGCCGCGATCATTGCTGTTGGCGACGAACTGGTGCTTGGGCAGACTGTTGACACCAATTCCGCGTGGCTCAGCGCCAGGCTTGTCGCCGTGGGGATCATGCCGACCTACCATCTCACGGTCGCCGACGATCTCGATGCGATTGCCGGGGCGATAGTTGCGGCGTCGGCGAAAGCCGGCCTGGTTGTGGTGACCGGCGGGCTTGGGCCGACGAAGGACGATCTGACTCGCGATGCCATTGCCAAGGCGCTCGATACCGGCATGGAACTGCATGTGCCGTCCCTCGAAAGGATAGAAGCGTTTTTCCGTCGCGTCGGGCGGCCCATGTCCGACTCCAACAGGCTGCAGGCCATGTGCCCGGTCGGGGCGAAGATGCTGGACAACGACTGCGGCACGGCGCCCGGCATAGAGGCGCGTTTCGAACCGGCGCGCGTTTTTGCCCTTCCCGGTGTGCCGGTCGCGACGGCGAGCATGTTCGAGCGCCACATTCTTCCATCGCTGTCGGGCCGGCCGGGGCGAGTCATCCGGACTGGAGTGCTGCGAACCTTCGGGGCGGGTGAATCAACCATAGGCCAGATGCTCGGCGACCTGATGAAACGCGACAGGAACCCGGTGGTCGGGACAACCGTATCGGGCGGCGTGGTCGGGGTCAGGATACGGAGTGACTTTCCTTCTGCTGATCTTGCCGATGCGGCGATGGCCGAGACCGAGGCGCTGGTCAGGGAATCGCTGGGTGATTTCGTATACGGTCGCGGGGAGGAGACGCTGCAGGATGCTGTTGCCGGCCTTCTGAAGAGGGTCGGCCGGAAGGTCGTGACGGCCGAGAGTTGTACCGGGGGGCTCCTTTCCAAGTTTCTGACCGATGTTCCGGGCGCCAGCGAATTCTTTTCCGGCGGGTGGGTTTGCTACTCCAACCGGCTCAAGGTTGAGCAGCTTGGGGTGCGCGGCGAGTCATTGGCGGAACACGGCGCCGTCAGCGAGGCCGTTGCGTTGGAGATGGCGGCAGGCGCCATTGAGCGAAGCGGAGCGGACTACGCGCTGGCGCTGACCGGCATTGCCGGTCCGGGTGGAGGCACCCCGCAGAAGCCGGTTGGCACGGTGTGGATAGCGCTTGCGTGCGCGGCCGGCGCGGGCGGGGGCGGGATGCCCCGCGCGAAGGCGGCGTTGTTCATGTTCCCGTGGACGCGCGAGCTGGTGCGTGACCGCGCCGCGAAGACCGCGCTCAACATCCTTCGGCTCGAGCTGTTGCGTTCGGCCGCCGGGTGAATCCGCGCCTCCGGCGCCTGCTTGAACCATTATTCCGGCAGCGCGCTGCGTTCGGCCTCGAGCAGTTCGGCGACGATCGCGCGGCTGTCGGCCATGCTTGAGACCAGCGGGTAACAGAGGAACGCGCGCAGGAGCATGTCGCGGTCGCCTGTCATCGCCGCGCAACAGGAAAAGGGCCAGGGCGCCGGGAAGGTGACGGAGGGGGCATTTCGGCGAAAACAGCGGCATGCCGGTTTTCTTGTTGCTTTCCATGCGGCATCGGGTACCGTGCAGGCGATTTTTTAGGGGCACAAGTCCGCCATGGCGCGGACGAGCAAGCGGAGGCAACGGTGAAGAAGAGGATGATGTGGTTGGCTGCGGTGTTTGCGTGTTTTGCGGGTGTTACCCATGCGGGCGATGCGGTTACTACCTCCATCTCGGCGATTACGCCTGTCTGGTGGGTGGCGCCGGTCGCGTCCGTGCTGGCGCTGTTCTTTGCCCGCTTTTTCTACAAGAAAATGATTGGGGCGAACGAAGGCAACGAGACGATGAAGGAGATCGCGGCCTACGTTCGTGAAGGCGCAATGGCGTACCTGAAGCGGCAGTACCGTGTGGTATCCATTGTATTCATCGTGCTGCTTGTGATTCTGTCCTTGCTGGCGGTATTCGGCATCCAGAACCCGTTTGTCCCGGTTGCGTTCCTGACCGGCGGCCTGTTCTCCGGCCTTTGCGGGTTCATAGGAATGCGCACGGCGACCGCGGCATCTTCCCGCACGGCGCAGGGCGCCAGCGAGAGTCTCAACCGCGGGCTGCAGGTTGCGTTCCGGTCCGGCGCGGTCATGGGGCTTGTGGTTGTCGGGTTCGGCCTGCTCGACATCTGCGTATGGTATTACGTGCTCGACCAGCTCGTTTACACGCCCGCCAACATGGAGACCGGGTTGAAGTTCCTCGGGCTCACCTTCGTTCCCGAAGGCTGCACGATGACGGACAAGCTGATCCAGATAACCACCACGATGATCACGTTCGGCATGGGCGCGTCCACCCAGGCCCTGTTCGCGCGCGTCGGTGGCGGCATCTACACCAAGGCCGCCGATGTCGGCGCGGACCTCGTGGGCAAGGTGGAAGCGGGCATCCCGGAGGATGACCCCCGCAACCCGGCGACCATCGCTGACAACGTGGGCGACAACGTCGGCGACGTTGCCGGCATGGGCGCGGACCTGTACGAGAGCTACTGCGGCTCGATCCTCGCGACGATGGCGCTTGGCGCCGCTGTCGGAACGCACCACGTCCTTGCCGAACTCAAGTCCGGCGGCTTCGAGAACGCCTCCCAGGCGCTGGCCGCGGGGCACGAAGGCGTGCTGGGCGCCCTGCGCCAGGGGGTGGGGCTCATTGTGGCCCCGATGGTCGTGGCGGGTGTCGGCACGCTTCTCTCGATCGTGGGCATCTTCATGGTTCGCACGAAGGAAGGCGCCACGCAGAAGAACCTGCTTCGCGCGCTTCTCACCGGAACCCTGAGCAGCTCGGTGCTCATTGTCGTTGCGCTTCTCGGAATGGCCGCCCTCAACATGGTGCCTTGGGGCATCGTTTTCTCTGTCATCGCCGGCCTCGCGTCGGGCGTGATCATCGGGCAGGCAACCGAGTACTACACATCGGCTGAATACGCCCCGACGCGCGGGATCGCAGACCAGGCCGTGATGGGCCCTGCGACCACGATTATCGACGGGCTGGCGACCGGCATGTACTCGTCCGGCATACCGGTCATTACGATCGTCATCGGCATCATCTGCGCCTTCGGCTTTGCCGGCGGGTTCACGGACGTTAACATGGGCCTTTACGGCATCGGCTTCGCGGCGGTCGGCATGCTGGCCACGCTTGGCATCACCCTCGCCACGGACGCCTATGGCCCGATTGCCGACAACGCCGGTGGCAACGCCGAGATGTCGGGCCTTCCTCCGGAGGTTCGCGAGCGCACCGATGCGCTGGATGCGCTGGGCAACACGACTGCCGCCACGGGCAAGGGGTTTGCCATAGGGTCGGCGGCACTGACGGCCATGGCGCTTCTGGCCGCCTATATCGAGGAAGTGAAGCTCTGGATCGGAAAGCTGGCCGGCGATGGCTCGTTCATGGGGTTCACCAGGGCTCAGGCCAAGTGGGCCAGCCTGCTGGACTTCGTCGAGGCGTATGAGCTGCACATCATGAACCCGCTGCTCATCTGCGGGCTGTTTCTGGGGGGCATGATGGCGTTCGTGTTCTGCGCGATGACGATGAAGGCCGTGGGGCGCGCGGCCGGCGCGATGGTGAACGAGGTGCGGCGTCAGTTCAAGGAGAAGCCGGGCATCATGGAAGGCAAGGACAAGCCGGACTATGCCAGATGCGTGGCCATCTCCACAGCCGGCGCGCAGCGTGAAATGCTGGTGCCGTCGCTGATGGCGATCGTTGTGCCGGTTGTGTGCGGCCTGATCCTGGGTGTGCCGGGCGTGATGGGTCTGCTTGCCGGCGGGCTTGCCACGGGCTTCGTGCTCGCGACGATGCTCAATAATTCCGGCGGCGCGTGGGATAACGCGAAGAAGTACATCGAGAAGGGCGCCCACGGCGGGAAGAAACTGCCCGATGGCAGCAGGAACCCGGTGCACGGCGCGGCTGTGATCGGCGACACTGTCGGGGATCCCTGCAAGGACACCAGCGGCCCTTCGCTCAACATCCTGATCAAGCTGATGACGATGGTGAGCGTCGTGTTCGCTCCGGTCGTTGTGAAGTTCTCGCCGCACATACAGAGGTTCCTGCACATAGCGGAGTAGTTTCAGGGCAGCACGCGTTTGCGATGTCAAGGCCGCCGGACCGTTCAACGGTCCGGCGGCCTTTCCTTTTCTTCCCGGGACGATGCGATCAGAGGCCCGTTGCACAGCTCGCGGTGGAATGGTAGAACGAAAGCCTGCTCTGCGGCTGCAGACGGGAGTGTGATTCGCGCCTTGCAGCGTTTCCGGGCGTTGCGCGCGGATGGGGAAGGGATTTGATGGTGAAATTTCTGAAGAAGCGCCTGGCGGCGGCAACGGGGCCGTTTGGTGAACTGCCTCCGGGCGATGTCCTTGAGGTGTCCGGCGGCGTCAAACCGTGCCTGTTCGCGCTGGCCGACGTGCTTCCATCCGGCGCCTACGGTGAAACGTGGGTGCTGCTGTACGAACGCGAACTTGTTCTCGTGCGGCGCGCGGCGGGCGCGCTTTCTCCGGCCGGGCGTTTTGAGCTCAAGACAGGGCTCAGCGTGAAGATCGCCGAGGGCGCCGGCGGAAGCCGCTTCCGTGTCGTGCGGGAAGGGATTCTCGCGGCCGAACTGCGCTTCTCGATCCGGCAGGCCAAGCGGTTCAGTAAACTGCTGCACGTCGCGAACGCGCGCATAGAGGGGAACGCCGAGCCCATCCCGCAGGCAGGCGAGGGGTTCGTTGACGAGGAGAAGACATGCCCGAAGTGCCGCAGGCTGGTGCCGGAGTGGGCGGACAGCTGTCCATATTGCCTGCACCGGCGGCGCATACTGATGCGCCTTGCGTCCTATACGCGGCGCTACCCGTTGCTGATCGGCGCGGGGATGGGCGCGGCTGTGGCCGGCACGCTGCTCCAACTGGTTCCCCCGAAACTGACGAAGGTGCTCATCAACGACGTCCTGACTCCTTCGCCGCACAGGAATGAGGGGCTTCTCTGGCCACTTGTGATCGTGACGGCGGTGGTGATAGTGCTGCGGGTGGCCCTTCAGAAGGTCCGGCTCAAGAATCTGGCGGTGCTGAGCGAATACGTCACCCACGACCTGCGCGTTGCCGTGTTCGATCACCTGCAGAAACTGTCACTCGCCTACTACAGCAAGAAGCCCACGGGCGGGCTCATCAGCCGGATAACGAGCGACACCGACAGGCTATGGGACTTCATCGCATTCGGTGTGACCGAAGTTGTCATATCGCTCATCGTGATCGTTGGCGCGGCCACAGTGATGTTCATTGAGGAGCCTGTGCTGGCCGCCCTAACGCTCATTCCCATCCCGGTCAGCCTTGTGATAACGGCGTTTCATGTGAGGGCGATGCACTCGATTCTCGGCCGGCTCTGGGCCAAGTGGTCGAACATGACAAGCGTCCTGAGCGATGTCATACCAGGCGCGCGCGTGGTGAAGGCGTTCACGCAGGAGAAGCGGGAGTCGGGCCGTTTCACGAATCGGAGCCGGGTTGTTGCCGACGATGCGATGAACCTGCACACTGAATGGACGAACTACTGGCCCAAGCTGTCGCTGCTGCTGAGCGCAGGCACGCTGATAATCTGGTCCTACGCGGGGCCCAGGATCGTGGGTGGGGCGTTCGATCTCGGTTCATTCGTCATGTTTCTCGGTTACGTGGCGATGTTCTACGGGCCGATTGAGCATCTCGGGATGATGAACAGGATGTTTCAGCGCGCCACCACTTCCGCGCACAGGGTCTTCTCCGTGCTCGATACACCGCCGACGATCTACACGCCGCACAAGACGGTCCCGTGCGGCGAGTTCAAAGGCGCTGTGGAGTTCGACAGGGTCAGTTTCTCCTATGACGGCATCAAGAGAGTGCTTCAGAACATCAGTTTCCGCGTCGAACCGGGCGAGGTGATAGGGCTCGCCGGGCCGTCGGGAGGCGGCAAGACCACGCTGATCAACCTTATCTGCCGGTTCTATGACCCGGTGGAGGGGCGGGTACTGGTCGACGGCGTGGACGTGCGGCGGAGGGATCTGCACGAGCTCAGGCGCAACATCGGTGTGGTGCTGCAGGAGCCTTATCTGTTCCGTGGAACGGTCACGGAGAACATCGCGTACGGCAATCCTGGCGCAAGCCCCGGGGAGATAATCGAGGCGGCGAAGGCGGCCAACGCGCATGATTTCATTGTCGGGTTTCCTGACGGGTACGACACCATGCTCGGAGAGCGCGGGCAGACGGTCTCCGGCGGGGAGCGTCAGCGTTTGAGCATTGCGCGGGCGATATTGTGCAACCCGAAGCTGTTGATACTCGACGAGGCGACCAGCAGTGTTGACTCCAAGACGGAGATGAAGATTCAGGAGGCGATTGACAGGCTTGTGAAGGGGCGGACGACTATAGCCATAGCGCACCGGTTGAGCACCCTGCGCAAGGCGCACCGGCTCATGATCCTCGACAAGGGCAAGCTCGTTGAGCAGGGGACCCACGAGGAGCTCATGGCGGCAGACGGGCTCTATGCAGGGCTGCACAGGACGCAGTCAGAACTGCATTCCTTGTTTGCCGTGTGACAGGGGAGGGCGGAAATGAAAGACAAGGAAAAGCCGGAACCACCGAAGGTCGGGCCGGCCGACCTGTCCATCAGGCGTGAGGCGGACGGAGGACTGGCGCTGCTTCCGCCCGGCGGCGGGGAACCGCTTGCGGGGGTACGCGTGGCTCGCTGCTTTCCGTGGACGAGGCCCGATTCATACATTTCCGTCCGTGACGAGGCCGGGCGTGAGATATCGCTTGTGCCTGACCTTGGCGAATTGACGCCGGACACCAGGCGGGAAATCGAAGCCGAGCTGGTTGCACAGGAGTTCATACCGCGCATCGTTGCCGTTCATGACGTGGAAGACAGATTTGACGTGATGATCTGGAACGTTGAGACGGACCGTGGGCCGGTTGAACTGCAGGTGAAGAACGCGGAGGACGTGCACCAGCTTGACGACGGCCGCGTGGTTGTTCGCGACCATGCAGGCGGGACCTTTGTGGCAACCCCGTCAGAGCTCGATCCACGGAGCAGGCGCATCCTGGATGAGCGGTGCGGCTGACGGCGTGATCGCTGCGTCCGGTGTGTGGTCGCAGACTCCCGGCGAAGGCCCATGTCAAGGATGGTGCCTCCTTCAGGTATATGTCAGGGCCAGCGCACGATTAACGGCACTCGCTGACCACCCTCGTATGTGTAACCCTTCCCGGCACGGTACGGTGTGTTGTGCTTGACCCTTTCATGCCCTCCCTCCGGCAAGTGGAGCCCACCGTTTTGTCCGAGGTGAAAACAAAGATTGAGTTCTCGGAGAGGCGCAGTTCATCGAGTTTGTCGATGAGCCCCTGCTTTGCCGTTTAGGGAATGTCCGCTAGGCCGCCCATATCCACGGCGGCAAGATGGGCAACGCCTATCTACGCTGGGCTTTCGGGGAGGCCGCGGCCATGATCCCGACCGGATCGCCGCAGATCTGGTTGAATTCCTACTGAGCCCGCATGGTTGTTTGGTCGCACCTGTCGCGCCGGAGCCTGGCGCTCTTCACTATTTTCGCCGAAATGACATTGAGTAGTGGATTGTTGTTGATCCACAACGAGGACAGCGGTGCCCTGGCCTTGTGCCGCCGCTTTCGATCAGTCTCTCTTCCTTCCTGGTGTCGGTGCGCTTGAACCACAAATGCTGGTGCGAGAGGCCAATGAGCAGGAAACCAAGAAAGGTCCCTCGTACCCTCGCGAGCCCGGGCACCATGGTTTCGCCACAGTACGGGCAGAGCGGCTCTGTTGGCTGTTCTTCATTCATTTGTGCATCCAACCAGGCTGTCGAATAACGCGTTTACGCGGACAGAGTCCTTCGCACAGGCCGCAGAATCAAGATAGCATTCACGCCACCCTGGCCACCCGGGGGGAAGGCCTAGAACCCAGCATTTGACTGTCCTTGCCATCTTCTCGATCCGGACCGACTTCGCGGCCAGCGACTTGTCCTTGGCCAAGGTGCTCTGCCAAATCGTCCAACGTTTTAGCCGCCCGCTCTCGTCAACCGATTCTCCAGCTTTCGGCGGACTACCACGGGCGACCAGCCTTCGCGCTACGCGCTACGGCTTGGCCCGCGATAGCGGATCATTCCTGCTCCGCCTTCACCCGATAGAACCTCTGCTCCACACTCTCCACGTTGTCCGTGTGGACGTTTTCCGGCGGAGTGGCGGGGATGTTCGTTCCGAGAATCAGGGTGAAACCGTCCAACAGGTTCGTTGTCGCCTGCAGGGTGTAAAACTTGTTCGAGACGCTCTGCCACCTCACCACGAACTCGCCGGGGACCACGGCAACGGAGACTCCCATGAAACCGAGATAGGAAGTGTCGTCGTTCGGCCTGGTTCCGGCCAGGTACTCGTCCAGATTGCTCATCCTGTCGCCGTCGGAATCGGCGCCGTCGGCGCGGATCTCGCCGAAGTAGCCCAGATACCACTCGTCGGGAACGATATTGCTCGCGCCGGGGAAACCGGCGGGCTGGGGGAGCCCCACGTACAGGTCGTCGAGAACCGCGTCAGAGCCCTCGAACGAAAGACAGGTGGGCCGTGACTGCGGCGAGGCGAACCCGAGGTTCTCCGCCACGTTCGTGCTGTCGAGATAGAGATTCCATGTCTGGGCAGCGTAATCCGCCCGCACCGTCAGCCGTGCCCAGGTGCCGGCCGTGCGGGGAGTGTGGTTCGTCAGCACAACCCATTCGGCGCCCGCCGGGCGCGCGCCGTCGCACACCACCAGCCGGCCATCGCTGTTGAAGAGGATCCCCACGGCGGCATCGGGCACGCTGTCCGGAACAGACGCGCCAGCCACCTTCTGCCGCAGGTCCAGCCATACCACCGTCAGCGGCGCGCCGGTAAACGCCTGGCTCACGGCCGATGCAGTGGTCCCCGTGTTCGATATCTGCAGCGCGCGGAGTCCTTCGAACACCTCGTTCGACTGGACGAGCGCCGTGTTGGTCGGCACGGCAACCCACTTGTTCTGACCGCTCAACTCGCCAAGGGTGACGGTATCCGACTCGAACCGCTCGAGGAACGGCAGCGCACTCGCCTGCTCGGCTACATTGGTCGCACGCCCGAGGCGGACTTCCAAATCGTCGGGCAGTCCATCGCCGTCGGTATCGGTTGCGGGCGGGATGTCGTTGTCGATCTCTGTCGCCGTGACGATGACGTCCGTCAGTTGAGGGCCCGAACATGTGAGGGTGGCGCTGCCTTTGGCGGCATCGCCGTCCTCAGCCGCGGCCAGTGTCACGGTCTGCCAGGTGCTCCAGTTGCCCGGGGTAAAGGTCAGGCTCGAACCGGACTGCACCGTGATGTCGGTGTCGCCGCCTGTGCGGGCGACAGCAACGGTCACGTCGTCCTCTGGTTGTGCCGCCAGCCTGACCCGGAAGGTCTTTGTCCCGCCCTCCGGAACGCCGACAAAGGACACATCCGTCACGATGGGAATGGGCGCTGTAATGAAGGTGCCCTGAATTGTTGTTGGGGTGGTGATCGTGACCAGCGTGTTCGCGGCGTTACTGTTCGCAAATACCGCTGCTCCGCTCGTCACCGTCCAATTCGCAAAAAGATAGCCGTTGTCGGGCGAGGCGCTGATTGAGGTTGCCACGCCAGAGGCCACCGTCACCGCCCCGGTGGGCGAGACCGTCCCGCCCGGTCCCGCCGTCATCGTCAGGGTCAAGGCGCTGCTAAAGTCCGCCTGCACCGTCGCCGGGGCGGTTATGACAACCGTGGTGTTTGAGGCGTTGACGTCGCCGATCACCGGGGAGCCGCTGAGGACCGTCCAGCGGGTGAACGCATAGCCATCGTTCGGGATGGCGCTGATTGCGGTGGCCGCGCCCTTGGTCACCACCGTTGCGCCGTTTGGCGACACCGTGCCGTTCGGGCCGGCATAGACAGTCAGCGTCGTGTCGTTCTCCGCCTCGGTCACGGTCACGGTCGAGCCGAAGTCCGCGCCGGAGAGCCAGATCACGGCCGTGCCGTTCGCGGCGTCGTTGTCCTCCGCCGCGGCCACCGTCACGGTCTGCCAACTGTTCCAGTTGCCGGGTGTGAACGTCAAGGTGTTGGTGGACTGCACGGAGACGTCGCCGTCGCCGGATGCCCGGATCACGGTGACGGTAACGTTCGTCCACGGCTTGGCGCTGAGCCGCGCCTGGAAGGTGTTCGTGCCGCCCTCGGGCACGCTGAGCGCAGCCACGTTGTTCGTGATGCGGATATAGGGCTGGTCTTCCCGCAGCGCAAGGGAGTGGCTGAGGCCCACGGAAATACCGAGGAAGTCCCGGGTTCCCGGGACCTGTACCGGCGTGGGTTTCTGGTTCAGCGTAGTCCCGTCGCCGCACTGGCCGTATTGGTTGTCCCCCCAGGCCCAGACGCTGCCGTCGCCCTTGAGCGCCAGGGTATGGTCGTAGGCCGAGGCGATGGCGATCACGTTTGAGATCAGCACCTGCGTGGGGGTGGTCCGCTTTGCCGGCCAGTCATTGATTGTCCCATCGCCGATTTGGCCTGAGTCATTATATCCCCACGTCCAGACCGTGCCGTCAGCCTTGAGAGCGACCTCGTGGTAGCTTCCTGCGGCAATGGCGATCACGTTGGAGATCGGCACCTGCGCTGGCGTGTACGCGGGGTCAGGGGGTGTCCCGAGGTAGGTCCCCCAGTGCCAGACCGTGCCGTCGGCCTTGAGAGCCATCGAGTGCATGCTTGCTGAGGCAATGGCAACCACGTTCGACAGGTCGGCGACTTGCACGGGCAGATTGACGCTGCCGTATAGGCTGAAATTGTCGTGGCCCCACTCCCAGACGGATCCATCGCTCTTCAGGACCGTCGCGGAGAGTGCGCCGCCCGCGATGGCGGTGACGTTGGAAATCTGCGCCTTCACGGGCACGGGCGTCGGGATGGTTGAATTGGTTCCGTTGCCGAGCTGGCCATAATCGCCCCGGCCCCACACCCACACGTTGCTGTCGGTCGTCAGCGCGAGCGTGTGGTGGCCGCCTGCGGAAATGGCGGAGACATTGGTGAGATTCGTGACCAGCACGGGGTTGACACGATTGTTGACCGTGCCATCGCCGAGCTGGCCATACGTATTCTTGCCCCACGTCAGGACGCGGCCGTCACCCCTGAGCGCAACCGAATGGAAAAACCCGCCGGAGATGGCGGTGATGTTGGTCAGCGGCTTGCTGTTGTAGATGACGCGCACCATGGTGCTGCGGCTGATCGTTGATCCGTCGCCAAGCCTGCCGTCCGTATTTGCCCCCCAGGCCCAGGCCGAGAGGCTGGGCGGCGGGTTGAAGTTGGCTCGGATTGTGGCCGGCCCCACGACCGTCACGGTCGTGGTCGCGGCGAGCGGATTGGCAAAAGACGCTGAGCCTTCGGTGGTGACCCACCGCGCAAAGTTGTGCGTCGCGTCCGGCGTCGCCGTGACCGTCACGGGCACACCGATGAGTACGAGATTGCGACCCGCGGGGGAAGCCGTGCCGCCCGGTCCGGCGTTGACATGCAGGATGGTGCCCGCCTCCTGCTCGGTCGCGGTCACGTTGGCCGTCAGCAGGCCCGCCGCAGAAAGCGCGATCGCGGCGCTTCCGTTCTCGATATCCTCGTCCGTGCCCGCGGCCAGTGTCACGGTCTGCCATGCGCTCCAGTTGCCGGTGTCGAACACGAGTTCGGCGCCGTTGGCGACCGTGATGTCCGCATCGCCCGAAACACGCGCGACGGCCACGGTCACGCTCCCCGCCGGCTGGGTCACAAGCCGCACCTGGAACGTGTTATTACTCCCCTCCGGCACGCTCAGCGCTGCCACGTCGGTTTCGATGCCCACGGCATAGACGGTCACGTCGCTGGTCGCCTGCTCGAAGGTCCGGTTCGTGCTGACCACGGTCACGCGCAGGACATAGGTCCCCGCCGCGCCGAAGCCCGCGGCGCTGTTCGCGCTGCCCGCCGTGCCGTTGGGCGTGAAGGTGACAGTGCCCGGGCCGCTGACCTTGCTCCAGGTGTAGGAAAGCGGGTCGCCGTCCGGATCGTGGGCCGTGACGCTCAGCGCGGCCGTGGCGGGGAGGGTCACGGGGTTGGGGGTCGCCGCGGCGGGGGTGTCAATGACCGGCGGCAGCGTCGCCGTGACCGTGAAGGTGACGGGCACCAGTTTCTCCGGCTCATCCGGATCGATGGAGGCGACGCTTACCATGGCGGTATGAATGCCCACACCGGCCGTCGTCGTGTTCAACGTCACCCGCACCGTATTGCTCCCGCCGGCGGGCGCCGTGCCCGACGTTGCGCTCTGCGCCAGCCACGGGGCCGTGCCGATTCGCACCAGGTAGGCATACGAGTTGTCCAGTTCACCTTTAGAAACCCAAAGGTTTCCAGCCCTGTCCTTGGCCAAGTCAGAGGCGTACTGGTGTGGCGAGTTGAAACTGCGGATCAAGCGGCCGTCCGTGGGACTTACCTTATAGATCTTGCCGCCGGCCAATACCCAGAAAGCGCCGCTGAAATACTCCAACGCGGAAGCCTCGGACAGGGGCAACTGCAGGGAAGCCAGTGTGGCGCCGGTGCGCGGATCCAGTTTGTGCACTTTGGCGTCTGACGTCAGCGCCCACAGATAGCCTCCGCCCAACACAATGTCAGTCTGACGCTTCGCGTCGTTCTGCATGACGTCCACTGACTTCACCGGCTGGCGCCTCGTTGGGTCAACGGCGACAACCTTTTTGGAGATAGTATCCGAGAACCAGAAGTTCATCCCGTCCCAGTCCAATCCCCACCAGGCATTCGGCGTGATGTTCCTGATTTCCTGATCGGTCCACGCATTCAGCAAGGCGCCGTTAGCGGGGTTAAGACGAAACAAGCCCTTCGGACTCCAGTCCTGCACCAGGCAGAGTGCGCTGCCGTCGAACGCCGCGCTGTACGGCAAAACACATTCGCTTGCCACTTTGATGGTGCGGATCCTCTGCCCGGCGGTTGCGGTTCCCTCGTTGCTTTCGTTCCAGAGTGTCCAGGGGAGGCTACCTCCGCCGGAGTTGGCGATGACGAGCGTCTGGGTAACCGTTTGCCCGAGCACGCCGGCCGCGTGAATCGCTGACGGCGTGACGCCGATGTTGACATCCGGCGCGGACATCGCAAAGTCCACATTCTGGGTGCCGGGCGGCAGAATCACCTCGCGCGGAGCCGGGTTGGAGTAGCCTGCGGTCCAGGCCGTAACAAACACGGTGGACGTCGCGCCCATGGCCGTGATCAGGGAGTACTCGCCATTCGCGTCCACCGTCGTGGATCCGCGCAGCACCCACGAGTACCAATAAGGTGGCTCACCTGCGGGGCCCGAAATATAGTAATCCACGGTGGCGCCCGTCAGCGGATTTCCGGTCCGGGCGTCTGTCACACGGCCTGAGATCGTTGCCGCAAGCATGGCGAAATCAACATTGGTGGCGGCTGGCGGCACGGTCACCTGCACCATATCGGAAAACAGGTTTTCAATCGTCGGATGCACCACGTACACGAGATAGGTTCCGTCCAGCACGTCGATCGAGTAATGGCCCTCGCTGTCCGTTAAGACACTCTTGGCACGACCGTCATAGTTGACCCGATAACCTTCTGCAGGCGCCCCATTGAAGGTGACGGCGCCGGAGATGCGGCTCATGCTGCGCACCCGGACCAGGAGCGTGTTGGTCCATGCGCCGCCGGCGGTGTCCGTCGCGACCATCTGGAACGAGACCACTTGCGGCGGGCAGTCGGTGGCGACCGAGAAGACAAAGTCGTTGAGCGACGGTCCTTGGCTGAACCCGGCGATATCCTCGAAGGTCACGGTGTTGGAGACGACCGCGACCATGGGATGGGTGGATGTCAACGTTGCGGTGACCCCCGTGGCCGTGTTCATGCCACCGTTGAGCAACACCACGGAGACTTTTCCTGTTTCGCCGGGATTGATCAGGCCGTCGCCGTTTCCGCCGGGCGCCGGATCTCTGACACTTTTGCTCCACAGGCGCAGGACCGGCGTGGCCGAGACTGTCAACGCCTGGAAGACATTCAGGCGCGCGCCGGTGAAGCATTTGCCCTCCAGGGCCGGCACGGGATCGGCCTGGAGCAGGAGTTGCGCCCGCCACTGGGCCAGGGTCAGTTCCGGATGCACCAACGCCAGCAGCGCACACGCGCCGGCCACGGCCGGCGTGGCCATCGACGTGCCGCTGATCGAGGCGTAGTTGGTCGAATACCCGCCATCCGTCATGGCCTGGGTCATGTGGGTCGGGAAGCAACTGAGGATGTTCACGCCCGGCGCGCCGATATCCACGGTTGTGGCGCCATAGCAGGAGAAGCCGGCCAGCGCATCGTTGTAGTCCGTGGCGGCCACGGCAATGATGTTCGAGCAGTCGTAACTGCCGGGATAGGTGGGGAACACATCATTGTTGCCGGCCGAGTTCCCGGCCGCTGCCACGAAGAGAAGGCCGTGATTGCCCGCATCAATGATCGCGTCGCGCAGCGCATTGTCATAACCGCCGCCGCCCCACGAGTTCGACGTCAGTTTCGCGCCGTTTGCGGTTGCATAGTAGACCGCCTCCATGGCGTCGGACGAATTGCCGCCGCCCTCCGAGCTGAGGAACTTCAGGCCCATCATGCGGACGGTCCAGCACACGCCCGCCACGCCGATGCCGTTGTTTCCGACACCACCGATGGTGCCGGCGCAGTGAGTGCCGTGGAAGTGATCGTCCATGGGATCCCCGTCATCGTTGACGAAGTCGTAGCCGTGCACGTCGTCAATGAACCCGTTGCCGTCGTCGTCCACGCCAGGGGTTCCATTGAGCTCGAGCGTGTTGACCCACATGTTCGCGGCCAGGTCGGGGTGGTTGTAGTCAATGCCGGTGTCGATGACGCCCACCACGATATTCGTGCTGCCGGTGGAGATGTCCCACGCTTCGGGCGCGTCAATGTCGGCGTCGAACTTGCAGCCGTAAACCGACACGGTCACGGCTGTGTTCGTCCGCGTCAACAGCAGCGCTCCGTCCGTATCCGATATCGCGAGCGACGGCAGCCATGCACCGGCTACCTGGAATGTCCCCAAAAGGTCGCCGTAGACGTTGTTGTAGATGATCACGGCCGTCGCGCCCTTCGCCTTGGCGTTGGCCGCCTTCTCCGCGAAGGTCAGCGTTCCGCGCTGGATCAGGGCGATGTTGTTGCTGACCCCCGCCGGGAAGTCGCCTGGATTCCCGATCCCGCAGTGGTACAGCGTGCCGGTCACGCCGTTTGTGACCGGGGAAAAGGCGATCGCCGATCCGGACACCGTGTTCGTGGCCGAAACCACCGTGCCGGTGGCTGCGATCTGGCTGGTGTTGTGCATCCCGTACAGCTCGCTGAATCGCGGGTCATTCGGAAAAGTTTGCGTCGCATACACCACGTAGTCCGGGTTCACGTATTCCACCGGGGCGGAGGGATGACTCAGCGCCGCCACGGCATTCGGGACCGTGTCCACCGTGGCCTGGTCGAATGCCACCAGATAGGTTCCCGGACCCGGCACCCGCAGCTTGCGCAGGATTGTGCCGCCATGGGCCTGCGCATAAGCCGCCAACTGGGCCTCGGTCGTCCCTTCCGTAACCTTCAAGGTCACGTGGTTGGCGACCATGGCGGTCTGGCTCAACAGAGTGTCGAGTGGTGAGTGGCGAGTGGCAGGGGAAGGGACGCCGGACTCAGGACTCAGGACTCCTGACACCTGGCCCCTGACACCTGACACCTGAAGCCTATCCACCACCCTGACCAGCGGATACTTCATGCGGGTCTTCACAACCCGCACGCGCTCGTACTGGCCGTTGGCGTCGGGCGGGCTGGTGCGCTCGTCGAGGATCTCGTTCGCCGTGTAGCGGTCCTTCACGCCGCCCGGGTCCATCACACCTTCGTTCCCGGCTGCCAGCGGGCTGGCCACGTGCGTGTTCGGGCGGGATGGCGCAGGCAGCCTGGACGGAACACCGGCGGTCGGAGTCAGGGGCGAGTCCGATAACGGCGGCGCGAGCGGTGGCGCACCCTGTTCATCCGTGGGCCCGGAAGCCGGCGAATCTTCCCCTGGCACTGCTGTGGCGCCCACGGCCGCATCCAGCACGACACCTTGAGAAACAGCCCGGCCCTGACTTGCAGAAAAACCGCTTTTTGAAAACAGGCCCCACAGCCCGACCGCAAGAACACCCGTCAGACTGCCGACAACTACCCATCCAAATGGCTTCTTAGGCATATTCTGCTCCACCCCATTGACTGATAAGAAATCGCTTGTCAGTCGGCACGGGCAAACGCCCGATGACCGGTCTGAAAGGAACGACTTGATAGGGTAATACTATAGCTGAATCAGGGTGGGGCGTCAAATCGGGAGGGGTGAATCAGAAATTCTCATTCTAGTGATGAGCACAGCCAACCAGTCGAAATCGAAATCGCTATCGGGGCCGAATTTCTGGCTTTCGCGAAGATTTCGGTCCCGATCCCGATAGCAGCACCCAACCGCTCCCGCCGCACCCGAAGACCCCCCGCGTTGCGCCGTTGTCTTCTCCGAAACGGGTCCTAATCTTCCAGCAGAAGCCGATAGAACTTCGTCCGCACGCTCCCCACGCTGTCCGTATGCACGTTATCCGGCGGCGTGGCGAGGATGTTCGATCCGAGAATCAGGTTAAAACCGTCTGTCAAATTCGTTGACGCCTGCAGGGTGTACAGCTTGTTCGAGACGCTCTGCCACCGCACCAGGAATTCGCCTGCAACCCCGCCAACGGGGAGTTTGGTGAATCCGAGATAAGAGGTGTCGTCGTCCGGGTTGGTTCCGGCGAGGTACTCTTCCCGATTGCTCATCCGGTCGCCGTCGGAATCGGCGCCGTCGGCACGGATCCCGCCGAAATAGCCCAGATACCAGTCGTCGGGAACGAGATTGCCCGCGCCGGGGAAACCGGCGGGCTGGGCGAGGCCCACGTACAGATCGTCCACAACTCCGCCCGATCCTTCGATCGAAAAACAGGTGGGCCGTGTCTGCGGCGAGGCGAAACCGAGGTTCTCAGCCACGGCCGTGCCGTCGAGGTAGAGATTCCACGTCTGCGAGGCGTAATCGGCCCGGACCGTCAGCCGCGCCCAGGCGCCGGCCGCGCGCGGCGTGTGGTTCATCAGCACGACCCATTCGGTTCCCGCCGGGCGCGCGCCGTCGCAGACCACCAGTCGGCCATCGTTGTTGAAGAGCATC
>Ga0194125_10005543_pt1 | contig 19133 bp, 10 predicted proteins | sample TA2KigC250mmetaG_FD_148626 | JGI IMG/M metagenome (GOLD analysis project Ga0194125, IMG submission 148626) | Freshwater microbial communities from Lake Tanganyika, Tanzania - TA2015034 Kigoma Deep Cast 250m | ecosystem: Environmental > Aquatic > Freshwater > Lake | place: Tanzania: Lake...
CGGCGCGGCGGCGGGCGCGGCGGCTACGGCGGCGGCGACCGGCGTGGCGGCGACCGGCGCCCCTCCTGGTAACTGCGCGCGACCAGTCCAACACTGGGGCCTGCGGCCCCGCGCGCCGCAGGCCCCAGCACCTCCTTGCCCGCGTCCCGCGGCGATTGGGCCACGATGAAGGTCTTGCTCCTCTACCCCGAGTTCCCCGACACCTTCTGGAGCTTCAAGCACGCGCTGAAGTTCGTCCGCAAGCGCGCCTCACTGCCGCCCCTGGGCCTCCTCACAGTGGCCGCAATGCTCCCGGAGACCTGGGAGAAGCGGCTGGTGGACCTCAACGTGCGGCGGCTGCGGGAGCGCGACATCGCGTGGGCCGACTGCGTGTTCGTGAGCGCGATGGCGGTCCAGCGCGGAGCCGCGCAACGCTTGATCGAGCGCTGTCGGCGCGCCGGCAAGCGCGTGGTCGCCGGCGGGCCCCTCTTCACGGCCGAGCCCGAGGCGTTCCCCGAGCCCGACCACCTGATCCTCGGCGAGGCCGAAGCGGCCCTTCCCCAGTTCCTCGCCGACCTCGGCCGCGGCCAGGCCCGGCGCGTCTACACCTCCAGCGAGTTCCCCGAGCTTCACGGAACCCCTGTCCCCCTTTGGCACCTCGTCGACATGCGGCGCTACGCGACCATGAGCCTCCAGTACTCGCGCGGCTGCCCCTTCAACTGCGATTTCTGCAACGTCACTGCCCTCTTGGGCCACCGCCCCCGCACCAAGAGCGCCGCCCAAGTGATCGCCGAGCTCGACGCCCTTCACGCCGCCGGCTGGCGCGGCGGCGTCCTCTTCGTGGACGACAATCTCATCGGTAACAAACGGCGGCTCAAGGACGAACTCCTCCCCGCCCTCATCGCCTGGCGCCAGTCCCACACGATCTCCGGCTTCCTCACCGAGACGTCCATCAACCTCGCCGACGACGACGAACTGATGGCCCTGATGGTTCAGGCGGGCTTCACCACCGTCTTCGTCGGCATCGAGACCCCCGACGCGGCCGGCCTCGCCGCCTGCTCGAAGAACCAGAACGAGCACCGCGACCTCGTGGCCGACGTCAAACGCATCCAGCGCGCCGGTCTCCAGGTCCAGGGCGGCTTCATCGTCGGCTTCGACACCGACACCCCGTCGATCTTCGAGCGCCAGATCGCCTTCATCCAGCAGAGCGGCATCGTCACCGCCATGGTCGGCCTCCTCGAAGCCCTCCCAGGCACCCGCCTCTTCGAGCGCCTCAAGCGCGAGGGGCGTGTGCGCGGCACCACCTCGGGCGACAACGTGGACGGCACGACCAACATCGTGCCCCGCATGAGCCTGGAGACCCTCCGCGAGGGCTACCGCCGCATCCTCCGGCACATCTACTCGCCCAAGCACTACTACCAGCGGGTCAAGACCTTCCTCCGCGAGTACCGTCCCCCGAAGCTCAAGGGCCGCGTGACGATGGCGGACCTCCGGGCTTTCGGCCGCTCCATCGTCCGCCTCGGCATCCTCGGCCGCGAGCGCTTCCACTACTGGAAGCTCCTCGCATGGACCCTCCTACGCCGCCGCGACCAGCTCCACATGGCCATCACCCTCGCCATCTACGGTCACCACTTCCGCAAGGTCTGCGAACTCCACATCCTCTGAGCCGCTCACCTCAGCCAGCCCTTCCGCCCGCGAAGCGAGCCGAGGACGCTCCTGAGGTGCCACAGGTTCCTCAGCGTCCTGCTGATCTCCATCTTGAGGTGGAACGTTGCGTGCAGGAAGTCCGGACCCGTCCTCCCCGCGATGGCGAAGAAGCGCACGAGCCGAATCAGCCGCAGCAGCGGCGCCGCACCCGCCCCAGGCCATTCCACGAACGGCAGGAACTCCACGCCGGCCAGCAGCACTATCCCGAGGTCCAGCAGGTGCCACGGCGCGCGGAAATGCGCGAGGCGCGACTCCGCCACATAGAGCTTCAGAACATACTCCAGCGCGAAGACGACGATGTCGAACCAGTTCACGGCCTCGAACACGGCCACCATGAACGGCGACAGGCGGAGGGCTAGCGGCATCACCGTCGCTGGGCTCAGCACCACCGCCAGAACCAGCATCAGATGATCGGTGAGGAGATTGTGAACCGGCCTCCGCAGGCGCTGCCGCACACTCGCGGCGTGCGAAGGAACTGGCCTCGGCATTCCCACGGCGAGCACCCCGCCGAGTGTGCTTCTCCCTTCAGGACGCCCCCAATCACACTCGCGGAAGCGCCCAAGTCAACGTCAGCGCGTCTGACGGGTGCAATAACTGGTTCGGCCGTGGCCCGTCTGAGTCACCAGGCGAGTTCCTGCGGAGGCGCAGGGGAGCGAAGCGAGTCACCAGTCCTCGCAGCCGGCCCCGTTCCTTAGAGCGTCTAAATGGGTTTCAGCGATTCGGAGCATCCAAGTTGGTTGCATCTCTCAAGGCACCTGTTTGGAGTGCGGGCTTTAGCCCGTATCAGGGCTCCCACGGCCTGAAGGCCGCACTCCAAACCAAATCCATTGCTCCGAATCGCTGAAACCCATTTAGGAACCTGTCCAGGAATCCGCGTGAGGCCGCAGGGCGCGAAAAGGCCGGGACCGGAACGGGCGTGCGGCCCGCCACACGCGGGCGACCGGGGGCGCTCTGGGGCCTAGCCCTCCTCTTCCTCGAAGATGTCGTCCACCGTCTCCGCGCTGATGAGCATGATCAGGCTCCGGCGTCCCTCGATGATATCACGTCCGCGGAAGAGGTAGCGCAGGAGCGGGATGCCCTCGACGAGGGGCGCGGTGGCGATGCCGCTCCGCTCCTCGACGACGGTGAACCCGCCCATGACGATGGTGCCGCCGTTGGGCACGGTCACGGTGGTGCCGATCGAGCGCAGGGTGGTGGTGGGGAGCTGGACGATCATGATCAGGTCGAGCGTATCGTCGTCGCTGACCTGGACGGTCTGGACGCCGTAGGAGAAGGTGGTGAAGCTGACGAAGGTGCGCATCTGGGGCTGGCAGACGAGGGTGATGTGGCGGCGGTCGGCGCTCACGAAGGGCTGGATGTCGAAGATCGTGCCCTCGGGGATGTTGCCGATCTCAGGCGTGAAGTCGCTGCTCACGCGCCGCACGTAGTTGCGATTGCGCAGCACCTGGATGTTGGCCCGCTGGGTGTTGTAGCAGGTCAGGCGCGGGGCCTCGAGCACGGTGCCCTTCCCCTCGTTCATCACGGCCTTCAGGAGCAGGACCAGCGAGTTGTCGTCGAGCAGTGAGTAGCGGGCGCCAAGGCCGCCGCTCGGGCCGTAGGCATCGAACTGTGTCAGGCTGGGCACCTGGGGCGCAGGGCTCATCGAGGCCGTGACGTCGTGGGCATTCACCCCCGGCGTCAGCGGCGGCGTCACCGTCGTGTCGCTGTCGTAGGAGAAGGAGAGGTTGAGGGACTCGAGGAACTTCTTTTCGATGGTGACGAAGCGGCCGATCATGTGGACCTGAAGGGTGCGGGCCTTGCGGAAGTCGTTCAGCAGGTCCTCGACCTGCCGCTGGACCTCCGGGGTGTGGACGACAACGATGCGGCCGTTGCGGTACTGGATGGTGTAAGGCTGGGGGGCGGCCTGAAGGGTCTGGTCCCACGTGCTTGGGGCGATGGTGGACTTGATGAACTCGACCCACCCGCGGCCGATGGGCTCGGGGTCGGGGCTGGTGGCCTCGACGATCTGGAAGGGCCTGGCGCCGGGCTCGATGGGGCCGGCGTTGCGGACGGGCTCGGCGGTAGTGGCAGGGCTAAGGAGGGTGGTCACGTCGTACATTTTGGTGACTGGGGCGTCGAGGGTGCCGCCGCGGCCCGTGAGGTAGATGGCGCCGTCGCGCAGGCAGTACTGGAGGTTGCCGAAGCGCGCGACCCAGCGGAGCATGTGCTCGAGGGGCATCCGGGTGCGGGAGATGGTCACGGGAGCATGGCCCGTGGTGGCCTCGGGGTCGAGGATGATATTCACGTTGCCGAGGTTCTGGAGCTGCTCGACGGCCTGTGCGACAGGAGTCTCGCGGAACTCGACGGTAACGGGGGTGGCGAGCTTGGAGCGGAGCTCGGCCTCCCAGGGCTCCATCGGGCCGGCCGCCACGCGGGTCCTGCGGGCCTTGGGGTCGCGGGAGAGCACCACGTCGGGCTTGGGCGGGCGCATCTCCCTCTCGATTCCCGTCAGGAGCGCGCTCTCGCCCTCGCGGCGCTCGCGGCTCTTGCCGCGCCAGCCGCGGGAGGCCTCGGTGGCCTCGCGCACCTGGTCGGTCAGGAGCTGGGCGTCGCGGCTGTCGGGGTCAATCCGCCGCATTTCGGCGATGAGGGCGTTGGCCTTGTCATACTCCTTGGCCTCGAGGAGCTTCCTGGCCTGGTCGCGCAGGACGCGGAGGCCCTGGGCCTGGTCGCGCTCGCGTTCTGACTTCTCGGCGGCGGCCTGGGCCTTGGCGCGTTCGAGGTCGGCCTGGCGGCGCGCGGCGGCGGTCGCGAAGGCGGCGGTGCGGGCCTCGGCAGCAAGCTTCTCGGCGCGCTCGCGCAGGTCGGCAGAGCTCCGGGGATCGTCCACCTGGTCCACGGCGGCCAGGGCGCGCCCCGCTTGCTGGATCGCCTTGTCGTATTCCTTCGCCTTCAGGCACCTCTCCGCCTCAAAGAGGTCGAGCTGGATCTGTTGGCGGAGCACCTGGGCCTTGAAGGCGTGGGTCTGGCGTGTGTGTGCGAGCACGTCGTTGCCGTTGGCCACGCCGAGGGCGGCTTCGGCCTGGTCGAGGAGCTTGCGGGAGGCCGCGTCGGCGGGGTTGAGGCGGAGGGCTTCGCGGAGGGCCTCGCGGGCCTCGGCGAAGGCGCGCTTGGCCACGAGTTCCTTGCCGCGCGCGGCGAGCACCTGGGCCTCCTGGAGGCGTTGCTGGCGTGCGACTTCGGCCTCGCGGGCCGCCTGGCTATCGTCGCGCTGCGGGGAGGTGGCCGCCTGTTCCGCCCAGGCAGCGGAGGCGAGGGCGGCCAAGAGGGCGAGGGCCAGCCATCGCCCAGGCCCGAAGCGGGCCGTCATCACGGGGGTCGGAGCCACTGGCTTTCTCACGGGTCGTCTCCTTTGAGCAGCAGGGCCGGCGGGCCGCATTCCTGCGCCCCGCCGAAGCACGATCGGGCGCGATCACTCCTCGAAGATGTCCGGCACGATTTCCGCGGTCACCAGGACGAGGAGGCTCTCCCGGCTGTCGAATTGCGTCCACTCGCGGAAGAGGTACTTCAGGAGCGGGATGTCGTGGAGGATGGGGACGCTGGCCTCGCCGCTGCGCTCGCGGACGGTGGCGAGCCCGCCGACGAGCATGGTGCCGCCGTCGGGGACGGTCACCGTGGTGGCGATGCTGCGGAGCACCGTGTCGGGCAGGTTCACGCGGCGGTAGGCCAGGAGGCCCGTGGTGGCGTAGGTGAAGCCGCTGGTCTGGAGCGTGGCGCTGTTCATCAGCGTGCGCATCTGGGGCTGGAGGACGAGGGTGATGTAGCGGCGGTCCGAGCTGACAAAGGGCTGGACGTCGAAGATGATGCCGTCGGGCACGTTGCCGATTTCCGGCTCGCCGTCGGAGTTGAGGGAGCGGATGTAGTTGTAGTTGGTCACGGCCTGGAAGTTGGCGCGTTGGGTGTTGAAGCAGGTGAGGCGGGGTGCGGTGAGGACGGTGCCCTTGCGGCGCTTGATGGCGGCCTGTAGGAGGGCGTTGCAGGCGTGGCTGCCCATCCTGGAGCAGCGGATGCTCAGGGGGTCGCCGGCGCCGAGGCCGAGCTCGCCCTCGCCGCCGAGGCTCACGCCGGAGTCGTTGTAGAGGTAGCCGATCAGTGAGCGGCGAGGGGGTGGCACAGGCAGCGTGGGGGGCGGCGGGGTGGGGTTGGGGATGGTAGTGCCTGCCTGCCACGGGTCGGTCGGCTCGCTCACGAAGCCGTAGACCTCGGGCAGCGAGGTGCCGGGCTGGAGCGTGAGGTCGTCGGTCGCCAGGTCGAAGCCCTGGCCCACCAGGTCGAGGTCGTAGCGCTCCAGGAAGTCGGTCTGGACGACCAGGAAGCGGGCGAAGATGTGGACCTGGAGGTTTCGCGCCCGGCGGAAGTCGTTGAGGAGGCGTTCGATCTGCTCGTGGACTTCGGGGGTGTGGACGACGACGATGCGGCCGTTGCGGTAGTTGATGGTGTAGGGCTGGCGCGCCTGCTGCACCATGTCCTTGGTGGGCTCCTCCCAGGTGTCGGGTGCCACGGTGTTGCGGATGAAGCGGACCCAGGTTTCGCCCATCGTGTCCTCGGCCACAACGTTGGTCTCGTCCTCGCGCAGGCCGGGGCGGTTGGAGGCGACCGTTTCGCGTCCGCCGCCGCCCTGGACGTCGGCCTGCGTGCCGCCGTTGAAGGCGCTGCGGATGCACCGGATGGGGATGAGGAGGCTGCTGAGGTCGTAGTTCCGGGTCACTGGCTGGTCGAGGAGGCCGCCGCGGGTGGTGACGAGGATGGCGTGGTCACGAAGGGTGTAGGTGGACTTGGAGAAGCGGCAGACCCACCGGAGGGCGTGTTCGAGGCTCATGGTCATCTTGGGCAGGGTGAGGCGCCGCGTGTCCTTGGCCACCGCGGGGTCGAGCACCATCGTGCAGTCGGCCGCAGCCGACAGGTAGCGGCAGGCCTCGGCGATGGTGGCGTCGCGCAGCTCGACCTCGACCGGCTGGCGGAGCTTGGCGCGGTACTGCTGCTCCCAGGCCTCGATGGGCCGCTCGTCCCTGGCCACGAAGTCGCCCGGGTGCCGCTTGCCGGAGAGGACGATCTTGGGCTTGGCGTCCTTGAGGTCCTTGAACTCGGCATCGAGGTTTTCGAGGAGCTTCCTCTCGCCCTCCTTCCGCTCGGCCTTCATCTTCGCCTCGTCGCCGGCGCCGCCCACGAGCCGCTGGGCCTCGAGACGCAGCCACACGGCCTGGCCATTGCCGGGGTCGAGGCGCTGCATGTCGTCGGCGATGGCCAGGGCCTTCGCGCCGTCGCCCTTCTTCAGCCAGTCCCAGCCCTGGCGGCTGAGGTCGAGGAGGGTGGCCGAAGTGTCCTTCGCGGCGCGCGCCTTGTGCTCGGCGATGGCGGCCTGGAGTTCGGCGGCCTTCGCCTGGTCACCCGCGGCGCGGGCGGCGGTGAGGACGGCCTCGGCGTCGGCGCGGAGCTTCGCCGCGCGGGCGGCGTCGGCCACGCAGCTCACGCTGTCGAGCACGCGCTCGGCGTGCTCGCGCGCGCGGGCGTGTTCGCCCGCCTTCAGTGCTTTGCGGGCCTCGACGAGGCTGAAGTCGAGCTGGACTTGGAGGAGTGCGTTCTTGCTCTGATGCTCCTCCTTCAGGCGCTCGATGAGGCGCTCTGGGCCGGCCTTGGCGGGGTTGCGGGCCTCGGCCTCGGCGAGGAGGCGGGCACACGTTTCGTCGGCGGGGCGCAGGCGCGCGGCCTCGGCGAGGACGCGCTTCGCCTGGTCATACGAGTGCTCGGCGAGGAGGGACCGGCCCTGGTCGAGGAGGCGCTGGAAGTCGCGTTCCTCCTTCTCCATCTGGGCCTTGCGCTGCGCGATGAAGGCCTCCATCGCCTTCGCGGGGTCGGCTGCGCCTTCGCCACGGCCTGGCGAAGCCATGGGCAGCAACAGGGGCAGGGCCAACAGCAGGGCCAGGACGGCCCGTCCCGGGGTTGGCCCCCGCAATGCCCCTACGGGTCCTGCGCGGAACGCTCTTGGAGTGACCACGCCCATGCTCCTTTCGTGGCACCGCGTGTCAGAGGTCGCAGGCTGCCCCCGCGAACCTGCATCGGGCGGCGTGCCGCCCGCAAAGCTACGCTATTGTAACGCGCGCGACTCGGAACGTCAAGTGGTCTATTGCTTTACGCCGCCCTCCTTGCCCTTCACGGGAGGAGCCGTGGCCTTCGTCTCCTGCCAGAGGCAGTGCAGGCGGTTCTTCGGGTCGCGCAAGACCACTCGGTGTCCCTGAGTCTCGCTATATGTCTGAAGCACGATCCGCTGCGTTCCTTTCCACCTGGTCGTCGTCTGCGGGCTCGGGCGGAACACGTTCTGCTCGATGGCGACCAGGACGTAGCGGGTGACGAATCGCGCCGATGCGCCATCCCCCGGGGCCGGGGACGCGGCTTTCGCCTTCGCGGGTCCGCCTTTGCCCGGCTCTGGACCGGCCCCCTCCGCGGCCTCGGGCGCGGGCCGGAACTCCTTCGGCACCTCGCCCACCCAGCCACCGATCGGCACGCGCTCGTAGTCCCGCCACTCCTCCAGCTTCTTCTCCTCGGGAGTCTTGGCTCGCTGCCCGATGTAGATACGGATGTTGGCGTGCTGGGCGTCGCCGCCGAGGTAGACGAAGGTGAAGCGCGGGGAGGTCTTGTAGGAGACGGGGGGGCCGTCCCTGGTCTCGGTCTTCGCGCCCTCTACCTGCGGCTCGAGGACGCTGCGGATGAAGTAGGTATAGGTCACCTCGGCCTCGACATCCATGTCCTCAAAGGACATCTCGCCCGTATCGGCGGCGGGCGCCCCCTTGGTAGGTGGTGCTCCTTTTGGCTCGGGCGGCGCCTCCTTCGCGCTGCCGGGGAAGCCGACGGGGACATCGGGCTTCGGCTTTGGTGCGGGCACCGGCCCCGGGCCGGGCTCGGCAGGCGCCACGGTGCGGCCCGGCACTTTGCCGATCACGCTGTCCTCCTTGTCGCGCTCGCCCTTGCGCCGGACCTCGAAGTAGGTGGGCTCGATGTAGTTGATCACCTTGCCGGGCAGCGTCTTGGAGCCGCGCGGGGCGTTGAAGCGGAGGATCACGGTGCCCAGCGCCTGCGGCCTCTCCCGAATCTCCTCGATCTTGGCCTCTACAAGCCCCGTCTCGATTTCGATGTCGGAAGGAGCGACCATCACGGCCACGCAGAAGCGGTCCTCGTTCTCCAGCATCACCATGACCCGGGCCCAAAAGCCAGCCTTCACCGCCTTGATGACCAGCATGTCACTGGGCGGTTGGCTGTTTGCCACGGGGACTGCGCTGGCCTCAATCTGGCATACCTGGGTCAGCTCCTTGTAGGCGGGGGGGACGTTCAGGTACGCCTTCTCACCCTCGGTGAGTGCGGTGACTTGCGGGGAGCCCACCACCTTGCGCCCCACGGGCACCTGCGCCGCGTCCCGGCCCTTCTTGCCTTCCCCCAGCTCCACGTATTTCCCCCAGTGCGTCTTGGGCGGGTAGAACCAGTTGTGCCTCGCGCCCTCGACAGGCGGCGGGCAGAGGAAGGGCGAAGCGGTCCGCCAGAACGAGGCGTCAATCTCCATGCCCGGCATGGGGGGCGCGACGCGCTGGACGGGCCTGCGCGCGGGCTGCACGACCTCGGCGCCGAAGAGGTTGAGGTAGACCCTGTAGCCCACGAACAGGATGACCAGGCCCAGCACGAGCTTCTCGCCGTGCCGGAAGAGGAACTCTTTGCTGCCGGACAGGTCCATCAACACCCCCTTCGCAAGGGGACGCCCAGCGGCGTGCGGCGGGCCTGGGGCGCCGCCGCGCGACGCTCTCCTATCGCCCAGCCGCCTTGACCGCGCGCCTCACGTCGCGGTTCTCCCTCGGCTTGAACGTCACGAGGCCCAGCTTCACCTGCACGAGGCGCGACTGCGGGTCGCGCTCCTTGGGGTCGGGCCTGCCCGTGTAGCGCTCGCCAGGGACGAAGTCGGCCTCGTACCACTGGTTCGCGTCGAACTGGGCGGCCGGCCGGAGCGCCACGGTGATGCCCTCAGGGCTGGTGAAGACGCCGACGCCGGACTTCTCGTCGCCCTTGCCGCCATCGAGGGCGGCCCGGGTGCGACGCCAGAGAGCCGCGTAGGCCTCGAGCTTGGCCCGCTCGAAGTCGTAGCGGCGGTTCAGCCACAGACGGGCCGCCTTGACGTCCGGGAACACGTATTCGCGCCCCTCCCCGAACAGCTCGTCATTGACCGGCGGCAGGGCCTTGTCGGGGGCAGGGGGCGCCGCCTTCTCGAAGTTCCCGACCTCGCCGAGCTCGCGGGCGACCCACTCCAGCCCCTTCTCGGGCCGCTTGGTGGGGTCGGGCACCTCGCAGAGCTTCAAGCGCGCCTCGGTGCGGCGGAGCTGCTCGTCGAGCCACTGCTTGACGACCTCTTCCAGGACCTTCGCCTTATCCGCCGCCTTCTCCTCCGCCTCCTTCGCCCTCCTCTCGAAGGCCCTCGCGGGGAAGAGGACTGATTGGACGTCCATCGTGATGTCGGCGACGTGGCCCGTGATGTCCACAGTCACATATTCGCGCCGCTCGGGCTGGGGGGCGGGCGCCTCCGGTGCCTTGCCGGCGGGAGCGCCCTTGGGGGGCGCAGGGGCAGCCGCCGGCTTCTCGACCACCTTCGAGCGGCTGACCTTGGCGACGGACTCGATCCTCAGGCACAGACGCGAGCCGAGGAGGGCATCGAGGACGCCGTGCAACTTGAGGTAGTTGCAGGAGATGCTGAACTGGATGGGAATCTCCTCAGCCAGCTTGCCTGGCCCCGCCGCCATCGCGGCCCTTACGGCGGCGGGCAGGTGGCGCGCAGGGCCCGCTGCGCCGCTGCCATACGTGATGCTCAAGAGCTCTGCCTCCGCCGCGGCGAGGATCTGGACCAGCTCCTTCTTGACCCAGAACTCCTTCTGCATGGCGAACACGTCGCCGATCAGCACATTGACCGCGGCCAGGGCGCCGACGTCGGCGAAGGCGAGCATGGCAGGGTCCGTGCCCACCTTGTCCATCAGCGGGGTGAGCGCCTTGGCCTGGGCATGGTATTCCGTGTCGAAGCGGATCTTGAAAACTTCGAAGTTCGGGGGCGTCTCCCAGGGGCACGCGCGGTAGGGGGCAAGCTCAGGGGACTCGAAGAGTCCCTCGATGGCCTGGCCCGTGTGCCACAGGAAGAGCGCGCAGTCGCCCAGCTCGCGCCGCACCAGGCGCTTGCGGTCCTTGTGCACGTCAATCCGCTTATCTATGTCCACGATCTCGCGTTCGAGCTTGTCGCGCTGCTCGCGCAGCTTCTCGAGGTTCTCGCGGGCTGTCTCCGCTGCGCTCTGCTTGCCGGTCACGAACCAGAGCGCGGCGATCTCCCCGAGGAGGACTACCCCCATGATCAGCCATGCGAAGTGCTTGCGGACGAAGCCCATTCTCTAACCTTCCTCGCCAATCAGCCCCCGGGCTAGCCAGAGGCCGGCGGCGCCGCGCGGGACGCTCATTCGATCTTCCTCAAGTCATCCCCCTTCGCCCGCGGCTTGGGCCGCGGCTTGGGCTTCGCCTTCGGCTCCGGCGCCTTGGGGGCCGCCGCAGGGGCCGTCGGCAGCGGCGAGCCATCCCAGCGATACGTGAGCCAGAAGGCATAGGCCCATCCCCCAACCGCCTTGTCGGCGGCTGAGCCTTCCGCGGCGGCGCGGTGGCCGATGAGCTCGCCCACGGGGATTATCTCGGGCTGACGGCCCGTCACGTCCACCACCCGCGGCTTCTGCTTCTCCAGCAGGCCGAGGAGCAGGCTCACGTCGTTGTCGGTGAACCCGGTGTCCTTCTCGAACTTCACCTCGATCGTGAGGCCCCGGGCGCGGATGTCCTCGAGCTTTGGCATCCCCACCTTGCCCAGTGTCTCACCTATCAGGCCAGCCACTTCGGCCGGGGGCACCTCGCGGATCGTGTTCAGGCGGAACGGCTCGCGCTCCAACTGGTTCACCGCCCCGTTCAGGTCGTCGAAGAACAGTGCCCACTCGTCGCGCCCCTTCCCCGCCTCGCCGACGGCCGCCAGCCTGGGCACGAGCTCCCCGAGGTCCTTCGCGACGGTCTCCTCCTTTATCTTCGCTTGGCACTCGGCCGTCCGCTTCTTGATCGGCCCCTCCTCCGCCGCGCAGCGGTCAATCTCGGTGGAGGCGGCGTGGTACCCCACGCCCAGCGGCAGGGCCAGCAGGAAGAGCGAGGCCGCAACGTAGGGGATCTTCCGCCGCAGCAGACGCTCGCGCACCAGCTCGCCCGGCATCAGGTCTATGTTCACCCGCGCCAGGCCCACGCCCTGGACGGCCAGGCCCAGGGCCACCGCGTAGCTCGGCAGCTCCGCCTCGAACTTCTCCGCGTCCATCCCGGTCCCCACCCGCACCTTGCTCAGGCGGTCGAGGACCGAGACCTCGTAGTCGAGGCCCTTGCGGAAGTACTCGACGAGCTGGGGGAGCTTGAAGGCGTTGCCGAGCAGGACCACGCGCTCGATGCGGGCCGTGCGCGACTGCTGGGCCTTGTAGTAGCCGATCGAGCGTTGGATCTCCCCGATCAGGTCGTCCACGATCGGCTTCATCGCGCCGAAGATCTTCTCGGCCTGCGTCGAACTGGCCGCCTTCCGCTTGAGGCTCTCAGCCTCCTCGAACGAAATCTGGTACTTCTCCTGGAGCGCCCGCGTCACGTCGTTCCCCGAAATCGCCACGCTCCGCGTCCAGAAGCGCTCCCCGTCTATGATCACCAGGTCCGTGTTCGCCGCCCCCACGTCAATCACCACGGTGCCGCTGTCGAAGCTGCGGTCGTGGGTCAGGAAGTTGTAGAGGGCGAGCGGCGTGATCTCCACCAGCGTCGGCGTCACGCGCGCCAGCCGCAGGTTGGTCAGGAAGCTGTAGACCGTGGCCTTCTTCACGGCAAAGAAGGCCACCTCCACCTCCTCGCCCGGTGTGTCCATGCCGCTCACGGGCTGGTAGTCCCACACCACCTCATCAATAGGGAAGGGCATCTGGGTGCGCGCCTCGTAGCGCACTATCTCCGGGATGCGCTTCTTCTCGACCGGCGGCAGGGGGATGAACCGGGGAAACACGTCGCGGCCGGCCAGGGACACGGCCACGCCGCCCCCCCCGAGGTCGGCCTGATATTGCAGCTCGGACAGGGCGGAGCGGACCCGAAAGTCGCGGTCCCCGGCCTGCGCCGCGTCGGCCCGCGCCTCGCACGCGACCGTGTGATAGTCCTCGATTACCACGGTGTCGCCCGAGCGGCGCACCTTGACCGCCTTGATGGCGGATTCGCCAATATCTATGCCCCAGGCCGTCTTATAGGCCAATCCTGGCTCTCCTCGGCTCTGCGCAGCCCCCAGGGGGCGGGGCAGGTCCGGGCGACGCCCCGCGAATGCCTAACTCCCCTTCCCATTAGCAATTATACATTGCCCGCCCGGCCTGTCAAGCGCAAATTCCGCACCCCTTGCGGCCCCCGTCGGCGGATGTTCCCTTTGCCATTTCTACCGGGCCGCCCGGCCCGTCGGGTGCCGTAACGGATTCGCGCGGCTGGGCACACTAGAAACCAAACCCAGCTCTCGTGGGTTTGGTTTCTTCTTCCCGGCGCCCCCGGTCAGCGCGGGGCCTACGAAGCCCTTATCGAACCGACCGCAGAACCGCTCGGTTCAATAAGGTGTGCCCAGCCGTGCAAATCCGTCACTACGGCCATGGCCCCTCAGCCCCCGTCGAGCACCGCCTGCTCGTCCCACAGAAACCACTGGCCCGTCTTGTTCAGATAGGCCAGGCAGTTCTCAAGGATGTCCACGTGCTGCTCCTCTTCCACCACGAGCCGGCGGTAGAGGGCGCGCGCGTCCTCGCTCGGCGCCGCGGCGGCCTGGGCCGTGTAGTGGGCGATGCTCGCGCGCTCCATGCGGAGCGCCTTCTCGACGGCCTCGGTGTCGCTGGCCTCCGCCGTCAGCTCGCGCCTGAGCTCCTCGCCCAGCGTGGCGAAGAGCGTCACCAGGCGCTCCTTCGGAAGCTCGCCGGCCAGCGCCGCCTTCCGCTTCGCGGCGAGCTCGAGCAACACCTTCTCGTGCCGCCGCTCGTCTGCCGCCAGGCCCTCGAACATCTTCCGGCCGAGCGGGTTCTCCGTCCTCGCCCCCACCTCGGTGTAGAAGGCCAAGCCGTCCCGCTCGAGCTGAATGGCGTACTGGAGGGGATCCGCCTCTGCCATCACGTTCTCCTCAACAGTCCGTCCTGCGGGCGCGCGTTGCGCGCCTCCACCGCGCCCGTATAATAGCAGAAGTGCTTTCGCCCGGCAACAGGCAAATGCCCAGGGGGTGCAGTAACGGATTCGCGCGCTGCCCGTCTTCGTTCGTAGTTCGGCGTTTACGCGGTTCTTCTGTACGCCTTGGCGGCCATGGAAACCGCCTGAAGGCCGAACTACGAACAGAAACACCCTCTCCGGCGCGCAAATCCGTTACTGCGCCCATACCCAGGAGCCGGTTCCCATGCCCCCCACCGTCCTCGGCATCGCCGGCAGCCCCAGGAAGGATGGCAACACCGACGCCTTGCTCCGCGAGGTCATCCGTGGCGCGGCCGAGGCCGGCGCCGCCGTCGAGCTCCTCGCCGCGCGCGACCTCAAGATGCATCCCTGCACGGAGTGCGACCGCTGCCAAACCACGGGGCGCTGTGTCATCCAGGACGATGCCCAAGGCGTCCATGACAAGCTCCTCGCCACCGACCACCTCGTCATCGCCACCCCGATCTTCTTCTCCGCCGTCTCCGCCCAGGCCAAGATCCTCATTGACCGCTGCCAGTGCTTCTGGTCCCTCAAATACACCATGAAAAAGCCCCTCTTCAACCCGCCGCGCCCCCATCGCAGGGGCCTCTGGGTCGCCTGCTGCGGCTTCGACAAGCGCTGGATGTTCGACGGACCCCGACGCACCATCAAGGCCTTCTTCAACGTCCTGGACTTTGCCTGGGCCGGCGAACTATGCTACAGGCACATAGACGCCCAGGGCGACATCCTGGAGCATCCGACCGCCTTGGCCGATGCCTACCAGGCCGGCCGCGCCATCGCGCTCGGAGAGCCCATCGCCTCGACCCCCTGACCCCTGCCGGTCCGCCGCGGCGGACAGAGCTGTCTGCCTTGCCTGACTCGCGTGAGGGCGGCACGGCCCCACCCACTGGCCGCAGCGTGGCGATGGACGACCTAACGTGTTACCTGGCCTAGGTTTGCAGCGGGGCCAAATGCGAGCGGGGCTGCCTCCCTCATAGGCACGGTTTTTGCCGGCTTACAAGGCACGTTTTTGTGCGCGCTTATTCAAGGAGGCGAAGCATGTCCCCCAATGCCCGGCTGCTGCTTCTTATCCTATCCCTCGTTCTCGCCTGCGCCCTCCCCGCCGCCCGCGCCGATGTCATTGACTGGTCCGATGCCGCGGGGAACGACCTGTGGAGCGCTGGAGCCAACTGGACCGGCACCCACACCCCGCCATGGGCCACCGACATCGCACGCTTCACGAACACCGGCGCCGCGGCCGCGGCGGGCACGGTCACGAGCATCGCCGACGCCCCCTTCGGCGGCGCCATCGGCGGCATCCAGTTCGCCAACACCACCGGCAGCTTCCACACCACCAGCCTCGGCGGCGGCACCCTCCAGGTCAACGGCGACCTCGTGGTCAACCGCGACCAGTTCACCACCGTCACTGCCGCCTTCACCGCCGGCACCCTCTCCGTGGGCTCCGCCCTGTCCCGCACCAACATCCGCGTGGGCTACGCCCCAACCTCCGACCCCACCTCGACCGTGATCGGCTCGCTGAACCTCAGCGGGCTGACCCAGTTCAACGCCAACATCGCCGACTTCAGCATCGGCGTCCGCCTGCTATCGGGCGCAAACGACCCGGACGCCCAGGGAACCGTGGTCCTCGCCCCGTCCAACACCGTTGATGCCCTCAACATCCTGATCTCCCGAACCGGGATGTGGGGTGCCGCGCCACCCCAGAGCACCCTCACCTTCGGCGCGAGCAACACCTTCAGGGTGGACACCTTCACCGTCGCAGGCGTCCGCGGCACGGGACAAGCCACCCTGCCCTCCGGCGGCACGCTGAGCCTCGTTGGCTCCAGCGGCCCGGCGACCGACCTGTTCATCGGCTATAACAGCGCCAACACTGGGTACCCTGCCGTCGGCACGATGAACGTCTCTGCCGGCACCTTCAATGCCACGCTCGACGACCTCGTCATCGGCTACCACACGAGCAAGACGGGCGGCAGCGGCACCGGCACCCTCACCCTCGGAGCCAACACCAACGTCACGGCCAACCGCGTCGTCCTCGGCGACGCCGGCACCCACCCCGTGGACGGCGCGGGCACTGGCACCGGCACCCTCAACATGGCCGGCGGCACCTTCAACGTCGCGGGCGACGTCACCCTCGGCACCGGCACCGCCGCCAGCGCCGGCACCATCTCGATGACCGGCGGCACGATGAACATCGCCGGCAGCCTCCTCGATGGCGCCGGCACCGGCCGCCTCGTCCTCCTCAACGGCACGGTCAACGTCGCTGGCGACCTCACGCTCGACTCCCCGGCCGCCTCGGCCATCCACGTGGGCCTCGTCAACGTTGCATCCCCCCCTGGCGGCGTAGGGCTCCTCGACGTAAATGGCGACTACGCGCAGATCGGCCTCCCCACCCGCCGCGCCGACTTCTACATCGGCCGCAGAACCATCGCCAGCAGCGTCGTCAGCAGAGGCACAGCAGACTTCTCCGGTGTTGACACCTTCACGGGCTATTTCACTAACCTCGGCCTCGGCACAGTTACCGTCTCCGGCACCCCTGAGGCCGCGGCCTACGGCACGCTGCTCCTGGCCTCCGACTACAACTACGTGAACGCTACCACCCTTACCGTGGCCGACTCCGCCAACGTAGGCATGGGCGGCGACGTCAGCCGCCTGCGCCTCAGCGGCGTCAACGACTTCATTGTGACGAACCTCAATATCGGTGGCAGGAAGGCCCGTGGCGAGCTCGACTTCTACGCCCCAGGCGGCGTGCTCAACCTCAGCGGGCCGGGCGGCACCCGCACAAACGTCACCCTCGGGAACCAGACCACCAGCACCGCCGGCGGAAGCACTGGGACGATGAACCTCGCCGGCAGCACCTTCAATGCTCTCATCGGCACCTGGATCATCGGCAGCAAGCTCAACGCCGCCGCAGGCACCACCACCGGCACCGTCACGATGAGCGACGGCGACGTTGACGCGACCTCGATCATCCTAGCCCGCCGCACCGACGCCGGCACCGGCGGCAGGGTCCTGGGCACCTTCAACCTCCAGGGCGGCAACCTCGTCGTCGGCTCCATCAGCGGCAGCCCCACGTTCCCCAACAAGGCGTCCACCGCCAGCCCAGGCCCGGACGTCGTCGCCTTCAACCTCTCCGGCGGCACCCTCACCGCTGGCTCGATCACGAAGGGAGCCGCCACCACGCTCCCCTTCGCCTTCAACTGGACCGGCGGCACCCTCCACGTCGGCACCTTCGGCGCCAGCGGCACCAACCTGGCCATTGACCTCCTCAACACCGGCACCGGCACCCTCGACCCAGGCACCGCCACCGACCCCACCAGCACGACGACCATCTACGGCAACTACGTCCAGGGACCGAACGCTACGCTCCACATTGACCTCGGCGGCTACGTCCAGGGGAGCACCTACGACTTCGTGACCGCGACGGGCACGGCGACCATTGACGGCATCCTCCGCGTCGCCGGCGTCGGCGGCTTCGTGCCCGACGTGCTCAGCACGTTCGACGTCTTCATGGCCACCGACATCACCCTGGGCAGCAGCTTCTCGCTCACCGACAGCTTCGGCGGCTGGTTCCTCTACGAGATCATCGCCGGCCAGGGCTACGAGATCCTGCGCCTGACCTACGTGCCCGAGCCGGCCACGCTCGGCCTCCTCGGCCTGGGCCTCCTGGCCCTCGCGCGGCGCCGAAGGCGTGCCTGAGCCCGCTCATGCGACGCTAACAAGCTGCTCGCCGCCTCCCACTAGACTCGCGCGTCCACAACGTCCACCATGTCCACACTGTCCACCCCTACTGAGGAGCCGCCCCAAGTGAACCGCAGGCAGTTCCTGAAAGACGCGGGTCTGGGGACGGCCGCATTGGCCCTGCCCCGATGGGCCTGGGGCGCCGAGGCACCGGCGGCGCCCGCCCCCAAGCCCAACATCATCTTCATCCTCGCCGACGACTATGGCATCGGCGGCGTCGGATGCTACGGCGCCGCCTACCAGACGCCCAACCTCGACGCCCTGGCCAAGACCGGCATCCGCTTCGACCACTGCTTCTCCGCACCCCTCTGCGGCCCCTCGCGCGCCCTGTGCATGACAGGCCGATACGCCTTCCGCACAGGCGTCGTGGACAACTCCACCGGCGCGCAGGCCAACCCCCAGCGCGAGGTCTGCATCGCCAAGGTCCTCAAGCAGGCCGGCTATGCCACAGCCGTCGCGGGGAAGTGGCGCCAGCTCGCCTACTTCTCGACCGTCGAGGACGCCAAGGCCTGGGGCTTCGACGAGTTCCTCATCTGGGGCGTGGGCGGGCGCGGCGAACGCTACTGGGACCCCGACTTCAACCACAACGGCAAGCCCCTCGCCGACACCAAGGGCAAGTTCGGCCCCGACCTCCTCCACGACTTCGCCGTGGACTTCCTCCGCCGCCACAAGGACCAGCCCTTCTTCCTCTACTACCCCATGGTCTCCGTCCACGGCCCGCTCGCCCGCACGCCCGACGCCGGCAAGGGCAAGGCCGACCTGTTCGCCGACAACGTGGCCTACATGGACAAGCTGGTCGGCAAGCTCGTGGCCGAGCTCGACGCCCTCGGCCTCCGCGAGAAGACCCTCGTCGTCTTCACCGGCGACAACGGCAACGCCCGCGACGGCGGAACCATCGGCGGAAGGCCCATTGACGGCCGCAAGGGCACCATGCTCGAAGGCGGCAGCCGCGTCCCCCTCATCGCCAACTGGAAGGGCACGGCCCCCGCAGGCGCCGCGCTCAAGGACCTCGTGGACTTCAGTGACTTCTACCCCACCTTCGCTGAGCTGGGTGGCGCCAAGCCCCCGGAGGGTGTGACCATAGACGGCCACACCTTCGCCCCCCAGCTCCGCGGCCAGCCTGGCAAGCCCCGCGAATGGGTCTACATCCAGCTCGGCCCAAAGCACTACGTCCGCTCCCCCCGCTGGAAGCTCGACCAGGCGGGGACGCTCTTCGACATGAAGGACGCCCCGTTCAAGGAAGCCCCGGTCGCCGCCGACACCCAGGACCCCGAGGCGATTGCCGCGCGAAAGACCCTCCAAGCCGCCCTCGACAGCCTTCGCGCCCCCCCCCCCCCCCCCCCCCCCCCCCCCCCCCCCCCCCCCCCAAAAAGCCCCCCCCCCCCCCCCCCGGCCGGGGCCCCCCCCCCCCC
>Ga0194125_10005549_pt1 | contig 19128 bp, 12 predicted proteins | sample TA2KigC250mmetaG_FD_148626 | JGI IMG/M metagenome (GOLD analysis project Ga0194125, IMG submission 148626) | Freshwater microbial communities from Lake Tanganyika, Tanzania - TA2015034 Kigoma Deep Cast 250m | ecosystem: Environmental > Aquatic > Freshwater > Lake | place: Tanzania: Lake...
CCATACGAATCCCGGGGGCCAACAGTTTCGAGAAAGTGCTCATATAGATCACGTTGCTCGATTCAGCGACGCCCCGCCCTCCGCGGTGCTGCTGATCGAGCACCCAAATCGGGGGGAGGTCCTCCCCAAAATAGCGCAACTTACCGTATGGATCGTCCTCGATGATCGGGACGCCATACATGTCAGCAAGCTCGACTAACTCTTGCCGCCGCTCGAGAGAGAGGGTGACCCCGCTGGGATTCTGGAAATTCGGCAAAACGTAGATGAAGCGCGGCCGCTTCTTCAGGGCGTCTTCGAGCAAGTCTGTGCGCATCCCCTGGCCATCGCAAGGCACGGTAAGATATTCCGCGCCATAGGCATTCCAGGCCTGCAAAGCTCCGATATAGGTGGGATTCTCGACGACCACGTAATCCCCTGGGTCGATGAAGAGCATGCCCATTAAACTGAGCGCCTGCTGAGAACCGGTGGTTAGTTGCACATTTTCGACTTTCGTGTGGATGCCACAACTCGCCATATGCTCGACGATGACTTCCCGCAATGGGACAAAGCCCTCTGTTGGACTGTACTGTAAAGAAGCTGGCCCAGCTTCATCCAGAACGATCTCACAGGCCCGTTTGAACTCTTCGACTGGAAAGACATCTGGAGAGGGCAACCCACCTGCGAAGGAAATCACATCTGGCGCGCTGGAGTGTTTGAGAATCTCCCGGATGACCGAACTGCTGATCCGGCCTGCCCGGTCAGCGAAACGCTGCTCCCAAGGTATTTGCATTTTCATCTCCTTTCCTGCGATCCTGTTTAGGTTTTTTCGTCGGCAAAACTCCATCCAACAACCAAATGGCAAAAAGCCATAGATTCAAGCGCAGAGGCATGACAGCCACTAATGCGTGGCGAATCAGCCCTAGGGCATCACCGTGGATGCTGATAAACAGCAGGCTAAGCGATCCCAGGAAAAATACCACAGCAACGACTACAATCTTACGCTGGCTCGGCTCTGACGAAGGGCGAATGACCTGCCAGATCAGACCGGCTAATAGCGCCATCTGGATCCAGATAACAGCCCAGGTCTTGGGGTGTAATATTTCACCGACGACATATGGAAAGGGCGATATGTCATCCAAGTCAGGTTTAAAATAGGGTTGCAGATTTTCCGTGAATACCAGATCGCTCAAGTTCCAGGCGTGAGAAAACGCCCATCCTGGGTGGGTTATAAGGTATAGGGAATATAACCAGGAGCCATTTTCGTCCGTCCAGGTTAGTAACTCGGCAATTTCTGCTCGATCGTAACTATAATAATCGCCCAATAAATTTGCATATTGATAAAGCGGTTCTGGAGTTGGCAGGCCGCGCTCGATAAACCAGGCTTCCCGTTCGGGGTAAGGGAGGATATGCCTGTTCAAATTGTTAAAAAAGGAGTTGATCCAGCGATCACTATGATAAAAGAGCGAGTTTTGCACGCCAAACACGATCAGGCTGAATACCGCTACAGAGAGGAGAAATGGCACCGAAACGCGTTTTCGCACAATCGGAATCAACAAGACCAGTATGGAGCAAACAACGAACCACAGGATCATGAATACATTCGTATCGCGCGAGAAACCCCAGGCAATCAGCACAACTCCCCATAATCCGAAAATGAGCCACCGAAGCCAGCCCTTTTTCTTGAAGAGATGCACTACAAAGAATTCAATACTTAGAGCGAATGTCAGCGCCCACATTGAAAAAGACAACGATTCCGATTGAATGATACGATCCCAATCGGCTAATGGGGGCAGATATGCAAATCCCAAAATCAAGGCAGGGATGACCGTTCGCAGCCAGTACGAACGGATTTTGCTCGCCAGAACAATAGCCAGGATGCTCCATGAAAGAATCGCAATTGCCATCTGCCATCCGGGCAAGCAATTTAGATCGTCATAAACCTGCGGCTGGAGAATCATTTCACCAGGGTTGTTTACCACCGTTATCTGCATATCCGGATTAACGTTTGCCAGCTTGTATACCATCATGATGAAAGCCGGGCGGTTGGCAGTGAAGAATTCCAGGGAAAATATTTCCTGCCGGGAAAGCGAGATAAACTGACCGGTATCCCCCGTCAGGACAGCCTGACAGGCATCGCCATAAGAACGAAGTCGGAAAAGCGCGCCTAAGATGACAATCGTTGCAACAATTCCCCAGCTGAGCAAGGCGGAAACCTTCATCCTCGGCTCCAACACCGGAACGCTCTTCGAGAGGTAAAACCAGCATGTCAACAAGAGGGACGCTTCGCCAAGAAAATGCGCGCCATCAGCAAGGAAATTATCACTACGCAGATAGAGATATTCCTGCCCAAATAACAGAAGGCTGCTCAGGCTGATAACAAGAAAGGCGGAACGGTGGAGCATGCGTTTATAAAACACATATCCCGTAGAACCAAGGACCAGCCCCAGGCCGAAAAGGGAATAGATATCCGTCAGCCAGCGTATCGGACGGTTGCGCGCTAGCAGGTCTACATATTGTGTGAAGGGCGATAGGTTCGGCGCAAACCAATCCACTGCAGAGGTCGTCTGGGTTATAAGAAGCAAGCCCAAGGTGATCAGAATCCCCAACAGAGTCATGCTAGATATTTGTCTTTTTCGCTGCACGGACAACGACAATTTGTGGAGAAATGCAGTTCCTATCAACCCCCAAAACAGGATTTTCATAAGATAATACCAGCTCTTAATGGCAAACTCAGAGAATTCAACCCGCAGGATCAGCTCACAAATTTCGACCAATCCAAGCGTTAAAACCGCCGCCGACAGAGCGGTCGTAAATCTATCTCGCCGGCGGATGCTGGATTCCAAAAACAGCCCGCCACCTGCAAAGAGAAAGACGATCAACAGGCCGTTTATAACCGTCATCGCATTGAATCATCCACGAAGAACACAAAGGCACACAAAATAATATTCTTCGCGAAACGTAACTGCTCAGTCATCGAACGGATTAGCCCGAAAAAAGGGTGTGCGTGGGGGTGCTGCGCACCCCCACGCACACCCTTTTTTCGGGAATTTCTCCGTTTGGCTGAATAGTTACCGCGAAACTTTGTGTACCTTCGTGGATTCAATAATCTTATTTCGGGAAACGTCGCAGGACTTTCGCCGCGCCGGGCAGAGTGACGCGGTCGCCCATGCCCAATTCAGCCGGTGCTTTACTGGCCTTATCGGGCGCGCCCTGGAAGATGAAAATCGGCGTGCCTTCTTCAGCGTACTTCAACCCCACATAGGCCTGTCCAAGCAGATAACCTTCGCTGTCGGCGGCGCAGCTTGTGACCGTACCGATCACCCGCCCGCTGGCATCCATGACCGGATCACCCGGATGCGCCATGCGCACGCGCTGCTCGTCGAAGCGGAAGCGCACCACCACGCCGTCGCGTCTGGCCTCGCGCGCCAGGTAAGCCTCACGCCCGATGAACCATGGTTTGTAGGTTTTCACATACGAGCCGAAACCGGCCTCGGCGACCCCATTACCCAGGATCCCGGCCATCTCGTGGCCGTAGAGCGGCAGACCAGCCTCGGTGCGCAGCGAATCGCGCGCCCCCAACCCACAGGGCTTGACCCCGAAAGGTTCCCCTGCTTTCAACATCTTTCTCACCAGCGCTTCGGCGTTATCTGGATGCACGAACAACTCGAAGCACATCTTCTCGCCTGTGTAACCGGTGCGCGAGACAATTAAATCTATCCCGCCGACTACGGCATCGCACAACTGCGTGCGTTGGAGCTTCATGATCCGTTTGCGTGTAGCATCATCCACGCCCATTGCAAGCAGCACATCGCGCGAGCGCGGGCCTTGCAGCGGGATGTCTACGCGCATGTCGGCGCCCTCTTTGGGGTCGCGCAGATTGCGCAAGAGCACGCCCCGGCTATAGGCGCGCGCCCACGGGCGGGCGTTGTCTATCTTGACTTTGCCAAGACGCACGGCGTTGAGCCAGGCCCAGTCCTTGTCGTCGTTGGAGGCGTTTACCACGACCAGATAGACTTCCTCAGCCCGGCGGTAGACCAGCAAGTCGTCTATCACCTCGGCGTTGGGGGTGAGGAAGTGGGTATAGAGCGACTCGCCCACGCCCAGCGAGGCGATGTCGTTGCCGCACACGCTATCGAGGAAGGCAGCCGCGTCCGGCCCTTCCGCTTGATACACGCCCATGTGAGCGGCGTCGAAGATCCCGGCGGCCTGGCGGACGGCCATGTGTTCTTCCATCACCGAACCATAACGCACGGGCATCTCCCACCCGGCAAACGGCACCATGCGCCCGCCCAACTCGACATGCAGATCATAGAGCGGCGTACGGCGCAGGGGCTGCTCTTTTTCTTCCCATATAAAATCGGGTAAAGGATCGCCTGAACCCGCGGGGATGCCAATGAAATAAGGTTTACTCCCCCCGGAGATTTCCGCGTTTTCAACAGGAAGTTCATCCGCCTTTTGGGTTGATTCTCGCACCCAAACCGGTCCCTGCACTTTTCGCAGAAGATCGTCATCGAACATGACGTAGCCATCAGAGAGGTCGCGCAACCAGGCGGCTGCGCGGCCGGCATCTTTAGCGGCCACGCTCAGGCGGTACAATCGTGGTTCGACACAGCGCAGGGTGGCGCGAATCTCGCCCCCTGGGGCATTGAGGCGCGTCGGCCCCGCCTCACCCACCCCGAGCGAGTCCACGTCGCTGGCCAGGACGGTGTGTAAAAACCCCCGGGCGCGTTCCCCACCGATCTCGTAGGACAGGTTGTCAACCTGTCCTACGTCATCCAAATAATAGAAATGCGGATACCCGTGCCTGGTCGGTTCGAAGTCAATCCCGGCTTTCGTAGCTAGCTCGCGCACTTTTAGCTTGGCTTCTTCGAAGGCTAAGAAATCCACCTTAGCCCGCAGCATATCTCCCTGGTAATAGGGCTTCGTCGCCTGAAGGATATCGGCTATCGCATCCGCCAGTGCTTCCACCTCAGGCTCTCTAAAACCACGTTGCGTGACCCAGGGCATGCCCATGCGGATACCGGTTGGATGCAGAGCCGACTTATCGCCGGGGATGGTGTTGCGGTTTGTCGTCACGCCAGCGAGATCCAAAATCCTAGCCGCCAGGTCGCCGCTGAGATAGGCGCCATCCTGACCCTGGATGGATTTTGTATCGAGATTCATCAGGTGAGTGTTAGTGCCGCCAAAGGGGATGGTAAAACCGCGCTTAGCGAGGCGTTCGGTGAAGGCGACGCAGTTTGCCACCACCTGCTCCTGAAGTTGGCGGAACTGCTCGGTCTGGGCGATCTTGAAGGTCAGCGCCATGGCCGCGAAGACGTTGACATGCGGCCCGCCCTGCTCGCCGGGGAAGACAGCCCGGTCGAGTTTGCGAGCAATCGTAGAGTTGGTGGTCATCAGGATAGCGCCGCGCGGCCCGTTGATGGTCTTGTGCGTGGTAGAAGAAACCACGTCGGCGATGCCTAGCGGCGAGGGGTAGACGCCTGCAACCACCAGCCCGGCCACATGGGCGATGTCGGTGAGCAGGTACGCGCCCACTTTATCGGCGATCTGGCGGAAGCGTTTCCAGTCTATCTGCCAGGGATAGGAGGATACCCCGGCGATAATCATCTTGGGTCTATGCTCCAGCGCCAGGGCTTCGACTTTGTCGTAATCTATTTTCTCGGTCTCGGGGCTGATCGAGTAGGAGACGATGTTGTAGAATTTGCCCGAACGGTTGACCGGCGAGCCATGAGAAAGGTGCCCGCCGAAGAGTAAATTCATGCCCATCACGGTATCGCCAGGCTGCACCAGAGCATGGTAGACGGCGTTATTGGCTGGGCCTCCGGAGAGCGCCTGCACGTTGACGTAGATATCGTCGGCTTCCACGCCCTCTGCGGTGGCGGCGAAGGCTTCAGCGCAACGTCGGCGCGCCAGGGCTTCGACGACGTTGGCGTACTCCACGCCCTTGTAGTAACGCTGATCGGAATAGCGGCGGTCTTCGGTCAGGCGGGCATCGTAGTCGAGAATTTCGTCTTCGGTCAGCCAACGGGTGTATTCGGAGGGGTAGCCCTCGGCGTAGATATTGTGAAAGGCAGTCGAGAGGGCTTCGCGAACGGCCAGCGGAGAGGTGCTTTCGCTGGGGATCAGGATCAATTTGCGGTATTGGCGTTCAGCTTCGATTTGAGCGAGGTCAGCGAGTTGGGGGTCTAGATCGGCGAGCGCGCCGCGGAAGAGATAGTCGGACATGAGGGTCTCCTGTTGAGTGCAAATTAACGCAAAGTCGCCAAGGCGCAAAGACGCAGTTGTCTGACATTGCGCTGTAATACGAATATTACAACGCAAGGTTGAAAATTGAGCAAGAACTGTTAGCGGATTTTGGAGCGGATTGAACGGATTGCGCAGTTGTATCCGCTAAATCCGTTCCCGAAATCCGCTCTCAGTGTTGCCTAGTTCACTACTTTGCGCTGTCATACTAGTTGTCAGACAATTGAAATTGTAATCCTGCGTAATGCTGGGGTCAAGTCGCCTGCAAGTCGAACTATATTCGTCCCAAGCCGCGCAGCACGCGCTCCGACGTCAGCGGGAAATCGTCGAACCAGACGCCTGTGGCGTCGTGTACTGCGGCGATGATAGCCGGCGCCAGAGGGATGAATGACATCTCGCCCATGCCGCGCGCTCCCCAAGGCCCGTTGGGGTCGGGATACTCGATGATCACGGTACGCACTTCGTCGGGCGTATCTAAAACGCCTGGGATCAAATAGGTGGATAAATGCGGGGTCAAAACATAGCCGCCTTCCTGGACGAATTTCTCAAAGATGGCATATCCAGCCGCCTGCACGACAGCGCCCTCGACCTGCCCTTCGACCTGCTGCGGGTTGACCGCTTTACCGACATCGTTAGCCGAAACCACCTCGATAAGGCGTATTGTTCCCGTCTCGGTATCCACCTCCACTTCCACAGCCTGAGCGACATACCCATAAGAGAAATTGGGGACACACTCCCCCGTCTCTGGGTCGAAGGGAGATGTGGCGGGAGGGCGATAGGTGTACGTGGCGACAGCCGGTCGCTCTTCGTTGCGCCATTTCTCCAAAGCCCTCTCCATTGCGCCTTTGACAGCGTTGCCAGCCATGAACGTCATGCGTGAGGCCGAGACGCTACCTGCATTGTCCGTTTCAGCCGAATCTGCTGTAATCAACTTTACTTTTTCGATCTCGACGCCGGCCATCTCAGCCGCCATCTGTGTGATCACCGTATGCGCGCCCTGGCCTACTTCGGCAGCGCCATGGCGTATGATAACCCGCTCGATGTCCGTCTTCCCGTACAACTCAGCCGTAGCCCAGGAATTCTCCGGGTACCCATAAGAAAAGCCGACGTTCTTGAAACCGCAGGCGAATCCGTGACCACGGACGACCGACAATGGACTGCGGTCATTAGTCTGCGGTCTGCGGTCATTCCACCCGGCAGCCTCTGCGCACTTCTCTACCACCAATGGCATACTGACCCCCTTGGGCAAGGGCGTGTTCACCGAGAGGATCGAACCCTCACGCACGATATTCCTCATGCGTAACTCGACCGGATCCATAGCGAGCGCCTCGGCCAGTTTGTTCATCTGGGTCTCGGCCGCAAATGCGCCCTGAGGGCCGCCGAAACCACGGAAGGCGCCGCCAGGGATATTGTTGGTGTAAACCGCATACGAATCTACTTTGACGTTGGGGATTTCATAAGGCCCAGTACACATCAAGGTGGCATTGCCCAAAACCTTGGTGCTGGTATATGCGTAAGCGCCGCCATTGGCGATCAACTCGACCTCAGCCGCGAGGAGTTCCCCATTCTTATTTGCACCCCAACGCGTCCGAATGTGGTATTTGTGGCGTTTGTGATGGCCGATGATCGATTCTTCACGGCTCCAGATGATCTTGACAGGCCGATTGACGCCGCGCTGATGCAAACGCCAGGCTGCCAAAGCCAGAACGATCTGAACCGATAAATCCTCGCGTCCGCCAAATGCGCCGCCCACTGCCGGGTGAATGACACGCACCTGCTCCTGCGGTAAACCCAGCGCGTGGGCGATCTGCTTGCGCTCTTCGTGCAGCCATTGGCTGGCTACTGCGACTGTGACACGCCCTTCTTCGTCAATATACCCAACCCCCGCCTCGGGCTGCAAGTAAGCATGTTCCTGCTCGGGGGTTTCGTATTCCCCCTCGATGATGACATCAGCCTTCTCGAAAGCCGCTTCCACATCTCCCTTGCGAATCTTGTAATGTAGAATGACATTGCTGCCTTTGTCGGGGTGAAGCAGAACGGAGTCGGCTTGCATGGCCTGTCGCGCATCGGTGATCACCGGCTGGTCGTCGTAATCAACGACGATCAAATCGCAGGCTTTGGCGGCGATGCTCTCGGTCTCGGCGACCACACAGGCCACCTGATCGCCGACGAAGCGCACCCGGTCGGCGAACGGTTTCGACGAACCCGGCCCGCACAGCACAGGTTGATCGTTCATAATCAGGCCATATTCGTTGACAGGCACATCCCTGGCGGTAAAGACCGCGATGACTCCCTTCAGTGATTCGGCGGCAGCGGTGTCAATGCTTCGAATGATGGCGTGAGGCCGGCGGGCGAAGAGGATCTTCATATAAGCCTGATCCGGCAGACTGATGTCGCCAGGATAGAGCGATTCGCCTGTGACTTTCCCTCTAGCGTCAACACGATGAACGGATTTTCCAAGATATGACATGGGCATTCCTTTTATTGTTGTCATTGCCTAACGAAGTTTCGCCTCAAACCGACGAGACGCTGATTTCTCGGACTCGGATACTTCGGCTCTGCTCAGTACAAGTGTCTCGGACGAACACGGATAAAAAATCCGTACAATCCGTGTTGATCCGTGTACAGAATCTTGCATCTCGGCGGTGAGCAGTTACTTATTGTGTAGACATACGCTCCTGTTCGAGGCGCAGGATGCGGCGCAAGATGGCTAAAGTAGTGGCATAGGTGGGATCCATGCCAAAATAGGATAAAGAACTCACTCCGAGGTTCTTCCCTTTGCCAAGTGGGGTATCGGAGGCGTAGTGCAACAGACCGAAATCGAAGGGCAGGTCTTGCAAATAGACGATCTCGTCAACCGGATGGCGTTTGGGGCGATACATCTCATACACCGCCGAGAGATATGGCCCGGCCTCCATCTCGATGTCGGTATAGCCCTCACGGTAGAAGACATCCATATAGGTGGCATTTTGCAGGAAAGTGCCCTGCACACTGACCGCCTTCTGGTTATCCAACACAGTTCCATAGACCAGATACGGCGCAACATCTGCGGCGTTGAAGGCGTTCGAGAAGATGTATGTGCTGCGGGAATGTTCATCATGGACGACATTGGGGATCATCACGTCGCCGATGACTCCGTTGAGGGTGGCAGCCTTGCCCATGATATACACCCCCAAAACATCGCCGGCATGGGTGGCGACCTCGCTGAGGATATTATAGGCCGCCAACCCCAGGGGGTAGTCAATGTTCAGGATCAAGGCGTCGCTTTCGACCAGGCAATCGTAATCCCGATCGCAGATACGTGGATCCATGTTATCCAGCGGAAGTTTGGATAACTCGACGATCTGAGCATCCACATCGAAGAAATGTTTGCTATCTACCCGCGTGATGCCATAGGAGCGTTCGTACTCCAGACGCTTTCTTTGGTACTCCTGCCCTTGTGTTGTTTGTAAGAATTTCTTGAGTACATAGTAAAGGAAGTTCTCCCAGCTCGATGGCACCATCTGGGCTTGAATATCGGCCCATTCTCGCAGCAAGCCCTCGTCATCGGATTCTTCCAGGAATTCCACCAGTTTGTCGCGCTTCTGCAAGGCAAAACCCGACACCAGATTCACCAGGCTATGCGTATTGCTGGAGACGAAATAGACCGGACGCTGACGCACGGAAGGCGCCAGCCGCTCGATATTTTCCCACCAGGCATGCGTGGCGCGGCGATACTCGGTGAGCGTACTATCCAACAGGCGAATCTGGAAGCGAGGCCTCGAGGAGGCTATGCGCCTCAGATTAGGCCAAAATTCGTCGCCCCAAACCACTTTCAATCGCTCCAAATCTTCGAATGACACTCTCGAAACCCTGGCTAATTCTGATTGGACGCCCTCATCGAAAGAGGATTCTAGGAGGGAAGCCGAAGCTGGCAGCAGGCGCAACAGATCGTGGAACTTTCGCCACTCCACCTGGTAAGCAGTGATCAGCGGCACTACATCATCAATGTCGGAGCGGCTGGCAATGATGCACGCCAGGGTCTCCTCCCCATCGAAGAAACAGCGGCGGCGGCGGGCGCGGGCTTTTACCGGCTGCCAGCTCTCCACATCCCCGATGCCCTCGCGCTGAAAGACGGCGACGCTCTGCCCCAACACAATCGTCTTGACTTGATTGATGCAATCTGGCAGGCGCAGAATGCTGTAAATGAAAGCCGATAGATCGGGCGCCTCGTCACGCGCCCCGGGATGTAACAAAGAGTTCGTACCCGAATGCACTTCTTCGAGGGAGCGGATTTGCACTTCGGAGGTGGAACGCAGAAGCGAGTAATATGTCCGCAGGTATAATTCGACTTCTTCGGAAGCGGTATAGGGTACGGTTCGTTCCATGGTAGATCACACTTCCTGCACGGCGGGAAAGGATCGCTCTTTCCCCGGTCGCTCGACTAGATAGACTCCCAACAAGATGCCTGCCCCGCCCAGGAGCGAAACCAATAACAACGGTTCGTCCAGGATGATCCCAGCCGCAACGACAGCTACCAGCGGCTCGAAATACAGATAGGCGCCAACTTGAGACGCCGGGATCGCCTGCAGCCCATCATACCAGAATACATAGGACAGGCCCGAACAGGCAATCCCCAGGAACGCGATCCCCGCCCAGCCGCTCGAAGTAAGTTGACCGATCTCGGCCAAGCCAGGGCCAGAGAAAAACATCCCAGAGGTGATAAGCCAGCCAAAGCCCATCACATAGAACATCATCCAGGCAGGTGGGTGCTGGCGCAAACCCCGTCGCGAAAGCACCGAGAAGATCGCCCAATTGGGCGCGCTGGCCAGGATATAAAGATTGCCCGGCATACCCGCCTGATCCATGCCCAAGGCTCTAAAATCACCACCGCTTACGACGACCAGCACGCCAATTGCTGCCAGGGCAATTCCAGCAATCTGTATCAGCCCCAGTCGTTCATGCAAAACTAACCAACCGAGCAAGGCCATGAATATCGGCGTCGTGGCGACGATCCAGGCCGTTGTCGAAGCCTGGGCGGTCTGCAAACCGGTGGATTGCAGCCATTGATGATAAGCGATCCCAAGAAAGCCAAGCAAGGCGAAATAAGCCGCATCTCTCCAGGATGGCAAAACCAATTGACCGCGAGCAGCCACCGCCACGCCAATGATCACCAGACCCATGGCAAAACGCAGCCACACCACAGTCACCGGCGAGACATCGCGCAAAGCCACTTTCGTGGCGATGAACGAGACCCCCCAGGCCACAACGGCAAACAGCACTTTGGCTACGTTGATAAGTCTGGCAGATTGCATTCTACCTGCGGCTTTTCATCCTGCGTGGAGGCGGCGCATCCGTAGGGCCATATTTGGGCGGGCCCATCACGCTATACAGAATCGAATACAGAATGGTCAAGATGCCATACCCGGCCACCAAAAGCAAGATTCCTACAGCGATGTAAGCATAGAAATTCTGAATGCTTCCCACATAGGGGATCGTGACCGTCCGCGCAAGGTCCGCAGGCATCCGAATCCAGCCTTTCAGATAATTGGCTTTCACCAGTTCCACTGCCCCGGCATACGCCATCACAGGCATGAGAACGATCAGAATACAACCAATTCCACGCCATACAGGATGCATCCCCTGCTGCTCCTTTTCTTGTATTCTACTAAAGCGGTCATACCTACCCATGCGAAACCTCCATCTGGCTGGCCTGTTCTATTGCCGTGATGATCTTATAATAGCCCGTGCAGCGGCACAAATTTCCGGTGATCGCCTGTTTGATCTGATCCCGCGAAGGCTGGGGGTATTCCTCCAACAACTTGGCTGCCGACATCAAGAATCCCGGCGTGCAATAGCCGCATTGCACCGCGCCCTCGTGGATGAAGGCTTCCTGGACAGGATGCAGCCGCTCAGGCTGGGCCAGGCCTTCGATCGTCTCTATCTCTGCGCCATGAGCGCGCGGGGCCGGCGTCAGGCAAGCCATCACCGCCACGCCATCCAGAAAGACCGTGCATGCGCCGCACTCCCCCTCGGCGCAGCCCTCCTTGGTGCCGGTCAACCTGGCCTCATCCCGGATCAAATCCAACAACGTCATATCATAGCCTCCCCGAAAGGAATATTCCTTGCCGTTGATTTTCGTTCGAATGATCTCCTCCCCGGAGAATATCCCCCCAGCGGAGCGACCAGCGGCGTCCCCAGGAGTATGCTGGCCCCAAAGCAGGGGAGGGTCGGACGGGAATTCGAGCTGTTCCTCGCCCCTGGAGATGGCAGCCAGCCCCCGGGCGGTCATCACGCGCACCATCTCTCGCCGGTAAGCCGCCGAGCCGCGGATATCATCAATCGGGCGTGAGGCCTGCATCGTCAACCGGGCGGCCTCGGCGATGGCATCGCCATCGAGCTTGCGGCCCTTCAAGTGAGCCTCCGCCTCCGGGGCGTGGATGATGGTCGGCGCAACCGCTCCGAGGGTAATCGCTGCCTCGGAAACAACACCCTCAACTTTATCGCCCACGAAAGTCAACAGAATAGCCACATTGACTACAGAGATCGCCTGGGCGCGCCGCAATCCCAATTTGATGAAAGCGCCGCGTTGGTCAACCTTCATCGCTGGGAAGGCAATATCCACCAGCATTTCGTCGGGCTGCATGATCGTGCGGCGCACGCCGGTATAGAACTCACTCAACGGCACAACGCGCTCACTACTGGCAGAGCGGAGAGTCACGTTCGCGCCCAAAGCCATCAATGGAGAGATCGTATCGTTTGCCGGGGAGGCAGTGATCAGGTTGCCGGCCACCGTGCCCCGATTCCGAATCTGCGGCGCGCCCACCTCCCACGTCGCCCGCGCCAGCGGATAAGCCCGTTCGCGAATCAACCTGGAAGCCACACAATGGTTGTGCGTCACCATTGGGCCAAGATGGATGAAATCGTCCTCATCCAAAACGATCCGATCCAGGCCGGGGATGCGGGTGATGTCAATGACCACCTCGATACCCGTGCGGACGCCGCGCTCGATCTCCAGGATCAAATCGGTAGCTCCGGCTACGATGCGGGCGCGCTCCCCGCATTCAGCTAATAAGCCAAGAACTTCGTCTACATTGGTTGCATTGAGATATTTACGCCACATAGTTTCTCCAAATCTATCGAAGATGATTTCTTTGAAGCCAGAAGACAAATGCCCTCTCTTCGAAATGCGATTACATCATTTTCAACAATTTTCAAGGCGTATTCGTACACGGCAGATCCCCCAAGCACATTCCCAAATGCCTTAGCTGGCTACCGGTAACAGACGATATACGCTCGCCATGCGAGACGCAGCTTCAAAATCCTTCCCCATCAATGCCTGGCGGACATCATCCAATTTTTCAGCATCTTCGACAGACAAGTAGGGTGACCAATCATCATTTGTATAAATCAATTCCACTTCTACTTCAGCAACAAAATCTTCAATATGAACCAGTTTAGTAATACGACGCTTTGTCATCTTACTCTCCTCGTATTGTAAAACGAGCACGCAAGGTCCTTTGGCATAATTTGGATAATCTTCCACGACAATAGCATTCGAGATACCAGCCATAACATCTCGCACAAGAATATGATCATTGGCTAATTCATCATAACCGTGTTCAGACACGACCACTTCGCCAGTGCCAACAAGGGTTAGGATTTTCTCGAATGTTTGGCTCATCGATACACAGGAATTATACAACAAGCTGGGACAGCAATTGATTTTGAAATATCAATTGGCCATCTGTTTCCCATCCCCGCCGCCGCGCAGCAGGATGATCTCCGCCATGATGCTGACGGCGATTTCCTCGGGGGTCTCGGCATGCAACTCTAACCCAATCGGGGAGTGGACGCGTTCGATCTCTTCGGAACCCACGCCCGCTTCTTGCATGAGTTTGACCGTGGTCAACCAGCGACGCCGCGAGCCAATCACGCCGACATAGGACGCCGCTGTCTTCAACAAAACCGGCAGTCCTTCCGCATCAACCGCTGCGTTGCGCGTGGTCAACACAAGATACGTCCAGGGGGTGATTGGCAACTTCTCCGGCAGATTGGCCATCGCGCCGGGGATATATTCGTCCGCATCAGGGATTGCCTCGGGCGTACAGAATTCTGGCCGGTCATCGCTGACGATCACCCGGAAGCCCAGCCATTTCGCCAGGTGAACGACAGCCTTGCCAACATGTCCTCCGCCGATGACCACCAACGCAGGGCTGGGAATGACGGGTTCCACATACACCTCCAATTGACCGCCGCAAACGCCAGGGTCGCCGCGTTGTGGATCGGTCATCGAATATTTTATTCTCCTCGGTTTGCCAACTGCCATGGCTTCCAGGGCTTCCCTGATCACCCGGCTCTCCAATTCACCGCCTCCAACGGATCCCGCGATGCCGCCATCCGGGTAAACCAGCATTTTACTGCCCGCGTTCCGGGGCGTAGACCCCTGGCTGTGCACAATGACGCACAATGCCGCGCCTTCCCCCTTCTCTTCCAATTCTGCCAGGGTACGATAGAAGGACTCCATACTGCTAGATCATCTCCAAAGCAGGCCTGATAAATCCATCCAATCCGTGAAATCCGTGTCCCATTCCCTACCTCTCCTTGAGCGCCCGCCAGACTTTTTCGGGCGTGATAGGATTAGCGTTGATTTGCACGCCGACGGCGTCGAGGACAGCATTGCCTACCGCGGGGGCGACTCCATCCAATGGAATTTCGGCGACAGCCTTCACCCCAAAGGGATGACTCGGCTCGAAGGTTTCCACGAAAATAACTTCGAGTTCGGGCATTTCGTGAGCCATGAAGATGTGATAGTCCCGGAAATCCTTTTCGCGTGGCTGACCTTTCTCATCGTAAACCATCTCTTCGCAGACCGCGTAACCCAACGCCTGGGCCATGCCCCCCTCGATCTGCCCCGAAGCGGTGATCGGATTGACAATCACGCCGGAGTCGACCGCCATGACCAGCTTATCCACGACAACCTGGCCGGTCTCGGTGTCCACGGTCACCTCGGCGAATTGAGCAGCAAAGGGCGGCGGCGCGACCGGCGAGACATACGAACCTACGGCCATGATCTGCTCCTGATCTTCATGGTGAAGGGCGTTCAAGGCCACCTCGCCAAGGGTTACATATTCGCCGCCTGGCGCAACTGCTTTGCCATCTATGAGTTTCACGTTCGTCTGTTCGAACGTTTCGACATCGAAACGCGCGTTGAGCATACGCGCGGCTCGCGATTTGATCCGCTCAGCGACTTTCCTGGCAGCATCAACCACCGCCGCGCCAGAGACATAGGTCGTCGAGGAGGCATACGCTCCCACATCGAAGGGGGTGAAATCAGTATCCGAGGAGTAGACGATCACCTCCTCCAGTGGCACCCCCAATACTTCCGCAGCCATCTGCGCCAGGACGGTATCGGAGCCGGTGCCCAGGTCGGTCGCGCCGATCAGCAAGTTGAAGGAGCCATCATCGTTGAGCTTGATGCTGGCCCCACCCATATCGAGATAGGGGATGGCGGTGCCTTGCATCACCAATGCCACACCAATTCCCTTTCGCAGGTGTCCGTCCCCCATCCCCTGTCCTCTGTCTGGCCGACCGGCGACCGATGACCGATGACCGGTCTGACGCCATTGCTCATTGCCGTACTTTTGATCCCAGCCAATGGCCGCTTTTCCCTGTCTCACGCATTCTTCCAGTGCGCAGGTCTCGATGGTTTCTGGGCGCGGTTCGCGGCCTTCGCTCCAGGCAGTGCTGAAGGGATGCAACTCACCGGCGCGCAGAGCATTCTTCAGGCGGAACTCAAGCGGGTCGAAGCCCATCTCGCGAGCGATCTTCTCCATGTGGCGTTCGACAGCCCAGAAGCCCTGCGGCACGCCATAACCGCGGTATGCGCCGCAAGGCGGATGGTTGGTATAGACGATATCGGCGTAGAAGCGGATGTTGGGCGACTCGCGGTATTTTCCATCACCGACATACAAGGCCATGGATTTATGCCCTGTGTTTCCCGTCACTGTCAAGGCATGTGCGCCATTGGCCCCGGTATCGCTGAGGATATACATATCGTTGGCCGTGATCGCGCCGTCTGCCTTGAGTCCCGTCTTCAAGCGGATGCGCATGGGATGGCGCGAGCGAGAGGCGATGAACTCTTCTTCGCGGGAGTATTCATAGATCACCGGTCGTTTCGTGGCAATGGTCAGATGGGCGGCCACGTCTTCGACAAGCACCTCCTGTTTGCCGCCGAACCCCCCGCCGATGCGGGGCTTGACAACGCGGATGCGCCTGACAGGCAATCCCAACACAGGAGCTAATATCCTGCGCGCATGGAAAGGCACCTGGGTGCTGGTGCGGATCACCAGGCGATCATCTTCATCCCAATATGTCACAACCACATGAGGCTCGATATGCGCCTGCTGCACCTTGGGGACGACATACTCAGCTTCGAAAACACAGTCTGCCTCTTCGTACCCTTTCTCCACATCGCCAATATCAATGCGGATTTCGGCGGCCAGGTTGCGGGAGGGATCTGAGTCGGCGAAGTGGACGTACTCTGGCTCATCGTGTATGATCGGCGCGTCCGGCTGCATGGATTGACGCATATCCAGGATCGGCTCTAATACTTCATATTCGACTTCGATTAGATGGAGCGCCTGTTCTGCAATTTCGGGCTTCTCCGCAGCTATAAAGGCGACTCTGTCCCCGACGAAACGGACTTTGTTATCCAACGAAAAACAATCCAATGGCCCGGGGATGGGGTCGGACTGGCCAGCAGTGGAATAAGCCACGCGGGGGATATCTACATGGGTCAGCACTGCGGCGACGCCCGGAAGAGCGCGGGCTTTTCGGGCATCGATGGATTTGATCCGTGCATGGGCATGGGGGCTGCGAAGGACTCTGGCGTACAACAGGCCGCGTATCTCCAGGTCGGCGGCGAAGGCTGGTTTGCCCTGCACTAATTTGACAGCATCCACCTTAGGCTCCGGCTTCCCCACTCGCTGCAATTCTTCCGCTCGCGGCGTAACCTTGATCTGCGGTAAGACCCGGGTTTGGGTTGTAAAACTGCTGTCGAAATCGTCCGCTGGTGCGCCCTGGCCACCCTCAGGGGGAATCCATTCAGGGGGCGCGGGGCTCGCTCGATCAAGCCCGGCGATGGGTTCGACGTCTTCACCGCGCATCACCGCCGCAGCCCGCAGCACCGCCTGGACGGGTTTCTTGTACCCTGTGCAGCGGCACAACACGCCCGAGAGCGCATCACGCACATCGGCCTCGCTGGGGTTTGGGTTTCGTTCCAGAAGCTCTTTGGAGGCAAGAATCTGCCCAGGGGTACAGTATCCGCACTGGATAGCGCCCGTCTCCACGAACGCTCGTTGAAGGGGGTGCAACCCCTCGGTGCGCTTCCATCCCTGCGCGGGATGTTCTCCAAGGGCTTCGATGGTAGCAATCTGATGTCCTTCCGCCTGGGCAGCCAGGTAAAGATCAGCATTGATAGGTTTTCCATCCAACAAAACCGTATCCGCGCCGGTTTCACCACCTTCGGCGCCGAACTTGACGCCATAATATCCCAGAGAGCGCAACACCTTGAAAAGGGTATCGCCCGGGGCAGCTTCGATTTGGTGTTCGATTCCGTTGATAAGCAATTCTAGGATCATAACTCGTCCAAACAACGTCTGGTCAGCGTGGCCGCCATATCGCTGCGATACTCCGCGCTGGCCCACTGGTCGCTGGCCTCGCGATAGGCGTCACGGGCGGCGATCTCCGCGCCGTCGGGGTCAGGACCATCCATAGCGATCAGCGGGGATTTTCCATATCCACCCAGGGCGACCCGCGTCCGACCCGAAGGCCATTGCGCTACGGCCACGCAGGCGATGGGCAAATCCGCCAGGGAGCGCGCCACGTATTGATAGGCCAGTTTGATTTTCGATGGTATCGTCAATTGAGTTATCAGGCGACCGGGCAATCGTTCGGCGCGCAATGGTAGCAGCTCTCCATAGGCCATCTTTTCGTCGCCCGGCTGTAAGATCAATTCTGGAGCCGTAGCCAGCATAGCCGTAGCAAAGGGAGAACGGCCATTGGCGGAGACCAACGCACCGGCCACCGTCCCTACCTGGCGGATGTTGTAGGTAGCTTCATGCCGGATGGCGGCTTTCAAAGCAGGTGGTGTTTCAGAACAATCGAGCAAGGCCTGAAGAGTCACCATCGCGCCGATGCTCAAAGTGCGCCCGCGCGCTTCGAGCAGATCCAACCCCAGGGTTTGCAAATCAACCACCGCAACTTCTTGGTCGGATGGTTGATTCAGCACCGTCCCACCCCCCAACGGCGCAGTGCGCGGGTCTGTCCGGGCAAGTAAAGCCAACGCGTCTTCTAATCTTTCTGGACGATGATATTCAATGATCTTCATTCAATCTCCAGTGCTCATTCTAATCCAGGTAAACCTTCCAACCCAGGTCTTCCATATCAACATTGCCGATCTTCTCTGGAGGCACATCCACCAACAACGCCTCGGCTTCGGCCAGCAGTTCCCCATCAGAGTCGTAAATCTCAGCAACAGAAGTAGCCGTGCGTCGCTTACTACTGACAGCGCGGCCAACGATTCGGATGGGCATACCCGTCGGCACATTTTTGCGATATTGCACGGTTATTCTGGCGGTGAACATAAAGCGAGGGTTGGCAGGATCGCTTCCCATGTGGACACGTCCGAGGACTTCATCCACCAGGGAAGCGACCACACCGCCGTGAACCACACCAGGATAGCCCTGAAAATGGTCAGGGACGACATAATCAACAACGACTTCCCCGGCCTCAGTTTGAAAAAACTCCAGGTGCAAGCCGTATTGATTTTGTTAGCGCGCCAAAGTGATGGGATGCGCCCTTGATGAAAATTGGCTCCTGCGAGTATCCTCGATGTCTCTATACCGCCGAAAGGCGAACATCGAG
>Ga0194125_10005554_pt1 | contig 19122 bp, 14 predicted proteins | sample TA2KigC250mmetaG_FD_148626 | JGI IMG/M metagenome (GOLD analysis project Ga0194125, IMG submission 148626) | Freshwater microbial communities from Lake Tanganyika, Tanzania - TA2015034 Kigoma Deep Cast 250m | ecosystem: Environmental > Aquatic > Freshwater > Lake | place: Tanzania: Lake...
ACAAGAAACGCCGCAGAGGAGATGAGACAAAGGCTTATCCTTATTCTTGGAGATCAGGCATCCAGGGTCACCCTATCTACCATTCACAGCTTCTGTCATTACCTCCTCAGAAGCGAGGGAAAGACTTTTGATATTCTCTCAGGAAAGGAGCAAATCATATTCGTCAGAAACATCATGAAGCAACTCCGGATCAAAGACCTCTCCAGTTCCATGGTCTTAAATGAAATAAGCCTGGCCAAGAATAATCTCATCTCCGTTGAGGAATTCAGGGAGCTCTACCTGGGAGACAAATCCATGCAAAAAGTTGGGAATATCTATGAATCCTATGACCTTGAGAAGCAAAAGAAATGCCTTTTAGACTTTGATGACTTACTCGTCCAGGCATACCGTCTGCTAAGCGAGAATGAATCCATACGGGACAAGTACTCTGACAGGTTTGTCCATATCCTTGTTGACGAGTACCAGGACATTAACCCAGCACAGGGAGAGATTCTTAAGACCTTGATCAGCGGGGCAAATGGTCAGAGCTTCTGGGTATGCGGAGATGACTGGCAAAGTATCTATGCCTTCACAGGGGCAAGTGTTGGAAATATCCTAAACTTCACAGAAACCTTCGAAGGAGCAAAACTCTTTATTCTAAATCTCAATTACCGTTCCACTCCCCAGATCCTCAAGGCCTGCCAGAACTTGATTCAGGCCAACAAGAGAAAAATCGAGAAGACCCTTAAGACCCACAATCCTAAAGGAGAAGATATCATCGTCCTTGAATCCTCAAGCGAAGAAGGAGAGGCTCTTTCCATTGTGAATGAGGTCAGAGAATTGGTTGAGAATTACGGCTTTAGCCACAAAGATATTGCGATCCTTTATCGGGCCAATTTCCAATCGAGAGTTATTGAAGAGGTTTTCTCCCAGCAAAAGGTCCCTTACCACATAGAGAATGGCCTTAACTTCTATAATCGGTCTGAGATCCAGGTCCTCCTCAATTACCTTCGTTTGATTTCCAACCCCGAGTCTGAAGAGGCGGATGAAGCCCTAAGAAGTGTCATCAATATCCCAAACCGCTACATCGGAAGGAAATTTCTCCAGGAGCTTGAGGAGTTCTCTGCTAAGAAGAATTTTTATCTCTATCAGGGATTGAAGTCCATGGGAATCGACTTACCGTATATTCGCAAGAATGTGAAAGAATTAATCGGGCTTCTGGATCCGCTCATGGATTATCACAGAAACATGGCTCCTTCAGAGATTATAGGAACTTTAAGATCGGGCCTTGATTACGACCGTTATGTCACTGACGAGGACATTCCAAGCCCGGATGATCAAAAAATCATGAACTTGAACCAGTTACAACTTTCTGCGGCCAGATATCCAACTATTGAGTCTTTCCTCCAGTATACAGATTCCTTCCAGAATGAGATGGTCAACGACAAGGAAGGGGTTTCTCTGATGACAATCCACAAGGCAAAAGGACTTGAGTTCCCTGTTGTCTTTGTCATCGGGCTTGTGGAAGGAATCATCCCTACAAAGAAGGGCGACCTCGAGGAGGAAAGAAGAATTGCATTTGTCGGTATCAGCCGGGCGATGCGATTGCTCTATATAAGTTACTCTCACACCTACCTCGGACAGCCTGCCAAAAAATCAATCTTCCTTGATGAAATCCTTGGAGTAAAGAAGGAACAGTAAACCACCACTAAAACCTGTCTAAACGGTTGCTTAAAGATAGTTCTGTGTCGAGGGTATACCTATGGATAAGGAAGACGCTAAATCCTTCCTATCCTCAATTAAATGGTGAAAGGAGGGATGAAAGTGACTGATGAGAAAAAGGTTTTTGTAAACATCTACAGCAAAATCTACACGGACAATTTCAGCGATGAGATGGTTAACCGAATGGCCACCGGTAAGGAGATCTTTGACTTCCTGATGAAAGACGCCAGGTTGAGTTTTGACGAAGAAGATCATCTAATCCCAGGAGACTTAAATCTCTGGTATTTGGGATGTAACGAAAAGTTCGGATGCCTGAGAGTTAAAGATAGAATTATGGAATGGGACTTCGGGGAATCATCTTTTGACCGAGTCGAGTCCTTCATTTCGCTAATCTACCTGGAGGGAGTTTTCACTGATGAACAGTATCAGGCTCTCATGGAGAAGATCAAGGAGGGCCGTCAGGTCGATAATATGTATGACATTCCGAAATACTTGCTCTCGAAAAAGAAAGGGGTGTCATGGGTAAAGACGGAAGAGGCCGATAAATTTCGTGACGATATGAAAAGGTTCGTGGCCAAAGTTAAGGAACACTTGAAACATGAGGATTTTATCTTCATTGATCCTGGAGTTCGTAGGTAAAAATTGAAACAAAGGAGGAAAAAATTATGTCATTTGAAATGCTTCATTTCAGAGGGTCAGAGGCAATCCTGAAGGATAAGGCCATGGCAACGGATGTCCGAAAAACCCTCGAATACCTGGACAGTGTCCTTTACGGGTCGATTCACAGGCGAGAGCTTTTAAGGGTGGCCCTTGATGAGATGGGATGGCGTCACGAAAGGGTGTTAAGCGTTCTGGACGGAAGAAGGTACTACTACAAGGGAATCAAACAGAGAGTGGCAATGGAAGGAAGCCTTGCGGTTTATGAATACATTTTAGAGGGGCTATTGAGGCTTCAGATCGGATTTCAAAAGGAAAGAATCGATATGGGGGTTCTCCTTCTTCCTGCCCAGCGAGGGGATAAGACTCCTTACGGTTCCACAAGAAAGCTTGTCGAAGAGGAGATTGAAGACCTTTACCCCACGATTGATCTTCCCGTTTCGATTGTCCTGTTTGATCTCGGAAGACCCGGAGAAACGATGGAGGAGGAAGTATCTGTCCAGGGTCAAGCAAAAGATACCGCCAAGGAGAGAAAGGCTCCTGTTAAAATTACCAAACCGGAAGTTCAGAATAGAACCGAAAGTCCCTCAGATATCTCCTCCCCCGAAACGAAGAGCCGTCCAGGAAGAAAAAGAAGGCTTAAGCCCTTATCCGCCAATTGATTCAACCAATAACCCACAAGCAGTATCAAACATCCCGGGAGCCACCTGTCCGCTAACTTGGATACGCACCCTGTAAGAGTCGGCAAGGAGAATATAGTGGCTTTGGTGGTGAAAGAGTCACCTCCCGGAATATCAAACCCATAAGGGAGGACAATGAAATGAATGAGACGGAATTAAAGGCCGTATTTGAGCATCTCTGCAAGTGCGCCGAAACCATCTTTCAAACCCATAAGGAGGTCAAGCCCTTCATCTTCATCTTTCCTAAAGAGGCAGGCCCCCTTCATGTGATTCCAATTAATGGAGATAAAGACGCTTTGTCCTTGCTGGTTCAGTATCTGTGTCAAAAAATGGGAGCTTCTGCAGGAGCAATTGTCTCGGAAGCCTGGGCTGTCACCTTGCCCAAAGAGGCTGTGTGGGATAAAACCCCGCCCTCGGAGTCGCCTGACCGGATGGAGATCCTCCAGGTCTCTTTATACTCCGAGTCATTGAATCGGATGAGGACATGGAGGATCCTGAGAGAGGGAGATAGAAGGTCTCTACAAGATTGCAGGGAGGAGTTTTTGGACAGGGTCGAATCAAGGTTTTTCGGGAACTATTTCATGGGGAAAGCTTAAAGGAGAAAGGAGGTATTAAGATGGCCTATACGCCTGAACTGAGCGGGAGATCCTCCTTTATCCTCAGAAGGATTGCATGGGCGTTAGGAGTTCCCATGACAAAGGCAATTGAGGAGGTTTTCGATTATCTCCCCAGTATATTGGACAGCAAGAAGGTCTGTGAATTGTGCAGAGACAAAAGCAGATGTTCAGAATGCGTGTTCAGAAGAGTCCGTTAAGAAAGGAAGGTCAAAACAAAGGTGGCAAAGACCGTGGAGATTATGTTTGACGATCTGGTAGAAAGCAAAAAAGAGGAGGTTTTAATAGAGTTTGATCTGAGCAACCCCGAACAGATGAACTGGGATGTTGTTCCTTTAGCGATAGTCGAATTAGAAGGAAAGGAGGTATAGAATGCAAAAAATCACCAGCATGACCACCCTGAAAAAGGTAAGCGATAGAGTTAATGAGCTTTCAAAAAACTGCGTCGATCATCTGGTTCCGGTAAAGGAGATTTCATTCGACGGCCTTGAATCCATAAAGATCTCAAATGAGCCTCACCCCATGAGACCAATCGCCCAGCAATCGATTGCCGGAAGGCTTGGAATCCCGACCCATTATCTCAAAAAATGTCCCCCCGAAGTCCAGGCCTATAACCTGAATCACTGGATAAAGGAGGAGAAAAACGAAAAGCTCTTTATCCGGTTTGACGGAGAGGAAGTAAGAGCCATCTTTACCCCCAGATACCGGCCCATCGATAATTTTGAGGTGCTGGAAAGGCTCGATTCTTTAGGCTATCCTTCCGCAACTCCGGTTCACTGTCAGATCGACCCTTTCTTTATGAGCCTTTCGATTCTGGATGGAAAGCAGACTTTTTCGGTCAATGGGGATAAAATCACTCCCGGGGTCTCGGTCTCAAATTCGGAGGTGGGTCTGGCCTGCCTTGCCATTTCAGCGTTTCTCTTAAGATTGATTTGCACCAATGGATTAATTGCTAAGACAGAGGTTCATGCATCGTATAAGCATGTCTCACTGAAAGTCTTTAAGGAATTTCCTTTGGTGCTGGAGAAGGTCTCCTTTGAGCTTTCAAAGAAACGGGAGCAGATGAGGATCTCCATTGAGAGCATGGTTGATAATCCCTCCTTCAGTATGGAGAACTTTAACCGGCAGTTTCAGCTTAACAAGACCGAAAAAGAGGCTGTTGAATGGGGGTGGTCTCGGGAGTCTGGCTATACGATGTTTCATCTGGTTAATGCCTACACCAGGGCTTCTCAGTTTGAGGGTTTATCTGCCGAATCAAGCCACAGGCTTCAGAGAGTAGGAGGGATGATTCTGGATATGGTGAAGTAGATTTAAGGAGTTACGGGAGGTGATTTAATGAGTGGGCATCATCTTAAACAAGGTGCTCACTCTTTGTTTTGTTATCATTGTGGGTGACCAAGGTTATTAAAAGGATGGGATAGCAGATGCCTGTCAAATCTCAAAATAAATTTTAGAGCCGTGATCCGCTTGTGGATGAACCGCTGAAGACAGACATGACGGATTTTTCAATTTGACAAGATTTTTTAATTTGTCTGGACGACATACCCCATTGGCGGGAGAGACCCCTTTGCCCGTCGATTTTCATCTAGTTGAGAGAGGAAGGTGATTAATCCCTTGGTTACTATGGAAAGTTTCAATCTTCAATTTCAGATTAACAAGAAGGAGAAGGGAGCTATCAAACTTGTTTCGGATCAAAAGGTATAGACCTCCGAGAGACACTGACCATTTCTGATTGGCTAAGATCATTGAAGGTTACGGGTTGTTCTATCCAGGCAATATCCAAAGTTGACCCGCAGCCTCTCGCTCGAAAGAATGGATGCTCCTTGAATATATTTTTCTTGTTTGGAAACAATCACCAACCCTTCATTAAAAACTTCTTTTTTTCATAACTGTCCAATACCTCTGTACAGTCTTCCCAATTGATGGGTTTGATGTTTTCCTGTTTTTGATATTTATTGTAAAAAGGATGCATATCGTTTTCTGAAAAGTCAGAAATACGTTTTTCTGCTTCTTCTATTTTATTTAGGGCTACTTCAACCCAAACATCTTCTAAGGTGTCTGGGATTTGACCAAACAAATCCTGAATATTCTTTAGTCTGTTAGCCAATAGTTGATGAACCCGATCTTCTACTGAGTCTTTATATCGCATATTATAAATAAGCACTACATCTCTTTCTTGCCCTATTCGTTGGATGCGTCCTTTTCGTTGTTCGAGACGGGTAGGGTTCCAAGGTAAGTCAAGGTTAATTAATGTTCCCAAAGCTTGTAAATTTAGTCCTTCGCTAGCTGCATCAGTGCCAAACAGTAGTTTTAACTGTTTATTTCTCACCATTTTTTTGATATCTTCTTTTGCCTTGCGATGGTAGATTCCATTTTCATAAATACCAGATTTGTCACTACCGGCATACAAACCAAAAGTTATATTAGGAAAATCTTTAGCAAAGCGGTCACAAACCCATTTGATTGTATCATAGAATTGAGAGAAAACGATGCAACCTCTGTCTATCCAAGGGACCTGGATGTGTCCCTCTGTCAGAATTTGTTTTAGTAAATCATATTTAGGGTCTTTCTCTTGATGCTCTTCCAATATTCTTACAAACCTTTTTAAGCAATCAATTTCTTCCTTTGACAAATTTTTAAATGGCGAATCCTCATTTGCATAAGTATTATCATCTGTATCATCGTCTTCTTCATCTTCGCTTTCATTAACCCAATTATTTAGCATTCTATTACCTGTTTGAAACCCTGCAAACATGGAACTGCATACCCTACGCAAAAGCATTGTTTTTATGAAGCCGCTGCTTTTTACCCTTTGCCCTAATAATTGAGAAAATTCTTCCGCTTGATTGTAAGCATCATACAAATGGGTTGATAATTGTAAACCTTCATCACCCCCTTCACCATACAGGATAACGTTAATTGGTTTTAGATACGGTTGATTAGTATCCGGATTAATAGTTGTTTCCAAAAACTTCCTTTCTCTCCTTATAATATGGCGGATGTAAGGATTGTGGTTCTTTAAAAACTCTTCAGAAAATATCTTGTTGATTATGGCTTTTTGTGGTGGATTTAATTTGTAAAGGTCACTGCCCGGAATGGTAAACTTGTTTGCAGGCAGATTTATCATTCGCCTGAAAACCCCAAATGTGTTTGGTTTTTCTTCGGCAGGTGGAAAAGGATTTCGCAACCAATCCCATTGTTGATTATCTGTCTCCAATTCCTCTCTGCCCGTAATTAAATTAATACCTCTATTTCCTTCTCTTTGCCATTGACTTAAATCGTCGCCTAAAACAAAATCATTCCCCTGAGAAAGGATATAAAGCAAATCCCAGGCTTCTATGGGATGGATCTGCACCGGTGTAGCAGTTGCCAGCAGCATGCTTTTCGTTTTTCTGGCTGCCTCTAAAAGAAAAGCCATTAAGTTATTAGGTAGTGGGGCATCATTCTCTTTTCCCTTGCTTAAGTTTTTTCGTCTTGCCCTGTGGGATTCATCTATAATAATGCACTCATAAGTTAGCTTTAAAAGCTGCTCACTTACTTTTGTTTTTGAATGAACTATCAAGCCTTGTGAAATAATGCCAACCCTGCGAGGGCAGTTACTCAAGGCATATTCTTCTTTGGCAGGGTATTCTATTTTATTTTCATCAACCCAACATTTGCCGTTCCACACAGCCGAAGGCATATCAAGCAGGTTGATTAACTCATCTTGCCATTGCCATATTAATGTTTTGGGGACAATCACCAAAATAGGCTTTTCCCCTTCCAAAGCCATAAGCATGGCCGATAGGGCTAATTGGATGGTTTTTCCCAAGCCAACCATGTCTGCAAGAACAAATCTTGCTCCTAATCCTTTTTTATGTGCTTCGTAGGCTAAGTCAACAAAGTATTTTTGGTGTTCCCATAAACCAAATTCTTTACGGTAAACAGGGCTTTCAATAACAGTCGCTGCCGGGTTGTTGGTATTTCTCCAATCAGTAATTTCATAAATTACTTTTCTTTCGGCAATACGCTTAATGTCTTCAATGATAAATCTGGTTAAGGGCCTTGCCAGCGGATGTTCCCAGAGGGCATTAAATTCATTTTGAACCCAATTAATGGCAGTCTCATCATCATCCACCCAAGCAATTTCGTAATTGCCGCCCTTGCCCCAGCCGCTATATGTTTCATTCATGCTGCCCATGAAGGCAATTTTCCTACCGTCATTTTTGGTAATAACGCCAGCTTTGCCGTGGATTAAACCAAAGACATCATTAGGTAGTACTCGAACTTCTATTTTATCGGTTTTGAGGTATTGATAAAGACGTTTTAATCTGTCTGGAATTTTGGCTAACTCTTCTTCAGGTTTGCCATCGCACCATTCCAGCTTCATTGCCTGCGGCTGGTCTTTGATAAATTTTACATCATCAACTTGCAATTGCGAATTACAGATAATCCTGACTTTGCCATCCATCTGGTCAATATACTCTCCGGCAATTTCGATGATCGAACTACTAAAATAACCGGCGATACGGTCGTAACTGGCGGCATTTTGGAGTGTATTTTTAAAAAATGTTTCTCCAAGATTGTTTATTCTTGATGAAAAGCGATTTATCATAGACTAAACGCCATCACTACTAACTAATTCAACTAAGTATTTTGCGTATAAGGCAGGGCTTTCCCAATGCTGCATGTGGTCTATATGTTCAGTGGTGCTTAGGTAACGAAGTAGTTCAATAATGGTTTGGCGTTTATTCCAATAGTCCTCTATCTCATTTTTAAGCCATGCCCGGCCCGCCTGACCGTTTTGTTCCTTTTCGCTTTGGGCAATAGCCATCAATACTTGCCGCAATAGAGTATTTCCAAAAGCATCAGCGCCACGCAACCAACGGTTGCCAAGTTCGGAAGGTGTTTTAAAACGAACCTGATTGGCTTTGGTGCTTGCCAGCATGTTTTTAAACTCCTTCACCCCAAAACCGCGAGCCATTTCTTGATAAGCCCCCAACTGATATACGTTGATCTTTTCCAACTCCATACCTTTAATGAAGAAGCGTTCTTCAGCACTCAGGTTTTTCCAGATGAAGCTGTCGAATGACTGTGGAATCAAGTAATCATAAGCAGTGCGGATGGCATTGTTGATAATGGCTTCAACGGGACCTATGGTTTTACCATCACGTGGTTTACTGAGTTCGTATTCTACGTTGATGTCGCCAATTTTTTTGTAACCTGTAAGTATCTTCAAGGTGGCCGCATAGGCAGCCAGCAGATAATCGGCATCGCTGAAGTTGGGGTCTTCCTTATCCTCCAAGTTTTGCATACTGTCTATCTGGTGCTTTACCTCTTCCTGAATCTCAAAAGTAATTTCATCAGTAAAGGCGGTGGCATCGTTGGTAAGTTTACGCAAAACCAAAAGCACAGTGCCTTTAACATAGTTCCCGTCTTTTAAACCCCCGCTTTCGGTTTCGGTGGCAATGTTCCATGCTGCGGTAACGTGCAGGCCGGCACTCCATAGGATAAGTGTAAGGTCTGCCCAAACAGCAGGATTTTGGTGGGTGAACATTACCACCTGCATACCATTATCTGGCATGTGATTGGTAAGGTTGCGGTATATCTCAACCATACTTTGATTGAACATTTGGCCGGTTCCTTTAACTGCCAATACCCGTTTGCTGTCCGTGTACCATTCGGGAAAAAGATTCTCGATAAACTTCTTATCCCAAGCTAAGAAAAACTCGGTTAACTCATGGTAATTAACCGCATCGGCGTATGGTGGATCTGTGATCCAAATATCACAATGCTCAGAAACTTTACGAGCATCCATTGGAGTAACCAAAGAAGACACTTCAAATTTTTGATTTTGATAAGTAGTTTCAAATAAATTCCATAGTGCTGCAATGCCTCTTGCTGGTGGGGTATATACACAGTTTAGTGCTTGGTTATAGAACGAAGATGTACCCTTATCACCTTGAAATTGCCAATAACATAATTTTGAGTTCCAATTACTAAGATTATTTATGATTAACAATATAGATACTCTTGTCCTTAAATCATTTGATAACCCTTGAATTAATTCCATTGTTAATCCATGGTAAAGAAGTTGCCTCGGATTAAACAACTGATGCCAATATTGCCAACCTCTTTCTCGCTGGAGTCTCGATGTTTCATCTCCTGTCTCTATAAACATTGATGGGATAAATCCTTCTTCTTGCCATTTAGTAAACCGTTCTTTGAGTAAGGCAATTACTTTCTCTTCCCTTTGAAAATCCTGGGCTGAGGGTGCTACATAATATATTTTTCCATATGTAGCATCAGTGGCTGGGGCTGGTTTTTTCAGAAATTGTTGCCAGGTTTTTCGGTTGTTTTTTTCCAGGTATTTAATGGCATAGAGGCGTTCCTGAAATACATCATCAGGTCGAGGGGAAAACTCTTTCCCTTCCCAGCGTCTTAGTCCAAAAATAGTGTTGCCGTTAGCATCGCTATCATCTCTACGCAAAACGGTTACGGGAGTAGTATTTTTGCATTTGGGACACCACAGACTGCTGTCTTTTATCGTAGCTAATTTTTCGGATTGTTCTATTTGCGAAATGCTTGCATTTTGAACAATGTTAATATCAAAATTACGATTGGCTTCGTTGTATTTAAGCAAGGCAACAGTTCTTGTCTTTGCACTTACCCTCCAACTGGGAGCCATGGGCACTTTGGCTTTGCAATGGGGGCATACAGTTTCGTTGCAATACAAGTAATATTTGGCCATCCAGCCTTTCTCATTTTTTTCAATGCCGTATTCATCAACCTGCTTGGCTACTGCATCAAATACCTTTTCCTGAGAGTGTTTTAGTTTCTTTATTTCTTCATCGGGCAAGCTTAAAATGTTTAGTCCCGCCCATGTAAGTAATCCGGCCAAAGGGTTCAGGTCGCTGGCATAAACCTTCAAACCAATACGTGCTGCTTCAAAAGGGATACTGCCACCACCCGAAAAGCAATCACCTACAGTGGGTACGTAGCCAAATTTCTTGATGCCTAATTCACGGGTCAACTCCGGAAGGGACGTTGAATTTGTGCCTAAATGGGTATTTATTTCAGCCCAGGTTTCTTGGTCAACTAATTGAGTTTCTTCAGGACGAAGACAGTATTCCAGCCGGTCATCATAGCTCAATCTATCAAAAGCATGCTTAGTGACCTTTTCTTTAGCATCTCTTGGTAAGATCTTTTTCCATTCCAGCTTACCAATGTTTTTTTTTATTGCTTTTTTAATAAGTTTATCCTGGTTTTCATACCCTTCAGTAAACAAATCAACAGGTACTTCAAAATATTCCTTCAGTTCTTTAATGGTAAGGTTTTCGATGATGGTTTCATCTTTCATAGGTTTATTCTTCCGCTTCCAAACACCATTGGAATCCATCATCAATATTTTTAGAAATATTTCCCTGTCTTTAATGGGGTCTTTGCTGGCAGGCATCAGCAAACCAAGAATAGCGGTACGCACCAAAATTAATGGTTTACGACCCCACCATTTTCCCAAACCAGTAAGCGTTTGGCTTTGGCCAGCTTTACGTTCCTTATAGCTTTCTTTTGAAACTTTGCTCACCGGAAACTGAACTTCTATAAACGATAAATCATTCATTACCTATCCTTATTATTATAAATTCCTGCGGTATCCTCGATATATTGGTCAAAAATACTGCGTTGCTGGTATTTTTCCATGACAGGGTTTTCTGTCAAGGCATAGCGGATGGCGGTGCGCCACCCATATTTGGCATGGGCTTCGCCAGTACTTGCGTTCGTCATGGTATAGAGCCACCAGCGTTCTTGGGGCTTCAGGCCCTGCCAGTTTTTAATAGCAGTAGGTATAACTTTCAAATCACAATCTTCAATGGCCCAGCAGAGCAAGGTCATTTCTTTTCCCAGTAACCTTTGAACGAAATTTTGGCCTTGCTTCCAATTGGCTGTTTTTTTACCCTGCTCCTTCAATCTCAGATTGAACTCTGAACGTAATGCTGATTCAATTTCTTTCCATTTGTTTCTTGATAATTCGCATTTCAAACGGTCAAAGCGTTGGTCAATTCTTTGTTCAGGTGGGTCAAAAAGCATTTTTTGTCCGGCTAACATATCGGGATTCTCATCTTCGCTACCCCATTCAAAGCGTTCGTAAATCAACACTCTGCCAGTGCCAGATTTGGGTATCAGCACCAAAAAGTGATGTTTTGACTCAGAGGGGTCAAAACCGAATCCAATATGTTCTTTTGTTTTTGCCATATCTCAAATATTTATTTGGATGATTTCTTCTTGTTTTAGATTACTCAACTGCATTTGTTTCTCCTCCATCCAGTCTTCAAAGGCCTGTCCATTTGGAAAAAGGATACCACCCAATTGCAGTGATGTTTCAAATTCTCCGTCTATACCAAGAGAGGTCCGCATAAAATCTATATGTGTTTCCAATTGTTCTTTACTTAGCACCAAGCTCTCATCAAAAGTTATTTGTGACCAATGATTTTTCTCATCTTTTTTAAAATTGAAATTTATAAAAACTTCTTTAAAAGAGCCACCGTGTCTATGGAACAAATTGAGTTCTTCGTAAGTACTTTTGTTGTTATTGGTTTTGTACATGCCACGCTTTTCATAAATAAGCGGTTTGTTTTTATCAATTTTCAACCCTTCCGGTTTGCTCCAATTGATAGGTATTTCAAGCTTTTCGCTGTAAATACCCTTTTTCTCGGCAATAGCCAATACAAATCTTGTGTCTCTTGGGATAATAAAATCATCCGCATAAACAGCACCTTTATCCTTTGGCTCTGACCCATCTGTGGTATAAAGAATTTTAGCATCGCGGGCAGATGCTTCCAATTTCATTTTCTTTTCATTGCCGGCATCGTAAGGATTATACCTGAGAGTTAATCTGTTGGTCCATTTGAACGGCTTGCCTTTTTCATGTTTTCCTTTACTATCAACACAAAGAAAATACACCACCATTTCATCTGTTTTCCAGTTGCTAAAATCGGTAATTTTATCAGAAGTAATGGTGGGTTCCTGGTCAAACTCATAATGCACTACATCGCCAAATTTGGGGAGAATTTTCAGGACTGCTTCGCTTTTATTCTTGTCGGGCCATGTGGCTTGCACGGTTACAGAGGTTTCTTCTTTAGGCGGATTTTTTTGAATGTAATTTCCTGCCTGAAACCAAATACCTGCGCGAAGACAATAATCAATTAATTCATCTAATGCTTTAGGATGATGCCACTGCCATGCAGGATTGGATGCAGCACGGCTTTTTAAGTCCTCTCGCCTCATTTCATCCAGCGTGAACAAGCGTTGAAGGCACTTTTCTTTAAAGCTATTACTTTTAGGGTCTTCAGTAGTAAACTTTTGACGGTCAGTTAAAACTTTTGTTACCTGATCTTCTCCGTTATAGTTGTTACCTTTGAAGTCCATTAAAAACTCTGCATCAACAAGCTTATCCTCCTCTCTAAAATGAAAAGGATAATATAGTTTTACAAAAGTTTCTCTGGCAGATGATAAAAACTGCTGACCAATCTTTATTTCACGGTCAACCGCCATTTCAAACTGAGTATTGTTTTCAGGAACTCTTTCATCTCGCATGTTTTTTATTATCCGCTGAATGGCTTTGTATTCTTTGGCTTTGCGGAGCAGATTGTCCATCGTATTTCTGTCACCAGAGAGGAACATTACTCTATTCTTGTATTGTGTATCTTCGTATAGTCTCAATAATTCGGGTTTGAGACCAGTGCCTGTTATGTTGGGTTCAAACAACACCAGGTAAATTTTATCTTCGTTCAGGTTTATTTCGTCTATTGCAGGGAAAACCAAAACTTTTTGGTAGCAATCGTTCACAATAGGCTTAAACTTATCTTGCAAAAAAGCTCGAATTTCAATTTTGGCGTTATCATCATTATAACCGTCAACAAGACTGTTTAACTCAGCAATTAGGTTGCGAACATTTTGAAAGTGTAACCGACCATCTTTATCAGAATGTATATACCACGCCTGACCCAGAAACTCTTCAAAAGCATTTCTGTAATTGGTGATGTCTTTATCCGGTTCAACCAGATAGCCAACTAACTCGTGTTGTGCTAAACCCAATAGGGCATTGGGAACATCTGCTAAAGATGCCACCAATAAAAGTTTTGCAACTTGTGAGATAAATTCGATTTTGAATTGGGTATCTATAACTTCAGCAGTTGCACGGCCTTCATTTGCGATATCTTTACTTATAGCGTTACCCAATGAAGGTTTAATTTGAGTAATAAAAGTATTCATTGAAGGTTCGTTCAAGTCAATATCAAAGGCATTTATCAAGCAGCGTTTTTCAGCTAATCCAGTTTCCCACATGGAGATAACCACTTTTCGCATTAAGCGGATTAAGTCACGAGTCTGTTGAAAATTCTGGTTTTCTCTGAACCTTTCGTACAATTCTCTGATTGACGGATGAAATGGATATGATTGTTTTATCCCTGTAAAAATCTTATCAGGATTGTAATTGGTAAATCCAAGGTTTTTAGCCTCCTCAATTTTTGCTTTATAGGCAATTGCTACGCCGTTTACCTCATTCTTGCCGGGGAGTTTGGCAAACAACTTTGATCTGAGAATGTCATAAATCTCATCAGAAGAACTTCCTACCGGTTGAATATCCAATGCAAAACGGCTTACCTCGCCTTCCAAGTTTGAAAAAGAAGATTGCAGAAGGCGGGTTCCGCTTTGGTAGGTTGCTTTGAGATCTGATATTACAATCAATACATTACCCAATTCTGGCCTGTTCAAAGCATTAAACAAATTAGCTAATGCCGTTGTAGTTACAATAGATAAATCACCAGAACCGATTGTAATAGTTTTAGCGTTTTCAAGATATGGTGGGAGCTCATCAAGTAAAATCAATTTTGGGCTTCCTTTCAGCATATTAATCCACTCACTCGGCCCTGGTGCCCTTAGACCACCTTCCCATAGAGATTTAAACTCTGCTTCTTTGTCTAATTGCCGGGCTATTTCACCCCACAAACCCTTGGGAGCATTACTTTCGCGTCCAGAAAAAGCTAATACCTGAACCTTACCTAACTCATCATCTTTGTAATGATCACCTATGATTTGTTTTCGATACTCAGGATGCTTTGCAAGTAATCCCAAAGAAATCATGTTGTGGGTTTTGCCACCACCCATACTTTGTGTAAGCTTGATAAGGTTTTGTTGGCTCTTGCCTTTAAAACGTTCAAAGGCTGTTTTAAAAAGAACAGACATACCTTGTGTCTTGGAGTTTGTTTCAAAAAACAAACTTGGATTAATGCGGTCTTCAATTAAGTCGATTATATCCAGGACATCAGAATCATGTTCAAAATTTCTCGGTGTGCAAAGATTAATGAGTTGTTTCATCACCTTTTCTCCTAAAATTATTTACTTGCTCGACCCATTCATTACTGAAAACCATATTCAAGAATCCAAAGTTGTGAGTCGAAAGTGAGCATAACCGTTTAAACTCACCCGTGCGTGGCTTTTCAGCGTATTCCGATAGAGCAAGGGATAGCCACTTCACTTCCCATGTTCGATGTCGATCAACATCTGAATATATTGATCACCGGCGTCGTCGATACACCTGTCACAATAGTTTTCTGCATTAAACGACGAGAAACGAATTACTGTCTGACGGCCGCACTGCGTGCATCGATCGTAGTGGTAGTGGTGGGAGGAGCATAGATGGCAAAAGACGCGCTTCTCATCCCTGACGCAGAGCACTCTGGCCGTACCACAGTCTGGGCAGGCTTCGGACAAGACACTACCCTCTGACTGAGCCTGATCAGTTGCTTTTTTAACAACACGCTCCCATTCTCGCAAGAGAGCTGATGCAGTCTTGTAAAGCGACTTAGGGAGGAAGTCTTCAAGAGGGGTGTCAAGTTCGCGGCGTAAGAAAACTGCTAGGAAATCGAGGAGTCGAGGGAGTTGTCTTTGGGCGGCTTTTTTGTCAAATGAAGGCATGTGGTGAACAATCTGGTTCCGCCACTCCCCGAAAGTCGCGATTAGCTCCGCCTCGTTCGGGTCAACCTGCACCCCCAGATTGCCAAGACGCTGAGGGAGTTTACTTAGGGGGATTGTTTGCTCTCCGCGAAAGCTACGTGCATCGATATTTTTAAAAATGAGCGTGGGATGTATCCGTGCAAGTCGCTCCTTAAGGACTAGCTCGGCAGCAGTGACGGCATGGAGGATCGCGAAACTGCATTTTTGGTCACGATGGTTGCTGAGTGCCTCGACAAGAAACTGTTTGGCAGATGTCAGCAAGGGCTGATCTGATCCCATTGGATACCGAAACCTCCAGAAATAGAGCTGTCCTGGACAGGATTATCAATCATCAATTACGGTTTGAAGTATACACTAATACTGATTTTTTGGGAAGCAAATGTTTTAGGAATAAGTCGGCACTACTCTTGACAACGCCTGTATGGCCAAATCCTGACTTTCACAGCTAACCGAATGACCCTCACATTGACAGCCTTAGGACCCTTGGCGTCTTTGGTGACTTCAAATTCAACCTGGTCCCTTTCTTTCAGGGACTTAAACCCTTCACCCAGGCATATCGATTCCCTTTGCTACCCCTCTTGCCAAAGGGCGGACCCACAACCAGGAACGGATAACCGAAATGCCGCCCTTGCAGAGGTCATGTCCACTTTCCTCAAATGAGAGCTACCCTGATAAGTAAACTGATTATTAGATTTATTGATGCTCGGCAGCGCCACATGGTTTGTGGGGAGGTCAGTGAAATATTTCATTGACCCGATGAACCATATTTGGGATGGAGATGTATCCAGCGTGGAGAAATTATAGATCACGTGATTCTGGAGAATCGTCGGGCGGGAGTAGGTAGGCATAAATGAGGGGTGGAGAAAAATAAAATGCCCCAAGTCTCAGACCTCCTCAAATAATTTTGGGATCTGGTTGGGGCATGAATTAATCCTATGTTTGAAGCGCGAAACTATTTTTCACACTTAGGGATGAGCAAACCAAATTTCTCTCTTGTTTTTTTTTCGATTTCAACCAGCTTTTTAGCTTGGTTAAAAAGCCTGCGGGCGAACTTATGTTTTGTAATATCCCTTGGTTTACATCCATGCTCTGCTGTTATCGCTTTAACAAGTTCCTTCCACGAAATATCTGGAGCATCAATTGTTACAATATCAGGAATTCTATTTTTCAGATAATTTGTAAATTTTTCAGATTTGCTAATCATATCAATTTCTTTTTCAATCAGGTTCTCTAATTCCGAGCGGTGAAGCTTGGAGGCTGTTGTTTTAGCTTTTTTCAAACGATTTAGAAATTTTTGGTTATGGCCGCCTCGTATCACAGCGTGGATAATCTCGTGAATGAAGAGTAAATCCACATCATCCTTCTCCTTGAGAAGTTCATCTTTGTTAAAAACAATAGTCTTGGAAGACCACTTGCATTTTGAATCCCCATTCGTTCTCCTGACTTTCCAACTTTTCCAGTTTTTCCATTTTGAAAAATACATCCTGACAATTTCTCCAAATTTTTTCCGAATATTCATATAATTTCCTTTACAATTATTTTACAACTGTAAGTCGTTAAACTTTAACAAATTTGGACTGAACCCCTGGGGTTGGGCAATCAAAGTTAAAATGATGGACAGGGGTGTAAAGAGTTATTCGTCTGTATCCCCATGACTTCAAATTCATCTTGGGGTAAATACCCCAGCGAGTTGCCTTAAGAAAACCAGTTTTTCCACGAGCTATTCTAAACGCAAAGGTAGCTGTGAAATGTGTAGCACTTGGAATACAGTGCCCACGCAGTCGCTCCCTCAGGTGATTGGTTCTGCCCACATAAAGGTGATGGTCACCCTCTGAAAAAAGATAGAGTCCCTTTTGAGGTAGATGCTTAGGCAACTCAGAATACTTAACTGGTGGCATTCCAATCAGCTCTTGAAATTTAGGTTCAAGTGGCTCAACAAAATTCTTAAAGCGAGGGTGCATATTGGTTCCTCCAGTATCTCATTTCCGAGCTGTAATATATACCCTTTTTTTGGTTATTGGAAGTGCCCAGTTTGAAAAACTAATCTCGACAAGGAATTGCAGAGGCAATCTATAGCTTTAGGCTTTTTGTTTTAATTAGGTCTGTCCCTAAAAATAATCGTTGTTCCATTTTTCAATTTTTGATACGCTCTCCAACGCTCTCCTCAAAATTTGCACAATCCATGGGTCAGAGCTTCAACTTTTTGGGCCAAAACCCGAACTCAAAAATATTGGAGGTGTGAAATGAAGCTTGAAATAAAACTCGACGCCCAAGACATAAAGGAGATTGCCCAAAAGCTGGCAGACATTGTTTCGGAGTCGTTTATGGAGAAGATCGAGGCACGGATCAAAGCCCAGAGTCCTAGCGAAAAACCACCTGCTGAGAAGGTCTGGAAGATGCCCGATGGGGAATGGTGGAACGATAAACAGGTTGCAAAAGTCACCGGTATGGCGGTCACCACGCTTAGGAATTGGCGCTGTGTAAGAAAAGGGCCTACATATCAAAAAATAGGAGGGCGAGTGTTATATCCAAGAACCGGCGTGCTGGAATTTATGAACTCGTTTCCAAGCATTAAAAGAATGGAATAAATTATTTGGAATGAGATCGAAAAAGATTCCTACAACCCATGCTTTTCTGTGAAATCACTATCCAAATACTATCCAGAAGGTTTGATCTTGAAAAATCCGTAGTAATTTCGTAGCATTGAAAAATGAAAAATAAAAAAGTTAAATGCCTCCTTTGCGGAGGTGAATTCTTGGAGGGTGGAGGCTTTAAGAATCACATAACCAAAAGTCATCCTCACTTTTTCTATTCGGAGGAGGGTAGATCCCGAAACCGGGCGAAGTCACCCTCTCCCATAACCGCGTTCTCTTTCTCGATAAACTGCCGGAATTTAAGAAGAGTGTCCTGAAGGTGATGCGTCAGCCATTGGAAGAGGAAAGAGTAACGATCTCCCGGGCCGCCACCTCTCTCACCTACCTTGCCCGATTTATGTTCGTTTTCGCGATGAACCCCTGGGCGTGCAATTCTTGAACATACCTTATCTAAAAAGGATCTGTCTGTGTTCATGGACATCTCTGTTTTGCGCGAGCATTGCTCTAAGCAGAATATTGATGTCAGACACAGCTTTGTGTTAGCTTAATGAATAAGCAACAGATAGGCACCGGCAAAGAAACGTGAGCAGGATCCAAATCAGTAAAAAACCACTGTGACTTGTTTGTGTCAGAAATCAATTAAAAAGACCGAAATAGATAGAATAGAATGGAATAGATAAAAAACCTTCTAACCCAGTATTATCAAGCCTTAGCGGGAAACCAGACCAAATTCAAAGGGTTAGAATAATTGTTAATTTCTCTTTTGTAATCAGCGGGTCGGCGGTTCAAATCCGTCCGTGGGCTCCAGTTTTCCCCAGCCCTCTGAATGTCAATACCGAATAACCGATGGGTGACCCCAAATTTATAAAGCGATCTTTGTCA
>Ga0194125_10005556_pt1 | contig 19120 bp, 17 predicted proteins | sample TA2KigC250mmetaG_FD_148626 | JGI IMG/M metagenome (GOLD analysis project Ga0194125, IMG submission 148626) | Freshwater microbial communities from Lake Tanganyika, Tanzania - TA2015034 Kigoma Deep Cast 250m | ecosystem: Environmental > Aquatic > Freshwater > Lake | place: Tanzania: Lake...
AGGGCGGCGAGCATGACGGCGGCGGCCTTGCCCAGGAAGGCGGCGCGGCTCATCGGGTCCACCTGTGTGCGGGCGATGATCGCGTCGAGCTGGGCGGCCGGGATGGCGCCCAGCATCGCGGCCTCGGCGGGAGCGAGGGTCAGGCCAATCCCCTCCGCCGCCCCGGCCCGCCGCTCGAGCAGAAGCGCGCGAAAGGCGGGGTCCACGGACGCCTTCTTCACAAGCACCTCGATGCCACGGGGGACAGGAACCCTTCGTTCGGCCATTGCAGGTTTCCTCAAGGTCGGTCGGGTCGAATGCCATTGGACACGGGCGGGGGCTCCGTCTCTGACTTCGGCGGCTCAGGGAGCGGTCGGAACCGGTTCGCTCGGATGCCCATGCTCATGAACGGGATGCAGCCTGCGCCCGACCCTAGGGCAGCGAGCATCAGGGCCGCCGCCTTGCCCAGAAAGGCGGCGCGGCTCATCGGGTCCACCGTCGTGCGGGCGATGATCGCCTCGAGCTGGGCGGCCGGGATGGCGCCCAGCATCGCGGCCTCGGCGGGGGCGAGCGCGAGGCCAATCTCCCCCGCCGCCCCGGCCCGCCGTTCGAGCAGCAGAGCGCGGAACGCGGGGTCCACCGATGCCTTCTTGACCAGGACTTCGATCCCACGGGGAATGGCAGCAGGCATCGGGGGCCTCCTCACGGCCTGTCGGGCTGAATGCCCTTGGTCACGGCCGGGGCGTCGCCGGTCTTCGTCCGCGGGACGGGTCGAAACACGGCGCCCGCAATGGACATCGGGGGCGGCTCGACCGACTCAGCCGCGGGGGTCTCGGTCTTCGGCTTCGGAGGCGTGGGAGGCGTCGGGGTCGGCTCCCGCAGCTCGGTCAGCTTCCGTGGTGGTCTGTCTCCGCGGATGCCGTTGGTTATCGAGCGGTCCACGCGATCGCCGGCCGGCGCGGTCGGCGACTCGTCACAGCCGACGCCTGCGCCGAGTGCGGCGAGCATGACGGCAGCGGCCTTGCCGAGGAAGGCGGCGCGGCTCACGGGGGCCACGGTGGTCGAAGCGATGATGGCCTCGAGCTGCGCCGCGGGCACGGCGTTGAGCATCATCGCCTCGGCAGGCTCCAGCGTCAGCTCGATCTCTTGAGCCGCCCCCGCCCGCTTCTCCAGCAGAAGCCGCTTGAAAGCGGCGTCCACCGATGCCTTCTTGACGAGAATCTCGATGCCGCGTGGAATCTCGCCCACGCCCTTCCCAGGCCCAGGCGGCCGGCCGCCGACGATGGTCGTCTTCACCGCAGGCTGCTCGATGGGCCTGAACCTCTCGCTCATTGGTGGACTCCTGATAGCCTGGTTTACTTGAATATACAGCGTTTCGGGCGGAAATCAAGCGCAAAAGGCGGCGCGAGGTTGAAAACAGGCGGGGCAATGGGTATAGTGAATGAAGCACGCTATAGGAGACGGCCATGAGCACGGCGACACGCTACCGCTGGATCACGCGGCGCAAGGGCATTCTCGGGGGCCAGCCCATCATCCGCGGCACACGGTTGCCCGTGCGCGCCATCATCGCCTCCTACAAGCAGGGCATGGACATTGATGAGATCCTTGAGGGCTACCCCATCCCCCCGGCGGCGCTCCATGAGGCGTTTGCATACTACTACGATCACCAGGAAGAGATCGAGGAGCTGCTTCGGCCGATTGACCCGGAGGAACTGGCAAGGGAGCTGGGCATGAGGCTGACACCGGAAGGCTTCTTCGTCAAGGATGGGGGCATTGCCGCCAAGTGAGAAGGGCATCCCGCGCCTGACCCTGGACGCTGACGTTCACGTGCCAGCCGCCAAGGCACTGCGGCTCCGCGGCTACGATGTCGTGAGCGTGTGGGAGATCGGCGAGCAGGCAGTGGCAGATGAAGTGCACCTCCAAAACGCGGCGGAGCAGGGCCGGTGCCTCGTGACCTTCAACGTCGGTGACTTCTCTCCCCTACACACCCGCTGGCTTGCAGAGGGCCGGCACCACTCAGGGATTGTGGTCAGCCCCCAGATTGCTCTGGGCGTGTTCTTGCACCGGTGCTGTCTCTTCCTGAGCACACACGCGGCATCCGAACTCAGGGACCACCTTCTCTGGCTGCCGAGGGAGTAGGGGCCGCTGCTCGCGGTCAAGCGCACGGCAGGGAGAGGGCGAAGCAGGCGCCGTCGGTGACGGAGGGGTCGAGGGCAAGGTCACCACCCATGTCGCGGGCGAGGCGGCGGCTGAGGGCGAGGCCGAGGCCGACCCCAGGGCGGCTGTGAGCGGCGTCGCGGGCCGACTTCGAGAAGGGCTGGAAGAGGCGCTGGCGGGCGTCCGCCGACAGGCCGGGGCCGTGGTCGCGGATGAGGAGGAGAATCGAAGACTGCCTGAAGGCAGGACTCCAAACACGGAAGCGCCTGAAAGCGGGACTCCGAACGGCGTCAAGATGAATGCGTTTGTCCTCCGCTTCAGAGGCGTACTTGGAGGCGTTGTCCACGAGGTTGAGGAGGATGTGTTCGACGGCGGAGGCGTCGGCGCGGACGGCCAGGCCCAGCACGTCGTCGGGGGCCTCGACGATGAGGGTCATGCCGGCCTGCTCGGCTCGGCGGGCCAAGCGCTCGCGGACGCGCTCGATGAGGTCGCGGAGTGGGATGCTCGGGACGCGGCCGCGGGCGCGGCCACGCTCGAGGCGGGCGTAGGAGAGCACGTTCTCGACCAAGTGGCTCAAGCGGTCGGCCTCGGTGCGCAGGGTCTTGAGGTAGTGCTCCCGCTTCGCGTCGTCGCTCACCATCCCTTCGGCGAGCATCTCGCTGTAGAGCTGGAACGTGGTGAGGGGGGTGCGGAGCTCGTGGGTGACGGCGGAGACGAAGGCGGCCCGCCGCTCGCTGAGGGACACGGCTCCGAGGAGAAGGACAGCCACGGCCAGCCCGGCCACGAGGACGCAGGCCCAGGCGATAATGAGCGAGAGGGAGATGGGCGACAGGGACGGCCGCGGCTCCGCCGGCAGCGCGCCGGGCACCAGGCGCACTGGGAGCGAGGCGAGGACGCGCGCCCGCGGGTCGCTGGCCTGAGCGGTCAGGGGCTCGAGGCGGCCCTCGGGCAACAGGTCGCGGATGTCGGCCAGCAGCCACTTCTCGATGCCCGCCCAGTCGAGCCAGCAGCCCTGGAGGTACTCCCAGCCATCCACGGACACGCGGCGGGCCAGGAGCAGCCGCTCGCCGAGCCACACGGCGCGGTGCACGGCTTCGGTGGCGGGATACACCTTTGCCGCGCGGAGCGTCACGTTCTCCGTCTGCGCCGCGGCCTGGTGGTAGGAGCGGCTGCGGGCCTGGTATTCCTCGATGTTGCGCATCGTCTGCTGCACGGGGGAGTTGGGCGGCGCCTGCCCCGGCTCCTCCGCTTGGACGAGCTGAGCGGACCGGGCGGTGCCCGGCCTCCTGGGCAGTGCGGCGAGGAGGGTTTTCCTGTCGAGCTTTGCCTTCAGCTTCTCCAGGAGTCTAGCCGCGGTGGCAATCTTCTCCGCCGTCACGTAGCTGGTCTCCGCCAGGTCGCGCATGTTCCCCTCGGGCACCTGGGGTGAGGTCAGCGCGCCGTCCGGACCGAACTGGAAGTGGAGGAGCACGTACTCCGATGTGACGGCGAGGAGGGGCGAGGGGAGCAGCACCTCGTCGCGCTCGATCTCGGCAAACATCTTCGTGTAGGCACGCTCAGCGGGGTAGAAGGCGCTGTAGGCGAAGTAGGGCCGGGCGTTCTCCTGGGCGAGCAGCGGCGCGAGAGCGGAGTCCATCCGCCAGAGGGCCAGGCGCACGTTCTCCTCGAGCGCCGCCTGGTGGCGCGCCTCGGCCTCCGCGCGGTCGAGCCGCAGCGCCGTGAGGGTCACCGACCCCACCGCGGCCAGCAGCACGGCCAGCGCCAGGCCGAAGGCGATCCAGATGCGCCACTGTCGCTTCATCTTCCCATCGTCCTCGTCCTCGTCCTCGAACGGCTTCGGCTTTCGGCTTCCCCTAATCCATCAGGGCGAAGCAGGCTTCGACGCCAACCCGGATGGTCTGGCTGCCCGGCGCAAGCGTGCCCTGCGCGCTGTCCGGCTTCGCATCGCCCGCCCAGAAGTAAGGAATGGGAACGTTCCCTATCTCGGGCTCAGTATTGCCTATCGAGAGGAAGGAGCGATCGCCTGTGGCCTCCCTGATCCAGAGCGGCTTGCCCACCTTCTGGCCGGTGGCGGCGGCGAGGTACTCCGCCTTCTCACGCGCCGCCTTGACGGCCGCGAGCCGGGCCTCTCGCCGCTTGGCGATCTCCTGGGTCGAGCCGAACGTGATGCCCGAAATGCGGTTCACCCCGACCTTGAGCATGCCGGCGAGCAGCTCATCGTACTTCGTCATGTCGCGGAGGACGACGCTGATGGACTTGGATGCCTCGTAGCCCAGGGTGACCGGCGGCTTGTCCTGCTCCCTTCGTTCCTTCAGGTCGAGCGAGGTGTACTGGGTGCGGATGTCCTGCGAAGCGATGCCCAGCCCTCGGGCAAGGGAGAGGACGGCCTTGACCCTCGCGTCGTTCTCCGCCTGAGCCTTCTGCGGCTCCGGCTGAAGGGTCACCACGCTGCCCTCGACGGTCACGAAGTCGGGCGGCACCTCGACCACGGCAACGCCAATGACCGTGATCTGCCTCGGCTCCCTGGCCTTCGGGCCGGCGCAGCCCGACAGCAGCGCGCCGAGGACCAGCACCCCACAGCACAGCGACCCTAAGTAACGCTTCATCGTGTTCCTCCTTGAGTCGGCTACCTGGCGGGTAGCGGTCTCACTTCCCTTCGCCCTTGGTGGCATCGGGGAGCGGCCAGTGGCGCACGAGCTTCCGCCCCTCGAACCCGAAGGCGACGCCGTAGCAGGCGGCACCCTTCTCGATGAGCTTCAGCGGCCCCTTCCCCAGCGCCTCCTGCGGCGCGACATCGGGCAGACCGGGCGCGATAGCATTGGGCCGGCCCACGGGCGAACTGCCCGGCTCCTTGAGCAACCAGGTGTCTCCGAGGCTCGTGCCGTCGGCCAGCCAGAAGATGTGGAGGGAATAGCTCCCACCCTTGAACCCAAGGCCGGCATGGGGTGGATGGTCGAAGACCCTGCCCGACGACCAGACAACCGCGTATAGCCGCTCGGCATCGCACGCAAGGCCCAAGAGACGCGTCTGATGAAACGAGATGCGCTCGGTCGGCACCTCTATGGTGCCAGTGGACACCAGGCTCTTCATCTCGCCCGTGGACGGCGTGGTGTAGAGGACCGCGCAGCCGCCCAGGGGCCGCGAGCGGAAGCGAGCCTGATCGTCGTGGAACGGGTAGACGATGCCGTGGACGAGGCAGTCCTTCCCTTTGGCGATGAGGATGGGCTTCGTGCGCGAGGGCTCCTCCGCTGACGCCGCTAGACAGGCCGAGGCGGTGGCGAGAAGGGCTACGCCCCTGCGGGGCGGAGAATCGAGGACGAGGACGACGACGAGGACGAGGACGATTGAGGAGACGAGGATCATTGCGGGGCCTCCGGCTGACCAAAAAGGTAGCCCTTGCCGCGGACGGTGAGGATGACCTTGGGCTCTGCGGGGTCGTCGCGCAGCTTCTCGCGGAGGCGGGCGATGTGCATGTCTATGGTGCGGGTCTCGACGCCCGTCGGGGTCATTCGCCAGACACGGGCGAGGATTTCCTCGCGGGTGATGATGCGACCACGGTTGGCGGCCAGGTAGCGGAGGAGTTCGACCTCGCGCTCCGTGAGCTCCTGGCGCGAGCCATCGTCGAAGTGGGCCTCGCGGCGGGCAAGGTCGGCCACGCCGCCGGGGACCTCGACCTGCTGCACGTCGCTTGGCCGCTCGGGCGAGCGGCGGAGGACGGCCTGGACGCGGGCGAGGAGTTCCTTGACGCTGAAGGGCTTGACAACGTAGTCGTCGGCGCCCAGGCGGAGGCCCGCCACGCGGTCGCTCTCCTCGCCGCGCGCGGTGAGGATGATGACTGGGAGCGTGGGCCGCGTGGCCCGCACCTCGCGGAGGATGTCCAGCCCGTCGCGGCCGGGCAGCACAAGGTCGAGGAGCACCAGGTCGCAGGCGCACTTGACGGCCATGTCCTGGCCCTTCAGGCCATCGGCGGCCTGAAGGGTCGAGTAGCCCTCGAACTCCAAGGCATCCACGATGCCTCGGCGGATGGCGCCGTCGTCCTCAACAATCAGGATTCGCTGCCTGGACATGGGATCACGAGCTCCAAGGTGCTATACTACTTCTCCTCCTCGGGCTTGACCAGGATTCTCTTGAGGATGGAGGCGCCCGCCTTCTCGTCCACTGTGTCGAAGAGCACATCCTCCTTCGACTCGACGGTGTGTGCGCGCATGGCTGGCGCGACCTTCTCAGAGAGCGCCCTCACCGCGTTCTTGCTCTCCCGAGGCTTGTTCAGCCAGGCCGTCACAGCGTCGGCGGCCGGCGCGCTGAACTTCTTGTCCTTCTGGAGCTTCGCGACGGCCTCGATGGCGCTCGCCTCCAGGAGCTTCGGGTAAAGCTTGCGGAAGAGAACGTTGGAGCCGTAGACGTCGGAGCTGTAGACCTGGCCGTTGATGGCGAAGGCGCAGCCGATCGCATCGTCCTTGCCCTCGATTGCCTTCGAGAGCGCGTCGGTGTATGCCTTCACCGCGGCCTTGACCTTTGGGTCCTCGAGCGTGAGGTCAAGGCTGGTAGGCGAGGCGGTCTTTGTCACATCGGCCCCGACCTTGGCGGAGAGGGCCTGCTGGGACTTTGCGACCTGCTGCCAGACCTTGCCCTGGTCCTTGTCGAGCCGAGCGGCGATCTTCAGCTCGTTCGATGGCGCGGCGTTGCCCCTGGTGGCGAAGACCTCGGCGGCCTCTGACCCGCGCCGGCTCCAACGGCTCCGCTCGACGCAGAACGAGGGCACCTTCATGTTGCGCACCTTCGGCGGAACCACAAGGTCAATGCCCAGCATGCGGTCCTGCTTGCCGCCGCTGACGATCTCCCCGCTCTGAATGAAGATGCTCTCCTTCTCCGAAAGGTTGTCAACGGTGAGCTCCCTCACCTGCTCAGTCTCGTGGACCACCAACACCTTCTTTGCCAGCGCTTCATCCAGGGTAAGAAACGCTGTTTCGGTGATGGTGTTCTTGCCGTGGACGACAAAGACAGCCAGGTTCTCGTGCTGGTAGGGTCCTGAGAGCTTGGTGTCGCCTGGGGCAGCGCCCTGGGCACCGCAAGCGACAAGTGCGAGCACCGTCAAGACCACTGCACTTCGCCCGTTCATGGCCCACCTCCTTCTTTTACTGGCCTGCGGCCCACTCAGTGGGCCATGCGGGCCTTGTGCATCTCCTGGAACTCCTGCTGGGCCGCGGGCATCGCGGCGTCGGCAGGCGTGGTGAACGTGAGGTTGCGGTCGAGTTCGATCTTGTAGCCGTATTCGAGGAGCCTGGCCTTCTCGCCCGATGCCTTCGCTGGCACGGCGATGTCCCAGCGGAGAATGCCCTTGGGCTGCTCGAGGCGCAGGTAGAGCTTGTCGTCGCTGAGCTTCTCGGTGCCCATGTCGCCCAGGGTCACGCGGATGTCGGTCTTGCGCTCGGGGTGCGGGATGCGGTCGAAGAGGCGGACCTTGACCTCGGCATCCTTGTAGTTCTCGATGGCGAGGCGGATTTTCAGGGAGATTTCGCGGTTGCCGCCCTGGACGCTCTCGGTCTTGTCGAGCAGCTCGCGTCGGGCGCGGAGCTGGGGGTCGGCGCCGAAGCCCATGACGAAGGTCTCGCCGCGGGCGACCGTGGGCAGCTCGCCGCGGCCGACGAAGCGGCCGTCGAGGTACACGCTCACCGGGCCGCCCAGGAGCACCTCGGCCGCGTTGTTCGTCATCTCGGCCTCGCGGTAGACGAAGGCCGTAAGCACCGGGGTGGCCACGTGGTAGAACTGCGAGGCCAACTCCATGTCCTGGATGCGGAGCATCTGCTGGTCGGCGCGGCTGGCCAGGCTGACGGGCGTGGCGAGGGCGTAGCTGACGCTGGGGCCTTCGGTGGTGGCCGGCTCGCGGCGGATGAGGTCCAGCACGTCGCGCCCGGCGGCCAGCTCGGCCCACTGGCCCTCGTTCGCTGCGCGGTTCATCTCCCAGTTCGCCGCATAGCCGGAGTCGCTCGCCAGGGCCTGTTGGCGGCCGCGGAACTCGCTCAGGCGCTTCTGGGCGGCCTGGAACTTGTCCGCGATATCCTTGCCCTGCGCGGGGGCCTGTCCGCCGAGTGAGGCGAGGCTCACGCGGAAGGGCGCCAACCCCGGACCGTGGGCCGCGATTGCAGGCGACGCCGTGGAAAGGGTGAGAGACACACCCGTCCAGTCCTCGCCGCTCATCTGGTGGACGAGGGCGTTGTATTCGACGTTGACGGCCTTGCCTTCCTTGACGGAGCGGAAGTTGTAGGCGGGGGCCCAGCCAGCCTCGCTGACGACGTAGGAGAGCTTGATCGCCCCCTTGGCGGCCTCACGCTTCTCGAGGAACACAAGGGCCTCGGAGACAGTGCGGGACGCCCCTGCGGTGAGCTCCGAGCGCTGCCGCTGGAGCAGGGCGAGCTGCTTGGCCAGCTCGCGGGCCTCGGTGTCGAGCTTGAGTGACTCGGTGAGGGTGTCGTCGCGCTGCTTGAAGGAGAACTGCGAGGTCTTCTCGAGGGCCTCGTAGTTCAGGACCCCCTTGGCGAGGTCGGCCTTAGCGGTCGCCGCGGTGAACTCGTCGAGCTTCGCCAGGTAGGCCAGCCGCTGGGTGAGCAGCTCCTGCCGCTTCTTGTTCGCGGCCACCCTGTCCTGGACCAGTTGGATCTCCTGATCGATCTTTCGGACCTCCTCGCGGGGCTCTTCGCCGATGGCGCGCTGGCGGAAGCGCACGGCGCGCACCTCGATGCCCGCGGCCGCCTCGGCGAACAGGCTGTCGGGCACCACCTGGTCGGGCAGACCCGTCACCACCAGCTCGACCGAGCCCGCGGCGCCCTCGACCGGCACGGCGCGGGTCACGAGGGCCTGGCCGCGATAGAGCGTCACCGCCTCCACCTTGCCCTTCACGCCTGGCGGCTCAGCCGGCGGCGCCGCCGCCAGGGCCACAGCCGACAGAGCAACCGCCGCCATCGCCAATGTCACACACCTCATCGCTCGCCTCCTAAGAGAAGAAGGTTCCGCGTGCAAGTATGCACGCCCTACCGATCGGGTGTTTTCGGTCCCGAATCTGGAATCTGGGATTTGGAATCTGGAATCTCCGTGAGGCACGGGCGGCCGATGGCCACGTGCTGGCCCGTGATGACGCCGCGGCAGATGGCCAAGGCCGACGCGGCGAACGGGGTAGTGACGAGTGGGTCGTCCTCCTTCGCGTCGGTGTAGATGTTCCGCCACGCCCCGTCCTCCTTCTGCCGGCCGACAAGCTCGTCGGCCAGGGCATCTGCCCACCGCACGCCGCCCGTCGCGGTGAGGACCTCTTTCGCGTCGAGGGCGATCATCGCGTGGGCGAGGGACCAACAGTAGTAGTAATACGTGGCGTTCCTGAGAATCTCCCTGTCGGGAGGGAAGTCGCCGGGATTCTCGTCCACGGCGAAGTTCACCTCCAGCCAGCGTCGTGCGGCGGCGACGCGCGGGTGGTCGCGTGGCAGGCCGCAGCGGATGAGCGCGCGAAGTCCGTCGGCGGTCATCGTGCCGTAGGAGCGATAGCGGCGGAAGCCCCACTTGTCTATCCCCGCCACGCCGGCCTTGTTCTGAAGCGGCTCGCTGGGGATGAAGAAGAAGCCGCCATCGTCGTACATCGGGTCGCCCTTCGCCGGGTTGTCGTTGAAGTTCTGGCAGCGCTTCACGAAGGTGAGGGCCTTTTCGTAGATGGGGTCGTCGAGCGGCACCTTGGCGGAGCGGAGTGCGGCGATGCCGTAAATGGTGGCCACGAGGTTCGACTCGTAGAAGCGGCCGCCGTCGCCGCCCACACCGGCCCGCCTGGGCACGTCAATCGAGAAGCCCCAGCCGCCATAGCGGAGGTCCCTGAACTCCCAGCCATTGGCCTCGTTGAGCTGGCGACCGCGCAGGTAGGCGAGCCAGGCGGCGCGGGCGCGCAGGTGCGGCTCGTCCTGCTTCTCCAGCACCACCACGCGGCTGGCCGCGCCGGCGGTGAACACGGGGAAGTTAAGGCCGTGCGGGCCTGGCTCGATCTTCCCATCCTTTGTGACCAGCTTCATCATGAAGCTGGCCCCGCGGTCGAAGGCCGGCCGCACGCCCTCGCCGCCCTGGGGCAGGAAGTAGAGGCACGACAGGACGTGCGGCGTAAGCTCCGGCCCGTCCCGGAAGGCGCCGTAGACGGGCGAGCGCCATGCCCCGTCGTCCGACTGCTTGCTCACCAGGAACCGCGCGGCGGCGGCCAGGCTGTCGTCAATGCGGCGGACTCGTTCCTCCGTGGCCTTCTGAGGCACCGTTTTGGCCTGGGCCTTCGGCTTCTCGGCCGAACAGCCGGCAAGGGCGACAAGGAATGCGAGAAGCCCCGACGCCGGATGGGTGGGGCTTCTCTGAAATCGGCAATCGGAAATCGGAAATCGGAAATGGGTCATTGCTTCTTGATCTTCGCCGCCACGGGCACCGGCGCCCTGTCCACCGTCAGCACCAGCAGCGCGGCTGCCGTGCAGAAGGTGCGGCCCGTGATGCAGTGGTGGCCGCTCCAGCTCCCGTCCTCGTTCTGCACGCGATTGAGGTTCGCCGTGATCTTCTCGTCCCACTTCTTCCACTCGTCCCCGCCCTTGACGACGAGGCTTTCGCCGATGTTCATGTAGCTGAGGAACTCCTCGCCGCCGTTGGAGCCGAAGCCCTGGATGAAGCGGTCGTCGTCGAGCTTCTTCACGATGGCGCTCTTGGCCTCCTTGAGGGCGCGCTCGTTGTTGTCGAAGCGCTCGAGCAGGTCTTTGGCCTGCTTCCGTTCGGCCTCGGTGGGGGCGTTGGCCGCCCGCTGCTTCAGCTCGTCGCGCTTCGCATCGTTCGTGTTCGCCGAATCCTGCATGGCGCCCAGGTTGGCGGCGCCGGAGTAGAGCTGGACACCTGCCGCGCCCTCGGTCTTGAAGCCGCCGGTCCCCCTGTCGAACTGGCCCGCGGCGTATTGCTCGGTGCGGGCGCGGACCTCCTCGCTGACCTTGACGCCCGCCTGGGCGGCCTTGTTGAGGGCCTTCACGCCCATCGCCTGAGCGAGGGTGGGCGCCCAGCCGTCGCTCGCCCACGTGCCGTCGCTCTTCTGGTTCTTCTCGATCTTGTCCATCACCTTGTCGAGGGCGGCCATCAGCCGCTTGCGGCTCTCCGCGTCCGGCATCGCGTCCTTCACCTCGGCCAGCACCTGGGCGGCCATGAACGTGTCCACGTACTGCCCGAGCTTGCCCTGGACCCGCGTGCCGCGGGTCTTGGTGATGAAGAGTGACGTGGAGTCGCTCTCCTCGATTTCGGCGCAGAGGTAATCGAGGGCTTTGCGGATGGCCGCGGCGTGTGGGCCGGCCTTGGGCGTGCTGCCCGCGCGGATGAGGGCGAGGGTGCAGATGCACGTGTCGGCCACGCTCGGCGTGTCCTTGAGCGCCAGCCCCTGCCCCATCTGCCTCGATTCCTCGCCCTGGCCCCAGCCGCCGCCCTTGAGTTGGGACTTGACGAGGAAGTCGAGGCCCTTCTGCACCTGGGCGCTCAGGGGCTTGGACTCGACCGCGGGCGCCCATTTGGCCGGGGCCGTGCTCTCCTTCTTGGCTTCCTGCGTGGCCGAGGGCTCGGCGAGGGCGCCCATCAGCCCCCAGGCCGCCAGGCTCAGGGCCACAGCCACCATGACCACCAGCTTACACCACCTCATTGCAGGCTCCTTTCCTGCCTCCCCGATTCTACCATTTCAGACGCGAATCGGGAAGGCGTGGTTCCGCGGCGTTACAGTCCCGTTACGGAGCGCCGTAGGGACACGCGGCTCGCGTGTCCCTGTCCCTGGCCGACAGGCGAGCCGCCTGTCGCCACGCGCCGGGAACAGGCTACGAACTGCGTTCGCTACGTTCCCGATACCCAGCCCCCTCCCGAAGGTTCCAATACCTTCGGGAGGGTACATGGCGCGGGCTACCCTCCCGAAGGTATTGGAACCTTCGGGAGGGCGCGGAGCGCAGGCAATCGAGGTTTCAGCGCCTGCGTTCGCGTCACGGGGCGCCGAAGTAGTGCCAGTCGCACTCGAACGAGGCGGCCTCGCCCTTCTTCAGCGTGGCCTCCCATGTGACCTCGGAGAACGGATTGGCGGCCATCCACCACCAGGGCCAGCCCCACCAGTACCACCATCCGTAGCCGTCGGCGTCCACCGGGGCCTCTTCCTGGGCGTTCAGGCTCATGATCTTGCCGTCAGCCGTGGCCTTGTTGACGGTGCCGACGAGCTTCCGCCGCACCACGAGGCGCACCTCGCGGTCCTTGAAGTTCGTCACCGTGTACTTGCTGTGCAGGCTCACCTTGCTACACGAGACGCCGTGGATGGTGAGGGCGTTGTGCTGGCGGGCGGTCTCGGTCTCTTCCTTCTTTGTGTTCAGGTCGGTAGCGATGGTGACGGGCAGCTCGACCTTGTTGCCCGCCGATGTGAACGGCAGGAGTTGTTGGCCGAGCACGGTGCCGCCCTTGAAGACCGTGGCGGGGCCAGTCGTCCAGGGGGTCTGGCCAGTGTTCGAGAGGCGGAGCTTGTGCATGGCCTTTGCTCCGCCCAGGGCGCGGGTGAGCTGGCGCTGGCGGTCCTCGCCGCCGCCGATGTGGCGCCACAGCTCGCGCGGGGGCACGAACGGGATGTCCCACACGTAGGTGTGCTCGTAGGGCACGGTCACGTCGAGCAGGTGCACCTCGGCCCGCTCGCCCTTCTTCAGGCTCACGCCCTGTTTGTGATAGAGGAAGAGGTCCTCCTGCTGCCCCTCGGAGGGGATAGCTGGGCCGCCGCGGACGGCTGGGCCTTCCGCAGCCTGCATGGGCGCGGCCGCCTGCGACATCAGGACGTTGCTCAGGTCCGGCTCGCCGCCGCGCCGGCCGCTGGGATCGGGCGGGGCGAAGTAGTGGCTGAGCTGGAGCCCCACGTCGCGCAGCGCGAGCGGCGAGAGGTTTTCCTTCATCAGGAAGCTCGGCACGCCCACGACCAGCCGCAGGTTCGCGTTCTCCATGTCCTCCAGCTCGTTGATGATCGTGCCGTAGAGCGACACCTTGGCCTTCTTGTCGTCGAGCAGCTCCACGCGGTAGTCGGGAATCCAGCGGACGCCCTTCTGGAGGTAGACGAACCCGACCTCGTGCTTCCCGCTGGCCGGCTTGCCTTTGGCCACGACGCGCAGGGCGATCTCGCGCACCTGCTTCTTCTCCGTGCGCTCCGTGGCGACCTCCTTGCCGGCGATGGCCACGCTGCGGATGTTCTCGCGCTGGATGAGCACCATGCCCTGGTCGGACTCGAGCATCACAAAGGAGCCGACGCTGCGGACACGCTCCTCGCGGGTCTCGGTGATGGCCGCGGAGCCGATATAGCGGCCCCGGTAGTCGTAGCGTTCGGGCGTCGAGCGCGTGACGGGTGTCTCGCGCTCGCCCTCGTGCTCGAGGAAGCCGCGGAGGACGCCAGTGTGGGTCTGGGCGGCGCCCTCTTTGCCTTGCTCCACGATGGTCGCCCGTTTCCCTTTGTTGGCCTGGATCATCTGCTCCAGGGAGAGGCAGGGGACGGATTCGCTGGCCTCGACGAAGCCCGCCTTCACGAAGTCCACGCGGGCCTCTGCGTCGCCGCTCACGAAGGCCCAGAAGGTGCCCAGCACGGGCGCGGGCACCTCGCGCGTGCGGCACCAGCCGTCCTTCAGCTCCGCCGCGCCGCGGGCCATCGCCAGCGCGTGGCCGTCCTTGAACACCGTCACGTCGGTGACCTTCGGCGTGAACTCCGGCGTCTCGGCCGCCCACGCGGCCGCCGCCACGGCAATGCCCAGAGCTGTCAGCCATCGTCGCACGTCAACACTCCTTTCAGCTTGGTAGGGCGTGCATACTTGCACGCGGAACGACGAAGATGGTGTGCATGTATGCACACCCTACGCGTCGAGGATCAATGCCGCACGTGGAACGAGTAGCGGCACGTGACCTCTTTGGTGGCGCCTGGCTCAACCGACAGCTCCCAACGAATGGTGGAGTGGCCGTTGAGCGAGGGGTGGCCCTGCACGTTCCCCCAGTCGCCCGCCTGGTAGTCGGTGATGGCGATCTTGCCGTCGTCGGACGCCTCGGTGGCGTTGCCGCCGAACTGGCAGGCGAGGTAGAGGGTGATCGGCTTCTTCTTGTAGTTCGTGACGCGCAACGCGCCCTTCTTGGTGATCTTGGCGTAGTCGTAGCCCTGGAAGTTCACGGCCTTGACGATGCGTTCCGTCTCGCTCTCCTCGTAGGTGCCGCGAACGTCCACCGCCACGGTGAGGGGCACCTGGCACTTGCCGCCCACCGACGTGTAGGTGAGGAGTTCCTGGCCGATGGGCAGATAGCCGTCCACCACCAGCGCGCTGCCGGTGGTCCAGGGCACGGCGGTCTTGTTGAGCAGCTCAACCTGGTGCCAGACCTCGTTCCTGAGGAGCCGGATGGGCGAGGCGTGCTTGCCCGCATCGGGCAGGGCCTCGGCGCCGCCGCGGGCGAGGTGCACGTCCCACGTGTGGATGCTGCGGAAGGGCACCTTGGCCGAGATGACGGGCACCGCCGCCCGCTCGCCCGCGCGGAGCGAGAGCTTGGGCACGTGATACACGAAGAGGTCCTGGGCCTGCTCGGCTCCCAGCTCGGGCGGGATGGCTGGCACAGCCGGCCCCTCGACCTCGGGCTGAGGCGGGGCCACTCGCGCGCCCCGCGTCTCGCCGGCCCGCTGGGAGAAGAGCACGTTGGACGCGGCGGAAGGGTCCATGAGCTGCGGCGCCGCGCGGCGCAGGGGGTCCGAAATCCCGCCCGACAGGGTCAGCGGCGAGGCCAGGTTGCGGAACCGGAAGCTCGGCACCCCCACCACTAGGTCAACGGGCACGCCCGCCAGGTCCTCGGCCTCGTTGAGCACCTCGGCCTGCATCGCCAGATCGGCTTCCTTCTCGCCGAGAGACACGCGATAGGTGGGTATCCAGCGGATGCCTGGCCCAAGGAAGCACACGTCAACTTCCACTCCGCCTTCGGCCACCTTCGGGTCGAAGTCCAGGACCAGGCGTTTCTCGGTCTCCTGCTTGCCCTGCCTGGCGATGATCTGCTGGCGGGAGACCATGCTGAGGAGCTTGCCCTTGACGGGCACGACCCAGAAGGAGCCGAGGATGGCGTTCTCGGGCAGCCCCTCGATGTAGGCGCGGCCCGCGCCGTCCACCTTGCCAGTGGCCTTCTTCACGAGCATGCAGTAGCCATCCTTGAACACCACGGCGCGAGCCAGCTTCACATCCAGCTTCCCCTCGCCGTCCTCCCCGGCCAGGGCAGCCGCCGCGAACGCAATGGCCGCCGCCCACAACGCTACGCTCTTGCCCATCTCGTCGCCCCCTTTCCTATGTGCCCTCCCGAAGGTATCATCCTCCCTCCCGAAGGTTCCAATACCTTCGGGAGGGTACGTGGCGCGGATTACCCTCCCGAAGGTATTGGAACCTTCGGGAGGGGGTGGGTTTCACTTCGCTGCGGTGATCAGGACGTTCTGGCCGCCGATGCGGATGAGCAGTTCGCCGGGGAGCGAGGCCACGCCCTGGCGGTCCTCGCGGACGAGTTGCTCGACGAGTTGCCAGTATTCGGGCGAGCCGAAGGCGACCGTGCGGTCGGGCCTCAGGCCCTTCGCGGCGTCGGCCGCGGCCTGCGAGTCGATCCACTGCCTTCCGCGGTGGAAGAAGGCCCGGTCGTTCACCTGCTGCACCGCCGCGGTCTCCACGCGGTTCATCGTCGCATCGTAGTAGTCGTTGCGGTAGTTGAGGATGGTCTGGCCGCGCTGCTCCTGGCGGTTGAAGTCCTGGTTGATCGAGCCGATACCCACGCGCGTGTTCATGGCCCGCTGCTCGAGGTTGGCCTGGGCCTGCTGGTTCAGGGCGTCGCAGCGCGTGAGGTCCGTGCCCTCGCGTGCCAGGAAGGCGGTGTACTCGGTGAGGATGCCGAACTCGGCGGAGAGGCGGACCACCTCGCCGACCAGCTCCTTGAGCTTGGCCTCCTGCGCGGCGACGGACTGGCCCGTGACCTCGGCGATAGCATCGAGGATCATCTGGGTCTTCGCGTTGCGGGCCTTCTGCTGGATTCGCGTCGGGCCGATGTCGGCCCCCAGCTCGCGGATGCCGTCAAGGAGAACGGCTATCTTGCGGCTGGCCCACAGACGCGGCACGAAGGCGTTGCGCGTCGTCGCCTTGCCCAGGTCGAACGCGAACGGGAAGGCCTGCTTCTTGCCCAGGTAGTTCCCGCTCACGGAGAAGGTAATTGGCTGGTCGCCCACGTATTGCCCGAGCACCACAAGCTGCTCGCCCTCGAAGAGGTCGGGCAGCCTGCCCGGAATGACGTCGAGAACCCGACCGGGGGCTGACACGTTGTCGGGACCGACGACCTCCAGTTTGGTGTCGGCCAGCACGGGGCCGGCCAGCCTTTTGAACACGCTGGACACCTTGACCTCCACGTTCTCCTTGGGGAGGACGAAGGTGGACGTGGCTCTGGTTTCGAGCGCCACGCGTTCGAGGAGCGCGGTATTCACGTCGGCGCCCACGCCGAAGGTGAAGACGCGGCGGCTGTGGACGTTTGCCTTGCGGGCGGCGTCGCGGATGGCCACCTCGGCGGTCTGCCCCACCGTCGGCAAGCCGTCTGTGAGGAACAGCACCATCGGCAGGAAGCCGGCGGCGGGTTTGGGACGGAGGGCCTCGATGAGCGCGTCGTGGATGTTCGTGCCCCCACGGGCATTCACGCCCTCAAGGTACTCGCGGGCCTTCGCCACGCTCTCCTTCGTCTTGGCCACGGGGCGGTCGGCGAACTGGCTGACCTGGTCGTTGTAGGCGATGATGTTGAATGCCTCGCCCTCGTCCAGGCCGGCGAGCACCTGGAAGGCGGCCTCACGCACCTGCTCGATCTTCTCGCCGTTCATCGAGCCCGAGCGGTCGAGCACAAGCGTCACCTCCCGCTTGATCGCCGGGGCGCCCTCGTCCCGCCTCGCGGGCAGGCCCGCCAGGAGCAGGAAGTAGCCGCCCTTCACCTTCGGGTCGGGATAGGCGAACAGCGTGGCCGACAGGCCGGCCTCCTCGACCAGATAGGAGAGGCGCAAGGCCCCGGGCGCGGTCCGCGACTCCTCGGCAATCTCCACCTCCACCTCGGTCGGCGACAGCCGCTTCATCTCCAGCTTATGGCTCGGAGAATAAACGGTCGAGATGGGGGCTTTGGATTTGATCCGCACCTTGACGTTCCAAGGGATGGTGTAGTAGACGCTCTCGGTGCGAGGCAGCACGTAGTCCACGCGGCTGCCGTCGGCCGTCACCAGGCCCTCGTAGGTGAGCCGCACGGCCTGCTTGTCGCGCGCCTCGACGGGGAAGACGCTGGAGCGGACGAGGCAGGAGCCGACGAACTCCAGGAGCGCGGGGTCGCGCATCTTCGACACGATGCTCTGGTAGATTCTGCGGGCGTCGTCCCTGGCCAACACCTCGCCGGTGGCCTCCGCGGCGGCGCCCTGGAACGTGAAGCCGCGCACCGCCACCCCCTCGGGCACGGGCACGAGCAGCTCGGCCTCCTGCCGGGCATCTGTGGGGTTCATCAGCGCGATGTCGAGGCGCGTCGTCGCCACGCGCTCGGCGATAACCACGTCGGCCGCCACCTCGGTGATCTGCACCGGCTGCCGCGCCTCGCCGGAGAACACGCTTCGCTGCGGCACCACGAGGTTGGAGGCCAGTGGCCGCGCGCTCCGCATGCTATGGCCCGCGATGCCACCGGCCTGAGCCACCGCGGCGCACCCCAGGGCTATCAGCCAGCCGATTCCACTCTTGCGCACTGAGCTCATATCACACCTCCTCTGGCCGGCCGCGTGCCGGCCGCCGCGCGCATATTCTACCCCACCGCGGCCCAGAACATCGTAAACCCTTTGTAACAAGGGGCCGTGGGCACACCCGGTTGCTCAAGGTTGGGGAATTGCTTCAGGACTGCTGAGGTGCGTCTGCTCCCAGGCCTAGGGCAGCCCGGGACACGTCCCTGACCCTCTGCGCCGTGCGAACGGCCTCCCCGGCCGCGTCGGCATCCGCGATCAGGCCGGGATAGCGCGCCTCCGTCCCAAGGACCGCAAGGCGGTCCAGGGTGTCCCGCAGTTCCTCCCACGACGGCTGCAATGGCAGGGCCAGATCGAGCAGGAGAGCCAGATCGTGCGTCTTGCGGAAGCTCACGCCGGCCTCCGCGAGCACGGCTTTCAGGTACTTCTCCGCGCACTGCTGGGCGTGGAAGCAAGCCGCATCGTAGTTGGGGTTCTCCGGGGCGCGAAGCTCGCGCCCGGCGGTCCGCCAGTCGCCCTCTGCTTTGGCCACCCACTCAGCCGTGCTTGGCTTCATACAGCGGCTTCCCGTGCTCCGTGATCTCGCGGAAGAAGTCATCACCCATGTCCAGTCGCGCGCGCAGTTCCTCCGGCGAGCGCACCATGAGGTCCACCGGAAAACCGGGCCGGAGCCGGCTGCGAATGGCCGCAGCATGCTCCCAGCTTCGCCCCTCGTGGGACGCGACGACCAGGAGGTCCACGTCAGAGTCCTCCGTCGGCGTCCCATCCGCGTGGGAACCGAACAGAATGATCCGCTCGACGCGGAACACATCGGCGATCTGACGCGCGAAGTCCTGGATTTGCCCCGTTGTCACCATGTCGGCTTCCCTTGCGTTCAGTGTAGCAACCGGCAGCCCCGCGTGTCAAGGCACACTCTCGGCCCACGCGCATTTGACCCCGCCCGCGGGAATGGTACAATGCTGGGACGCCGCACCTGGGCGGCGCGACCCTCACTCGAAAGGAGACGGCGGCATGCGTGGCAATGTGGCCCGAACTCTGGCGGCGCTGGCCGGCGTGGCGCTCCTGCTCGCGGGGTGCCTCGACTCCAAGGCAGTGCTTACGGTGAATCCCGACGGCAGCGCGACCCTGGAGCACACGCTCTACCTCAAGAAGCAGCCCGATGACAAGGAGCTGACACCCGAGCAGATGAAGGCGAACGTG
>Ga0194125_10005557_pt1 | contig 19113 bp, 18 predicted proteins | sample TA2KigC250mmetaG_FD_148626 | JGI IMG/M metagenome (GOLD analysis project Ga0194125, IMG submission 148626) | Freshwater microbial communities from Lake Tanganyika, Tanzania - TA2015034 Kigoma Deep Cast 250m | ecosystem: Environmental > Aquatic > Freshwater > Lake | place: Tanzania: Lake...
CTCCACTATCGCCTGCTGAACTCCCGCCTCAACGGCCGGTATCCTCGCCAGCTCTACGAGCAGGGGGAGCCGTTCCCCATTGATCACCCCCTGGGTGCGGCCTTGATGGCGCGAGGAGAGGCCATTCAACAGGTGGGCCTGCTGGACGAGCGGTTCTTCATCTATTGCGAGGAGATTGATTGGTGCCTGAGGATGAAGCAAGCGGGCTGGGGCGTCTACTGCGTGCCCAGGGCCGAGGTAGTGCACCACGAGGCCAGGAGCACCAGGCAGGTGCGGGGGGAGATGTTTGTGGCTTTGTGGCGGAGCCGCTATCTGCTGTTCGAGAAGCACTACAGCCATTTCTATCAGTGGGCCGTGCGCCGCATGGTGCGACTGGGACTGCAAGCAGAGAAACGTCGAGCGCTGGCGGCATACGAGCGAGGAGAGATCAGCCAAACGGATCTGGAGAGCTGCCTGGTAGCCTGTCGGACAGTAGTGGAGATGTCGTTGCGAGGAAGTCGTTTCTATCAGTGGGCCGTGCGCCGCATGGTGCGACTGGGACTGCAAGCAGAGAAACGTCGAGCGCTGGCGGCATACGAGCGAGGCGAGATCAGCCAAGCGGATCTGGAGAGCTGCCTGGTAGCCTGTCGGACGGTAGCGGAGATGTCGAAGGTGCCAGGCACTTCTGAAAAAGCCATCTGACTCAGCACCAACGATAAGTCGGAGAACGCTCTTGCTTTGAAATCCTCAGTGAAAGTGCCTGGCACCTGACCGCTCAACAGCGGAGCATCATTTCAGGAGGTGGCTTCAAGTGAAACTGATAACCGTCGAATCCAGCATGATTCACGCCGTCGGCTACGACGCCGAGACCAGGACCCTGGAGGTCGTCTTCAACAAGGGGAACATCTATCGCTACCAGGACGTGCCTCCAGAGGTACACGAAGGCCTGATGAACGCCGAATCCAAAGGGCGATACATGCGGGCCAATATCATTGACGTTTATCCCTATTACCGAGTCTCGCGCCGACGACGGTGATGAAGAAAAAACCGAAGCTAACTGTCATCATCCTCACTAAAAACGAGGAGAAGAATATCGCCGCCTGCATGGCCAGCGTGCAGTGGGCCGACGAGGTGGTGGTGTTCGACGCCTTCAGTCAGGATCGGACGGTGGAGATCGCGCGAGGGTCGGGGGCAACGGTTTTGCAGCACCGGTTCCAGAACTTCGCCCAGCAGCGCAACGCCGCCCTGGATGCGGTTGATAGCGACTGGGTGTTCTTCGTTGACGCCGACGAGCGGGCCACGCCGGAGCTGGCCGCCGAGGTGCGCCGCGCCATCCAGGATGAATCGCGCTCAGGCTGGTGGGTTCCCCGCCACAATTACATCTTCGGCCGGGTGATCCGCCACGCCGGCTGGTATCCCGACTATCAACTGCGCTTGTTGCGACACAGCCAGGCCCGCTACGATCCCAGGCGAGAGGTGCACGAGATCGTCATTCTGGACGGTGAAGAAGGGTATCTGGAGAACCCCCTGATCCACTACAACTACGACACCCTGGCTCAGTTCACCGAGAGGCAGGATCGCTACACCGACTACGAGGCCAGGATCCTCTTCGACCAGGGTGTTCGCCCCAGGCTCCACAACTTCGTCTTGCAGCCCCTGCGGGAGCTCAGGCGGCGCTATGTCTCGCTGGAGGGCTACAAGGACGGCTTTCACGGGCTGCTCTTGAGCCTCCTGATGGCCTACTACAATTTGGTGACGTACCTGCGCCTGAGACGGCTGTGGCGTCAGTAGCGCCTGCCCCCGGCCCCCCAATCCTGGGGGAGTAGCAAGGTTTCCCCCCAGGATTGGGGGGTAGGGGGGCGGCTGTGGCAAAACAAATCTTGACCTAATCGAAAGGTTGTGTTATAATCGGCAATGATCTGAGAACCAGAGGGGTTACGATTGAAAGAGCTATTAGATGCTCCCGTTCTTGTCCTCAACCTAAACTACGAACCGCTGAACGTCTGCAACGTCAAGAGGGCCATTATCTTGGTCGTGGTGGGCAAGGCCGAGGTTTTGGAGAACAGCCGGGGGGTCATCCGCACCCCTTCTACTACCTTTTTGTGCCCCTCGGTGATCAAGCTGGCCTACATGATCAGGCGGCCTCGCCCCCGGGTGAAGCTCACCAAGAAAGAGATCTTCCGGCGGGATAACTACACCTGCCAATATTGTGGCCGTCAATCAAAGAACCTGACCGTAGATCACGTCGTCCCCCGCCACCACGGAGGGCAGCATAATTGGGAAAACCTGGTGAGCGCGTGCCCGGACTGCAACCGCCGCAAGGGCGGCCGGACTCTCCAGGAGGCCCACATGCAGTTGCTGCGTCACCCCTACGAGCCCCACGCTACCAACAGTTACCTCTTTGGCCGATACTTGAAGGAAAATAAGGGGTGGCAACAGTTCATAGAAGGATGGTGAGATGAGAAAGGGGAGACCATGAGGTCTCCCCTTTAGCTTACCCCACCAACTGCATGATGCGCGGATAGCCTTCCTCGATGAGCCTTTCGATCTCCACGGCACACTGGCGGTATTCGTACAAAGGGCCACCATAGGGATCACGTATATCGTAATACCGCCCCGCCATCTCGCTCAGCAAATGCACTTTGTGAGCGTGCTGGGGGAATTCCAGGCTGATGGCCTCGGCCTGCCCCCGTTCCATGGTCAGGATGAGATCAGCCCCCTCCACATCCTGCGGAGTGAGGTCGTGGCTACGGTGCTCACTGATGTCAATGCCTCGTTGGGCCATGATCTGGCAAGCATAGGCTGAGGGCGGCTGGTTCTCCAACCCCCACACGCCTGCCGAGCGCACCCTGTATTCCCCCTCCAGGCCCTCTTTCCGCAGCTTCTCCCGCAAGAATCCCATCGCCATAGGCGAACGACAGATGTTGCCCGTGCAGACGAACAGTATGGTCTTCATTCACTCTTTATTCAGTGTCTAGGCCAGCTCCGGCTCGATCAGCCCGTAGTTGCCGTCCTTGCGACGATAAATGACGCTCATCTCGTTGGTGTTGACGTTGAAGAAAACGAAGAAGTCGTGGCCCAGGAGCTCCATCTGCTCAACGGCCTCCTCTTCATCCATAGAAGCCACTTGAAAACGCTTTGTTCTAACAATGCGAGGACGTTCCTCCTCCTCGAACTCCTCTATTTCCACTGGCGGTATCTCGCCCGGTCCACGCCCCCGGCCATAACGCTTACCTTTGTAGCGGACGATCTGGCGGTACATCTTGTCCACGATAGCATCAATGGAGGCGAACATGTCAGCGGTTCTCTCCTCGGCGCGCAAGAAGGTGCCCTTGCTGCGCACCGTCAACTGGGCCACCTGGCGATCCTTCGCGCTCTTGGCGTCCTCGACGGAGAGTTCCATCCACGCCTCGGTTATGGTGGGCAAATAGCGGTCCAGCTTGCCTACTTTCTTCTCGATGTACTCCTGTAAGCGATCGGTCACTTCGATGTTCTTGCCCTGGATGATCAACTGCATTTGACATCTCCTTTCATTCTCAATTATTGCCAAAACTGATGGAGGGCGGACGCAAGTCCGTCAGCAGGCTTGCGCCTGCACTCCCGATCCGAAATTCTCATCTGGCCCTGGCTAAGGTGAAGGCCCAGACAGAGCGAACACCAACTTGCCGCAGGGCAATGCTACAAGCCTCCAACGTGGATCCGGTGGTGCAGACATCGTCAACCAGCAGGACTCGCGCCCCTTTCAACTCCGTGTTGGAGCAGCGGAAAGCATCGCTTACGTTCTCCTTGCGCTCCTGAGCATCCAATTCCACCTGGGGACGAGTGGCCCGCACGCGCATTACACTGTTCTCTGAGACGGGCAGCCCGACGTTTTTCCCCAACTCTCTGGCCAGGAGAGCGGCCTGGTTATAGCCGCGCTCGCGCAGCCGGTCTTGGTGCAAAGGCACGGGGACAATGACCTCAGCCGGAAGAGGGGCCTTTTCCCAGTAGTCGCCCATCAACCTGCCCAAGGGAACCGCCAGGGCCTGCTTGTTATAGTACTTAAAGTGGTGAATGGCTTCGCGCAGGATTCCATCAAAGTAGGCCACCGAGCGAACGCCGTCTATTCGCAGAGGGTCGCGTTGACAAAGGGGACAGAGACGACCACGGGGACTGGGACGGCCACAGTGGGGGCAGAGAGGCGGCTCAACCAACTCGAACTCATCGCGGCACTTGGCGCAGAGCAAACTTCCCACCACTCGACAGCCTACGCAGCGAGGAGGGAACAGCAAATCCAGGAGACCTGTTTTGATTCCCTGCACTAAATCTACAGCGGTCAAGTCACCTTTGGCCTACCCTGGTTTCTGGTGCCAAACTCAGCAGAGGCAGCTCCCATGCCGCCGAATTGCCAGGCGTGGGAGCCTGGCCTGCTAGCCTCGCAAGGGGAAAGAGCCGTGGAACCCACACTCAGGGCGCGAAGACAACGAGCTACCTGACGAAGTCCATGAGTCGGTTTAACCAGTCTGGGATCACGTCACTCAGCAACAACAAGATGGCGATTACGATTATGGCCACCAGAACTATGATCAGGGCATACTCGATAAGCCCCTGTCCTTCCTCGCGCGATAGAAGTGGTATCACCCTCTTGACCTCCTCTCGTCAAACGTGAAGCGTGAATGGCTTTTCATACAACGGGTTTTCACATTTCATGGCGTCCTATCACGTGCCTTATTATACACCATAGTAGAGCTCAGCGCAAAAAGCCAGCGATTTGACTTGGGTGCACTCAAAATGGGTTGTAGGGGCGGGTCTTGCACCCGCCCAGGGCGACCGCAAGGGGCCTGCCCTGAGCAACGCGAAGGGATCGCCCCTACAACTGGGGTTGAATACGCCGATTTGACTTTTGGGGACAATGTGGTATGGTATTTACATCACACTGGCAGGTGAGAGACGATGATAGTCATAGATGGCTCCTATGGCGAGGGAGGCGGCCAGGTGTTGCGCACCTCCCTCACCCTGTCCGCTCTTCTGAGCAAACCTGTGCGCATCGAGAACATCCGCGCCAGGCGTCGCAAACCCGGTTTACAGGCCCAACACCTCACTGGGGTGCGGGCCATCGCTCAAGTCTGCGACGCCGAACTGAATGGCGCGGACTTAGGCTCCCTAACGCTGACTTTCCAGCCCCAGTCGTCGCCTGGGGCCGGGGATTATTCTTTCGACGTGGCCGAGGCTCGCAAAGGGGGCAGCGCGGGCGCGACCAGCCTCGTCTTCCAGACCCTGCTGTTGCCCCTGGCCTTCGCTCCCGGCCAATCCCGCCTCACCGTACGCGGCGGCACCCACGTGGCCTGGAGCCCTCCCTTCCACTACTTGAAGCACGTCTACCTGCCCACTCTGGCCCGCATGGGCCTGGAGGCGCAAGTCGAAATCGAGAAGTGGGGCTGGTACCCCATAGGTGGCGGGGAGATGACTGCTCTGATCCGAGGCCAAAGGGAGATCCATCCTGGTGGTCTGGATTTGGTTGAACGGGGTGCGCTTAAGCGCCTGTGGGGCATCTCCGCCACCTCCAACCTCCCCGCTCACGTCGGCCAGCGGCAAAAGAAGCGAACCGAGGAATACCTGCGAAAGCGCGGCTTCGACCCTCAGATCGAGATCGTCAATGCTCCCTCGCCCGGCACGGGCACTGTGGTCTTCCTCGCAGCCGAGTACGAGCACACCGTGGCCGGCTTCTCCGCTCTGGGAGAGCGAGGCAAGCCCGCCGAGAAGGTGGCCGAGGAAGCCTGCCACGAGCTCGTCGTCTATCACCAGAGCGATGCCTGCCTGGACCAGCACCTGGCTGACCAGTTGATTCTCCCCCTGGCCCTGGCCTCTGGCTCGTCAGCCTTTACCACCTGCGAAATCACCCAGCACTTGCTGACCAACGTTTGGGTGGTGGAGCAATTCCTGGACGTGAGGTTCGAGATAGAGGGGGAGGAGGGAGAAAAGGGCAGAGTACGTTTGACTTGCGCCTGACTTTGGTGTACAATTATGTCAGATGGTCGGGTGGTCGCTGGTCAAGTGGCCTCTTGCAGGCCTTTCCGTCACAAACCGACAGCGCCCGAACAAGTTCGGGACTCCGGCACCACCTGACCAAGGACTATTTGACCAAACGAAAGGAGGGCATCATGATTATAAAAGGTAAGCTTTACGCGGAATCCCCGATTTACAGGGGAAACGCACGCAAGACCCTGTTCACCAGGGATGGAGACGGAACCCATCGCCTGGTCTCTCTGGCGGGGGAGATCGCAGGGACGGCGGAATCCCTGATGGACGCCTTCATCGGCCAGTCGCGCCGTGGCGAGAACGTCGGCCTGCTCAACCAGATGTGGCTGCGATTGTACGACTCGCCCCTGCCCAAAGGACTCATCACCAGGGTGGAGTGCAAGCTGCAAGAAGAGAGCTATCCGCGCGATCGCTTCTTCGACTTGCGCATGGGCCTCAAGCTGGACGAGGACCGCTGGGCCGCCATAGCGAACGCGAACTACAAAATGGAAACCTTGTTCCGCAACTCCATGTTCGATTTCACTCTGTCTGTAGATGATTCAGTTCTGCAACAGGGCGAAAATGCAACCTGCCTGTACTATGTCCTGCGAGAATTGCAGGAAGGACGATTCTGGTTCGGGGCCGGCAAGAGCAAAGGATTGGGACGGATCCGCCTCGACATGGACCTTCCATTTGCAGCCCCCGAAACACCGCCCCGCCTGAATTCTGTGGCCAATCATCTGCGGATAGGCCTGACCTTCAATGCCACCAATCCCGTTCTGGTGGGCTGGAACTGGGGCAAGGTGGATCCCGAAGTGCCTTCCTTCGCCGCTATCGAAGGGCGTTCGCTGGTAAGAGCGACGCGCGACCTGCCCGATCCTATCCGTGAGCGGCTGGAGATGGGACTGGCAGGCCCGATCCTCAGCCCGGATGACTGGAAGCGAAAGTTCGCCGAGTACCTCCCCCGCGTGATTGCCATCTGGTTGCGTGAGCAGTCCATCGGAGAAGTCGAGGTTTGGACCCTGTCGGCCGAGGCCCTGGCCAGGCTGGGCAAGGGAAAATACCCGCTCTCCGAGAAACTACGCGAGCGAGTGCAACACCTGGTGGAGCAGCCCTTCCCCAACAAAGAGGCCGCCGAAGCCGCTTTCGCAGAGGCCCTGGAGGACAAGGCCAACATGGCCGGCCGCATCGTCAAGGTCATGGAACGCACACGTCAGACCAGCCAGGAGCTCGACCGTGAGGCATGGCTGGAAGTCGCCGATGGCCTGGGGCTGGATGTCAGCCTGGGCGACCGTCTGGCCGAAAAGATTCAGAGTGAAACGGCCTTGATAGAGATTCTGGCTCCTGCGTGTCGAGGGGTCCTTCCCCGGCTCTACCAACAGGTGGATCAACAAGTCCGCTTGCTGCAGAGCGACGCCTGGGTGGATGAGGAGATCGCCACCCGCGAAGAACATATCCAGATCAAGAACATGCTGCTTCTGGGCAAGATTGACGAGTACCAGTGGGGCAACCCGGACGTGGTTCCACCAGGCATCCGCCCTGCCACGTGGCGGGAGTTCGTCAACGACCACCGTCGGGTGCAATTCCGCCACATGCTACACCCCCGCAACCTGAGAAAAAGCATCACCAACGACGAGAACTTCATCGCCTTCCTCAAGGCCCATCGGGATCACGCTCGCCAGGAACTGGGCCAGCCCCACCACGTTGATTTTCGAGCCGGCGGCCGGCACAACCGAGAGATCTCCCGCAAATACGGCAAGCCCTACGATACCATGTTCATGCGTATGCTGTCCTGGGCACCATCTTCACAACAAGAGGGAGCCTGGGAGATCTACGTTCCCGGCAGCACCATCAAAGGAGCTTTTAGAAAGCGGGCCTCCCAGGTGCTAAGAACGCTGTGGGGTGAGTCAACCAGGACCGACAGCGTGCTGGAACGTCTCTTCGGCACTGAAGGTCAACGAGGGCTGGTCTTTTTCTCCGACGCCTATCTCACCGACCCGCTGGACCCCGAACGGGCCTGGTGCTCTATGGATGGGGTCAAGATGGACCCCAGGACAGGGCAGCCGATCGAGGCCGCCAAGCGCGATTATCTGTTTGCCTATGGCGATCAACTCGCTTTTCAGCTTCAGGTGGATGTTCAGGACATTGAGGAACAGGATTTGGAGGTCATGTCTCTCCTGGTTCATTTGCTCCAGGATTTCCAGCGGGGCGACATCCCCCTGGGTGGCGAGAAGACCAGCGGTTTCGGCTGGGTCAAGGGGAACGTGTCCGGGCTCACCTGGCTGACGGCGGACGCAAGCGGTGTGGGAGAAAAGCTGTTTGGAAAACGGACGCTGACCCCGGACGGTTTATGGCAAAGGCTCGACCTGGAGGGCGAGGTGGCTGCCAGCGCGTTGCAGGTCCTCTACCCTCTCGTTGCCGAGCAAAAAGTCTCCCCAACTCCGCCCAGGGCCGACGAGGGCTTCGTCTCGCACCGGGCCTTCGGCGGCTACTGTGGCAAGCTGGCCGTGGAAGCAAAGGTGTTAACCCCCCTTCACATCCAGGAGAGCGGCGAACCGTCGTTCAAAGTCACCCTGGACGATGGCCCCGTCAACGGCTGGGACTTTTTCGCCATGGCTCCCCCCGAAGCCGCCCAGCGAGGCCCTGACAAAGTCTACGCCCTCCCCAGCCGCAGCATCAAGGGGATGTTGCGCCACATCTACGCCATCGCCAGCGATTCCAGTGAGCCGAGTCCGGATATCAGCCGTTTGAACCCGGTAGATGGCTTGTTCGGCTGGGTGGGCACGGGCCCCAACCAGGCCATCATGGGGCGCCTGTCGTTCAGCTTTGGTCTATTCGAGGAACCGGAGCTGGCCTGGTTCAAAGTACCCTATCCCTACGGTGAGCTGCAGTACAGCGGGGATCAATGGCAAAGTGTGCCCGGTAGTTCTGCGGCCATGCACCTCGTCGCCAAGACCTGGCGTCTCTTCCCCCACGCCCCGTTGGCCCCCATCGCCAGGCAGGTGGAGGACTTTCAGCCCGACACGTTCCAGGCCCGCTATTTCAGGGCTATACTGCCCGGCGCCCGCGCCCGCTTTACGATCCGCTTCTGGAACCTCGAGGAAGAGGAGTTGCAGCGGCTGATCTGGTGCGTGGCCCTGGAGCCGGGCCTGGCTCACAAGATGGGCAACAACCGCTACCTCGGCTTTGGCAGCCTGCGCCTGCGCATCCTGCCCGACAGCTTCCTGATTGACTGGGCCAGGCGATACGTTGGCGAGCCCGAAGAAAACTGGCAGGTGCCCATCCAGGTTGACGAGTGGATCAAGCCCGATGTGGTCTATCACTACCGAGCACTGCGAAGGGCGCTGAATGTTAAGCAGCTTTGATTGGCTGCGCCGTAGTCGAAGCGGTGCAGAGTTGTTGGCTACCTTGGAATATCTCACCAGCAGGCCCGACCTCTTCCCCACCCCCCCTGCCCGCCCTCCCTTACCCCCCCCTCCGGGGGGGGCAGGGGGGGTTGCGGGGGGGGAGATCGGGCCGCCGTTTTCTGCCCTCGATGGCCCTTGTCAGCGATGCTGGGTCTATCCCCGCCTATCTTCCCCCCGGCAGAACCACTGCCCATCGTGCCAGGCTATCCTGACCAGAGCTGGAAAGTTGGGTAAAATCTCCCGCCAATCCATCGTCTTATGGGGATTCGTCAACCGCCTGTCGAAGCTGCTTCGAATGGGCGAAGGATTTAGCGGCTACCACGTGCTGGGCGCCTATGTCCACGACGAGAACCATTTTCTGCTGATGATGCCCAGACGCGAGTTAAAGCCCTGGCTACAGGAGCTCGTCATCTACCACGGCCCTGACCTGAAAGGGCTGCTGCAGGTTTCTCCTACCACAGGAGCGGGAAGAGGAGTAGATATGGGGGACGTCCTCTGCCGGGCCGTCCATCACGAGGCGCGGTTTCCCATGGATCAGTTGCGCGTTCGGTTCTACGCCGCGCCCCATCAAATCCTGAAACCCCACACGCGGGACCGACGGGGCCTGCTCACCTTTGAGGTTTCTGAATTCCTGAGCGTGTTGGAAATGGTGGCGGTCTTTCGCACCCTCCTGCGCCCCAAGGAGCAAGAGTCGCTCTACGAGTTGCTGAATCTGGAGGATGCCAGCGAGGAACAGTTTTACTGGGGAAGATTTTTGGGGTTCTTGAATCAGGAAGCCAAGGACATGCTAAACGCCTGGAGGATTCGACAGTGGTCCAAGGATCGAATCCGATTGCTATACGAACTCGTTGATTATGTGGCCTTTTATCAAACCGATTAAGCTCATCCGTTACCTGTTGGTGTGGCGGGTCACTGGTGCGTTGGTCCTGGTGCCGCGATGTCTATCGGCCGAGATATCGCTGGTCCTGGGAACCATAATCGCCAACCGCCTTCCCACCCGCGAGGCCCGTCCCTGGCACAAAGCCCTGGCTCCCTGGGATGAGCATGGTGGCCTTTCCCTGGTGGGGAAGGAAAAGCCCACGAGATTGCCAGAGGCATCGTGGCCGATGGAGACGGTGTTGTTTGTCTATCCGGGCAAACGGACCTATGGACAGGGAGAATTGATGCTGTGGGAACTGAAGCTCCTGGGGGAGAGTGCCGATCACGGGCTTTTTCTGGAAGTGATCCTGCCGGCCATGGAGGAAGCGGGGAGCGTTTCTGAGCCCCAGTGGCAGCGCCAGAACGTCCTGTGGGGGCGATTCGACGTCCATTCAATTCACGTAGCGCGAGGCCCCCAATGGGAGCCTATAGTGAGCGACGGGCGACTAGACTTAGACTATCGGGCGACCCCCGTTCAATGGGCCGAAGGATTGACGTTTGACCAGCGGTCAGAGCGTGTGTTCGACCGCCTGACCTGGCTCACCCCTTTTGACTTGGGCGATGATCCGAAATCCAAAATCGAAAATCGAAAATCGAAAATCGAAAGTCAAGCGCCCACCTTACGAAGGGTTCTGGAGTCCCTGATAGCCCGCATGAGCCAATTATTGCCGGGCAAACACCATACCCCCGAAGACGTGTGGAGTGTTTTGAGCGAGGAAGAACGGGCATCTTTCCAGGCCGTCTTGGAACAGGCCGCTCGAATCCCCATTCGTCACAAAACTCTGAGACCTGCCCCCAAGCGCGGGCCAGGGCGCTGGATAGGAACACAAACCTTTCCGTCTATCCCCCATCCCCTCATCCCCTACCTTGAGCTGGCATCCATCCTCCACATCGGAAAACAAACCCACTTCGGGTGCGGCACCTTTGTGATAAGCTGAGTCCCCATTAACACCCAACGCTACAAGGTCGCAGGGTCGCAAGGTTGCAAGGTCGCAGGGTCGCAAGGTAACAAGGTCGCAAGGTCGCAGCGCTCCTGTTCCTTCGCTCCGCTCAGGACTTCGGTTCCTTGCTCCCTTGTTCCTTGCTCCTCTGCTCCCTTGCTACCGCCTCCACCAGCTCCCCACTGCTAACCAGTTCCCGCACCGCCTCAATGTAGGGATACATGATAGTGTCCTGCTCCAGGAAGGGCACCCGCTGGCGGATCAGCTCGTAGGCGACGGCGGTTCCCTTGCCAAGACGAGGAGCCCCGCCCAGCATCTCTCGCCGAAAATCTACGCCCTGGGCGGCGGCAAGCAGTTCCAGGGCCAGGATGCTCTCCGTGTTCTCCAGCACCTCCCGCGCCTTGAGGGCCGCGCTGCACCCCATGCTGACGTGATCCTCGATATTAGCCGAGGTGGGGATGGTGTCCACACTGGCCGGATGGGCCAGGACCTTGTTCTCCGAAGCCAGGGCCGCCGCTGTGTACTGGGTCATCATGAACCCCGAGTTCAGGCCGCCCTGCCGGATGAGGAAGGCTGGCAATGTGCCCTGATTGCTGGTCTCGTCCAGGAGACGGGCCAACCGCCGCTCGGAGATGTTGCTCAGTTCGGCCAGGGCGATAGCCAGATAGTCCATGACCAGGGCCAGCGGCTCGCCGTGGAAGTTGCCTCCTGAGAGGCAAACGGCCCTACCATCGTCCTCAAAGAAAATGAGGGGGTTATCGGTGGCAGAATCCAGCTCCGTTTCGATCACCTGACGGGCGTGGGAGATAGCGGCGCGCACCGCGCCGTGGACCTGGGGAATGCAGCGCAGGCTATAGGCATCCTGCACGTGGTTGGGATCGTCCAAGCGAAGGAATTCGCTGCCTTCGACGAGGCGGCGGAGGTGAGCGGCACAGTCCATTTGATGGCCATGCGGACGGGCGGCGTGGATGCGCTCGTCGAAAGCCTGTGCCATGCCGTGCAGGGCCTCCAGGCTCAGCGCCCCGGCGACGTCGGCCACGCGACTCAAACCCTCTGCCTGCCAGGTAGTCAGAGCCCCGATGGCCGCCATCACCGCCGTGCCGTTGATCAGAGCCAGGCCCTCCTTAGCCCCAAGTTTGATGGGAGCGAGGCCGGCTCGACGCAGGGCCTCGGCTCCGGACATTCTATCCCCTCGATAGAAAGCCTCCCCCTCGCCGATGAGAACCAGGGACATGTGAGCCAGGGGAGCCAGGTCGCCACTGGCCCCCAGGGAGCCCTTGGCAGGGATGACGGGATACACTCCCCGCTTGATCAAAGCCAGCAAAGCTTCGAGGGTCTCCAGCCGTATGCCGGAATGGCCCTTAGCCAGGGTGTTGGCTCGGATGAGCATCAGGGCTCGCACTGTGGCCTCATCGAGGGGACGGCCCACCCCCGCGGCGTGGCTCATGAGCAAGTTGTGCTGCAGCTCTTCCGTCTGCTCCGGCGAGATCACCCTGTCTTTGAAAGCGCCGAACCCGGTGGTGACGCCATAGATAATTTCGCCCCGCTCTATGAACGCCTCCACCGCTCGCCGAGCCCGCTCGATCTTCTCCTGAGCCTTCGCAGCGATTTTGACGTGTATTCCCTCAGGAGCTGCCCAACTCCTGGCCACAGTTACCACATCTTCGATGGTTAAACTCTCGCCATCAAGGGTTATAGTATTACCCTCGAACACTTGCGTTGTTCGCGAGGATGTTGTGGGGGACATGTCATTGCGAGGCGACGCTTTTCCGCCGAAGCAATCCCCCCCGTCGCGAGCTGGAGATTGCTTCGTCGCTCCGCTTCCTCGCAATGACACACACGGAAGTTCGGTTGCGGCTGGAGGCCGCGTTATGGTCTTCATTAAAAACCCCTCCTCGTTGAGGCTATGGAGACAAAAACACCTCGTCTTGGACTGGCCACGACGAGGTCATCGGTCCTTGAGCACTGAACCGAACACGCAGCACCCCTGACGCCTGACGTTTGACGTTTCACGTTTGACGTTTCACGCTTCACGCTTCACGTTTCACGCCAACGTTGCTTCACCTTCAAACAAACTGATGCAATCACCATCGAAATCCCTGAGGAGCTCGTGGACATCCAGGAGATCGTCGGCATCTATCTGGGGCATCTCTCGGAACCTGGCCCACTCCTGAGATGTAAGCTCATTGACGATCTCTGGTCCTTCTCCCTCTTGGATCACAGCAAAGACCAGGCCCTGGGTGCCGCAGTGGTCGCATTTCACAGCCATGATCCACATCTCATGGTGATGATCAACTACGCGGACGTTATCTGGCTCGTGGTAGTGCTGACAGACAGCGCAAGGGATGCTGGCCACCAAATGCTTGACGAGCTCGCGCTTCTCGTAACTTTTGCTCGATCTGGCTGCCATCGCTATTCCACCTCCCGCTCAACGACCACCGTGATCTCAGGCGTCAAATTGGTCATCAACTTGATGGGAACTTTATGGGTGCCTAATTCGTGGATGGCTCCTTTGAGTTGTACCTTACGTTTGTCGAAAGTATGCCCTGTCTCGCGCTCCAGGGCCTCCACGATGTCACTGCTGGTTATGGAACCATAGAGCCTGTCCTTCCCCCCGGCCTTAGCCTTGAAGGTCAGCGTCAATTGCCACAGAATCTCGGCCAGAGACGCGGCCTCCTCTTCAGCTTGTCGTTGACGCTTGTCCTCAGCCTTGCCCCGCAATTTGGTCTGTTTTGTAGCACCTTCCGTGGCCATCACGGCCATACCCCTTGGGATCAGGAAGTTGCGCGCGTAGCCATCGGCTACTCTTTTGATCTCGCCGGCCTTGCCTAAGCTCTCCACGTCCTGGGTCAAGAGTATCTTCATGGCCTCCTCGCTTTCTATCCTCAGTTTGCCTAATCATACACCAAAACGGAAAAAACCTCAAATCGGTTCCGCTTAGAAGAAAAAGCTATTGAGTTGAACCGTCACTCAGATTGAGTTGACGCTACCGCTGCGAAAGCCCATGTCGGGAGGGTGAGTAGAATTTGACATTCTGCGCAGGTTGTGGTATCATCTCCCCCAATAGCCTAACATCGTTGGATGAGAAAATCTCATCAAGAGAGGTGGAGGGACCGGCCCTGTGAAGCCTCGGCAACCAGTCTGGAAATTAGAGATTAGAGATTAGAAATTAGAGCTTAGAAAGCTCCCGTTCTCCAACTTCCAATGTCCAACCTCCAACTTCCAGGCAAGGTGCCAATTCCGGCAGACCCTCAGTGGGTTCTGGAAGATGAGAAGGTTGCAATGACGCATAAGCCTCTTCAGAATCCCCGCTGAAGAGGCTTCTTAGTTCCTCTTCTAGCTCCCCTCCTGGTGAGAAGCCCCAATGGTTTAGGAAGGTTGCATTTGGCTAAATAGCCTCTGCAAGCTATTCGCAACACACCCCAATCACATTGGTCGTAGAACGACCGGAGAGGAGATCACCTATGGCTAACCATTTTTCAACCCTGGCTGTACACGCCGGTGAGGACAAGCGCAAGCCTTACGGCGCATTAACCACGCCCATTGTCCAAACCTCGACCTACACCTTTGAGAATACAGCCGAAATCCTGGATTTTATGCAGCGCAAGGCGGCTGGAGGCCAGCCAACGCGAGATGAATATGGTCGCTACAGCAACCCGACCCAGAGCGCGGCCGAGCGCAAGATAGCCGCCCTGGAAGGCGGCGAACGGGCTTTGCTCTTCGCCAGTGGGATGTGTGCCATCACCACGGCGATGTTTGCCCTGCTATCCAGCGGCCACCATCTGGTGCTGGTCAGCGATGCCTACCGTCGCACGCACGAGTTTGCCTGCCGCTTCTTGACCCGATGGGGGATCGAGACCACCCTGGTGCCGATTGACGATCCAGCAGCGCTGGCTGCGGCCATTCGTCCCACCACCCGCCTGATCTTTTCCGAAACGCCGACCAATCCCTACCTGCGGGTGATGGACCTGGAGAAAATGGCTGAGATCGCCAGACGGCACAACATCATCACCGCCATTGACAGCACCTTTGCCACGCCGATCAACCTGCGTCCCCTGGAATACGGCGTTGATCTGGTGATCCATAGCGCGACCAAGTACCTGGGCGGTCACAACGACCTGCTGGCCGGAGTAGTCATCGGGCCTACCGACATCCTGGCCAAGATCGAAGCGGCACGCGGGGTGTTAGGCGGCACGAGTAATCCTCACGACGCCTACCTGCTGCTGCGCGGTCTGAAGACCCTCGACTTGCGCGTCCGTCGCCAGAACGAGAACGGACTGCGCGTCGCCCAGTTCCTGGAGGGACATCCTGCCGTTCGTCGCGTCTACTATCCCGGCCTGCCCGGTCATCCCGATCATGAGATCGCCCGGCAGCAGATGATGGGATTCGGGGGCGTGGTCAGCTTCGAGATCGAGGGCGATATGGATAAAACGAGTCGCTTCGTTGACCGCCTGCGCCTGCCCTACGTCGGCCCTACACTGGGAGGTGTAGAAAGCGTTATCGAACAACCTGTTACATTATTCTCCCTGGACCGCGAGGAGTGGCTGGAAGCGGGCTTAAAGGACAACCTGGTGCGCTATGCGCTGGGCATCGAAGACGGCGACGATCTGATCGCCGACCTGGATCAGGCACTGTTGGGAGTCTAGCTTCGTTACGGAGGGTGCAATGATTGTACACAAGTTTGGCGGTACCTCAATAGGAGACGCGCAATGCTTTGCCAACGTGGCGGACATTGTGATCGCATACTATAACAAGGCGAATGAGACCACCCCGCGGGAGATAGTGATCGTCGTCTCGGCGATGAGTGGCGTGACCAACCAGTTGATCGCCGGAGCACGGGCCGCAGCCGAGGGCAAGGACACCGTGTATCGTGAGATCAAGGCTGGGCTGTTAAGCAGGCACCTTGAGGTCGTGGAGGCCCTGCTGGCCGACAACTCGCAGCGGCACGAGGTGGGTGGGCTGATCGAGGACCGGCTGCACGACCTGGAGCGGCTTTACCGCAGCATTGCCGTGTTGGGGGAGCTAACTGTCCGTGGCTGTGACGCGGTGGCATCCTTTGGCGAGCAGCTCTCGGCCAGCATCCTGGCTGCCGTGTTGCGAGCTCGGAGTGTTCGTGCCCAGGCAGTCAGCGCAACCCAGTTGATCGTCACGGACGATAACTTCGGAGCGGCGACGCCGCTGATGGATCAGACCCGCCAGCGGTTGCAACAGCGGGTCAAGCCGCTGGTCGAGCGGGGCGTGATCCCGGTCATCACCGGCTACATCGCCGCCACCGAGAATGGGGTGACCACTACCCTGGGCCGTGGCGGTGGCGATTTCTCAGCCGCCATCGTCGGCGCGGCGTTGGACGCCGACGAGGTGTGGATCTGGAGCGACGTGGACGGCATCCTCACTGCCGATCCCAACATCGTTCCCCAGGCGCGCACCCTGACCGAACTCTCTTATACCGAGGCGGCCAATCTGGCCTATTTCGGCGCGGAAGTGCTCCATCCCAAGACAGTGCGTCCGGTCACCGAAAGTGGCATCCCCCTGCGCATCCTCAACAGCTTTAACCCCCCCTCTTTCCCCCTCAACGTTGGGGAGGATGAAAGGGGAGGTGGCACGCTGATCGTTGAGACGCCCAGTCCCGACCGTGAACTGTGGCCGGCCATTATCTCTACCAGCGGTTTGAGCATGATCGCTGTGGGCAGCCAGGATGACACATGGACGCTTCAGATGGCTGCTCGCGCGCTGCAGCGCCTCAGCGAAGCGGGCGTTGACGTGCTGATGTTCTCGCAATCTTTCTCCGAGCACAGCCTGAATCTGGTAGTGCGCCAACAGGATCAGGCACATTGCCTGAAAGTCCTCCGCCGCGAGTTCGAGAACGGTAAGCAGGGCAGCGCTTATAGCCTGGGGACCAAAGAACAGGTGGCCACCATCTCTGTCGTGGGCGTGCCTGGCTGGAATGAGACCGGCATCGTCTCTCACGCTTTTTCTGCGCTGGGCAAGCACGGCACACGGGTCATCGCCGTAGCCCAGGCAGCCACCGAACACAGCGTTTCTTTCTGCATCCCTGAGGATCAGATGGCGGATACGGTGCGTTTTCTACATCGCGAGTTAGGGTTGGAGGGTGGAAATGGGTGAAATCTACGACACCTGGCGGCAAATCGGGTTTGACGCCGTAAAGTGGGAGGGGGTAAATGTGACTGCCACGCCATCCCCCACGTCCAGCGCGACAACAGCCAAATTTGACAACACCGAGATTGCAGTGTACAATATAACAAGCGTTAGATAAAGGTCTAGCTCGTTCTGATTCGAAAGGTGATCTGATGGAGGAGCATACAACCCGGGAGGCAATCTTGCGGGCAGCGAGGAACCTCTTCACCACTAAGGGATTCGCCAGTACTGCGGTGCGGGAAATCTGTCAAGAGGCAGGTGTGACCGCACCTGTGCTTTATTACCACTTCGGCAGCAAAGAGGGCCTCTTCGACGCCGTCGTGGAGGATACCCTCACCCTGGATGGCTTCCACGCCCTGCTTCGAGAGGAGGTCGTGGCTTGCTCCGATCCCTGGGCCAGGCTGTGGGCCTACGTTAGCACTTACCTGACGCATTTCCCCACCCACCTGCTGAATCCCGGCCTGCACCTGGACAAATCCACCCAGCTTCACGAAGCCAGCCTGCGCCAGCTCAGCTCGGGCATCGAAGCCATCTACCAACTGGCCAGAGAGATTCTGCAGGCTGGGATCGCCAGTGGCGAGTTCCGGGAGGTGAACGTTGACACCACGGCCGCCTGTCTCATGGGCACCGTTGATTCCTTCGTGCGGGCGCAGGTGTATCTGGGGGCGGAGTATGACCTGGAAGAAGTCGCTGAGTGCATCGTGGACCTGTTCAAGCACGGGCTGGTAGCTACTGATGTCCGATAGCCCTCGGACCCTGGAGAAGGGGCATGATTGCATGCCACATGCCTGGAACTGGCAGCGACTTTGACCACCCTAGTAGGTAGAAATCAAGCGACGGACGATCTTGCCCGCTAATCCCTTTCACCAAAAATTCGTGGTAACTACTCAGGCTGTCATTGCGAGGAGGCGGTTTTTGCCGACGAAGCAATCTCCAATTCGCAAGTTGGGGATTGCTTCGCAAAAAACGCTCGCAATGACAACAGAGGCTGAGTAGTTACAATTCGTGCAAGTTTCACGCTATCTTCCAATGTGTGCAGCGACACAGCTCACCAGGAGACCTTCTTCATGGAATTGAACATCCGCAACCTCACCGTGGGCCTGTTGGCCGTGATTATCCTTTACCTCGTTCTCAACCTGCTCCCCATTGCGGTTCAGGGGAGGACTGCGGATCCACCCTGGCCGACTTATCACCACGATGCACAGCGCACAGGCCGGACAACGATCTTCGGCCCCACCACTAACAGCCTGCGCTGGCAGTTCTCCACGAATAGCCTCATCAGCTCTTCGCCGGCTGTGGGCGCCGATACCCTTACGGGCACAGGCGGGGCGATCTACTTTGGCGCGTGGGACGGCAAGCTCTACGCCCTCAACCTGGATGGCGACCTACGCTGGACCTACCAGACCGAGAGCTACATCTCCTCTTCGCCGGCCATCGGCTCCGACGGCACGGTCTACTTCGGCTCGTACGACAAGAAGGTCTACGCCGTGTATCCTGATGGGACCCTGCGCTGGGCGTTCCCCACCGGCAACTTCGTCACCTCGTCGCCCGTGCTGGCCAGCGACGGGACGGTCTACGTGGGTTCGTGGGACTTCAATCTGTACGCCATCCACCCCGCTGGCACCCAAAAGTGGGCCTTCTCCACCGGCAGCTACGTTAGCTCATCGCCAGCGCTGGCCGCCGACGGGACGATCTACGTTGGCTCGTGGGACCAC
>Ga0194125_10005559_pt1 | contig 19108 bp, 8 predicted proteins | sample TA2KigC250mmetaG_FD_148626 | JGI IMG/M metagenome (GOLD analysis project Ga0194125, IMG submission 148626) | Freshwater microbial communities from Lake Tanganyika, Tanzania - TA2015034 Kigoma Deep Cast 250m | ecosystem: Environmental > Aquatic > Freshwater > Lake | place: Tanzania: Lake...
TTTCCAGCGAGGCTTGTAGTAGCCGAAATACCAGTAGGCCACGCAGCCCGCCAGGGCGAGGACGATGAGGAGCGGGACGAGCCAGCGTGCTGGGCTTCTCTGGGCGTAGGGGTCAACAAGCGAACGCTGGGCGTTGGGGGGGAGCTTGGCCACACCGGTGAGTGCGCCGCCGAAGGGGATGTTGATCCTGGCGCGTGCGTTGACGGCCCAGCCGCTGGCGTCGAGGATGGGGCCGAGGTCGCGCTGGCGGAGCTTGAGCCAGGCGAGGATGACGGAGGGGCCGGAGATGAGGACGAAGATGCCGAGGATGACGAGGGGCATCTGCCAGCAGGTGAGGCTGAGGAAGCCGCTGACGACGGCGGCGAGCGCGGTGCCGATGGCACCCAAGGCGAGGCCGATGGCGGCGAAGATGCCGGCAAACTTCGCGATGTCGAAGGGCGCGGGGGCCGCGGGCGGCTTGGGGGCCTCGACGGCCTTCGCGGCGTCGCCGATGCCGGCCGCGGCCTTGTCGGTGACCGCCTTGTCGCGCGCGGCGGCGAACTTCTCGATCTGCTCGCCGATCATTCGGGCGATGCGCTTGTAGGGGGCCATGATGGCCTGGCGGATGCTGATCGGGTGCTCGACGAGCTTCGTGATCGTGGCGTCCCAGTCCTGGCCCTTGCGGTCGTAGAAGACGCCGTTTCGGCCGACCATGAGGTGGTCGGAGTCGCCGCCGGTGAAGGCGGCGGCGATGGTCATCTTCTCGGCGGAGCCCTTGCGGGTGCAGTCGCAGTAGGCCAGATACGTCTTGCTCAGGGAGGCGAGGGCGCCGTGCTTGGCCATGTCGTCCACGCGGACGCAGAGCTCGCAACTCCGGCCGTCGAGGTAGAGGGTGCCGGCCTGGAAGACGGCCTTGCGCTGGCGCGAGTAGAAGTCGGCGAAGGCCACGAAGTTGTTGAGGAGCTGATAGAGGTCGCGGTAGTAGCGTGCGAGGCGCTCGACGGCTACGATGGCGTTCATTTCGGGCTCGAGGGCCCTGTCCTGCGCGATGAGGGTGGTGAGGGCCTCCTTGCCCTTGCCGGGGAGGATTTCGCGGATGCGGGGCAGGCCGAGCTTCTCGACGCTCGCGCCGGCCTTGGCGCCGAGCCAGGCCTCATAGGGGGCGAGCTTGGCAGTCACGGCGGCCCATTCCTCCGCGGTCAGGCTCGCCTTGCCCTGGTCCAGAGAGGATGTGGGCGGGGCCTCCGCGCCCCGCGCGGGGCAGAGACGCCCCGCCCACAAGCGGAGGTTGGCAATGGCGCCGGCCCAGGCTGGGTTCACGCCCTCACCGAGGGGGAGGGGCTTGCCCGCCTCCACTTTGGCGAGCGGGAAGCTGGCGACCTCGGCCCCTGCCGCGGAGAGGTCCTTGGCGGCCAGGGCAGCAAAGTCGGCCTCCGCGCGGTTCAGCACGCCGCCCGCCCGAGCGTCGAAGGCCACGAGGCGGCAGCGGGCGAAATAGTCGTCCACCTTCGCGCGCACGGCCTTGAGGGCGTCGAAGGCCGCGGCTGTGGACCCGCCGAGGGGCAGGACGACGCCCGCCGCGTCCTCAGCTTGCTTCTGCCACGCCGAATAGGCGGCAAGGTCGGCGAAGAACTGGTCTACCTTGGCCTGCGTGATGCCGGGCTTTCCGCTACGGTCACGCTCGCCGCCGAGGCAGGCGATGATGTCCACGACCAGCGCTTGAGTTGCCGCATCATCGGCTGCATCCGCGGGGACCACGCCATCGCCGTTGAACCTCGTCTGCGCGAAAACCCTCGCCGTGTCCGTCGTATCGGCGACCGAGATCGCCGGGGCATCGGCCTTGCCCAGGCTGGCCAGGATGCGCCTGGCCGAGGCCAGGAGTTGCTTCCCCTCGTCCGTCGCGTCGTTGATCGCGCCCAGCGGCAGCGCCTCGCCGCCCTTCGCAAGGTCGTCCGGGTTCTTCAGGTTGGCGCAGGCCCACTTGGCCGCGACGATGATCTCGGGCACGCGAATCCGCCCGTCCTTGTCCGTGTCAATCAGGTCGAGGGTCTTCGAGTCGAACTCCAGCCCCTTGGTGGGGCAGCTCAGGGCGACCCAGAGCTTCTGGTCGAGCTGGTCGAGGGCCGCGAGGTCGGCGCCCGACGCAAGGTTCACCTGGTCGAAACCACCCGCGCGGAAGAACCGCCAGACGTGCCGACCTGCCTCCTGTGCTTGCACCGACCCACTCATGGTAGCCACTCTCCTCTCAAAGTGCCGGGGGAGCCTAGGGTGCCGGGATTCTACCCAATCCCGCGCGCGAGAGCAACCGTGAGGCGCGGGCCTCGACAGCAGGCGGCTTGTGTCCTACAATACTCCTGCTGCGGAAGACACGCCCAAGCATGGCTTGGATGCGTGTTTAGCCAGAGGGGCTTGTCCCCCTCCCCCTTGGGGGGAGGGCCGGGGTGAGGGTGCTTCCCGTGGGACTCGCGGCGAGTCCAGCACCCTCACCCCAACCCTCTCCCCGAGGGAGAGGGGGAAAGCGCCCGCCTGGCCAAACAGGCACTGGCTTGGGCGTGGCACCCCGCAGTGCTGAGGGGCCACGTCGGGTGACACGCCCAAACTTGTTTGGGCGTGCTGGGCAGGAGGTGTGCATGGCTGCGGCGTGGAACCGCACGGCATTGCTGCTGGCGGCGCTCGCGGCGGGCAGCCGCTGGGGGGCCGGGGCCGGGATGTTCGACTGCCCGGAGCACCTCGAGCCGCTCCAGCTTCACCCGGCCGGGACGAAGGGTTGGCGCGTGCTGGCCACGGCGCTCAGCCCCGCGGGCGGCGTGGTCCATCCGGGAGAGATGGTGAGCCTGGAGCTGACGCTGCGGAACGAAGGGGACAAGCCGCTGGCGGCCGAGCCCATCCTGGAACTCGTGCGCATCGGCTCCCGCTTCGACCGCTTCGAGCGCGGCTACGAGGTGAGCGCCCTGGTCCCCCTCGCCAAGCCGGTCCGCGTCCAACTGCCCCCTGTCAAGGCCGCCGCGAAGCAGGAAGTGGCGCTGGCATGGAAGCAGGACAAGGCGGATGCGCTGCCCGACTTCGGCCTCTACGCCGCCATCGTCGAGTTCCCCGACAAGGGCGGACGGCAGGCGGCAGCGACCATAGCCCGCGTGAGGCCGCCCAGCGCCGCCGGCAACGGCAAGTCCTCGGTCCTCCTCTACCGGCTCCATCCGCGCCTCGACATCGAGCGCCAGCTCGACATCGCCACCCGCCTCGGCTTCCGATGGGTCAACGCCGAGGCCATGCCCAATTGGGCCAGCGTGAGCCAGACCGATGTCGCCGCCCCCTTCGACTGGGCGAAGGCGGACGCGTGGGTCGAGCCCTTCCGCAAGCGGGGGCTCTGGCTCCTCAGCCACCTGTGCGGCTCCCCTCGCCAGGCGATCAGCGACGCCAACTTGGAGGCGGGCAACCACGTCCACCTCCCCATGTACGACGAGCGCTTCGGCGACTTCGTCGAGGGAGCCGTCGCCCGCTACTGCGGCCCCGAGGGCGACGGCCCGCTCCAGATCATTGATTTCTGGCAGGAGCCGTGGGAGGGCGGCGGGGGCCTCGGCTGGAGGGGCGACGCCGAGCGCTATCGCCAGCTCTACCGCATCGTCCACGACCGGGCCAAGAAGGCCAGCCGCCGCATCACCGTGGGCGGCACGGGGCGCATGACGAACACCTTCGACAAGTTCTTCGCGGCCCGGGACGGTGCCCAGGAGTTGGCGAAGCGGCTCGGCGTGCTCACCGATCACGGCGTGCCGCCCTACGCTTGCTTCGGGCCGCGCGTGGCCCAGAAGCTCATCGTCTCCTCCATCGAGGTCGCGGCGCCGCCGGGCGCCAGCGCCGAGTCACTTGTGGCAGCGGCCACCCACCTGACCGCGGCCGGCCAGCGCAAGGTGGGGCTCGCCGACTCCACGCCGCTGTTTTGGGAGAACGGCCCGGCCGGCCCCATGTGCACGCCCTCCGCGGCCGCCGCCAGCTTCTTCCTCTGGTTCACGGCCGGCCTCGACTTCGAGCGCATCGCCAACCCCGGCCAGCTCCCCTGGCTCTACCAGTGGGGCGGCGCCCAACGCGTCGCCTTCATCCTCGCAGGGGACCGCTGCCGCCTCACCCCGGCCGCAGTGACCCCCTTCGACCAGATCCGCGCCAACGGCTCAATGGCCGTGGACGCCATGGGGGGCCGGCTGAGCGCCTACGACCTCTATGGCAGCCCCTACGCCGCCGAGGGCGGCACCCTGCGCCTCCCCTGCTCCTTCGACTCCGTCTACGCCGAGGCCCCCGGCCTGTCCGCCGAGATGGTCACCCAGGCCCTCGCCGGCGGCCGCATCGAGGGCGTCACCCCCGTCGAGTTCTTCGCCGACGACTTCCCCCTCCCCGCGCACAGGCTCAACGCACTTGACTTCGAGGTCCACAACGTCCTCCCCCACACCGTGCGCGGCACCATCACCGTCCTGCCCCCCAGCTCCATCGGCCTCCAGGAGACCGTCGTCTCCGTCGCCCTCGCCGCCGGCGCCACCAAAGCCATTAGCCTGCCCATCAACTGGGCCAAGGCCCATCCCGCCAACGCCTACCCCTTCACCTTCCGCTTCGAGAGCACCGCCGGCAAGGCCCTGTGGACCGAGGAACTCCGCGTCTGCGTCATCCCCTACGGCTCCCCCACCATAGACGGGAGCCTCACCGACTGGGGGGACACCCCGCCCGTCCTCCTCCGCGCCCCCGAAGTCGAGTTCAGCCTCGCCGAGGCCGCCTGGCGCCCCTGGGAGACCCGCCGCGACGTCGCTCGCGGAATGGCCGAAGTCCGCCTCATGTGGGACGAACGCCACCTCTACCTCGCCGTCCGGGCCCGCAACCGCGACTGGCGCCCCAAGCCCCCGCTCTCGGCCCGCAAGGACGACGCCTACTTCGGCACCGGCGGCCTCGCCCACACCTACGTCAAGGACCCCGCCGACACCTTGCCCTTCACCGGCGACTGCGTCCAGCTCGGCCTCCGCTTCCTACCCTTCCGCACCCGACTCCCCGCCGCAGGCGTCGTCCCCCCGCGCATGGTCGCTGAGGACGACACCGACTTCGAATACGCCCTCTGGGGCACCCCCGACGGCGGGGCCGAGCTCTGGCGCAGCGGAGCGCCCAACCTCGGCTTCTTCCACTTCTTCCCCCGCTGCGTGCCCGAGGGCTACGACGGCGTGCCCAAGGGCGCACGGGCCGCCGTCCGCCGCGTCGGCGACGACACGGTCTACGAGGCCGCCATCCCTCTGGCCGACCTGGCGGGCCTCGTCCCCGCCCCGGGCAAGACCATCAACCTCGCCCTCGCGCTCCCCAGCCTCGGCCTCGAGCTGGGCGCCGGCCGCAGCCGCCCCCGTACCAACGCCCTCACCCTCCGCCCCGCTTGGTCCCCCCGCCTCTCCGCCGACATCCGATGGGGATTCATCAAGGACTAAGTGGCGTTCAGCGGTTCGGCTCCTGGGGGCGGAGACTGCCTGAAGGCAGGACTCCAAACGGGTCGCTCTCCTGGTTCGGAGTCCTGCCTTCAGGCAGTCTTGGTGGCGCCGAAGGCGCTCCCGAATCGCTGAAAGCTGTCTGGCCTGCGTTTGCCGCCAGAGGCGGGCTAGGGCGTCTCGCCCAGCGCGCGACGCAGGATGCCGCGGTGTCGCTTGAGGCGGGCCTTCGCCGCGTCGCGGCTCAGGCCGCGGCGGGCCATGAGGATGGCCACCTTGAGCTCGCCGCCCGCGTCGGCCAGGCACTGGCGGGCCGCCGCCTCGTCCAGGCCGCAAAGCTGCCGCAGGATGCGGGCGGAGCGGACGCGGAGCTTGTTGTTCGTCGCCCGCAGGTCCACCATCAGGTTGCCGTAGCACTTCCCCAATCGCACCATCGCCGCCGTCGTCAGGGTGTTCAGGACCAGCTTCGTCGCCGTCCCCGCCTTCAGGCGGGTCGAGCCGGTGAGCACCTCCGGCCCGGCGTCCACCGCGATCACCACGTCGGCGGGCGGCGGCCCGTCGAGCCGCGGGTTGCACGTGATGAAGAGCGTGCGGGCGCCCAAGCTGCGGGCGAACTCGAGTCCGCCGCGCACGAAGGGCGTGAGGCCGCAGGCGGCGATGCCGGCCAGGACGTCGTTCGGCCCGAAGCCGCGCTCGCGGAGGGCCGCGGCGCCCTCCTCCGCGCGGTCCTCCGCCCCCTCGATGGCGCGGACGAGCGCCTCGCGCCCGCCCGCGATGACGGCCTGGACCTGCTCGGGGTCGGTGCCAAACGTCGGCGGGCACTCCGCCGCGTCGAGCGTGCCCAGCCGCCCGCTCGTGCCCGCGCCGATGTAGAAGAGCCGCCCGCCCGCGCGAAACGCTGCCACGACCATCTCGACCGCCCGCGCGATCTCCTCCCTCGCCGCATGCACCGCCGCGGGCACCAGCGCGTCCTGCGCGTTCATCAGGTCCACGATCTCGAGCGTCGAGAGCGCGTCGAGGCGCTCGCTGGCGGGATTCCGCTGCTCGGTGAGCGCTCGGTCGAGAGGACTGCACTCCATGGCGTGTCTCCAATACCGGAACCAAGGGACCCAAGCGACCTAAGGGACCCAAGGGACGTGTCGGCCTGCCATCGCGCATCGGTCCCTTTCGTCCCTTAGGTCCCTTGTGTCCCTTTGGTCCTTTGTTGGCCGAGCCGCCGCTGCTCTCGCCGCGCCGCGGGCTTTCGCCCGGGCACGATCTTCCCCAGCACCACGGGCCTCGCCGCCCCCGTGGCCGACGGCAGGTTGCCCGGGCGGCCGGCCAACGTCTCGCGGGCCAGGATGGCGAAGGCCAGTGCCTCCTTCGCGTCCACGGGGGTGCCGAACTCGTCCGACGTGAGCACGGGAATGGGGGCGAAGGCGTCGGCCAGGCGGCGCATCAGCGTGCGGTTGTGGCACCCGCCGCCGCTGGCCACCACCTCGTCCACCCGGCCCCTGGGGGCGACGAAACGCCGCCAGGCATCGGCCACGCTCTCCGCCGTGAATGCGGTCGCCGTTGCCAGGATGTCGGCCGGCGTAAGACCGCCTAAAGGCGGGACTCCGAACGCGCCTGCCTTCGTTTGGAGTCCCGCCTTCAGGCGGTCTTCTCCTGTCACGCGCAGCAGGACCTCGCGCGCGAAGGGGACTCCAAAGGCCTCGCGGCCCGTGGACTTCGGCGGCTTGCGCCGGAGGTAGGGATGGCGCAGGAGCCAGCGGAGCAGCGGGTCCGACACAGTGCCCCGCGCCGCCATCGCCCCGTCGCGGTCGTAGGTCCGGCGGCCGTGGGTGAAGAGCGACACGAGGGCGTCGAGGAGCATGTTGCCCGGCCCGGTGTCGAAGGCCAACACGTCGCCCGCCCGGCAGGCGGGGGGGAGATGCGTCACGTTGGCGATGCCGCCCAGGTTGAGCACGAGCCGCCCCCGGCGGCGGTGGCGCAGGAGCAAGTAGTCCACGTAGGGCACGAGGGGCGCCCCCTGGCCGCCGGCGGCCATGTCGCGCGGGCGGAAGTCCGCGACCGTCGTCACACCCGTCCGCTCGGCGATGACGCACGGCTCGCCGATCTGGAGCGTGGCCGCGAGGCGAGAAAAGGGGACATTCAACTTTTTCGACGAAAAAGTAGAACGTCCCCTTTTCTCGCCCGGGAGATGGTGTATCGTCTGGCCGTGTGAGCCAATAAGGGCGATACGCCTCAGCGGCACCCCCGCCCGTCGGGCGATTGCGATGGCCGCCTCGGCGAACAGCTCGCCCAGCAGCACGTTCGCCCGGCAAACCCTGTCCACCGTGCCCGTCGCCGGCGACGACACCTCCGCGATCGCCCTCCGCACGGCCGGGGGAAACGGAAACGTGGCGAACGCCCGCAGCTCGGCCCGCGTGGCGAGCCCCGTGCCGCGGATGGCGGCGAGCGCCGCCGCCACTCCGTCGTACGATGTGCCCGACATCAGCCCGATGACCAGGTCCTCTCCGCGTCTCTTGCCGCGCACGCGATGCTCCCGACGGCCCGCTCCCCCCGCCGGATTATAGCCGTTGCGAGGCCACGTGGCAATCCTCTCTGGATGCGGTAACGGACTTGGCAAGACCTCAGCGCGCGGCGCGGGCGCGCTGCCATTCGAAGATGGAGGGGACATCGGGCTGCGGGCGCGGCGCCTCGGCGGCGAAGGGGGCGAAGGCGTTGTCACGCGCGACGAGGGGTTTGCCCGGGCCGCCCACGAGCTGGCCGCTGCCGCCGAAGATGCGGTTGCCGATGAGCTCGATGCCCACACAGTCGGCGGTCGAAAGCTGAATGGCCGGCTGCCTGGGGTCGGCCAGGGCGAAGACGTTTCCCCGTATGATGTGGTCGAACGAGCAGGTGCGGGCGAAGACGCCGGGGCCGGCCTGGACGACGAAGCGGTTGTGGAGGATGAGCCAGGCCTCGTTCATCCCGCCCATCCACAGGCCGGCCTTGGGCGAGCGGAAGTCGCAGTTGTAGACCACGTTTCGCGGGCCGTTCGGCCCGTGGGCCACGTCGTTGGGCGGCGAGGCCCAGGCGCCGTAGCCATACGTGCCCCACGAGCCGGCCGCGTCCACCACGCACTGCTCGAAGAGGTTCTCGTTGGTCCAGCCCGCGTGCCACTGGGCGTCGCTGCCGCTGAACGTGCCGCGGCGGATGACGTTGCCCGACGACGCCCACTGCACGCACGGGGCGTGGCGCATCTTGCGTGTCGTCACGCCGTCTATCAGGCAGTCCCACGAATGCTGCCAGCCGACGTAGGCGGTGCCGCCGCCGCCGTGGTACCAGGCGTCGTCGGCCACGCAGTCGCGAATCTCGCACCACTTGCCCCACGTGGCGTGGAGCGGGAAGCGGCCGGCCTTGGTGACCGTGACGCCGCGCGCCCAGCACTCCCAGCCGACGCAGAAGTAGACGCCATTCGTCCACAGCTTCTCCGTCTGCACCAGCGTGAGGCCCTCGACGCCACAGCGGCGGATGGGATAGACCTTCTGCGCGGTCGCGCCGTCAGTGATCGGGAAGTCGTAGCGGAGGGGCTGATTGAGCCGCACGCGCACCCCGTTCGGAGTCCCGCCTTCAGGCGGTCTCACGTTCGTAGTTCCGCCTTCAGGCGGTCTTGCGTTCGTAGTTCCGCCTTCAGGCGGTCTTGCGTTTGTAGTTCCGCCTTCAGGTGGTCTTGCGTTCACGGCTTCAACTCGGAAGGCATAGCGCCGATAGTCGCCCCATTTGCAGGCGTTGCGCACGAGGGCATTCCAGCGCGGCGTGGCGGGCGCGTGAAGAACCAGGGCGTCGCCTGGCTTCAGATCTGGCGCCGCGTCGAGCGCGATCTCGGTGTCGCCGCGGAGTCCGTCCTTCGCCAGCTTCCAGGTCGGGCCGCTGCGGCTGTCGCCCACAAAGGTGATCGCCGCGGCGTCGCCTGGGAACCACCGCTTCCCCACTGGCCGGCTGGCCTGTGGGTCCACTTTCACGCCGATCGTCGCCTCGGCCTTGCGGTCGCCCTTCCACTCGGCAACGGCCTTGAGCGTGTGGTCGCCCGCGCCGACCGCTCGCACGACCGGCTCGCCCGTCAGGCGAATCGAGAAGGTGCCGCCCCAGTGCGCGTGCTGGGCGCGCTCGGCGACCACCTTGCCACCCGCCTCGACCGCGATGCGCTGAAGGCCGTCGGGCGCCGCGTGAACCTCGATCCACGTGTCGGGGCCAATCGTGTCGCCCGGCTTGGGCCGGAAGAAGCCCACGCCGCCCCTGGGCGCGGCATAGCGGAAGACGAGCTTCGTCGCCTCGGCCCCCTGGCCGCGAATGACCACGCCGCTGTCGGTGATGACGACCGGGCGGTCGAGGTGATAGGTGCCCTTGCCGAGCAGGAGCGCCCCGCCGCCCGCCTTGCCGACGGCTGCGGCGCCCCGCTCGATGGCCTCGGCGTCGTCGCGGTCGTCGTCCGCCTTCCCGCCGAAATCCTCGACCCTCGCCCGCTCGGGCACGTTCGGGATGCTGCCGGGCACGCCTGCGTAGCGCCAGTCGGGGTACACGATGCCGTCCGGCCCCACCACGTCGGCAGCCGTCAGCCGTTGCTTCTCGTCGGGGCGAATCTTGTAGGCCGGCTCCCACGGCGGCCCCTCCGCCGCAAGGGCCGAAGCCGCGGTCACTGCGCACGCGATGGCAAGCTGTGCCAAGTTCATGCTTCGCTCCCTTGGGCGCGGTCAGTTGCCCGCTGAGTGTTGCCCAAACCCTCTCCAGCGGACCAGGCCCGCTCGGAGTCCCGCCTTTAGGCGGCTTGAGGTGGGGAGGACCGCCTGAAGGCGGGACTCCCAACGAGTTCACTTTCTGGACAATACTCCCTCCGCCTCTCTCGTCAGCGCGACAGACTTGGCGGCGATGGGGGCGCCCTGGGCGTCGAGGAGTTCCACCTTCGCCTCGTGCTGGCCTGGGGCGAGTTTCGAGGGGTCGAAGACGACCTGGCACTGCCTCAGGCTCGTGGGGGCGAGAAGGAGCAGGCCGCCCTGTGTCGGCGGCGCCACGTCGGCCCGGACCTCGAAGGGCGCGGTCAACTGGCTCTGCCCCAGCGTGAAGCGCACGCTCGCGGGCGACACGGTCTTCGCCACGGAGATCATCGCGAAGCCGACCCGGTCCTGCTCGTCGTAGGACGCCTGGTCGAGCGACACCGTGAGCGGCTGAGGAATCACTTCCCGCAAGCTCAAGTCGTCCACCCACACGGTCCCCGGCCCTTGCACCCAGATGGCGAGGTATTTGGGCACGGCGGGGAAGTTCATCTCCACGCGGGTCCAGATGCGGGTCCAACTGTCGGCGGCCGGCTTGTCCTTGCCCTCGCGGGTCGAGCGTGCCGCGCCGTCGGGCAGCGCGATGCGGATGGTCGGCGGCACGGTGCGGCCCTTCCACTTGACCCACGCCGAGAACTCGTAGATGCGGTCGGTCGCGAGCGAGAGGTTCAGCCCGCCGCCGGCCCACGAGGGCCAGACGAGCACGGTGCAGGCCTGGGTGCTGCTGTCGGCGGGGATTTCGATGCGGGCCGACTGCTTGCCGCCGTGGCGTTCGGCGGGGTCGAGTGCGCCCGTGCCCTTGCCGTTCCAGGGCTGCACCTGCCAGGGCTTCATCGCCGCCTCGAAGTCGGAGGGCGGCAGAAGCTCGGGGCCGAACTTCGTCTCCTCCTTCTCTGGTACCGCCCACGGGACATCGAGCGGAGAGAGACCAGGGACTTCGGGGCCATCTATGCCTGGCAGTTGTTCCAGAATCTTCTCCATAGCGACGATATGGCCTGCCAGTGTCCGGCGCCACTTGCGGAGGGTGGACGGGTGCGGCGGGGGCGTGCGGTCGCCGCTGGCCAGCGCCTGAAAGCCCCAGCCCACCTGCCCAAGGATGCGCGTGAGGGCCTGCTTCGCTTCGGCGACGGCTCTCTTGTTCGCCGCGCGGTCCGACGCGGCGGCCGGGGCCATCCATTGGCGGAGCAGGTGCGCATAGCGGTAGTCGTCCACGCCCTCGCGGACGGCTTCCCAGTAGAGGGTGGGGAGCGGGCCGTCGGGCGCGGGGTAGACGTAGCCCTCGTCGTCCTGGCGCAGGCCCTTGAGGCCGCCGTCGCCGAAGCGATAGACCCATTGCGAGATCTGGGCGGCGCCGGTCTTGAGGCCGTGGAAGCCGAAGAAGTAGCGGGGGCCGGGCAGGGTGTGGCCCGCGCCGTTGTAGACGCCGTAGGGCTTCTTGCGGCCGACGAGCGCCGCCGCGATGTCGGGCGTGAAGCGGTTGGTGCTCAGGAAGTCCACCACGTCCGAGAGCTTGCCGATCTCGTCGTTGCCCATGGCGATGCCGCCGCCGATGTCGGTCCAGGTCGTGATGTCGGGATAGCGCTTCTTGACGAGGCCGTAGTAGTAGACCGCCTCGTCGAGCAGATTGTGGGCGCCCGCCTCGTCCATCAGGTAGGCGCGGAGCGGGGGCCAGCCCTCGGCCTTCGCCTCCTCGCGGACCACGTCAATCGCCTTGCACAGGTCGTCATCTATCTTCTTGCTGTGCGGCCAGTGGACGAACCAGTTTTTCTCCTTGTCCCAGTAGTAGGCGATCTGGTGCCCGACCTCGAACGTGAGGGGGAACTGCCACTTGCCGAACACCTTGGTCGCGGCGGCCATCATCCGCTTGCAGCGGGCGCGGGTGGCCGCCACGTCGTCATCGCCGAAGGTCTGGTCGCGGGTCACGATTTCGGCGCCGATGGGCGTCTCGAAGGCGTTCAGCCCGTGCTCCCGCATGTCCGTCAGCTCCCTCAGCAGCATCGCGTCGTCCTCGGCAGGGCGAGGGTAGAACATCGCCATCTCGACCGGCACGGGCGGGAGGGCGAAGGGGAGCACAAGGAGCCCAAGCTTGAGTTGCGTCGCCTCGCGGCCCTCGGCCTTGATTGTGACCGTGCCGCCGTAGAAGCCGCTTTGCGCGCCGTCGGGCACCTTGAGGGTGAGCCACACCTGAGCGGTTGATCCCTTCGCAACGGCAAATGTCGGGCGCTTCTCCAGAATGTAGGGCTCCAGGCGACATGTCTTCGCCCTGGCGTCCACGGGCACGCGGAGGCAGCGGACGAGTCGCACGTCAATGTGGTCTGCGGGAACCAGGTCGTCGCCGTCGCTGCGCAGTTCGGAGACCTGGACGCTCACGCCCTTGAGCGGCTCGAGCGCGTGGATGCCGAACGACAGCGGCTCGTACTCGCCCCGGGCGGCGAATGCGTTCAGTTGCGTCGTGCGCTCGGAGGGGAACGGCGGCGAGGCGGGGGAGACGGGCAGGAGCGGGTCGCGCGCGAAGACCACATAGCCGCGGCGCGCCTCGTCGGCGGTCGGCGTAAGCGCGATGGGGCCGGTGGGTTCGGGCGGCAGCTCGGTCCAGCCCTTCGGAGCGGGCGGGAGCTCGGGCGCGACCGAGCCCCAGACCCTGAACTGCTCCGGCGGCGCGGCGGGGACGCTCGCCGTGCCGAACGCCAGGAGAAGCAGTCCCCATCGCATCGTCCGCATGGTACGGCTCCTTGCGTGGTGTAGCCGCAAGCGTCCCGCTTGCGGTCCTCTCAGGCCCAGGCCATTCGACAAGCGGGACGCTTGTCGCTACGGATCAATAGTAGCCGACGCGCGGCTGGCCGTGGTCGCCGAGCATCTCACCGTGGTCGCTGGTGAAGATGACAATCGTATCGTCGCGTTGCCCCGAAGCCTCGAGGGCGGCGAGCAGGCGGTCCACGTGCGGCGTGCGGATGTGGGGGTTGCCCAGCGCGCCCACCGTGTCCCACCGCTGCTGGTCGGTGCGAATCCACAGGATATTCGGCCTCGCGTCGGGCATTCTCAGTCGCTCCTTGTGATCGCTCTCGACCGGCGGGCTCAGGGCTGCTCCTTGGCCTTGATGAGGGCGGCGGCGGCCTCGGCCTGCTCCTGCATTTCGCCGGCCTTCCGCTTGCAGAACTCGGGCGACACGGCGCCGGCCTTCGGCGCAGCCGCTGCCCGCTGGTAGTTGTCGGCGGCCTTGAGGAAGCTCTCCCGCGCGAGCTTGAGGGCATTGAGCGCCTCGGCTTGCCAACGCCGACGGCTCGCCTCGTCCTTCGCCCGGCCGCCCTCACGCTCGAAGAAGGGGGCTGTGATGAGGAGGTAGACCCTGGCGGCGACCTCGCGGCAGTCGGCCGCCTCGGCCCACTTGCCCTCCCGCTCCTTCTGCGCTGTGTCCGACAGGCGGCAGGGGATGGCCGTGGGAACGTAGGCGAACTTCGCCAGAAGCTCGGTCACATCGCGCTCGACGGCGGCGCGGACCTCCTCGCCGCCCGCCTTCTGGAGGTCCTGCTCGTAGAGCGCGCGATTCGCCTTGACCTTCGGGGGATAGAGCTTCTCGGCCCGTTGGGTGCAGATGGCCGCCAGGTCCCTCTTCCCGAACTGCGAGTAGGCGCGGGTCTGCTCGACCTCGAAGGGGATGATCAGCTCGTCGAACGCCCGTGCGGCGGCGAGGCGCCAGACGGCGGCCTCGCGGAACTTCCCCTCCCTCTCCAGCTTCGCCGCCTCGCCCTCGGCGTCGCGCCCCACGATCAGCGCTCTCGCCCGGCCGCCCGCGTAGAGCGCCGCCAGCGCGAGGCCGAGGCGAATGACCGCACAACGAGGTCCGCCCATAGCCACTCTCCATGCAGGCCCGTTTCACGCTTTCCCATACTACTCACCAAGAGCGGGCTTTCAACTGAATGGGTGGGGCGTGTTGCCCAAACCCAGATCAGGGGATCAGCCCCGTTCGGAGTCCCGCCTTCAGGCGGATTGGGGCGAGAGAAGACCGCCTGAAGGCGGGACTCCCAACGCATTGACCATTTGGGCAACACGCCCGGTGGCCGTGACCCCACCCTGGGACGCTAAGCGAGCGCGCACTCGCATCGAAGACCGGGCTCAGCTCAGTGCAGGAGAGGACGAAGGCGTCGAAGGCTTCCGCATCGGGGGCTGGGCCACACACGCACAGCCAGGCCACGCAGCGGCCGGCGGCGCGAAGCTCGCGGCCGGTGAGCACGTCGTCGTGCGGCACCAGGGGCGCGCTGCACCAGAGGGCGACCGCGCCGGTGCGTCGCTGGCCGAAGGCCCAGTGGTCCCGGACCTCCTGGCGGTCGAAGGCGTCGGATGGCCAGTGGGCGTGGGTGAAGCCGACGGGGTGGGCGTCGGGGATGTCGAAGATTTCGGCCAGCACCCCCTCGGTCTGCGACAGGCGCGGGAGCAGGCCGTTGCCATACCAGTAGCCGGGCCGCGACTGGCTTTGGTCAAATGTGGCGCCCGGGTGGTTGACGAAGACGTGGCAGTCGCGTGCGAGCGTGGCCTGCCACAGGTGCTGTTGGTAGCCTGGCTTGCCGGGCCACAGGGCGGCGCGCCAGTTCGCGGGCGTCTCCGCCGCGCCCTCTCCTGAATCAAAGGACGCGGGGATGGCCAGCGACGTGAGCAGGTAGTCAGCCGTCTTGTGGAGCACCACCTCCGCGCCGTCCTGGCGGTAGCGGCGGCAGGCGGGCTGCGACATCAGCGGGGCTAGGTCGGCCGGCGGCCGATAAGTCGGCGACGAGGCGACGAAGCCGATCCAGTTGGTGTGGGCGACAACGGCCTCGGGCGTCGCGTAGGACAGCAGGGCCTGCGTGCCGCCCGTCTCGGGGTAGAGCACATTGCGGTAGACCCGCCCCTGGGGCGCAATGACCACGCCGTCGGAGGCGTGGGCCGCCAGGTCGCGGAACACGCCGTCCACGATCTTCGCCGCCCGGTGCGCCAGGGCCTCATCGCCCGAGAAGTCCACAACGTTCATTAGCGCCGCGACGGACAGCGGCATGTAGGTGCTGGAGAGGTATTCGCGGAAGCCGACGGGCTCGACCTCGGCGAGCCAGGCGGCGCAGCGCCGGGCGCCGAGGGCCGCCTGCTCGCGCCCAGACCGCTCGCCAGCTCGCGGTGGCCCGCCGCTGTTGGTGAAGCGCTCGTCGGGCCACAGGCGTCCCGCGAGAAGCTGGCAGCCGTGGAAGAGCAGGCTGTGGTTCTCGCTGCCGAAGCACATCGCGTCGGTGCCAGGCTCGTCGTCCCAGTAGCGGAAGGCGAGAGCGGTCCTGCGGATGGCGGCCCGCTCATCGGGCGAAACGAGGCCGAGGCAGACCATGCGCAGGAGCGCGGCGAGCGTGAAGTCCGAGCAGTCGCGCCGCTCGTCAATCCCCCTGAGCGTGGCCTCGAAGATCGCCGATTCGTCGGCTTGTTCCCCCGGAAGGCCTGTTACGGTCCCCTGCGGGTGTGGGCGGGGCCTCCGTGCCCCGCGCGGGGCAGAGACGCCCCGCCCACATGGGTTGCCATCCGTTGGCGCTGCCGCGTCCCCCAGCAGCTCTGGCGAGCCATCCAGGATGCGGCGGGCGAGGACGTTGAGGATGTGCCGCGCGCCGTCGCGGGCGAAGTGGCGGACGTGCTCGCGGCGATGCTCGCCGAGGGGCAGCGGCGATGGCTGCGCGGGCGGGCGATTCGCGGGGATCTCTAGCGCCCGCTCGAGCGTCTGGCCCGCGGCCTCGATAGTGACCTTGAGAGCGAAGGCGCCGCCGGGGGCGAAGCTCACGCCACGCTCGCCCGCGGGCCATGGGGCCACAGGCGGGACGCCTGTGCCACCCGCCGGACTCATGCTCACCCGCGCGTCGCCGGGTGCGGGGAGCGCGGAGGCCAGGGCATCGCGCCCCGCGGCGCGCACGCTCATCAGCCAGCGCTCGGCCTCGGCGAGCTGTGCCGTTGCCGCGGGCTCGCCTGGCAGGCGGATGGCGAGGTCCGTCGCGCTGTCGGGCACCTGGAGGCCGAAGAGCATGCGGGTGTCGCGCACGCCGAGCGCCTGGAGGCGTACGCAGAACTGGTTAACGCCTCGGCGGAGCGACAGCGTGAGGGCCGCCGGCGTGGGGTACATGTAGCGAGGCACGTCGTGGCGCAGCACGTGCGCGCCGTTCACCCACAGGTCGGCCGTGCCGCAGGCCCAGAGGCGCGCGGCGAGCGCGGCATCAGCGGGCGAATGCACGTCGGTCGTGGCCCAGAGGTCGAGGACCTCGAGCAGCGACGAAAAGCCACTGCACTCGACGAAGATGTTCTGGCCTGGGGCGTAGAAGCGCCACGCCTCGCCGCCTGGCCCAGACTGGCCGAGCGCGGCGGCGCCGGGCGGCTCCGCGATGGCCGGGTCCACCGCCGCCCGCCGCATCTCATCATCAGAGCCGCTCGGGCCGCCGTACGGCGTCCGCCGCGGCCCGGCCACCAGCCAGTGCCGCACGTAGCCCTCGGGGTCGCAACTGAAGCCGCAGGCGTGCTCTGCCATCGCGTATCCTCACAGGCGTGGGCCGGCCGCTTAGCGTGACGTTCTGACATTCTTAAGAATGTGAGAACGTCGCCGGGGAAGCTCTAGATGGCTCGTCACGATTCCCGGTCGTCGTAGCCACAAGCGTCCCGCTTGTGGACCGTGCCAGGGCCATCGGCTGGCAAGCGGGACGCTTGCCGCTACAAGAGCGCCCGTGGTGGTCAGTGACGGAACGACCGGGAATCGTCGCGAGCCATCCAAATGGCTTTCAGCGATTCGGCTCATTGGGGTAAGGACTGCCTGAAGGCAGGACTCCAAACGAGCCGCTCTCCTGGTTCGGAGTCCTGCCTTTAGGCAGTCTTGTCCCCAGTGAGGGCGCCGCCGAATCGCTGAAAGCTATTTAGGCCACTGCGGGCGCCGATGATAGCCGTCGCGCGGCGCCGGCGCAAGGGGCCATCGCCCATCGCGGGCTTGCGGCGCAGGCGCGACCCCACTATACTGCAAAGGTGGCAGTCCCTCAGCCGAACGAACAGGAGAACAAGACACCCGCCTCAGACGGCGCGGGGAGTTTGTAGTGCGGGCTTCAGCCCGTACCCGGAGCGCAGGATACGGCCTGAAGGCCGCACTACAAACGCTCGCTTCGTCCGGCTGAAGCCTTACCAGCGTGGCACAGTGTCCGGAGGATCGCGTTGATGATCAGACGTGTCGCTCTGTCGTTTGCCCTCGCCTCCCTGCTGCAAGGAGTGCCCTTTGCCATGGCTGCCGACTCCTCGCCGCGCGCGCTCCGCCGCTCCGACGTGGTGTTCATGTACGACAACCCCGACCGCTACGAGGCATATGGCGCCACCGTGATGGGCTGGGCCGGCGCCGCCAAGCCCGAGCGCATCCAGCTCGCACACTCAAAGGGCGTTCGCCTCTTCTCGTGCAGCATCGGCTTCCTCACCGAGTTCAAGGGCGCGATTGACTTCAGCCCCGACTTCCTCGACGCCGCCTGCCGCGACTTCGAGGGCAAGCCCTTCCTCGTCCCCTGGCTCTGGGACCACAAGCACAAGGGCCACCCAGCCTACTGGTGGTGTTCCAACAGCCCCCTCTACCGCCAATACCTGGAGAAGCGCCTGAAGGAGACGATGGCCGCCGGGCCGGATGGCCTGCACATTGACGACTATCGAAGCTCCTCGGGTTCCGTCACCTGGCTCTCTGGCGGCTTCTGCCCCCACTGCATGGCCGCATTCCGCGACTACCTGGCGAAGGAGGTCCCGAAGGAAAAGCTCGCCGACCTCGGCATCGTGGACCTCGGGGCCTTCGACTACCGCGAGTGGCTCATCGCCAAGGGCGTCACGCTCGAACGCTACAAGAAGGAGCGGGCCACCCTGCCCCTGGCCGACGAGTTCCACACCTTCCACGTGAAGGCCAACACCGATTTTGTCGCGGCCTATCGCAAGCGGGGCGAGGAGCTGCGCGGCCAGCCCATCACCCTCAGCGTCAACTCCGAAGGGGGCAACCCGCAGGCCATTGCCATCGCGCCCCACCTGAGCTACTTCTGCTGCGAGGTGAACCAGCAGAGCGGCACGCGCAAGCCGCCCACGCACCCCGTCTACATCTACAAGTTCGCCGACGGCCTCGGCCGCCCCGTGGCCGCGACCGCGAGCGGCTGGGACTGGGCTCTCGTGGCCGAGCACAAGCTCCACGGCCTCGTCCGCACCTGGATCGCCCTCTCCTATGCCTTCGGCCACAACTTCATGGCCCCGCACCGCCAGTGGTGCTACACAAAGGAGAAGGGCACCCACTGGTACGACGGCCCGACCGAGGAGTACGCCTGGCCCTACCAATTCGTCCGCCAGAACGCCCGCCTCCTCGACGACTACGAGGCCGTCGCCCCCGTCGCCGTCCTCTACAGCAACGCCGCGGCGCGGAAGGGCAGGGGCAAGATCGAGCCGGTCTGCGCCGAGCTGGCCCAGAGCAACGTGCCGTTCACCGTGGTCGTGGCCGGCGACGACTGGCTGCCCGCCTATCGCCTCGACGCCCGCCGCCTAGCCGACTTCAAGGCCATCGTAGTCCCTGAGAAGCCCGCGCTCGACCCCGAGCAGCAAGCGGTCCTCGACCGCGTGGAGGCCGCGGGCCGCCTCGTCGTCTGGCCCGACAGGAAGCACCTCGCCGAGCTCCTCCCGCCGCCCATCACCATCGAAGGAACGAAAGACGTGTGGGCCGTCCCCCGAGCCATCCCCGGCAAGCCGAGCGCGCCCGTGGTCATCCACCTCCTCAACCGCGCCTACGACGCGGCGAAGGACGCGATGGTTCCGCAGAAGGACTTCACGGTACGCCTCGGCCGCGACCTCTTCCAGGCCGGCCCCTTCGTCACCGCCGTCCTCCACGCCCCCAAGTCCCCGCCA
>Ga0194125_10005563_pt1 | contig 19100 bp, 17 predicted proteins | sample TA2KigC250mmetaG_FD_148626 | JGI IMG/M metagenome (GOLD analysis project Ga0194125, IMG submission 148626) | Freshwater microbial communities from Lake Tanganyika, Tanzania - TA2015034 Kigoma Deep Cast 250m | ecosystem: Environmental > Aquatic > Freshwater > Lake | place: Tanzania: Lake...
TTCTTTTGCTTCTTTTTTATTTCTTGCAAGAGGTTTTTCACAAACAACATGCTTTCCCGCCTTTGCTGCTTCTATGCAGGGCTCAGCATGAAGAAAATTCGGGGTGCCATTATCAATTATTAAAATTCGCTCATCGTTTATTAAATCTCTCCAATTTGTAGTATATTCCATATACCCGTAACGACGTGCTGAAACCTTCAGTGCTGATTCGTGGACACCACAAATTTTTACAAGGTTTGGAACACCTGCAGGAGGCCAGAAAATATATGGCATTTGCTTCCAGCCATTTGAATGTGCTTTACCCATGAAAGCCTGCCCTATCATCCCTATACCAATTTCTGGAATTTTTTCCAATTCTTTTTCTTCAGCAGTCATAGCTACAAATCCAACCTTTTTCTCAGCCATTTTTCACCTCACAAAATAAAATTATTGAAAAAATCAAGTTAAAAATCCTGAACTGAATTACTTCTGCTTAGTACACCATAACATAAATACTAAGAAGTATAATAAACATTAATTCTCTTGTAATAAGATAGGATTAATTCAACTCAGTCTTAAAATACGACACCTTTATTATGTTTTAGAGTACTTAGTAATTAAATTGTTTACACTTTTTAAATTCTTTTAAAATCAGATTTTTTAAAATTTATTAACTTTTTCCTGTTATTTAGCAGCACTCAATTTGTTTAATTAAACAATTTTTAAATTATTATATTCTTGCCCATTTATGCTGCTCTTCGTCAAGCCCACCACATTTCACCAACAGATTCATAAAGAAGAACATCCTTTAAAAATCTTATAGCTTTGGTAAGCCCCTCATTTGCTGACATTAAGGGGTCTTCATGTTCAATACTTATAGCACCATCATATCCGATAAGACGAAGAGCTGAAACAAATTCATTCCAGAAATCAGCTCCATGGCCATAACCCACAGTTCTGAATGTCCAGGCTCTCTTTGCTATTTCTCCGTAATGTTTCCAGTCATTTACTCCCCTGAATTCCACAACTGATTCATCAATTTTGCTGTCCTTGGCATGAACATGAACAATTGCACTCCCCAGTCTTTTTATACAAACAATTGGATCCATACCCTGCCAGAAAAGGTGGCTTGGGTCAAAATTACAGCAGATTTCCTCCCCTGCTGCTTCTCTCAGCATTAACAGAGCCTCAGGATTATAAACAACATCACCGGGATGCATTTCAAGAGCAACAACAACTTTAGCTTTTTTTAATTTGCCTGCCATTGATGCCCAGAATGGTATTACCTTCTTTTCCCACTGCCATTTAACTGCATCTCCAAAATATGGAGGCCAGGGACATGTAATCCAGTTAGGCTCTTTCGAATTCTCACTTGAACCAGGACATCCTGCAAACTCATTAATAACCTTTACTCCAATCCTTGAAGCAAGTTCTATTGTAGCTTCAAAATCAGCAATATGTTTATCTGAAACTTTTTTATCCGGATGTAGCATATTACCATGGCATGCAAAAGCAGAAACTTCAAGGCCATTTTTTTCAACAGCCTCAACCCATTCTTTCAGTGCTTCTTTGTTATTTAAAAGTTCTCCGGGATTACAGTGAGCTTTTCCTACAAAACCTCCTGAGCCAGGTTCTATTGCTGAAAGACCGGCATCTTTAGCAGCTCTGCATGCATCTGGCCATTTTTTATCAATAAAAACATTTGCCATAACACCTAATTTCATCATTACCTCCTCTGACTGTAAATCTTTCTAATTAATATATTGATTATTAAATTTTAATAATCTTTTATAAACCGGATTATTTAACATGAATAGAAAAAATATAACCAGCAGTACCAGTTAATAGTATTGCATAACCAAATCTATATAAAATAAATGCCCATGGCTGGCATAAAGCAAAAATTCCAAAAATCATTATCCACATAAAAAGTGGTTCAAGATAAGCCCTTTTAAGTATTTTTAATCTCCAGAAAACAATACCAATAATTATACAAAAAACCACACTTACAATTAAAGATATCATTATTACCTACTCCTTATTCAATCCACTTTTTTACATGCTTTTACTAATTTCTTTCTTATCATTAATTTCTTCTACCTTATCCATTATTAATTTTATCATTTCTTCTTTACTTATTTTCTTATCGCTCCAAATGTAATACCTCTCAGCAAATGCTTTCTAAGTATAATTGTAAATATCATTGCAGGAAGAAGGAAAAGAAAAGTTCCTGCTGCAGCAGCACCCCAGTCATATCCAAGCACCCCCATCTGATACGGCAGCCACGCCGGAACAGTCTGTGCAACCCTTCTTGAAAGGATAAAAGCAAAAGCATATTCATTCCAGGCAAATATGAAGCAGAACACTGCAGTTGCAGCTATACCTGTCGCTGCCTGGGGCAGCACTATTTTAAGAAATGCCTGAAACCTTGTATAACCATCAACCATAGCTGCTTCCTCATACTCGGTTGGAATCTCATCAATAAATCCTTTTAAAACCCAAACAGCAAAAGATACATTAAAAGCAGTGTAAAGTATAATAAGTCCAATATGGGTGTCAGTAAACCTGAGCGCCCTAAACATCAGAAAAATAGGAATTATGACCACCACAGGAGGGAGCATTCTGGTACTCAATATAAAAAATAACAGGTCATCCTTACCCCTTAATTTGAATCTCGAGAAACCATATGCAGCCAGTGTACCCAAAATTATCGTAATAACAGTACTTATTGAACCTATTATGATACTGTTAATATACCTCTTTGGCAGGTCACCGACCCTGACAAATTTTTCTCCTGTTTCAAAATACAGTATTCTATCAAACCATGACAAATCCTCAATTTGCTCCTCTGTCAGTTTAGTCCCCGCAGGATAGACAGTTCTTGCAGTAAATATTCTTATATAAGCTCCAATAGAAGGTTTAAATGTAAGCGTTGGTGGAACTTTCTGGACATCAGACCAGGATTTAAAAGAAGTTGTTATAATATAAAGAAGAGGCACTATATAAACGATGGTTACCAGAATTATTATTAATATAATAAAATACCTGCTGATATTTTTTCTTCTTCTAACAATTTCTGCCATAATTTCCCTTCCAAAAATAAAAATAAAAAATATTTTTTTAATTTAATTATTAATTTAAGTTTTTGCCCTGTTTAAATATTTAATAAATACACTGGTTATTGCTATTATTATAATCAACATTATATATCCCAGTGCAGAACCAAAACTTGTTTTCCAGGTAACAAAGCCAACATTATATAGATACATTGATAAAACCTGCGGTGCCATTGCACCTCTTCCAGTCAGTCCCATAACAATATCAAAAACTTTAAATGCTTCCATTGTCCTGAAAATTAATGCAACAAGAAGCAGCGGGTAAACCATTGGCATTGTTATTCTTGAAAATTTAAACCACCAGGACGCTCTATCAACCTCTGCAGCTTCGTATAAATATTTAGGAACTGCTGAAAGTCCTGCAAGCGCAAGAAGCATTACAAAAGGCGTCCACATCCATACATCAACAATGACACAGCCATACAGATTCCATCTCGGGTCAGAGGTCCAGTCAATCTTTCCAAGGCCCAATAAATAATTAAACAATCCCCAGTTAGGATTATAGAATAGCTTCCACATAAGTCCTACAACAACCGGAGACATTGTCATTGGTAAAATCAAAAGTGTTGTTATAAAGCCCTTTCCAAAAAAATTTGTCTGATATAAAAGCAATGCAATAAAAAAACCCAGTATCATCTCAGCACCAACCGCAAGGACAACAAATTTTGCAGTAACTATGAATTTCTGCCACATATCCCTGCTCATTAAAATCTTTGAATAATTCTCAGCACCTATCATCTCTGGGTTCTTACCCCATTCTGTTGTTCTTTTTGCTGAATAGTCAGAAAAACTTAGTATCAGGGACCAGAAGAGGGGAAATATATTTATAACTATCAATAATATTATTGTAGGCAGGATAAATAAACGAAGTAACGTTTGATCTCTCATGCTGCGGTAAAATACTGTAGCTGCAGACTGTTTTTTTCCGGATATTCTAAACATCTAACCTTCCCTGTAAAAATTATTTTAGTAAAATTAATAAAAATATGACATTAAACACATTTAATTAAATATATTTATACTTGAAATCTAATATATTAATCAGTTAATGCTGAATAATTCATTATTTTCAAAAAAATCTGAATTCATTCAGCATAAATTTTTTTAAATATTTAAATTTTAGTCAATTGTTCAGCAATAATTAATTAAAAATATTATTATTGCTGCTATTATAATTTACTTCCCCCTAGAAAATTTTCGGGGGAAGTATTTTAATTAACTTTAGAAATCATTTGGGTCAAAGTCAGGGTCATAATACCCGTCTCTTTCAAAGATTTCTTCCCATGTTTCAGTGATGGATTGTAGCGCTGCTTCAGCACTTCCTTCACCTGCTATTACATATCTGCCAAGCTCTTCACTGAATATCCTGAGCATTTCATCATACTGAGGAACTGCCCACCAATCCTGGAATATCTCAAATGATTCCTTCATGTTAACATTGAATGGCCATGCATTCAGGAATTCATCCGATTCCAGTGTTGCCTTATGGCAGGTAAATGAACCTGGCATCAAGCCCCACTTAGCCTGGGTATCAGCTCTGCCAAACCACTCAAGCCACTTGAAAGCAAGATCCTGTTTCTTTGAATATGTAACTATTGATGCAGCCTGACCTCCAAGAGCAGCAGTCCATCTTTCCTTGCCATCTACACCAACCTGTGGAGGACATGTGAAGTACCCTGTTACATTTGCATATGGATTGGTAGCTTCTGTTGCAAGACCGGGGAAGAATGCAAAATAGTTTGTTGCCATTGGAACAATACCGCTAACAAATGCATCATTGGTTGCAATAAAGAATGCATCTCCAAAACCAGGAGGGACAAATTTAAACAGCTCTCGATAATACTCAATACCCGCTATCGCACCCTCACTGTTAAGGAGCCCATCAACTTTAAATGTCTTGAAGTCACCCAAATCACCACCATATGCACGGATTGTCTGCATTGCAAACATTGCAAGCGAGTCATAACCATTGTCCCCATAAATTGCAACACCATAGAAATCATTGTCCGGATCATGGAAGAATTCAGCAATATCTTTTAACATATCCCATGAAGTTGGAACAGCAAGGTCATAGCCATACTTATCCTTAAAAGCTGCCATATTTTCCGGATCCTCAAACAGATCTTTCCTGTATGACCAGCCCAGTGCATCACCTTCTACAGGAACACCCCAGTATCTTCCATAACCTTTTGGATATTCACCATAGTAATACATTGCTGTAGGAAGGAAACTGTCAAGAATTCCGGATTCTTTTACAAAATCTGTCAGTTCTACAAAATGACCATTTACTGCCATATTCCCAAGATCCTGGCTATCTCCTACTATGATATCCCATGCAGCACTCTTAGCAATCATTTCAGTATTATACTTCTGAACAAAGGTTTCCCATGGAGTTTGCTCTACAATTACTTTAATACCAGTTTCTGCTGTGAAGTCATCAGATAGAGCCTGAAGGTTGTCAGCAGGTGCCCACTGTGCCCAGTGAATTGTTATAAACTGCTCACCGGGTGCTGCTGTTTCTGCTGCTGTAGTCTCGGCTGCCGTTGTTTCGGCCGCTGCTGTGGTTTCAGCCGCTGTGGTTTCAGCTACTTCTTTAGGCTTACAACCTACCATAGCCATAGTAATAACCATCATTAAAGCCATTACTACAGCTAAAACTATTGACCATTTACCTTTCATTTTTCACCCCTTTTTACTCTTTTTTTGATAATGAATCAGTACTTTTTAACTACACGACACATCTGCATAAACTACAGATGCTAAAACAGAAAATGTTTTATTTGCCTTTTATCATCACCTCCTTAAAATATCTCATCTGTGACTTTTTATTTAATCCACAGAAAACCCAATCAAAATAAAAATTGGTATAATTTTCAAAGAACTATATCCAGCTAATCAAAAAACTCATTTATTACATAAGTTGCTGCTCCAAGAACACCCGACATTTCTCCAAGCTCTGAATATTTAATTTTTGTTTCTTTTTTAACACTTGTAAGAGCAATTTGTTCAACTTTTTTCCTTAATTTCTTTAAAAACTCATCACCTGCTTTTGTATAAATACCATGAATGATTATTAATTGGGGATCATATATCAATATTATATTTGAAAGACCTATAGCAAACCAGTTTATTACATCATCGAATGCAAGCCTTGCAAGCTTATCCCTGTTTCTATATGATTTAAAAATCCTGTCAGGCTCAATGCTCTTAATATCAATATTATCAGGGTTACTGTTAAATATTTCTGAATTAGGATATGAAGCTTTATTTAATTCAATTATTTTTTTTAACCTGTCAATAGAAACCATAACTTCAAAACAACCCTTTGAGCCACAGGCACATAACATTTCCTCATAGGGATTTATGACCATATGACCAACTTCTCCCATAATCTTGTGATGACCTCGTTTTATATTACCTTCAATAATCACGCCCGAGCCTAATCCATAACCCGCCATTATTGAAACTACATTGCTTAAATTTCTTCCGGCTCCAAGTGCTCTTTCTCCAAATACCTGAAAGCGGCTTATATTATCAAGAATAATGGGTATATTATCGGGAATTACTTTCCGTATCTTTTCTCTCATTTTTATATTGCTCCCCCAGGACGGGTAGTGAGGTGAAAAAAATACAATTCCTTTATCATAATCAGTTAATCCATAAATACCCATTGCCATTCCAAAAACATTTGCACCATTAATGTTAATATTGTTTATAAGTCTTTCATATGCTTTAGATATTTTACCCACAACAGATTCCAAATTTTCATTATTTTCAAGATCCATTGAAATACTGCTGGCTACCTCACCTTTAAGATTGGTTATCGCTGCTTTCAACTTATTTGCAGTAATTATCATTCCAACAGCATATCCGCCATTTGCATTAAATTTAAAAATATTGGGCTTTTTTCCTCCCTCTTCTGTAGAACTTCCCTTTCCTGATATAACCACAAGACCTTTATCAATATAATACTTCATTATTTTCATGATTGTCGGTTTGCTTAAATTTGCCTTAGCTGCAAGCTCTGAAACTGGAAGCTCATCAACATCCCTTAGTAAATTCAGGATTCTTTTTCTATTTATTTGCTTGAGTATTTTCTGTTTACCTACAGTATTCATTTATAAAAAATTCCTCTTAAGAAAACTTATTTATAATTAGTGATTTAGTATAAATTTACTGTTGTTTATGCTTGTGACTTTTTTATTTATGGTTGTTATTTAAAGGATTTACTAACTATTTTACTTATTAATTCAGATATTATTTTATATTTATATTTATATTTATGGCTTTAGCCTGTTCTTTATCAGTAAAATAATAATTAACTTGTTTTTAATTAGCATGTCTAATTTTAAAAAAAATAATTCTGTTTGTCAACCTATTTTTATAACTGAAATTAAAAACCCAATTATATAACTTAATTAGTTCATGCTGAATAATTAGCTGAAATTGAAAATTAAAAAAGATTTGTGCTTAAAAAACCGGCAATTTTTATAAAATAATGAGTTATTCAGCAAGAACTAATTAAAATTTTAATAAAAGATTATATTTTTATTGATAAAATTGGCTGATGATTTGATTGACAGCTTTTATTATTTATTTTTTATACCAATTATTATAATTTCTGCCCTGATAATGATATTTTCTAAAGTTCAGCTAACTACGAAAAAGTTATATTTTATTTTTTCAGATAATTATCCTGCAGTAAAAACTCTCCCGGTCGAAGCTGGAAGCTTCTCTTATTTCTATAAATAGAGCAAAGCCTATTCTTAACAGGTTAAAGTCTGGAAGTTTAACAGCAGGCTAATTATTTATTGCAATAAATAATTAAAAATATTATAGAAGAATTTTTATTTTCATGGTATTAACAAAAGCAGGGCTGCAGAAATCAGCATTAATTAATTGACTTTATTAAACATTGGGCTCATATTTCAATTAGACTTGAGGATGATGTACTGCAGGAATCAGCATTAATTAATTTACTTTTCTGGACCGCAATTTTTTATATCTATACAGGATACTTCTTATAAAAAAAGACAGCAAAAAAACAGCACTCATTAAAATAATAATCGCAGCTCCTGATGATATGTTAAGAAAATAGGATAAAATAAGACCTGAAATAGTCACTACAACTCCAGTAATAATGGAGGCAACAACTAATTTTTTAATATTATAAGTAAATTGCCTGCAGATTGATGCAGGTATTGTAAGAAGTGCGATTACAAGTATTACACCTACAATTCTTATAAGAATTACAACACTTAATGCAACAAGACATAAGAGTACAAAATATAAAGCTCTCACTGGAATACCAATTACTGCCGAATATTCTTCATCAAATGAAATTGATGAAAATTCTCTATGGAAAACAGAGGCAATAATTATAATAAACAAATCCAGCGCAAGCATTATGTAAAGATCAGAAACAGGAACAGTGAGTATATTTCCAAATAAATAACTGAACAGGTCAGGTGCATAACCCGGGGTTAAATTAATAAATAAAATTCCGAGAGCCATTCCAAGTGCCCAGACAATTCCTATTGCAGTGTCCTCTTTTATTTTTGTCTTTTTACTTATAATTCCTATTGATAAAGCTGAAGCTATACTGAAGGGTATCGCAATAATTATTGGGTTTAACCCTAAAAAATAGCCCAGTCCGATACCTCCAAATGCAGCATGGGATATTCCCCCGCTAATAAAAACTATCTTCTTAATTACAACATAAGTTCCAACAATTCCACATGCAATATTTACAAGCAGTGCGGCAAGCAGGGCATTTCTCATAAACTCATACTGAAAAACTTCCATTTCAGTGTTCCTTTAAAACCCTATGCGGAATCCCATGGGCAAGTATTTCAACAGGACAGCCGTATGTCTCTTCCAGCTTTCCAAGGCTTCCCTCTTTTGGACCATGATAATAAAGCCTTTTATTCAAGCAGGCAACTCTATCAAAATAAACAGAAATTGCACTTACATCATGAGTTACAAAGACCATTGCCATTCTTTTATTTAACTCTAAAATCAATTCATAAAATGATGCCTGCATTTCAGGATCTACCCCTGACATTGGCTCATCAAGAAGAAGTAGTTTTGGATTTCTAACGAGAGCCCTTGCAATTAAAACCCTTTGAAGCTGTCCGCCAGACAGCATGCTGATATGTCTGTCCTTTAAACTGAACACTCCAGTAACATTTAGCGAGTTTTTTACTGCTTCCAAATCTTCTCTTGTATACTTTATACCCATACCCTTATATCTTCCCATCAGAACAGTATCAAATACACTAATAGGAAAACTAATATCAATTAAATTAATCTGGGGTAAATACCCGATAAGGCTTCTAGTAAGGTTAGGAACCTTATTAAATAAAACAACAGTTCCGCTGGAAGGTTTAAGCAGTCCCATTATGATTTTAAGCAGTGTAGTTTTACCTCCGCCATTGGGACCAATAAGAGCTAAAAGGTCTCTGGCGTAAATATTAAGGTCTATATCTTCAAGGACAACAAAATCTGCATAGCTGAAATATACTTTCTGCAGCTTTACAATTTCCTCATTTGTATCCTTCTTGTTTGTATCCTCTTTGTTCCCATTCATAATAATTTTACATCCAAATCAATTTTATCCATTTCAAAACCTTACTCTAAATAAGTATCAAGAACTTTCGCAACCGTTTTAATATTATCTATATAATTACTTGCAAGTGGATCAATTAATACAACTTCAGCATCAATTTCATCACTAATTACTTCTGCGCTTTTAGTACTGAATTGTGGTGAAGCAAGGATAACCCTGATGTTGTTTTTCCGTGCCTCTTCAATTAAATTTTCGATGTTTTTTATTGTAGGCTCCTTGCCCTCATATTCTATTGGTATCTGTTCTAGATTATAATCACTTGCAAAATATGTCCAGGCTGGATGATAGACCATAAATTTTCTATTCTTCTTATCCTTTAACATTTCAGAAATTTCTTTATCAAGTTTTTCTATTTTTTCTAAAAAAATATCTTTATTTTCTGTGTACATGCTAATGTTTTCCGGATCGAGTTCCGCAAATCCTCTATAAATATTTTCAATTATTATTTTTGCATTTTTAAGTGAAACCCATATATGAGGGTCATCAAGCATTTCTATTCCATCCGAGCAGTTTACAAACATCATTTTTTTATTAATTTCAGCGATTTTATCCATCAAACCCAGTTCAAAATCAATACCAGAGCCAAGTTTGACATAAATTTTTGCTCTGCTTAATTCCACAAGCTGCCTGGGTGTTGGCTCATATACATGCGGCTCTGCTCCTGGTGGAACCATTACAATAACATCCACTCTTTTACCACCTATCTCCCTTATAAACTCACCAACAGGTATTATACTTGCTGCAGCAACTACTGGTTGCTCACTGTCTGAATCTGCATTTTTACCTGTCAAATTATCCTCAGATTCAGGTGATTCTATATCATTTAAAGAAAAACTTCTGCAGGCGGTAAAATTAGAACTTAAAAATATTAAAAATAATAAAAATAATAAAAAAGATTTTTTTGTAATTAGAACTTTTTTAATATTCATAACTGGAAAGTTTATGAAAAGTATAAACAATAAAAGAAAATATTTTAAAACTTAACATAAAAACAATTATCCTAATTAAATGCTTATAATTTCAAAACTTTTATCTGACGTATTAAAAATACCAAATGTGGGACTGCTGTCCTTTTTAAAATATGAATGCGCAGAACCCGGACTTAAAAGAAGCGTCCTATCAAATGCTGTTTTTTCAGATTTATGAAAATGTCCGCAAAAAACTATGTCATAATCTCCGCTTTTTGCCAGAGCTTCAGAAATCTCCCTGAACTCACCGTGGTAAAGAGCAATTTTTAATCCCTTAATATCAAGTCTGGCAAAATCACCAAGAAGCTCACCGTCTATCTCTTCAAACATTTTTATCAGATAAAACTTATAACCATCATTATTTCCAAAAATTCCTGTCAAACTGAAATCCTTAAATAACATTACAATGGGCGGTGCAATATAATCCCCGAGGTGAATGACCTTTTCTATTTTTTCATTTTTAAAAATCTTAACAATCTTTTTTACATTGCCCACATCATCATGGGTATCAGACACTACTCCAATTTTCATATAAAAACTCCATAATTTATCAGAGCATTTTTTTAAATAACTTTGAAAGTATTGATTCTCTTTCCCTGCTAAATTTGGAATATTCCACCCTTAGATGTACACCAGCCAGTTCAGACGCAACCTTAAGTGCTAACTCACCATTGCCAAGATAATCAATAAGACCCATCATCAGGGCTTCCCTACCAAGATAGGGTTTGCCGCTTGTTATATTTTCAAGCACTTTTTCATCTGTGATTTTACGGTTTTCCTTTATCTGTTGCACAAAATACTGGTTAAATACACTGACCTGTTCCCCTATAAAAGTTTTCTCCTTCTCGGAAGTTTCTGAGTAGGGTGAGCCCATGCCCTTATATTCACCCGTAGAAAATGTATCCACCTTAATCCCTATTTTTCTGGCAAGCTCAGAAAAATCAAATCTTTCAGCTCTTGTGCCCACACCTCCAATACTGCTCAACGGGTCAGCAACTATTTTGCTGCAGGATGATGCAATCCAGTATGCTCCTGAGGTGCCGTATTCTTTTATCTGTGCAACACTTATAATTTTTAATTTTTTAATTGAATCAGCAATTTCTTTACTTGCATATGGAGTACCTCCAGGAGAATCTATCTCAAAAATAATTGCCCTTACTTTCCGACTGGTTTCCACTTTTTTTAAAAATTTGGAAATTTCTTCAGAGTATGTAACCCCGCCGCCTGCAACTGGCAGAAAAGGTATTGGACTTACTGCAGAAGATTCACCCGATACTATAAGTCCTCTTATCGGTATGATTAATGCTATATATTTTTTCATTCTCAAGCACCCGGATTAATTCTAATAAATTTTTAATTTTATACAAATAGTTTTACAAATAATTTTACTATATTAATTCAAAAAGAACTGATATAAATAGAATAAAGCCTATCCATCACAGGACTGAAATCTGGTGGTTTAACGGTATACTGAAAATTTAATTCTTAATGCAGTACTGCATCAAGAAAAGCTTTTGTACGCAGGTGCTTAGGATTGTCAAATATTTCTGCAGCAAACCCGTCTTCAACAATAACACCTTCATCCATAAATATGACATGTGACCCGACTTCCCTTGCAAAACCCATCTCATGGGTTACAACAAGCATTGTCATTCCAATTTTCACAAGGTCTTTCATAACATCAAGAACCTCTTTTACAAGCTCCGGGTCTAAGGCTGATGTAACCTCATCAAAAAGCATCGCAGCAGGATTCATGGCAAGTGCACGTGCAATAGCAACCCTCTGTTTCTGGCCCCCTGACAACTGGTTGGGATAGACATCTATTTTATCCTTCAATCCAACCCTGTTTAAAAGTTCTGTAGCTATTCTTTCTGCCTCCCTTGAACTCATTTTTAATACTTTTTTTGGTGCAAGTTCTACATTGCCGAGAGCAGTCATATGAGGAAATAAATTAAAACTTTGAAAAACCATTCCAACACGCTGCCTGACAAAGTTCTTATTTATTTTCTTACCTGTTATTTCTAAATCCTCAAGAAAAATTTTTCCAGAGGTGGGTTCTTCAAGCAGATTTACACACCTGAGCAGTGTGCTCTTTCCCGAACCGCTTGGACCTATTACTACTAAAACTTCACCTTTGTTCACCTCAAGATTAATTCCTTTAAGAACATGGAGATGCCCGAATTTTTTATGCAGGTCTACAATTTTTATCAACTTTCACCCCTTTTTAATTTCCCCTCCATTCGATTTACAAGCCTTGTCAGTGGAAGAGTGATTATAAGGTATATAAGTGCAGCAGCAGTAAGTGAAGACGGGTTTAATTTCCAGGTCATCATTTCTCTGGCAGTTCTTAAAAGCTCTGAAATTGCAATAACCGACAGCAGTGATGAATCTTTTATTAATGCAACAAATTCATTTGTAAGGGGAGGCAGCACTCTTTTTACAGTCTGGGGTATAATAATATAGCGCATTGCCTGTGCATAAGACATGCCGAGTGAGCGCGCTGCTTCCATCTGACCCTTTTCTATTGATTCTATGCCAGCCCTGAAGATTTCTGAAACATAAGCACCACTGTTCAGTGATAAGGCAACAATTCCAGCAACCGGCGCTGGAAGATTTATCCCTAAATATGGAAGGGCATAATAAACAAAAATTATCTGCATTAAAAGTGGGGTACCCCTGAACAGGTCAACATATACTATCATAAGCTGGCTTAATACTTTTGTTCTTGTAACACGGACAATTGAAGAGACAAGACCCAATATAATTCCAAAAAATTCTGAAGCTGCAGAAAAAATTATTGTAAGCAGTGCACCCTTTAAAAGAAATGGCAGAACTTCCCTTATTACAGAAATAGAAAAATACTTATCTACTAGGTCTATTAACCCCTGCATTTTTTACAATATTTATTTTTATTACTTATATATGTCTTTTCTGATTTACTCTTTCCCAAACCACTCAGCATAAATCTTATCATAGGTTCCATCATCCATCATAGCCTGCAAAGCATTATTGACAGCTTCCTTAAGCTCAGGTGTATCCTTGGCAAACGCTATTCCAAGATCTTCATTTGTAACAATAATAAAACCTACCTTGAAGCTTTTATCTCTTTCAGCATATGCCAGACTAACATAATGATCACAAATAACAGCGACAATCCTGCCTGCTTTTAAATCCTCATGGGCTGATATTATATCATCATAAGTATTTACTGTTAGTCCTTTAATTTCCTTTGCAGTAATTTCGCCTGTTGTACCAATTTGAACTCCAGCAATTTTACCGTCTAATTTCTCTACAGAGTCGATTTCTGAATCTTTCAACACAGTAGCAGCTTGGTCAGCTCTAAAATAAGGTATTGAGAAATCCATTTCTTTCAGCCTGTCTTCTGTTATTGTAACCGATGATACAACCATATCGAATTTATGAACGATTAAAGCCGGAAATATACCATCCCAGGCTGCATTCTGATAATCAAGCTCCAAACCCAGCCTTTTTGCAATTTCTTTTGCTAAATCAACATCAAAGCCAACAACCTTATCACCTTCCATATATTCCATTGGATACCAGGTGCAGTCACTTCCAACAGTTAATACCCCTGGCTTTATGGTTGGAATTGCTGAACCTGATACATCAGCTTCCTGTTTCTTGCAGGATGAAATAAATCCTGCTGAAATAACTAAAATGAAGGCAATAATGATAATAAATAATTTTTTAGTCATACCCTTCCCCTTTCTATGACTGTTATTAAATTTTAAATTAAATATAATTAGTTCATGCAGAATAATTTATTATTTTATTAAAAATTTGATTTCATCGAGCACATTTTTTTTAAAAAAATTAAATTTTAAAAATATTACGCTTAAAACCAGCTATTCAGTAAAATTTAAATTATTCAGCAAGAACTAATTAAAAATTTGTGGCTAATTATACAATAAATTTAATTATGACAATAGCTTTTTTAAAAAATTCAGAAAGAGATAAAAAAGCAGTTTTAATATTCAAGTTTTGGAGTTGTTGCAACTCCCCATATACCCGGTCCTGTGTGAGCACTAATTATTGCAGTTATTTCAGTAACAATTACATCATCAATAATTTCCTTCAATTCGCTGTCCTGCCTTAGAGCATCTTCAATTTGCAATGCAAGTTTTTTATCAGACCCATAAAATATGCCGAGAGAACATTTTTTAAAACATTTTTCCCTAAGACTTATCAATTCTTTTCTTGCCTGATTTATTAACTCAAGAATTGCTGTCTTTTTATTCCTGGCAAATTTTTTCAATTTAACCTTTCCATCTTTTCCTATTGTAAGTATGGGTTTAAAGACAAATGATGAACTCAAAAACTTTGCAAGAAAAACTGCCCTGCCTCCCTTGAAAACATGCTCCATGCTTTCAAGTGTTGCTGAAAAACGGCTGTTGATAATTAGTTCCTGAATTACTTCATTTAATTTATCCAGGCCGATTCCTTTTCTTATTGCTTTTGCTGCCTCAAGGACAATTAAACCCAGACTTATGGTAGAAGTTTTTGAGTCAAAAATTTTTATTTTATCTTTATTAAAATTTTTACTTGCCAGGTGTGCAGAATTCAGTATCCCTGAAAGTTTTGAGCTAAGCCCAATATAATAAATTAATTCCTTTTTCTTATTTTCAAACAAGTCCTTAAAAACTTTAATAAAATCTCCTGCAGGAGGCGCAGAAGTGGTAACCTTTAAACCAGATTCAAGTGCTTCATAAACCTGTCCCACCTTTATATCCATTCCTTCCCTATAGGATTTGCCGCCAAAGCTTAGATACATTGGAACAATAGTTATTTCATTTTTTTCTGCCAATTCATGCGGGATATCTGCGGAGCTATCTGTAATAATTGCAATTTCCACCATTTAATTCCCTTCCTCCTCTCCCTTATTATTTATCTTAAACTCTCTTATGATTTATCTTAAATATATTTTACAATTCATTTTAAAATTTCATATATACAGTTCCTGTTAAATAATCCAACAACTAATCTTAATAAATGCTGAATCTTCCAGTATCAAAATCAGGGCTTCTGCATTATCAATAAAAAAACAAAAGCCAATCTATAACCAGAATGAAGTCGGTTATTTAACGTCAGTCTAAAATTATAATAGTAGTATCATTGTCTCAAATTATAACAGGAAAACTATCAATAAAAAATAAATAAAAATGAAAAAATATTATGCTATAATTTTTGCATTTAACTTATTTATAATAAACCTATGGATATAGTTACAGGTTCAACCGGTTGTATAGGAAATGTTCTGGTAAGAGAGCTTGTCAAATCAGGCAGAACAGTAAAATCACTTATTCGTTCGTCTTCAAATACACTTTGTCTTAAAGACTGTATTACTGAAACAATAAAAGGTGATATCCTTGATCTTGAGTCTTTAATAAAAGCCTTCAGGAATGCTGATACTGTCTATCACCTTGCATCAGAAATTTCAATAATGCCTGGATTTAATAAATATCTCTGGGATATTAACGTTTCAGGAACAAAAAATGTCATCAAAGCATGCTTTGAATGCAAGGTGAAAAAACTTGTTTATACAAGCTCAATTCACGCAATAAAAGAACCTCATGAAGGAATAATTATTGATGAGACAATGCCTTTTGACCCTGAAAGCCCAAGGGGAATATATGATAAATCAAAAGCTTTAGCAAGTATTGAAGTCTTAAGGGCAGCTCAGGAAGGACTTCATACAGTAATTGTCTGCCCAACTGCAGTTATTGGACCATATGATTTTAGAATTTCATACCTTGGTCAGCTTTTTATAGATTACTGTAATAGAAAACTGAATATAATAATTGATGGAGCTTATGATTTTGTGGATGTAAGGGATGTAGCTTCAGGCCACATTTTAGCATCAAAAAATGGTAAAAATGGAAATTATTATATTCTTTCAGGACATAGATTAACTCTGGACAATCTTATGACAATTCTTGAAGAAATAACGGGAATTGCGCAGCCAAAATACAAACTTCCTTTATGGCTTGCAAAAATTACTGCAGCTATTATGCCTGCTTATTATAAATTATCAAATACCAAACCACGCTTTACTCCTTATTCATTAAATACAATTCACAGTAATTCTTATATAAGCCATGATAAAGCAGAAAAAGAACTTGGATACAAGCCCAGACCTGTCGAAGTCTCAATAAAAGATACAATTGAATGGTTTAAGATTAATAAATTAATTAATAAATAATTTTTTTGAACTCTTTTTTTCAGAAAAAAAATGTTAAAATAAAGCTAATATGAGTGGACTTTTTGGCATTGTTTCATCTAAAGATTGCAGGCAATCCCTTTTTTATGGGACTGATTATCACTCGCATCTAGGGACTAAAAAGGCAGGACTTGCTATCTTCAATCACAAAATTACCCGATGTATCCATGACATATCCACTTCCCAATTTAAATCTAAATTTATTGAGGAACTTCCAAAGCTGAAAGGCAAAAAAGGAATCGGGGTCATCAGTGATTTTGATTCCCAGCCAATAATAATTTCCTGTTCTTTTGGCAATTTTGCCATTGCGACCTCCGGTCTTTTGCGTAATAAAAATGAGATGGCAAAAGCAATCATGGTCCAGGGTGGAAGTTTTTCTGAAATGAGCAGCGGTTTGATTAATGCAACAGAGGTAATTGGCAAATTAATTGCCAGAAAAAGTAAAATTGTCAGTGGTATAGAATACGTTTTCAGCCAGATTAACGGCTCCATTTCTCTGTTAGTTTTAGCCCAGGAAGGAATTTATGCTGCAAGGGATGTCACTGGAAAAACAACACTTGTCATCGGTCAAAACGAACAAGGTTTTGCTGTTACCTCGGAAACCTGTGCTTTCCCCAATTTAGGTTTTGAACCTGTGCTGGAACTTGAGCCGGGCGAAATTGTACTTATAACCAAAGAAGGCTTAAAAAAAGAAAAAAACAGTAATAAAAATAGCAAAGTTTGTGCTTTTTTATGGATTTATACAGGTTATCCAGCTTCTTCTTATGAGGGTGTTAATGTTGAGAAGGTTAGAGAAAATTGTGGAGCTAATCTGGCAAGAGACGATAAAATCAATGCTGATCTTGTCACCGGTATTCCTGATTCAGGAACAGCACATGCCCTGGGTTATTCCATGTTTTCAGGAATTCCATACCGACGTCCTCTTGTTAAATATACCGATGGTTATGGCCGCAGTTACACGCCTCCGTCCCAGGAAATTAGAAATAAAGTTGCTAAATTAAAATTAATCCCTATTAAAAGTGTTATTGAAGGTAAAAGAATTGTTGTTTGTGATGACTCTATTGTCCGGGGCACCCAGTTAAAAAACCAGGCAATTGAGAAACTCTGGAAAAATGGAGCGAAAGAAATTCATGTCAGGATTGCCTGTCCACCTTTAATGTTTCCCTGCCCTTATCTCTTAGCGACACGAACAAAAAGAGAGTTAGCTGCAAGGAGAATTATTAAAAAAATTATGGGCAAAAAAAATGTTGATATCAAATCTTTTATTGATGATAAATCGCCTCTATATCAAAAAATGGTCGAAACCATCAAAAAAGAACTGGGGGTAACTTCACTTAAATATCAAACGATCGATGAGATGGTAAAAGCCATTGGGCTGCCAGAAGAAAAACTCTGTCTTCACTGCTGGAATGGTAAAGAATAAAAACCTTTTAAATCAATGTAAAGTATTCATTAATGACATCTGATTTATTTTCAATATGATTTTCAATAAATTTTCCACTGGCTTCTTTTTCTAATTCCAAAAATTCATTGATAAGAATTCTATTTATTTTCTTGATAATGCACTTATAACTATACTTATTAAAAAAATCTTTAAACTCATTAATTATAATATCTCCAGTTGGATTAACAGGATTTCCAATAAAAATATTTATTTTCTTAAATTTATTGATTAGTAAAGTAATAATTCCTTCAACAACATTGTTTCTGCCGAACCAGTTCTTTTTAGTTGGGCCTTTAAAAATATTATGAATATACACAGGTATAACAGGTAGTTTTGTTTTATAGCTAAGATAAGCGCAACCTTTAAAAAAATCATCGAGTCTCTCACTTTTATTAAGATACCCCTCTGGAAAAATACCAAAAAATGTCCTCTTCTTTTTAGACATTTCTATAATGTCCTTGAAGCTTCTAATGTTTTTTAAATGATCCTTCTTAAAAACAGGTATACTATCAGTAATTTTTCTAAAGAAAAAATTTGTAAATTTATTGGCAAATAATTTACTGTCAGCTAAAAAATAGATTTTCTTTTTAAATGATGCTAATAATATTATTGGATCAGCACCTGTTATATGATTTATTGCAAAAATTGCAGACTGCTCTTCAGGTATTCTTTCTATGTAAAATATTCTTGTTCTAATAAGTACACTATAAGATTTAATAAATAAAAT
>Ga0194125_10005564_pt1 | contig 19099 bp, 20 predicted proteins | sample TA2KigC250mmetaG_FD_148626 | JGI IMG/M metagenome (GOLD analysis project Ga0194125, IMG submission 148626) | Freshwater microbial communities from Lake Tanganyika, Tanzania - TA2015034 Kigoma Deep Cast 250m | ecosystem: Environmental > Aquatic > Freshwater > Lake | place: Tanzania: Lake...
AAACTGCCCTGGCGGAGGTGCGGACTTTGATCAAGTGCCCCCTGGCGGTGGGATTCGGCATTTCCACCCCGGAGCAGGTCCGGGACCTGGCCCCCCTCGTGGACGGCGTCGTGGTGGGCAGCGCCATCGTGCAGCGCCTGGCCTGCCGCACCGATGCCGCAGTGGTGCGGGAGATCGGGGATTTTGTGGCCGAATTGAAGGCGCCGTTGCGATAAATGAAGAGGGAAAAGGGAAGAGGGAAAAGGGAAGGGGGAAAAGGGAAGAGGGAAAAGGGATTAGGGATTTGGCTGGAAACCCCCAGTAGCACAGACCTCCAGGTCTGTGCCAGTCCAGAGCCGGGAGTAGGGCGGGAAAGCTAAGCGCATCCCGCCTTTAGCTCTGGAAACCAGAAACCGGAAACATCCCCTCCGCAGACTAGGCCGTGCTGCTCATGCGGCCCAGGTAGGCTTCCAGGACCAGGGGGTTGCGGCGGACGCTGTCCGGGGAGCCCTGGGCGATGCCGCGGCCGCCGTCCAGGACCACCACGTGGTCGGAAATGGTCATGACCAGGTCCATGTCGTGCTCCACCAGGAGGATGGTCTGGCCGGCCAGGCGGAGTTGTCGGATAAGCGCGGCGATCTGGGCCGTCTCCTCGGGGTTCAGGCCGGCCACGGGTTCATCCAGGAGGGCCAGGAGGGGTTGCGAGACAAAGGCCCGGGCCATCTCCAGGCGTTTTTTGTCGCCATAGGGGAGGGCCCCGGCCGGCAGGTCGGCTTTACCCGCCAGTTTAAAGGCATCCAAGGCCTCCAGGGCCTTCAACCTGAGCTTGCGCTCCCGGTGGCGCAGCCCCGGTGTCCGCAACAGGGCAGGGAAAAATGAATTTCCGGTCTGGATGGTCAGACCGCACAGGATATTGTCCAGGACCGACAGGCGCGGGAAGATGCGCACGTTTTGAAATGTACGGGCCATACCCAGCCGGGCCAGGCGGTGGGCCGGCAGCCCGGCAATGTTGGACCCTCGAAAAATTATACTGCCTTGATCCGGGGGGATAACCCCGGTGAGGCAATTAATGAGGGTGGTTTTGCCTGCCCCGTTGGGCCCGATGAGGGCTGTGACCTTACCTGGGGCGATATCAAAGCTGACCATGGCCAGGGCGGGGAGGCCGCCGAAATGTTTGGTCAGACCAGAGATACGCAGCATCGGTTCGGGGACGTTGTTCATTGAGGACCTAATCGGGCCCGGGCCAGGCGCAGGCGGACTTCATCCCGCAGGCCGGTGATAAAACCCTGGGGCAGGAAGAGCAGGATGAGCACCAGAATGGCCCCGTGAATAAGGTCGAAATAGTCTGCCAGAAATTCCAGGTAGTGTGGCAGCAGGGTAATAAAGCCTACCCCGAAAAGAGTCCCCCAGATGGAACCCAGGCCGCCCACCACCACCATGATGACCAGGTCCACGGACTTGAACACGCCGAAGGTGTCCGGGTTGACATAACCGAAGTAATGGGCGTAGAGGCTGCCGGCCACCGAGGCAAACACTGCGGAGAGCACGAATATCTTTATCTTGCCGCGTCTTACGTCCACCCCCATACAGGCCGCGGCCACCTCATCCTGGGCCAGGGCCGCCAGACCCCGGCCCACACCGGAACGCACCAGGTTCAGGCACAGGGTCAGGGCAATCAGGGCCACGCTCCAGACCAGATAATGGAATTTTAGCTCATTATCCATCGACATGCCCAGGATGGTGAGGGGCGGCACCCCGAAAAGACCGCTGGGGCCGCCGGTCATGCTGTCCCATTCCACCAGGATGAGGTGCACGGCGTAATTAAACCCCAGGGTGGCCATGGCCAGGTAGTGGCCGTGCAGGCGCAGCGTGGGCACGCCGATGGCCAGGGCCAGCAGGGCCACGGCCAGGGAAGTAACGATGAGGGCGGGCCAGGGAGGGGCCTGATAAGTGGCCGTCAGAATGGCGGAGCCATACGCCCCCAGGCCGAAGAAGGCCGCGTGTCCCAGGGATATCTGGCCGGCGAAACCGATGAATAGATTAAGACCCAGGACCACGATGACATAGAGGCCGATGAGGTTCAGGAGGCCCAACGTGTAGGGATTGACCAGATACAGGGGGATCAGGGCCACAATCAGGACCAGCAGCCAGACGGTGAGGCCGGTGCGGTGGCGTCTGATAAAAGCTCGCCAACGACGACCAGGGGGGGTCATCGGCTCAAGGCCTCCACCCCGGCCTGAAAGGCCCTGAGGCTACCCTCTACAAACCGGGGCGGGGTGATCTGACGGATGATCGCAGCCAGGGCCTGGGGTTGGCAGAAAAGACCATTGTGGGCCGCAGCAAAGCCCAAAAGGATGAGGTTGGCGGTCACCGGCGGCAGACCTAAACAGGCGGCCACTCCTAAGGCATCCAAGGCGCGATAAGGGCCGGGAACCGGGGTGTTTACCATAACCGAGGCGCCGGGCTTAAGGTAAAACCCGTGCACCGGGAGATTGGCGGCCTGGAGAAAGAGGCCCACATCGGCCTGACCCGCGGCAATCAGGGGACCCTGAAACGGCCCGACCTTGACCATGGAAATAACCGCCCCGCCCCGTTGGGCCATGCCGTGGGTCTCCGAGGAGATGACCTCCAGGCCCTGGGCGGCGGCGGCGTAGGCTAAAAGGCGGGTAAGGGTAAGCACTCCCTGGCCGCCCAAGCCGCTAATGATAAGCTGTTGTTTCATTGAGGACGGTTTCTGGTCTCCAGTTTTCAGTTTCTGGTTTCCGGTTATTGGTTTTTAGTTCTCTTAAAAATGTCTTTTCCGCAGTTCAGGGGTGGCAGCCTTAAGGAAAGTTCGATTTTTTCACCGCAGAGACGCTGAGGGCGCGGAGATCTTGCGATAAAGCGATAAGAGTCTCCTGATAGCCATCTCTCTTCCTCTGCGTCCTCGGCGCCTCGGCGGTGGATTTTTTCCCTCTTCCCTCTTCCCTTATCCCTCTTCCCTATTCCCTGATTTCAATGGCTCCGGCGGGGCAGACGTGAACGCAGACGCGGCAGCCCACGCAGCGGAGCTGGTCCACCCGAACCTGGCCGGTGTCCGGGTCAGCCTTCAAGGCCGGGCACTCGAAGTTTTCCAGGCAGTGGTGGCAGGCGATGCAGCTTGCGGTCACCTCAACCCGGTGGCGGATCTGTTCCCGAGGTGCGGCCTTATCCAACAGGCACGGGTGCCGGGCGATGATGACGGCGACCCCGCCCTGGGGGTCCCGGGTGTGCTGCGCCGCCCGTTGCAGCAGCGCCATGAACTCGGGGAGCTGATAGGGGTCCATGACTTCCAGAAAACGGACGCCGCAGGCCCGGATGAGGTCCTCCAGGGGCACCGCCTGGGTAGGCTCGCCCCTGGCGGTGAGCCCCAGGTGCGGCACCGGTTGGTGGCCGGTCATGGCTGTGGTGGCATTGTCCAGAATTACCAGAATAAATCGGGCCTGCTGCACCACCGCGTTGATGAGGGCGGGAATCCCGGCATGGAAGAAAGTCGAGTCGCCGATGGTGGCCACGATGGGGGGGATATCCCGGCCCGCGGTGTGAAAAGCATGATATAAGCCGGCGGCCTGGCTGATCCCAGCCCCCATGCAGTGCACCGTGTCCACGGCCCCCAGGTTCATCCCCAGGGTGTAACAGCCGATATCGCTGGGAAAGATGCCGTCTGGGAAGGTTTCCCGGATGCCGTAAAAAGCGGCCCGGTGACCGCAGCCGGCGCAGAGGGTGGGGCGGGCGCCGCCGCCGGGCGGGGGAGGGGAGGGGAGGGGAGGCAGATCAAGGAATTTCCCTAATATCCCCTGGATAACGTCCGGCGTCAGTTCCCCCTCAGTGGGGACAGATCGGTTCAGTCGGCCCTGAATGCCCCGGTGGGCCAGTTGGCGTTCGATGACCGGATAGGTTTCCTCCAGCACCAGGATGTGTTGATAGGCGGTATAAACGTGTTCGATGAATTCCGGGGCCAGGGGGTAGGGCAGGGGGACCTGGTATAAGTCCAGGCGCCCCAACAGGCCCAATTCCGCCAGCCAGTCCCAGGTATGGGCAAAGGCCACGCCGGAAGCAATGATCACGGTTTTCGGGAAGGACCCGTCCCCCGGGGTCAGGACCGGGGGATAGAAGCCGGATTGGGCGATGGCGGCGATCTTGTCGTTCAAACCCCGGTGCAGGTCCCGGAGAAACTGGGGGGTGGCGCACCAGCGGGCCGGATTCTTGACGAACTCCGGCTCCCGGGCCAGCGTCAGCGGAGGGTTACAGGCCACGGGCTGCCGGGCGTGGCAGACCCGAGTGGTGGGCCGCAGCATCACCGGTAGCTCGTACTTCTCCGACAGGTCAAAGGCCGGGGCCACCATCTCCTTGGCCTGCCGGGGACTGACCGGGTCCAGCACCGGGATTTTGCCGAACAGGGCGAAAAAGCGGCTGTCCTGCTCGGTCTGGGAGCTGTGGGGCCCCGGGTCGTCGGCCACGATGACCAGGAGGCCGCCCTTGACCCCGAGATAGGCGGAGCGCAGGAAGGGGTCGGAGGCGACGTTCAGGCCCACCTGCTTCATGGCCACCGCAGCCCGCAGGCCGGTGTAGCTGTGCCCCAGGGCCACCTCGTAGGCGACTTTTTCGTTCAGGGACCACTCGGCGTGAAGTTTCACCCCGGTTTCCCGGCTGAAAGCCGCCATCGCAGCCAGAATCTCCGAAGCCGGGGTGCCGGGATAGGAAGCGGCCAGGGTGCACCCGGCCTCCAGGAGCCCCCAGGCAATGGCCTCATTGCCCATGAGGATGCGCTGTGATGAATTATTCACTATTTCACCGGGTTAAAGGTTATGAAAATTAGCTCAAACTTTTCAACGGCACTATTTTTTGAAAATACTGATTATTCGGTGCCAATCCAATTTATCGAGGGCCATCAAGGCCTTCACAACCGGTCTGAGAGCCTCCTCCCAGTCATCTTCTTCCAGGCCCTTGTATACGGCTAAGTTGGAAAATGATAGCTCTTTTTTGTAATAAGGTTCACTTTTGCCGCCTTTGCGCTGAAAGCCCAGGCGAAATAAAGGTTCTTTGAGCAAGCTATCCAACTCTGGAATTATTGTTTCATATTCTGAACCAGGAAGCTCTACCATGGTTAAGTATGTATAAACACTATCTCTATTATCAGCATCAACACCAAAGAATTTCCAAATTGGATCATCTCCTTCAACTGCCAAACCTATGGATATATATGAGGCGTTAGGTTCATCATCTTTTTTAAGTTCTTCCCTTATAATATCGAGGCACCACTCTTCAGCTAATGAATATTCATCATTGATTGTCCATTGGTCGGGGAGCCATTTTTGACAATTATGCCTTAGGGCCTGGTCTACAGCGCCGAATATATTTTCTTCGAAATTGACAAGTGCTTGATAAATTTCATATGATCTTTCAATGTTTCGAAGGATGAATTTAGTAGTTTCCATAGTATTTCCTTCTCTTATATAGTTTTCTGATAACCTGGGAATACTGTTGGATTAAATGTTGCAAAAAGCTGTTTTCACAATTAGCCGTAAAATCATCCAGAACTTCGGCAAGGAATTTAAAGCTGCGCGGGTCAGACTCTCCGGTTATTGAGGATCTGCCCTCCGGAGTTAAAAATATCAACTTACAGTTTTCATCTTTGAGATTATTAATAAATTTTTTATGAGAAATAATGCTTTGATATCGATTTATTTGTTCCCTTTGTTCTTGGGCTGCTATTTTTACCTCCAATATGATATGAAAATATTTGTTTTCAATAGTGATGTCCATGCGACCATATTCTTCTTGATATTTTTCCCGCGTAACGGTGAAATAATTATTTTTTACTTTTTCACTCAATTCCTCCATACCTAATTTTTTAAGAAAAATAGAGAAAAATGCAGCCCCTTGGGCATGATTCCCCCTTGGATTTAAGAGCCAATATAATACTGAGCAATGTTTCCTTTCGTCTTCCCCTAATTCAATTCCTTCCCAAAAGTTTAACTTTCGAGGATTTCTTTTATAATAAAGCTTATCACTATTGATTTTGATAAGGATATCACTATAGAAAGCAGACATTTTTGTTAGAGAAAGGTCTGAGGTTATTTTCCTTTTCGGAGGAAATCTATCAAAAAAAGAAGAGGTATTCTTTAGTTGAGAAAAATTTCTATGTTGAAAAAAATCCTCGAAATAATTTTTGAGATCAATATTTTTTATGGTGGTCACCTATTCAACTTTTTGACATTTTTATAGAAATCCTTCATCGAAACCCTCCTCCTTTGGCCTTTGTTGAGAATCAAGTATTTCCCAGCAACCCCCGGGGGCGGATGAAGAGCACCAGGAGGAGGACCACGAAGGCGATGACGTCTTTATAGGCGCTGCTGAGGTAGGCGGCGCTGAGGCTTTCCATGAGGCCCAGGGCCAGGCCCCCCAGGATGGCGCCGGGGAAGGAGCCGAAGCCCCCCAAAATGGCCGCGGCAAAGCCTTTGAGGCCCAGGAGCACGCCCACGTCATAGCTGAGGGTGGTGATGGGGGTCACCAGACAGCCGGCCAGCCCTCCCAGGACCCCGGCCAGGGCGAAACTCATGGCCTTTATCCGGGGAACCCTCAGGCCCACGATGGCCGCAGCTACGGGGTTGGTATGCACCGCCCGCATGGCCAGGCCCATGGGGGTGTGGCGAAAAAAGAGCACCAGGGCGCAGATGGCCACTGCGGTGAGGGCCAGAATCCACAGGGTTTGGGGCAGGATGGCGGCGCCCAGGAAGCGCACCGGGTCCTCCCCGGCCAGGGGCGGCACGGCCAGGCGGTTTTTGCCCCAGATCAGTTTCATTATCCCTCGCAGGATAATGGAAAAGCCGATGGTCAGGAAAATCAGGACCAGGACGTTTTGGGAGCGGGACGGGCGCAGACCGAACCATTCCACGGCCAAAGCGGCCAGGGTTACTCCCAGAACGGCCAGGGTAAGGGCGGGCACCATGGGCAGGCCGGCCGCAAACAGGGCGCTGTAGAGCAGCATGCCACCCAGGGAGACGAAATCCACCTGGGTGAAGTTGACGATGCCCATGGTGTTGTGCACCACCCCGAAACCCAACGCCACCAAGGCATAAATGGCGCCGTTGGTGAGGCCGGCAAAGATAAATTGAATAAGGTCGGTGAAGGAACACATGGGGTCGGGCTTAAGCGAGCCTGGCAGTTAAGGAACGCGCCGTAATGGTTGCGTCCTGATCATCCTGTCGGCTAAGGTGCTGAACTCCTAAAAATCCGGCTAGCTGATTTTAACCACAAACTTTCTAAAAATAACGGGAGCCTGGTATTTTGGCAAGGAAAAATTGCTGGGCCAGGGACCGGCGCGGTGAGAAAAGCCCTGGTCTGGTTGACAAACGAAGTGAAATAATTTAAATAAAGTTGGCTCAATTTAAGGAGGTGCCGGCAGTGGCTAATGTGGTGGTAGTGGGAACGCAGTGGGGTGATGAAGGCAAGGGCAAGATCGTTGATCTGCTGACGGAGCACGTGGAATTGGTGGTGCGCTATCAGGGGGGCAACAACGCCGGCCACACCCTGGTGGTTAAAGGCCAGAAATATATCTTTCACCTGATTCCTTCCGGTATCCTGCACGCCGGTAAGAAGTGCCTCATCGGCAACGGCGTGGTAGTGGACCCGGAAGTGCTCATCGGGGAGATAGACCGCCTCCAGGCCCAGGGAATCAAGATCGGCCCCCACAATCTGCAACTCAGTGAAAAGGCCCACATCATCATGCCGTACCACCAGCGCCTGGACCTGGCCCGGGAGCGGGCCAAAGGTGACGGCAAGATCGGCACCACGGGCCGGGGCATCGGACCCTGCTATGAAGACAAGGCGGCCCGCTGCGGCGTGCGGGCCGTGGACCTCATCGACCCCGTCGCCCTGAAGGCCAAGATAGACTACAACCTGAAGGAAAAGAATTTTATCCTGGAGAAATTTTTGGACGACAAACCCCTGGACGCCGACGAGATTTTCAAGCACTACCGGGAGATGGGGGAGTATCTCAAGCCCATCGTGGCCAATGTGTCGCTCATCCTGGATGAGACCAGGCGGCAGGGAAAAAATATCCTCTTCGAGGGGGCCCAGGGCACCCATCTGGATATCGACCACGGCACCTATCCCTTTGTCACCTCTTCCAACCCCGTGGCCGGGGGTGCCTGCACCGGGGCCGGTATCGGACCCAACCGCCTGGAGCGGGTGGTGGGCATCTCCAAGGCCTATACCACCCGGGTGGGAGGCGGCCCCTTCATCACCGAGGCCCTGGACGCGGACGGGGAGCACCTGCAGGTCCAAGGGGCGGAGTTCGGGGCCACCACCGGGCGCCGACGCCGCACCGGCTGGCTGGACATGGTGGTGCTGCAGGATTCGGCCCGGCTCAACGGCCTCACCGGGCTGACCATCACCAAACTGGACGTCCTGACCGGCCTGAATCCCCTGAAAATCTGCGTGGCCTATGACCTGGCAGGGGAACTCCTTACCGTGCCCCCGGCATCACTGACTGCGCTGGAACAATGCCGGCCCGTGTACGAGGAATTTCCCGGCTGGCAGGAGGACATCACCGGGGTCCGGACTTTCGGCGACCTTCCCCGGACGGCCCAAAGCTATCTGGAAAAAATCGAAGAACTCTCGGGCGTGCCCATCCAGATCGTCTCCGTCGGGCCGGACCGGGAGGAGACCATTCTGCTGGCCAACCCCTTCGCAGTTTAACTGCTCATATCATATCAGGGCGGCTGCCTCGGCCGCCCTTATGATTTATTCCCTCAAGTCGATCTCTCTCCGCAGTGTGAATTTTTCTTTCAGCTGAAGTTTTTCCGGTCTCTGCGCAGTAACTTGTTCATAATCCGTAAGCGGTCAGCGGTCAGCTTGCAGCCGTCAGCTAATGCTTTAAATTCAAATAGTTATTCTAAGATGGCGGATCACTGATTTTTCGCTTAGTTTCCCTAACCCATTGTTTTTGCTGAAAGCTGATTGCTGATAGCTGAACGCCTACAAAAAAAAATTTTCTCCGCAACCCGGACGGTTGCTGCCGTAATACTCCGCGCCTTCTGTCTCCCGGCGGTATTCGACCGGTGAATTATCTTACCCGGATCACCGCCGGAATTTGCGTTGCTTTCCCGTCCGCCGATTTTATGATAATTTATCATTAGGTGCCATCAGGCGCACTCTGACGATACGGCTGGGGGGACGATGCGGGCAGTAGTACAACGGGTGAAAGCAGCTTCAGTGACGGTGGACGGCGACATAATCGGACAGATCGGCAAGGGTCTCCTGGTGCTGGCAGGGGTAGCCAGGGATGACGGCCCCGCCGATGTGGCGTATCTGGCCCAGAAGATCGCCAACCTGCGGATTTTTCCGCAGGAGGACAAATTACTGCATTACACCACCGCCGAAGTAGGGGGCGGGGTGCTGGTGGTGCCCCAGTTCACGATTTTGGGGGACTGCCGCAAAGGCCGGCGGCCATCTTTTGACCAATCCGCCCCACCGGATCTGGCGGAAAAACTTTATGAAGACCTGGTGGCGGCTCTGGCCGGTCTGGGGCTGCCGGTGGCCACCGGCCGTTTCCGGGCCATGATGGAGGTCAGCCTGATCAACGACGGCCCGGTGACCCTGCTCCTGGACAGCAAGAAGCTCTTTTGAGGCGAAGGACGATATGTGCGAATTCTGTGTTAAACACGGTGAAGGTAAAAAGTGGTATCTCCAGGCCAAGAATTACTCTGACGACCTGCTCAGCGATCTCAGCCGGCGCCGGTTTATCCAGGAATTCCTCTCCAACCCCCAGGCCTTGGCCCTGGACGTCCAGAGGCTGGAGCGTCTGGATAAAGCCCCCCTGTTTCTCCGGGGCCTCATCGGCCGCAGCATTACCCGGAAAATGAAACGGGTCCATTTCGGCCAGATCGTCCCCCTGGAAGACGTGGAAAAGATCTTTGAATTCGTCACCAGTATTGTCCGGGTGGCCTGCATCTGCCGACAGGCCTCCCTGGGCCAGGAAAAGCGTTACTGCTACGGCATCAGCCTGGCGCCCCAGGGAGGCCGGTTTGCGGAAATCGTCCGGGGCCTGGACGGGAGTTACCTCACCGGCCCGGATAACCAGGGGCTTGAGGTATTGAACAAAGAAGAAGCCTTGAGCGCCTTCCGGGCCCATGAAAGAGAAGGGCTGTGCCACAGTGTCTGGACCTTCCACACCCCCTTCATCGGCGGCATCTGCAACTGCGACCGCTCCGACTGCATGGCCCTGCGCTGCACCGTGAGCCACGCCGTGCCGGTGATGTTCCGGGGGGAGTACGTGGCCCGGGTGGACCCGGACCGGTGCCGGGGCTGCCGGGAATGCCTGCGCCTGTGCCAGTTCGGGGGCCTGAGCTACAGCGCCGCCACCCAAAAGGCCGTCATTGACCAGCGTTGGTGTTACGGCTGCGGCGTCTGTCGGACCGCCTGCAAGCAGGAGGCCATCAGCCTGACGGAACGGAGCTCGGTCCCCGCCGTGGCTCATCTCTGGTAGCGGGGGCGTCTTGGTTCCAACCTCCTGGGTTGCAACGTCCAAGGAACATGAGGCAAGAGAGGACCTTACATGGCAAAATCACGGTGCGAGAACTGCGGCTTACGCGCCCGCTACCACCGCAACCCCCAATCCCTGTTAGGCCGCCTGTGGCGCTGGCACGCCACCTGGTGTCCGGGCTGGCGGGCCTATATGACTTCTCTGCCCCAGGAGGAAAGAGCGACTCTGGCGGAACGGTATGGTTTGAAAAAATACCAATGACCGACTCCCCCGTGGGGGGGTGCTATTTGGTTTGTGATTTCTCCAGTTCCTGACAGCAGAGGGGGTGCCCCAGACGGCAGCCTTCTTTAAAGTCAGCCAAAGCCTTGTCCGGTTGATTGAGATGGTAGCGGTAGAGATTGCCCCGGAAAAAATAGGCATGAGGCAGGTCGGGGCGCAGGGTGATGGCCGCGCTGAAATCGGCCACCGCAGCCTTGAAATCATTCTGGCAGAAATACACCATCCCCCGGTGATTGAAGACCCAGGGATCCTGGGGCAGGAGTTGGGCGGCCTGATTGAGGTCCCGCATGGCTTCCTCCAGCCGGCCTTCATTGGCGAAATTGTTCCCCCTCTCCTTGAGCGCCTCGCCGTTTTTCGGGTCCTGCTGCAAAACCTTGGTAAAGACCTGGATGGCTTCCTCCCTTCGGGTCAACTCCCCCAGAATACTGCCCTTGACCAGAAGCAGGCTGACCTCCTTAGGATGATGCTGCAAACCTGCCTCCACTTCCGTCAGGGCTTCCTGGGGCCGCTCCAGCCGGGACAGGGCCAGGGCCCGGTGCCGCCGGGCTTCCACAGCCTGGGGGTGGTCCTGGAGATACGTGCCCAAAAGCTTCTCGGCCTGGGCATATTGGTGGGCCTTGAAGGCGGCCATGGCCTGGTCCAGGAGATCCTGCTGGGCCCACACCCCTGAAACCAAAAAGAAGTGCGTCAACACCACAAGCACCGCCACGCCACCCTTGCTTATCATAGGTTCCTCCCGCCCGGAAATTGAGGCTCTGGCAAAATTCATTTTTCTCTTCCAGGTCATTCTGAGCAAAGCGAAGAATCTAATATTCATAACAGTTCCTCATGGGCGGGGGGCCCACCCGTAAAGCATGAAAAGGTTGTTCGAAGGCGGGATGCGCTACGCTTTCCCGCCCTACATGGTGAACTTTTCAGTTCGAAGGCGGGATGCGCTACGCTTTCCCGCCCTACACTGGGCTTCTTGGTATGCAATCTGACCCCTGCCCCCGGACCACTGAAAAAGGGCCACCGGCATGATACCGGATGGCCCCTGGCTTCGGTGCGGGTCGTCTGCCCCACTGTTAACGGTACCGCATAGCCCGGAGGCGGGCGATTCTTTCCTCGATGGGGGGGTGGGTGCTGAACAGGCTCATCAGGCCGCCGCCGGTTAACGGACTGACAATGAACATATTTTCCGTGGCCGGGTTGGCCTGCATGGGAATCCGCTGGTTGCCGTAGGCCAGCTTTTCCAGGGCGCTGGCCAGGGATTCGGGATTGCCGCAGAGGCGGGCCCCGGTTTCGTCGGCAATGTATTCCCTGGAGCGGGAAATGGCCATTTGAATGACCATGGCGGCAATGGGGGCCAGGATGGTAAACAACAGGGTGGTCAGGATATTGCCGCCGCCCCCCTCTTCATCCTGCCGGCCCATTCCGAAAATAGCGGCGAAGCGGGCCATATCGGCCAGGACGATAATAGCTCCCCCCAGGGTGGCGGCGATGGACTGGATGAGGATATCCCGGTTGATGACGTGACCCATCTCGTGGGCCAGCACCCCCTTTAATTCCGTGGGAGTCAACAACCGCAGGATGCCCTGGGTGACGGCCACCGCCGCATTTTCCGGGTTCCGGCCGGTGGCAAAGGCGTTGGGGGTCTCCTGGGGAATGATATACACCCGGGGCATGGGCGCCTGGGCCTCCCGGGCCAGTTCAGCCACCATGCCGTAAAGTTCCGGCATTTCCTGGGGGGTGACTTCCTGGGCGTTATACATCCGCAAGACAATCTTGTCGGAATACCAGTAGCTGAAGAAATTCATGGCCGCAGCTAAAATGAGGGCGATCTGCATCCCTCGGGTCCCGCCCAGGGCCTTACCGAAAAAGATTATCAGAGCGGTAAGGGCTCCCAGCAGCAGGACTGTTTTTACCTGATTGGTCATCTCGTCCTCCTCAAAAAAAATGCTGCACTGGCTGCAAACATTTTAAGGTCCGAATTTTTATGCTTCTTATTAAAAAATAAAGAAGAATGACAGAATTGTCAATAGAAAGGAGACGGGAAACGCCCCCCTAAGGTTAAAGGCGGGAGGGCTTGGTTTTCCCGCCCTGCAGGCTTGGAACTTGAGTAAGCACTCAGCCGTCAGCTAAAAAATAGATTCTAACAGTTCACCCACCATGGCTGATTGCAGGGGTTTTTCGCAAAATTGGGTTAACTCCTTGTTTTTGCTTAAAGCTGAATGCGACTAGCCGGAACTCTGCATTTTTTTCAGGAGGGTATTAATGAAATTGGGAAGTTCATCCGATTTATATCATAACGTTGTTATTTTGCTCTGAAGTACTTTCATCCTGACTCACGAGAGAAAATACGTTATGGGGTACGCAGAGATGATCCCCTGGTTGCAGCTGCCGCCACCCGGCGCGCTTTCAGCCCTGCTGCTCTCCGTAGTGATGGCGGTGGGGGACTGGCGCAGTAGGCGGATCCCGAATTATCTCACCTTCGGCGGGGCCTTGGCGGGGATGGTTTTCCAGACCGCAGTCTTCGGCTGGGAAGGATTAGGCCAGGCTATCTCTGGCATGTCCTTAGGTCTGGGCCTGCTCCTGTTGCCGTATATTCTGGGCGGCATGGGCGCCGGGGATGTCAAGGCCCTGGCCGCTTTGGGGGCCTGGCTGGGTCCCAAAGGCATTTTTTCGGTGTTCTGTTACATGGGAATTATTGGGGGTATCATGAGCTTAGGGGTGCTCCTGTGGAAGGGGATTCTGTGGAGTTATCTCCGTCGGGGCTGGGCCTGGCTGGTGAATATGGTCTTATGCCGGGGACAGAAGATTTTCTGGAAATCCCTGCATCCCGGGGAAAATAAAACCCCGGGGCTGCCCTATGGGGTGGCCATTGCCGCGGGCATGGTGATTTATTTAATCAGGGGCAATCTGGTGCAATAATGGCTGGTAAGATGACACAGGAAGGGATGGACCGGCGATGGTGACTACCTTCACACAAAGGTTCTTGAGGGCTACAAACGGCAGCAGGGCTCGATTCGAGGTGGTCCTGACCTTGTTGCTCGGTATGATGATTTCGGTCTTGGCGGGGGGCTCTCCGGCAGGCGCGGCCAGGGACGTGCTGGAGCGGCTGCATGATGAGGAATTGGAACAGACCATCCGCCTGCGGGTGGGCCGCTCCAAGGTGGTGCGCACCCCGTTTGCCATTACCCGGGTGTCCGTGGCCAACCCCGAGACCGCCGATATTGTCCTGATTTCCGATAGGGAGATCTACATCAACGGCAATGCTCCTGGGGTTACCAACATCAGCCTCTGGGGCAGACAGCGTTTTTCCAGCGTCCGGGTCACGGTGGAGACGGACGTCAGCCAGTTAAAGGAAAAACTCTTCAAGATCCTTCCCAGGGAGAAAATTGCCGTGGAGGCCGCCGAGGACACCGTGGTCTTATCCGGGGAGGTCTCCGGCCCCACGGTCCAGGAGACCGCCCTGGCCCTGGCCGTTCCTTACGCCGGGGGCAAAAAGGAAAAGGTGGTGAACCTGATGCACATCGGCGGGGTGCAGCAGGTCATGGTGGCGGTGCGGGTGGCGGAGATTAACCGCTCCGTGGGCAAGGAGATCGGCGTCAACTTTTTCTATTCCACCGAGCACGGCAGTTTCGGGGCCACCCTGCTGGACGGCTTGAGCAGCTTAAAAAATGTCAGCCGCCTGGTACAATCGGTCAAAGACCCCGGCGTCCTGATCAACCCCGGCACCACTTCCTCCTCCCAAGCGATAGCCACCGGGGTCACCGCGGTTTTCGGCGGCGTCACCGGGAGCATGTTCTGGAGCGCCTTTTTTGAACTCCTGAAGCGGGAGGGCCTGGGCCGCATCCTGGCCGAGCCCAACCTGGTGGCTACCAGCGGCCAGGAGGCCAGTTTCCTGGCCGGCGGCGAGTTTCCCATTCCGGTGCCCAGCGGTCTGGGAACCGTCTCCATTGAATATAAAAAATTCGGCGTCGGCCTGGTCTTCACCCCCGTGGTGCTGGACAATGACAAGATATCCCTGCGCATCAACCCCGAGGTGTCGGAGCTGGATTTTACCAGCCAGACCCTCGTGGTGCTGGACAGCTACGTGGTCCCGGCCCTGAAGGTGCGCCGGGCCAGCACCCAGGTGGAGATGAAGGACGGCCAGACCCTGGCCATCGCCGGGCTGCTCTCGGACCAGCACCGCACCATCGTCAACAAATACCCTCTCCTGGGGGACCTGCCCATCCTGGGAACGCTCTTCCGGTCCAAGAGTTTTCAGAAAAGCGAAACGGAACTGGTCATTCTCGTGACCCCGCACCTGGTGAAAAATCAACCGCCGGGGCCCCACCGGCTGCCCACGGATAAATATGTGGAACCCACCGACGCGGAATTTTACCTGACCGGCAGGATGGAAGGACGCGGAACGCCCCGGACGCCGCCCCAGGTGCTGCCCCAGAGAGGGGTAGCCTTGCCCAACTTCGGGCACCAGGAGTGAAAGTGGTCAGTGGTCGGTGGTCAGTGGTCAGTGATCAGTTATTCCTGGGAGCGGGAAATAAGTGAATTTCTCACCTCACCCTGACCCTCTCCCTCAAGGGAGGTAAGCGTTCAGCGGTCAGCTAAAGAAATAATTTCAAATAATTGTCACAATTTTGCTAACAACTGTTTTTCCAAGTAGTTGACTTAACCTTTTGTTTTTGCTGAAAGCTGATTGCTGACAGCTGAACGCCTACCAAGGGAGAGGGGAATTAAGGGAAGAATATGATTAATGGAATTTTCTCCCTATAATGATTGCTGGAAAAACCTTTCTGGCCAGCATTCCTTCGGGCCATCCACACCGCAACCAAATCATGCGGTCCCCTGAGGAGGTACGGATGAAAGAGAAAAGACTCAGGTTAATCAGGATGCTTCATATAACCTCCCGGCTGATCCTACTTTTGGCGCTGCTCGGGATAGCCGGCTGCCAGGCTGATACCGCCCTCCAGAGGGACTACGGCAATTCCTGGGCCCACAATCTAGCGGTGCAGATCGCCGATCCCGAGGCCGCCCTGGTGCAGACCCCGGCCGTGGGCATGAGTCCCAAGGCCGGCAGCACTATCATGGAAGGCTACAACAAAAGCTATGAGCGGAAAGAGGAAAAAGGCGCCGCCACCAAGTTTATCACCCTGAGCGGGTCGGGCAGTTGATACGGTTTCCGGTTTCTGGTTTCTGGAAATGGGGAGATGATGATGCATTCCGTAACCATGATGTTTTTGGGGCTATGTATCCTGGCGGGAGTGGCCAGCGGTTGCCAGCATGCCGCGGACCCCTCCCTGGCCATGCAGAAAAAATTCCTTTCTGCGGTAAAAGTCTCCTCCGGTGAAGAGGAAAAAGCCTTGCGTTCGGCCCATTATTACCGGCTGGCGGGGCGCTATGACCTGGCCCTGACGGAACTGAGCCGGGCCGTGGCGCAGGAGCCGGGAAATCCTCGACTCCTCAATGCCCTGGGAAGCTGCTACGACCGGCTGGGAAATCATGCCAAAGCCCAGGAGATCTATAACCAGGTGCTGGCCCAGGACGCCGCCAACCTGGCAGCCTTGAATAATATCGGCTATTCCTGTTACCTGGCCGGGGACCTGGTCCAGGCGGAACAGAAATTCCAGGCAGTCCTGGCCCAGGACCCGGTAAATGATTATGCCCGGAATAACCTGGGGCTGGTCTGGTGCAAGCAGGGAAAGGAGCAGGAAGCCCTGAGACTCTGGCAGAAAAACGAAGGCGAAATGGCGGCCCGGGAAAAGCTGGAGATGGTCCTGGCCCAACTGGGAATACCCATGGTTAAAGGCCTGCTCGCATCAGGCCCGCCCCAGGCCGGCACCTCCGACATGGCCGCAGCCCCGGCCGGTCGGGAAAAACAACCCGGGCCCGGGGGGCTGGGGAAAATTGCCCGGACCGAAAAGCCCTTGGCCAAGGGGAAGTCCACCTCACCGGAGCCCCAAGACACGGGACATATTCAGGTTGTGAGAGCCAGCCGGGGAAAGGTGCCGGACCCGGCCAGCCCGGATGCGGCTATATCTCATCCCCAGGCCGCAGCCATTCAAACCGTGGCCTACAATCAGCCCCTAACAACCCCCACGCCTGTTTATTCCCAGGATAACAGGGAGTTAGCTCAGGATCTGACGGGGGCGGGGAGGCATCTCACCCCGGAAACGAAACCGCAGCCTCGGCAAACCGATGCCGTCGATGAAGCGAAGCGGGGACCCGGTGAGGGTGGTGAGAAAGTGCAACTGACCGGACACGGGAGGAGAACCAGGATGGCGGCCCCGGCCGCTGCCGTCACGGCCAAGCCCCAGAAATCCATCCGGGAATATTTCACCAACGGCTACCTCGTGCAGGACCAGGGACTTTTCACCCGGCAGGAGACGGTCATATTTTGAAAATTACAGGAGCACAGACCTCCAGGTCTGGGTTGGATCAGGTCCGTCCGACCCGGACCCACCGGCCATGAGGGCAGAAACCATGAAAACCGGCGGAAATTCCAGCCTGAGGGTGTCAACCCTTCGAAAATTTCTGGCTGTGTGCCTGGCGCTGCTCCTGGTGAGCGCCTGTCTCACCACCCGGGGCGGCCAGAAAGCCCCGGCCTTTAGGGCCCTGAAGCCCTCCGAGAACTACCAGTTGGATGCCTTGAACGACCCGAGCTGGAAGGCCATGAAGCCCAAACGGCGGGGGGATAGCGACGCCTCCCCGGAAAAGCTGGCTGAGCTGGCCGAGGTGTTTTTCCACCGCGGCCAGTACGAGAGCGCCCTGATGAATTATTACCAGGCGCTTTCCCAGGAGCCCCAGCGCCACGATATCCGGCTGCAGGCCGGGCGGACCCTGCTCCTGCTGGGCCGGCTGGAGGACGCCAAAAGGGAACTGGCCGAGGTGCTCATTCACCAGCCCGAGGTGGCGGAGGCCCACGAGGCCTTAGGTTTAGCATTCTTACAGGAAAACCACACCGCCGAGGCCCAGCGGGAACTCCGGGCTGCCCTGGCCCTGGACCCCAGGCGGTTATCGGCCCGTTCGCTGTTGGGTGAGGCCTACCTCCAGGCGGAGCAGTATTCCCAGGCCGCCGGCGAATTCCGGCAGGCCCTGGACCTGTCCCCGGAGAACCCCAGGATCATGAGCAACCTGGGCTGGGCCCTCTTTAAAATGAAACAGACCGACCAGGCCCTAACGTGGCTCCAGAAGGCCAGGGCCCTGGCCCCCCAGGATAGCCGCAGCAACCACCGCCTGGGCATGGTGCTGGCGGACCAGAAGAAATTTCCCGAGGCCCTGGCGGCCTTCCGCCAGGCCGGGGACGAGGCCCAGGCCTTCAACAACATCGGGGTGCACTACTTCCTGGAGGAGCGCTACGCCGAGGCCGCCCGCTGCTTTCAGAAGGCCCTGGACCTGCGGCCCACCTATTACCAGGAGGCCAGGGTAAATTTAGACAAGGCCCTGGCCCGGCTCCGGGAACAGGAGGCGGCGGGGGAGTAAATCCGTTATGACCCGGGGTTGCCCACATCCGAATGAGGAAACACGGTAGCGCCGATCTCCTGATCGGCGCCTGACATGGACAGACCAGGAGGTCTGTCCTACTGCATAACGTCTTTTCGAGGAGATCCAGACCATGAGAATCATCACCCGGGGCCACATGGAGGCCCGGCCCATCACCCTGAAATTAGCCGACGGCTCCCTGGTGACCGGGATGATCAACCTGATTCAACGGGGGGAAACGGAACACCGGGTCAGCGACATCTTCGTGGGCCGGACAGAGCCCTTCGTGGTGATCTTCAACGCCACCATGGGCGACGCCACCAACCAGGTGCTGGTCATCAATAAAAGCTACGTCGTCTGGGTCCTGCCGGGGGAGGAGGACACCGCCGAAGGAACCAGGTATAGCCTGTTATGAAAAGTTCACCATGTAGGGCGGGAAAGCGGAGCGCATCCCGCCTTCGAACAACCTTTTCATGCTTTACGGGTGGGCCCCCCGGCCCAAGAAAAACTGTTATCCCAAGTTTACCACTTTGGCCCCCAAAAGGGGCTAAAAAGGCTTATAAATGGCCATTTCACAAATGCATCTGGTTGATATTATTCTATTGAGCTTGTGAAGTGGTCAATCTGAACCTGGGGACCCTGGACATTGCCCCCGAGGAGTGGAATTTTCAGCACCTCTCCCACAATGCCCTGTATCGCCTGGCGGACCTGCTGGTGGCCCATCGGGCTGTTATCGAAACCCACCTGGCCCGGCAGGCCCGGAAAATATTTTCCCTGGGAGAGAAAATCATCCTCATCGCCGTCAGCCGGAGCCGGCCCCAGGAAATGCCCCAGGAGGGGCTGGTGGTTATCAAAGAGAGCAAGGCCACCACC
>Ga0194125_10005566_pt1 | contig 19096 bp, 20 predicted proteins | sample TA2KigC250mmetaG_FD_148626 | JGI IMG/M metagenome (GOLD analysis project Ga0194125, IMG submission 148626) | Freshwater microbial communities from Lake Tanganyika, Tanzania - TA2015034 Kigoma Deep Cast 250m | ecosystem: Environmental > Aquatic > Freshwater > Lake | place: Tanzania: Lake...
GGAAGAAAATCGGAGAATGAAAGTCATACGCGGCGGCGCGAGTATTGACGAGGTGGTGAAAGCACTGAACTTGCTTGGCGTAACCCCGCGTGATATGATCATTATCCTTCAGGCTATTAAAGCATCCGGAGCTTTACATGCCAAACTTATAATTATGTGATTATTATTAGGAATAGAAATTATGGGTATTATTGTAGGAAATTCTTTTACTGAGCAGAGAGTTCAAAATTCAAAAATAAACGAATCCACAAAACAAAATGAAATATCACTGCGTCAGGCGTGTCAAGATTTTGAATCAATATTTATTTTTCATCTAATGAAAAATATGCGACAAACGGTACCAAAATCATATTCAATGCTATATGGAGGATTGAGCGAAGATATTTATCGTTCTATGATGGATGAAGAAATAGCGCGTAATATCGCTAGAGGCCCAGGTATAGGTTTAGCAGAGATTTTATATCGCCAATTGAGCAGAGTAAAAAAATCCTAAAGTTATTATATTTTTTTTCGATATATGAATAAGAGTTTAAATTGGAAATAATGCTATTAATAAATCGAGGGATGTGATAGATATGAAAATTCCTAGTTATTTGAGCATAAAAATAAGAGATGCTTATTTTGATCAACTTTCAGAGTTAAAACGTAAAAAAACACCTGAAAAGCCAAAAACATCAGATACAGAAAGAGTTAAAGCGGATGAAATTATATTATCTTCTCAATCGGCTGAAATACGTAAAATTGAGGAACTTTCAAAGAAAATACCTGATATAAGACAGGAAAAGGTGGAAACTATAAAAGAGCAGATCGAATCGAAAGAATATTCTATTACTGGCGCATTAGTTGCAAAAAGTATTATCAATTTTTTTAGATAAGTACTCAAGCAAAATAAATTTCATGATATATCGCCCCCATCTTAACCTTCTCCCATCAGGGGAAGGAAAAAAGGAGAATTTATTTTGCTCGAGTTTTTAATTACAATTATAATAGCAAGTTTAAAAAAGATTTTTCAACTTCTGTACCACAAGCCGCCGGCTTGTAAATACATAACAGGCAGCCTACCTATTATGTATTTACAAGTTGGCAGTTTGTGGTATAAAAAAGATTCCAAAGTTTGTAGTGAGGCAATTTATTGCCTTTAGAATAATAAACTAATAGATTAATTGAGAGATGGAATTCTTCTTTACTCTCAACTTTTAACTCTCTACTTTGCTCTCAACTCACTACTTTTTGAAGTTAAACTATATAGAGGAGATAATTTTGTTGGGACATAATTCAGAAATTGATAACCAGATGCAAATTCTTTCTACCTCTTTAAATATTGATGAAGATATTTGGCAAAAGGATGAAACTTTAAAGAATCTCCTAAATGAATTATCAGGAGTTCTAGAGGTGGAAATTGATCAATATCAAGAATGCTTAGATTTGCTTCATAAGCAACAAGAAAAAATCGTTGCTGGTGATTCTAGTGGCGTTGAAAAAATTGGTAAAAAGCAAGATACATTGATTTTAAAAATCAAAACTCTTGAAGAAGGCAGAAAATCCATTGTTTTACAACTTGCTCAATATTTTGATACTTCTGCTAGGGAATTTAATCTGACCAAATTGACAAGGTTAGTTAGAAATCCATATAGCGAAAGATTCATTGCATATCAAAAACAGATTTTATATCTTATAAAGAAACTAGAATGCCTTAGAGAAAGTAATACTTATTTATTACAAAACGCTCTTCATTATATCAACGGCATATTGAAAATATTTGCATCTTTTGACACAATAGAAACAGCATACTCAAAAGAGGGATTACTAGAATTCAACTTAGAAAGAGTAAGGCGTATTTCCGAGTGGGGTTAAAATAAAACCATGGTGGTAGATTTATGAGTATAATTAAGGGATTGGATATAGGTAAACGTGCATTAATGGCTCAAACAGAATCTATGAGGATTACTGGACAAAATATCTCTAATGTCAATGCGCCAGGTAATTCAAGACAAAGATTGGAATTGAAAAATACGCTTTATAGTGGCGCGAACAGTATCCAAATACATACTGCACGTAGAATACGCGATGGATTCATTGATCAACGTATAAGATCTGAAAACCAATCATTGGGAAATTGGAAAATGCAAGCATTCCTCTATGGTAATATAGAGGAAGTATTCCTAGAACCTTCTGAAAATAATCTTAGTAATATAATGTCAGAATTTTGGGGAAACTGGGAAGATTTAGCAAACAATCCAGAAAATAAGAGTTCTAGAGTAGCAGTTATCCATAGTGGCAAGGCTTTGGCAACAACACTAAAACAAATTAACTCAAAGCTTAGAGACATTAGATCAATGACTGATGATTACATAAAAGATAGGGTCTCTCAAATCAATAATATAGCGAGCAAAGTTGCTGATATTAACTCACGGATTGTGGCAATCGAAGCATCTGGCGAGGAAGCTAGTGAAATAAGGGATAACAGAGATATTTTAATAGATCAGATATCCAAGATGATAGATCTAAATGTAATTGAGAATGAAAATGGTCAAAAAACGCTATTAATAGGTGGTAGAGCTATTGTAGATGGTAAGAGATTGATGCCTCTGGAGATTCAGCAATCCCCAGATGATAAAATGCTGGTAAGTAATGTGATATGGTCAAATGATAAAACAAATGTAAGAATCACAAATGGGGAAATAGTGGGTCTAGTAACTATCCGAGATGAAGTTATACCTAATATCCTAGTAGATTTAGATCAATTGGCATCAACCATTATAAAAGAAGTCAATTCTATACATAAAACTGGCTTTGGGTTTGATGGCTCTACAGGCTTATCTTTCTTCACAGGAACTGACTCTTATAATATTGGCGTTAATAACGAAATTGTAAGTGATATTAACAAAATAGCAACTTCTCAGAGTTCAGAAGCAGGTGACAATAGAATCGCTCTAGCAATAGCTAAGTTGGCTAATCGGAATGTAGCCCCGGGTGATACAGATATGGGTACATTTTACTCCAATATAATAAACAATCTAGGGAATAAATCGAGAAGTGCTAATATAATGCATGATAATTCCAGCATGTTCGTTAAATATATGGAAGAACAAAGAGAATCAATATCCGGGGTTTCTCTAGACGAGGAGATGGCAAATTTGATCGAATCTCAAAGGGCTTACGAATCTGCGGCAAAATATATATCAATAGTGGATAAATTAATAGGGATTTTGATAGATATTGTATAATATCTATCAACAATGAAAAATATAATGGGAACTATTTAGAAAATGAGAATAACAAATAATATAATTCATAGCCGATTAATTAAAAATATTCAAGATTCAACAGAGCGACTAGCAAAGTCTCAGGAGCGTATGTCAACAAATAAAAATATCAGCAAACCTTCTGATGACCCTATGGGAGTATCTCAGATTATATATTATCAAAGGGATCTACACAAATTACGCCAAGCTATCAGAAACGCTGAAAATGCCAATGCTGTACTTTCTCATACTGATACTATAATTCAGCAAGTGGTTGATCTGCTTACTTATGTGCGAACTAATGCTACAGTTATGGCAACAGATACAGTTGACGAAAATGTGCGATCTGACATGGCAAATGAAGTTGATATGATAATCAAACAATTAATCCAGAAGGCTAATACAAATTTTGGCAACCGATATATATTTAGTGGATATAGAATTCTTACAGAACCATATCAAGAAATAGAAGGTCAAATAAAATATCAAGGAGATCATGGAGAAATACAACAAAGAATAGGTAATGATGAGCTAATGACGGTAAACATACCCGGATCCTATATTTTTGGCTCTTCAAATAATGGGCTTTTCAAGATATTACAAGATCTTCAGCAGGCTCTAAAAACAAATAATAGAAACGGAATACAGGATTTCTTATCTCTAGCAGATATAGAGATGAATAATATTACAAAGGCTCTTGGCGAGGTCGGCGCGCTGATGAAACGTATTGATTTCAATTTGAATGAAATGAACGAACTAGAGATTTTATTGTCTCAACAATTATCTAAAGTACAAGATATTGATGTATCAAAAGAATCAATAGAATATATAACCAGCCAGAAAACATACCAAGCAATATTAGAAGTTACTAGCAGGAAGCTTCAACTCCCTAGTCTGATAGATTACCTATCTTGAAAATTCGACCAAGACTCGAAATTAGAATTCTGTATCACAAATTCTCACAGAGCTATTATAAGTAAAAATTTCCCACTATCCTACCAAATTTCCCATTTAATCAAATATTATTAAATATTATTAAATATTATTAAATATTATTAATCGCGAATGAAATCAAATAATTACAGATATTAGCGTTCATAAACAGTTAATTTTCTTGTTCTAAATATTGGCACATTCTTTGCTGTATTTGATTTCGTATTATTATCTTTATCTCATAATAGATTATTGAAAAAATAAAATATTGGAGAGGGAAAATGCTATTTGATAAAATCACACAAGGACTTGCTGCAGGAACTTATTATTTGGGACTCCGTCATAAAACTATAGCTAATAATTTAGCTAATTCCGATACTCCGGGCTATAAGGCTATGGATATTTCCTTTAATGATCAACTTAAGCATTTTATGTCAAAGAGTTATCCTGGTTCAAAGACAGCTTTCCTAGCACCACCTGTTCTTTTTTTAGAACCCGATCTGACCAGTGGGGAACCAAGAATGGATTTAAATACTGTTAACGTTGATCAAGAGTTGGTTAAATTATCACAGAATACAATTCTCCACAACACATATTTGCAGTTGCTAAGTATCAAGTTTCGTACTATCAAATCTGCAATAAGCGGGAATATATAAGTCAATTAGGCCCATAGGCTTATAGGCACATTAGCCGATAAGCCTATCATATCATTGATTTAGGAGGAAATATGAATTTTTTCAATGCAATGGATATAAGCAAAACAGGGCTTATCACTCAACGTTATCGGTTAAATATCTGCGCCGAGAACTTGGCGAATGTAGAATCAACCAGAACTGCCTCTGGTGAACCATATCGCCGTAAACAAGTAGTTATAGGGGCTACGGGTATCTATGAGCCATTTATAAACCTGTTAATGGGACTAAAACAACCAATGGTAGGTTTTAACGGTGTTAGGGTATTAGATGTAGTTAAGGACTCCACACCTTTTAGAATGGTACATAGACCAGGACACCCTGACGCTGATCAAGATGGTTATGTTCTTATGCCCAATGTTAATCCCATGCTAGAAATGATAGATGTTTTATCAGCTACCAGGGCTTATGAAGCAAACATGACCGCTTTTTCTGCCGCTAAGAGTATGTTGTCAAAAGCAATGGAGTTAGCAAGATGAAAATAGAAAGATTGGATATTCCATCGGCATTATCAAATATTCCTTCAACTCAAAATAAGATTGATTCTAATAGCTCTTTTTCGGAAACATTGAAGGGTTCAATAGAGAAGATAAACAGTCTTCAAAAACAAGCTGATGCCGCTATAAATGATTTGCTTGTGGGTAATAATAAAGACATAGTGCAAACAATGATTATGATGGAAAAAGCAGATGTTGCCTTCCGTCTTATGACTCAAGTTCGTAATAAAATAGTACAAGCTTACGAAGAAATTATGCGGATGCAAATATGAGTTATTGAGTAGAAAGTTAAGATACAGGAATTCCTTTAGGCTTATAGGCCCATTAGCCGATAAGCCTATCATATAATAGCTAATATATTATTATGCAAGAATCTAGAATTAAGTCTATTGGCTCCAACTTTATAGAAATATGGCGGGACTTACCTGTTGGAAGAAAGTTAATTATCGGGCTTACCGTAATTGCTGCTATTGCAGTTATAATTGGTCTTGTAGTATGGTCAAGTAGACCAGACTACATATTGCTTTTTTCTCATCTCTCTCCAGAGGATATACAGTCCGTTGAGGATGAACTGAGATACGCCGGAGTGCCTTATAAACGCTCAAAAGATGGGACATCAGTTATGGTGCCAACTGAAAAAGTTCATGAAATGAGGTTAAGGCTTGCTAATAAAGGATTGCCAGAAACGGGTGACATTGGGTTTGAAAGCTTTGACAAGACTGATTTTGGAATGACCGATTTTGCCCAACAACTGAAGTATCAAAGGGCTTTGCAAATCGAACTGGCAAGAACGATAAGGCAAATTAAGGAAGTTATGGCGGCAAGAATACATATAGTCCTCCCTCGCCAAACTGTTTTTATTGATCGAGAGCAGCCTGCTAAAGCATCCGTAGTCTTAAAATTACAACCAGGTAGTCGTTTGGAACGATCCCAAATAAATGGTATAGTCCATTTAGTTGCAAGTTCCGTAGAGGGATTACAGAAAAAAAGTATTACTGTTCTCGATACATCTGGTAATATGTTGTCAAGCCCCGATGAAGGGAATTATTTAGATAATAGCCAGTTGGAATATCAACGTACTGTTGAGACCGAACTGAAATCCAAATTACAGAATATGCTAGACAAAGTGATTGGTCCTAATAGATCGGCAATACAAGTAGCCACTGAATTGGACTTTAACACAACTGAAACCTCGACTGAATCTTATGACCCAGATAAAACTGTAGTCAAAAATGAAACTACAACTGAATATACATCAAAAGGGTTACAAGATGCCGCTGGAATACCGGGTATTACACCTAGCATACAATCAGGTTTACCGGGTTTCCCAGAATATAACAGATCAGAAAGCACTATAGAATATGAAATAAGTAAAACTGTACAACATATTATTAATAAACCAGGCAAAATTACCATGCTTTCAGTAGCAGTTATTGTTGATAATAAAATGATTAATGGTAATTCTGTCTCATGGACTCAGGAGGAATTAAAGGACCTTGAAAGCCTTGTTCGAAATGCAGTAGGAGTAAATGTATCAAGAGGGGATCCACAAATAGAGATTAGAAATATTCCGTTTGATACTTCGCTTAATCAAGAAATAGAAACGGCTGAAGCCTCACTCAAACGTGAGGGATTTCGGAGTATGATAACGAAAGCTATTATAGCTATTGCCGCTGTTTTACTTTTAATTTTTATTTTCCGATCAATAATAAAAAAGCGTCCTTTTGAAAATATTCTCACTCTCCCTGAGTATGAAGAGATAAAGGCACTTCCAGATAAACAAACTATAGATACAGAAAAACTAGGCTTGATATCTCCAACACAAAAAAAAGAGGAATTCGGAGTGTCAGATGATATACAAATATCATCTATATCCAATGGGAAACAAAAGATTTTAACAGTATTGGAAAAAGAACCTGAAGTTTTGATCAGATCTGTTAGAAAATGGATACAGGAACCAACTAAATAAGAAGGGGACTTAGAAAATATGTTAGAGAGTCAAGGTGTAAATCCAAATAAAGCCCTTGTAGCAATAAAAAAGCCTTCTAATATGACAGGCATACAGAAAGCCGCCGCTCTTTTGATCATTCTAGGAATAGAAGCTTGTAGTGAAATCTTCAAGCATCTTACCGAGGATGAGATAGAGCGGATTACTACTGAGATAGCTGTAATGCAACATATAAACATTGAAGATGCTTTACCCGTTATTCAAGAATTTTGTGATATGATTCAATCTGAAAAGACATATATACATGGTGGTATAGAATATGCTTCTAATCTGCTTATTAAGGCATTTGGTGAAGACATCTCGGCAGAGAAAGTTGCTCGAATCCGTACACGCACTGAACCAAATAAGTCTTTGGAAATTACCCCTGATTCCATAGAATCTTTAAGAAGAATAGTTCTTAAAGAGCATCCTCAAACTATAGCTGTAATACTTTCAAGTATTCCACAGGATATAGCATCAGAAATCCTAATTTCCATACCACAAGAATTACAAACCGAAATTATACATCGGATTGCAAATTTGTCTGAAATCTCCCCTGATATTATATATCAGATTGAAAATATTTTAAAATCAAAAGTACAATATAAAAAGGGTTCAGAAGTCGGAGGTATTAATGCCGCAGCAGAACTCCTTAGTCGAGTTGATACTAACATGGAAAAGCGTATTATGGGTTCTCTAAATGATATGGATCCAGATATAGCCAGCCGAATATCCGAGCTTATGTTTACTTATGATGATATTATCACTATTACAGATTCCGGCATACAAAGACTAATACAAGAATTAGATGAAAAAGTCCTTCTGATGGCTTTGAAGGCAAGCACTGAAACCATAAAAGCAAAGATACTAAATAATATGTCCCAAAGAAGAAGAGATACAACACAAGAAGATCTGGAAAGTATGCCACCTGTTAAATTAAAAGATGCACTAGACGCTCAAAGAACAATTCTTTCAGTCATTAAGAGATTAAGTCAATCAGGCATGATTGAAATCATGCGCGATAAAGAAGATGAAGCTTATATTTGATATTTTATAAGGCATTTACGGGAATTAAAAAAAATGAGAAGCTTGGGAATACTTAAAGTAAAAGATCATTCTTATTCTATCCAAACTATAGAGTTCCCTTTATTAGAAGATAAAGAATTATTTGAGTTAGAAGATCAGAGTATGGAAAATAATCTGTCTTTAGAAAATGCTATCAAATTATATCCTGAACTTGGTATTTTAATCAAGGAGTCAGAAAATAAAGCTAAAGAAATAATCCAAAAAGCTTATCATGAAGCAGAGATCATAAAGGAAAGAGGCGTACAATCTGGTTATGAAGCTGGCTATGAAATTGCAATGAAGGAAATGCAAGAATCGTCGGAATCATTGTCAAATATATTTAAACAGGGAATTGACGAAATAGTTTCCCTTAAAGATAGAATACTTAGCCAATCTGAATCCGATATTGTTCGCTTATCTATGGAAATCGCTAAAAAACTCGTATCTAAAGAATTAAATCAAGACCCAAGCATTATTATAAACATTGTTACAAAAGCAATTGAATTAGTACAAAACAATTCTGGGATAATAATCAAGGTAAACCCTAATGATTATGAAATATTACAAAAAAGTAGTGAACAATTAATAAGTTGGCTTTCAGAGATAAGACCAGTACCTATAAAGATAGAAAAAGACCCTGAAATATCTCAAGGCGGATGTTTTATTGAAACTGATACCAGCCTAATTGATATGTCATTAGAAACTCGTTTTAAGTTATTAGATAATTTATTATTAAATACAGATTCCTGATCCGCGCTCTAATATGATTGACATAGATAAATACATATCAGCATTGGATAAGGTCCCCTTTGCTAGACAGTATGGTAAAGTAACTAAAGCGGTTGGGCTTGTTATTAACGGAGTGGGTGTATCTGCCTGTATAGGCGACATCTGCAAGATATATATTCGCTCTAACCACAAACAACAGGAAATAGATGCTCAAGTAGTCGGTTTTATAAAAGATGAAGTTTTATTAATGCCTTATGGTGATGTATATGGTATAAAACCTTCGGATAAAATTACGTCAACCAATGAACCGCTTAAAATAACAATAGGTCCTCAATTACTAGGTAGAACTGTTGATGCCTTTGGAAAGCCAATAGATGACACTGAAACGCGAATACATTATGGACTTTTTGATGATAACAAACGAGAAAAATATTCTGTTTATAATCCTCCCCTTCAGCCGTTTCAAAGAAATCGTATCAGTGAACCTTTAGCTACAGGGATCAGGGCTATAGATGGACTTATTACTTGTGGAAAAGGTCAAAGGATGGGAATATTTGCTGGTTCTGGGGTTGGAAAGAGCGTATTGATGGGTATGATTGCAAGAAATACGAGTGCCGATGTGAATGTCATAGCTCTTATAGGAGAACGTGGGAGAGAGGTAAGAGATTTTATTGAGAAAGACCTGGGAACAGATGGATTAAAGCATTCGGTGGTTGTTGTTGCTACCTCAGACCAACCGCCTTTGATTCGTTCTATGGGTGCTTATACTGCTATGGCTATTGCTGAATATTTCCGTGATCAGGGTAAGGATGTGCTTTTTATGATGGATTCGGTAACTCGCTACGCTATGGCTGAAAGGGAGATTGGTCTGGCTATTGGCGAACCCCCTACTACTAAAGGTTATACGCCTTCCGTATTTGCAAAATTGCCAAAATTATTGGAGAGAGCAGGAGCCACTATAAATAAAGGGACAATCACTGGATTATTTACCGTTCTTGTAGAAGCCGATGATATGAATGACCCTATCAGCGATAGTGTTCGCTCAATACTAGACGGTCATATAATACTATCAAGAGACTTAGCTGTCCGTAGTCACTATCCCGCTATTGATGTAAACCATAGTTTAAGTAGAATTATGAATGATATTGTTAAGCCTGAGCATGTAAATGCGGCTAACCATTTAAGAGAAACTTTAGCTATATACAACGATGCGAAAGACCTTATAGACATTGGGGCTTATGTTTCAGGAAATAATCCGAAGATAGATTACGCTATAAAATACATAGACTCAATTAATGATTATCTTAAACAACCTGTGGAAGAATGCGCGGAATTTGAGAATGCGAAAAAAAGACTTATAAATTTGTTACCAAAATAATACTCATGCGCAATAAATTTTGGACTGTAAATCTAAAGTAGGCTTTATGCGGGGAATCCTGTATAAAAATTGCGGAAACTTAAATAATTCAATAAATCAGGAGAATAGTATTGCCAAGAAATATATCCAAAATTAACAGCTTAGTCAAAGTTAGAAAGATGCTTGAGGATCAACGCCGGGTTGAATTAGCTCAATTAAGAGAAAAAGAGTATATGGCGGTGGAAAAATTGTCCTCCTTGAGAACAGAAAAAAAACGTAGTCAAAGTCAGTTGGGGGAAAATAAAGGGAATACGGCATTATATCTTTCATATTTAGACAACCTATCTGAAAGATTGTCTTCCCAGTCAATATTAATCAAAGAATTGCGCGTGGAAATTGAAGAAGCCAGGCAATTGCTTTTGCAATCCTCAAAATCTCGTAAAGTAGTTGAGAAGCTATTAGATAGAGAGATTAAAAACTATATGCAGAACATGATAATACAAGAACGCAAACACTTGGACGAAATAGCGTCAATAAGGTTCATGAAAAGTAATATACTATGAAAATATTTATTATCGGAGTAATATCGTCATTTATCATCAGTGCGGGGATTACTATTTTTTTAACTGGGACTTTTAATCAAAAGGCGCCAACTGAAACTGAAAATGCGGGAGAAAAGCAATCAGTGTCAACTGAATTAACAGATACTAAACAAGAAAATATAATGCTAGTGAAAAAATCAGAAATTCCAACTAATGAAAATAATGCGGGTATTGATAAATTAAAAATAGAATTTGAGCAATATAGAACCCAATTGGAATTAGAGAAAGGGAAATTGGATGCTATTAAATCAGAGATTGAATCTCTTGGCAATCAAAAGCTATCTACTACAAGTGGCATGCAATTAGCTAAAATATATAGTTCTATGAAGCCAGATATAGCTGCTTCTGTTTTGTGTGAACTTGAAGAAACTTTAACCATGCTGATTCTGACACAGATGAATAATAATGCATCTGCGAAGATAATGGATGCTATAGCGAAAAAGAATCCTGAATATGCGGCGAAAATTAGCACAAAATTGTTCATGAAGACTAATGAAGTGGAAGTACAACAATTACAATGATAGGCAAAATTAACCCAGTAACCCATAATAAGATTAATTCTATAACTTTTGGGGGGCAGAATTTCGGGGATATGGACTTTTCTATGCTATTGGGTATCTGCCAAAATATAGTGTGCGAAAGCCATAAATTTTCTGAAACCCTGGACCCTCTGCTTTCGCTACATGTATATGATAATAGAGTGTCGGAAGCTTATATTAATCAAAATATTGATGGATATAAGCATATACCGGTGAATTCGGGTAATGATATAAAAAATATTTCTAAATTATCTGAATTTCAGGATGAATTATCTTTGTTGAATGCCTCTCAACAACAATTAAGTATAGAAGCTGAACAGGACAAAAATTTAATTCTTGACAACAATGCCAATATGTTAGTATCTGGGGATAAGAGGGGATTAGTAACTCAGTTATCCGGATATTTAATAAAGGTTTATTCAAATGATGTAAAAAATTTCTATCTGCAAGATAACCCTAAAACAATAAGTAAAACAGTTTTATTTGGGGATAGTGCGACTAGGGATATAACAAATACTATATCTGTAATTCAGGAGCAGGGGATTTCTCTGAGTTCCAATTATCGGTTACCTTCAACTTTAGAGAACAAAAATAGAGCTGATGATAATATTAAGGCAGCTACAACCGAAAACCCTATGAGATTGCTTCGTCGCTTCGCTCCTCGCAATGACAGAACCTTAAAAAATAATATTATTTCCCACCATAATATTGTTGCAGGTCAAAAGGACTTTGGTGAGAATGTTGTATCTCTTGATTTTGGTATAGAAAAATTCATAAGTGATTATGAAACATTGAATATGACTAAATCCTATATGTCAGAGGAAGTAATTCAAAAGGATGAACAATGGATTAATTTGGTAAGACCTATAAATAAAAATAGGGGGCAAGTTGACAATGTGATTTTTAATGAAAATCCGAACATTGTGCTAGGACAATCCGTAACTCAAGGGGATGCGGCTAAGATTTCTGATTATATAGATGGGGATTTTCTACGGGGGATAGGCGATAATAAAATTTCAAAACATACTATATCACAATTAGGGATTAAACATGCTGAAATTATAATAAAACTTGGGGGTCCTTTTGCAGATGTTCAAGAAGCTGGGATTATTAATGTTATAGCAAAATTAGCTTTGTTTGAATTCAATCAAGTAAATTCTGATTTGCAACACAAGGGGATAGTATGGCGGGATAAAGATAACCATAGTATTGATAAACCTTCAGGAGACAATGAACCAGTTATCATTTACACATATAAGAAAATAGATACTCCTGAACGGATAACCGTAGATAAAAATATATGCGAAGTGTTTATAAAAGATGAAATTAATGGCAAAATAAACCAATCGAAACAACTTCTTAATATGAATAATGAATATGTAACTGAAACCGAAAACCATATAAGATTGCTTCGTCGCTTCGCTCCTCGCAATGACAGAACCTTTGAAACAACTCCACCCAATATCCATGAAAAGGTTATACATGAGAAACAGCATCCTTGTGAAATAATTCAGTCTACAACGGGTAATTTAAGGGATGGATTAAATGTTCCTGATAAAAAATCCTTAACGATAAAACAACTAGCGAGTTATGAAGAAATACAACAGATTCAGCAAGCATTGAGTCCTTCTATGGACGGGGGAATTCGGGGGATCCAGTATTTATCGGAATTAGAAAACAGAATATTTATGTATATAAACAATATAAAATTGACTGAAAAACCAGGCTATATATCTATACGTTTTGAAACAAAGGATTTGGGAAATATAAAACTTAGAGTTCATTTTAAGGACAACAAACTTTCTGTATGCTTAATTTTTGACCGACTTGAAACAATGAAGACAATGGAAATGCAAATATCTGATATAAGAAGAAATTTGGTGAACAATCAAATTCAGATGGGTGAATTCAAATTATCTATGGATAATGGTACTATGGGGAACGAAAAAAGAGATTCAGATTTTTATGACAATAATACAGATAAGTATAAAGCTCATGATTATAAACATAATAAAGAGGCTAATAATGAAGAATTTGGTAATTTACAGGTAGAGCAAGCAATACAGAACATTCCTATAACATATACGCTTATGGACTTTTTTATATAATAATCTTTCATTATGGAAGGAGGGAAAAGATGAACACAGGCAATGTTGGTTTAGTTACAACGGCAACAACACAGGATGGTTCTCATCATGTAGGAAAGGTTCTCGATAAAGACGCCTTTTTAAGACTTTTGGTTACACAACTGCGTTATCAAAACCCGGTTAATCCGCTAGGGAATGAGCAATTTATTTCACAAACTGCTGAATTTTCAGCATTAGAGCAATTGCAGGAATTAAGTAAAAGTGCAAGAACTTTAATCGAGCTTCAAAAACTAACAAATAATTTGGGGTTATTTAACCTTATAGGGAAAAATGTTGTAATTAGAACTTCAAGGGGGACGTTTTCCGGCGTCATAGATAGTATAAATCTGGAGAATATTCCTTATTTGTCTATCGGTGATACGAATATTCTTTTAAGTGAGATTAAAGAAATATCGCTTAGGTCTCAAAATAAGGAGGAGGTTTTAACTAATGAATAAAACTGCCCCTATTGTTAATGACGTTTTATTAAACAACAAGGTTCAAAAGAAACCTTTATCTTATTCATCTGCTAATGCGAATAAGTTTGCTGAAGTATTAGAAAATCAAAAACGCTATATGGAGGTGAAATTCTCAACACATGCTCAAGAAAGACTTAAACAGCAGAATATAAATATAACTTCACAGGAAATAAGCATGATCAATGAGGCTACAAAAAAGGCTGAAATAAAAGGCTCAAAAGAATCATTAATCCTGCTAAAAGATTTAGCTCTGGTGGTAAATATAAGTAACAAAACAGTTATTACCGCCATAGATAAAACAAGACAGAAAGATAAAATCTTCACTAATATTGATAGCACTGTGATTTTGTAATTAAAATCAAAAGGGGCTGGACCTCGTAAGAGGAAGCCTCGCGCATTTCCCTCGCTTAGGGATGATGCCAGTAAACAAGTGATCAACTTAAAAAAATATCAAATAAGCTGATAGCTTTGAATAAAATAGGAGGCAATACTAATGATCAGGTCATTATTTACAGGAATTTCAGGTATAAAAAGCAATCAAATGGCAATAGAAGTAGTTGGCAATAATATTGCCAACATTAACACACCTGCTTATAAAGCAAACCAAGCTTCATTTGCAGATTCTCTATCATTATATTTAAGAGCCGGGACATCTCCAACATCCTCTAAAGGCGGGATAAATCCTATGCAGATAGGTAATGGTTCAAGTATTGGGAGTATAAGTAGTCCTTTTACTCAAGGTAGTATAGAGATAACATCTAATCCCAATGACCTTGCAATCGCGGGCAATGGATTTTTTATCCTGAAAAATGGGGATCGGCAATATTACACTCGTGATGGTAGCTTTGGCATTGACGCTGCTGGGAACCTTGTGGATCCCGCAACTGGATTTGTTGTGCAGGGAAGAATGGCTGATAATTCTGGGAAAATAACTTCATCAGCAAGGGTAGATAATATCACCGTTGACCCAAATACTTTAGCCCCAGCTAAAGCTACATCTAAAATATCACTTACCGGGAACCTTAATTCTGAAGCAAAAGCGAATGATTCATATCAAATGTCAGTAATGGCTTATGATTCACTAGGAAATACTCATAATATTTTGGTTACATTCGAAAAAGCTACTGACAATGAATGGTCATGGAGGGCTGAGTTGTCCCCTGGAAATGGCAATACGCTGGAACCTGCAGAAAAAAATAAATTGAAGTTTGAAAGCAATGGTAAAATAGATAATAATGCTCCTGATGCACCCACTAATGCAAGCCTAAAAATATCATTTAAAAATGGGGCGACGACACCTCAAACTATAAGCCTAGATTTCTCGAAATTAGTTCAATTTTCGGATAATTTTAGCCCAATTGCTTCTGAACGTGATGGTTACGGGGCAGGTCTCTTAGAAAGTATGAGATTTGATGAATCAGGAACATTGGTTGGCACTTTCAGTAATGGTATAACCCAAAAACTTGCTCAATTAGTTCTTGCAGACTTCAGTAATCCAGAAGGACTAACCAAAATAGGCAGTAATCTATATGATATTTCAGCAAACTCTGGAATGCCAAAAATGGGTTATGCTGGAGAGGAAATCAGAGCTTCTATTGTTCCGGGGGCATTGGAAAGCTCTAATGTTGATCTGGCAAATGAGTTTGTGAGGATGATGATTGCTCAACGTGGTTTTGAAGCAAACTCAAGGGTGATAACTACAAGCGACTCTATACTTGGAGAGCTTGTTAATCTGAAACGTTAGGAACTTTATGCTGGATGCTTAACTTGAAAATGCTAAGCATCCAGTCAAAATATTAGCTGGATTAGAATATGGATATAGCAACTATTATTGGTATAATTGGCGGCTTAGGATGTATCGCCTATGGAATACTTCAGGGTGCTGGAGTTGCATCATTCATACATATACCTTCACTTATGATTACTCTTGGTGGAACCATAGCCGCAACTCTTATAAACTTTCCCCTACCAGAAATTTTAAAAATTTGGAAAACCGCTATAAATGTCTTTAAATCTCATGGATTTGATCCATCCACTCCAATACCGCTTATAATCTCCTATGCAGAGAAATCACGTCAAGAAGGACTTTTAAGTCTTGAAGATAGCGTATATGATTTGGGAGATGAGTTCTTTAGTCTTGGAATGCGTCTGATTATAGATGGAACGGATCCTGAGCAAGTTCGCGATATTATGGAAATCGAGTTGGCTTTTCTGGAAGAACGCCATAGTAAAGGACAAAGGGTATTCACAAGTATGGCAAAATATTCTCCTGCATTTGGAATGATCGGTACTCTCATTGGTTTAATTTCAATGTTAAAAGACATAAATGATCCATCAACTATTGGCCCATCAATGGCCGTTGCTCTTATAACAACTTTTTATGGCTCTCTTATGGCTAATTTAGTATTTATGCCTATTGCTGGAAAGCTTAAAACCCGAACAGCAGATGAAGTACTAATGAGACGTATAATACTCGAAGGAATTCTAATGATACAGGCTCAAGTAAATCCAAGATATATTAACCAGAAATTAATCGCCTTCCTTCCACCTACATTGAGAAAGTCAGCCATGCAAAAAGATAGAAAGGATATATTAAATGAGAAAAGGGTACCACTTAACGCCTAAAAAGGACGAAGAAGAAAATACAGATGAATGGATGATGACTTATGGGGATCTTGTAACACAACTCCTCTGTTTTTTTATTCTACTAATGTCGTTTTCCGTTATAAGTTCTATAAAATTCAGGGAAGTAGTTGTCTCTTTGCAGGAGGCATTGAGTGGTACCGGAGCATTACCAGCTTGGCAGATAGCAATGCAAAATGTGGAGACTCCACCTCTAGAAAATATAGCCCGAACTTCGGAAGATAACGATGAGGAAATTCTCAGGATGATAGGGGTAAAATCAAAACTGGATGAACTTATTAAAGATATAAAAATGTCAGAATATGTAGAAACCAAAATAGAAAAAGAAGGTTTAGTTATAACACTAAAACAAGATAATCCTCCTGTATTTTTTGATACAGCAGAGGCAAAGATTAAGCCAGAGGCATATCCTATTCTCAACCAAATAGTAACAGTTATAAAAGGTTTACCAAATAAAATAAAGATAGAAGGACACACTGACATCCGTCCTATAAATACACCCCAGTTCCCTTCAAATTGGGAGCTCTCTACCATGCGAGCCACTAATGTTTTAAGATATCTAACTCTTATGAATATTCAACCTGAAAGACTTTCTGCCGCAGGATATGGTCAATATAGACCTATTGCCAAAAATGAAAATGAACTTGGAATGTCAAAGAACAGGCGAGTAGAAATTGTCATATTATATCATTCTAAATAATAGGAGTTACGAAAACTCTATAAAGCCTTGTGAATAAAAGATTCAATAAAGAAAATTCTTGTCCTAATTGACTTTATATTGTATAGTTTTATTCAAAACTTAATTTTACCTAGTGGCTTTAAAGTTGCATTTTTCGCTGAATTTATAATTTGGGGATTTTTGCACATCCCCCCGAAAAGGTATATTTCAGAATTATACAAGTAGATCAAATCTAATTGGTAAATGAACTAACTCCTGAACGATTGTATCTATGTTGATGCTTCCTGTTTGCTTACTGAACTCATAGCGACCATGCAAATTGATATGCTGCCATGCAATCGGAGAGATTCGCTTAACCTGTTCAATTTCTTGAATGCTGCCAGTTTTCTCTTTGTAAGAAAGCAGATTAGATAAAATAGCAACATTATAGTAAATGATACAGTTGGCAATCAAGCGACTGCATTCATTCCAGATTTGTTGTTCGTATTCAGTTTTGAATCGCAACTTCCCGAAGTTAGCAAAAGATATTGCCCGATGCAGTTGATGATAATTCTCTCCACGATTCAGTGCTTGCTGGACGTTGCTGCGAAGTGGCGGCGAATCCACATAGTTAAGAAGATACAGACTTTGGATGATATTATCATATTCCCACAAGGCGCGTTTAGTCTTGTTTTTTCGTGCATAAGTGCTGAGTTTTCCGATGATAATGCTTTGAGTTGTCGTTTTAAGAGCCAGTGACACCATGATTCGTGCAATATTATCCCATTCATCTATAATGAGGCCAGTATTGGTTTTCCGTATAGGCTTTAATATTCCTCCATACTGACTCGGGTGCTTGAATCCATAGAGAGATGTGCTGATTTTATCATATATGTCCAAATATCGTGGGGCAAACTGATATCCAAATAAATGGAGAATAGCAAAATTAACTTCGTTACTACCATGAGTATCGGTAGAATGAACTTCTGGTTGTATATCAGTAGTGTTGTTGAATAAAATATCGAAGACATAATGACTCTCATGCTCATTTGCGCCAATAATTGTTGCATTGGCCGGAACATTATTGACGACCAATGTATAGGAAACAATCCCCTTTTTAAGCCCAAAGTATTTCGGTGAGTAACGCGCATTGATGGTGTGAATTCGGGTTTCAAATTTTTGTCCATCGCTACTGGAATGAATAGTTTCGCCGATATTGTAATATTGAAATATGGGAAGTTCCGCTATGGCGTTGCAGACACGGTTGTTTGCTTCTGATAGTGTTTCCAACCGGATAAAATTATCCGATGTAGTGGAAAGTGTATGATATTTGATATCAGAGACTTCGCCCATCCTGCCCAGACCCATGTTGGTTCCCCATGCGATAATACAGGCAGCAATGGCTGTGTCATTCGCGCCTTGCTTAGCATAACGCAAAAGAATATGCTGGAAGACATCCATAAACTGGCATTGTTGATTGACAAAATGTAAAATGTCGCCGATTTCTACTTGTTTGAGTGAATTGAAAAAAGGATGGTTCACTG
>Ga0194125_10005567_pt1 | contig 19096 bp, 13 predicted proteins | sample TA2KigC250mmetaG_FD_148626 | JGI IMG/M metagenome (GOLD analysis project Ga0194125, IMG submission 148626) | Freshwater microbial communities from Lake Tanganyika, Tanzania - TA2015034 Kigoma Deep Cast 250m | ecosystem: Environmental > Aquatic > Freshwater > Lake | place: Tanzania: Lake...
GTTCGGAACTCGAGACTGGGAGCGAGGTCATGGCGTCGCGGAGCTCCGCCCTCCAAGGCGGCCGTGGTCGTTGGGGTTGGGGGTGGGGGTGGAGGGGCGAGCGACATGCGGCTGGGTTGCAACGGGAGCTGGCGTTGGGCATCTTCGATGCGATGTGCGCGCACGCCCTTCTTGCGGGTCAAGGTCTTGGAAATCGGCTTGGCCGAAGGTCGGTACTTCGGCGCGCGTTGAGCGGGTTGGTATTGGCCTGGACTCAGGTGATTGGCGGAGCGAGTGGATTGCCGTGGGAGACGCGACCCGAGGGGCGAGCCGCGCCGTTGACGGTGGAGCTGCGCGGTAAGCCTGGGTTCACCTTGTTGCCGCCGATGCGAACGGGGATTGCCTTCACGAATTACCTGCCGGAATGGCGGCATTTGACGAACCAAATCCTGCTCAACGGCGCCGGTGTCGCCGCGGGCGATGTCGATGGCGATGGCTGGTGCGACTTGTACTTGTGCAGTCTGGAGGGGCGCAATGGCCTGTTCCGGAACCTGGGCCAGTGGCGGTTCGAAGATGTGACCGCCGCGGCCGGGGTAGCGTGCGCGGGGACGACGGCGACGGGCGCGGCCCTGGCAGACCTGGACGGCGACGGCGACCTGGACCTGCTGGTGAACTCGCTCGGCACCGGCACGCAGGTGTTCCGCAATGACGGTCGGGGCCGGTTCACCGCCACAGCAGCGCGATACAATGGCAACGCAGGTGGTATGTCGCTCGCCGTGGCCGACGTGGACGGGGACGGTTTCCTGGATTGGTACGTGACGAACTACCGCACCTCGGCGTTGATGGACATCCCGAACGCACGCGCCACGTTCAAGGAGGTCGAAGGTCGCACCGTCATCGAGACGTTCAACGGCCGGCCGATGACGGACCCGGATTTGGCGGACCGATTCAGCATCGGCCCGCGCGGAGCGATCGAGGAGAACGGTGAGCCGGATGTGCTGTATCTGAACCGTGGAGGAACGAACTTCGTGGCGGCGACCTTCACGCGCGGGCAGTTTCTGGATGAAGCGGGTCGACCCTTAGCGCGACCGCTCTTCGAGTGGGGGTTGATGGCTGCGTTCCGGGACATCAACCGGGATGGGCGGCCGGACCTCTACGTCTGCAACGATTTCCAGTCCCCGGACCGGTTTTGGATCAACCAAGGCGGGGGCCGGTTCCGACTGGTGCCGCCGCTGGCGCTACGCAAGACCAGCCTGTTCGCCATGGCGGCGGATTTCGCGGACATCGACCGCGATGGGCACGACGATTTCCTCGTGCTCGATATGCTCAGTCGCGACCACGCCCAGCGGATGCGGTATGTGGGGGACAAGAACCCGTCGCAACCGGTCGTGGGCCAGTTCGACGATCGGCCCCAGTACGGTCTGAACACGCTGTTCTTGAATCGGGGCGATGGCACCTTCGCGGAGTTGGCCCAACTCAGCGGCCTGCACGCCGCCGAATGGTCGTGGTCGTGCATCTTCCTGGACGTTGACCTCGACGGGTGGGAAGACGTGCTGGTGGTCAACGGCATGGAGCGGGCGGCGCGCGACATGGACGTGGTGGACCGGCTCAAGCAGTTGCGCGCCACCCGCCAGCCTACCGACGCCGAGATCTTCCAGGCCCGGCGCATGTTTCCGCGGCTGGGCACGGCCAACCTCGCCTTTCGCAACCGGGGCAACCTAACCTTCGAGGAAGTGGGCGCGGCGTGGGGCTTCGATGCGCGCGGGGTATCCCAAGCCATGGCACTGGCGGACCTCGACAACGATGGCGACCTGGACGTGGTGGTGAACAACCTCAACGCCCCGGTGGGCCTCTACCGCAACGATTCGCCGGCGCCGCGCTTGGCGGTGCGGCTCAAAGGGCTCCCGCCCAACACCCGGGGCGTGGGCGCCCGCATCACCGTGCGGGGCGGCCCGGTGCCGGCGCAATCGCAGGAGATGATAGCTGGGGGCCGTTATCTCTCGAGCGACGATCCGGTGCGCAGCTTCGCAGCCGGGGCGACGACGGCGCGGCTCGATCTCGAGGTCATTTGGCCCAGCGGCCGGCGGTCAGTGCTCACCAACCTGCCGCCGAACTGGCTCTATGAAGTGGACGAAACCCACGCTCGAGACCCATCCCCATCCAGCGCCCCGAGCGAAACGAAGACGGTCGAGTCGTCCGCGGCCAGACTCGCGGCTGGGTCGCCTTCCACGGATGACCCGAATGGATGGACGGCTGGATCGCCCGCAACGGCAACCGGCTCGAGCCGGCACCCAGAACGTGCTGGTGAGGCCGGGGCGGGTGTGCTCTTCGCCGATGTGAGCGCCCGGTTGGGGCACCGCCATCACGAGGTCGACTTTGACGATTTCGCGCGACAACCGCTCTTGCCCAACAAGCTCAGCCAGCTCGGACCAGGGCTGGCCTGGTTCGACTGGGACGGCGACGGTTGGGATGACCTGGTGGTGGGGAGCGGCAAGGGCGGCCGACTGAGCGTTTTCCGCAATGACGGCCAAGGCGGCTTTGCGCCGTTGACCGGAACGCCGTTCGATGCCCCCGTGACACGGGATCAGACCGGTGTTGTGGTCGCGCAGGAAGCCGATGGTCAGCCGGTGGTTTTGACGGGGCTGTCGAATTACGAGGATGGCTTGGCCCTGGGCTGTGCCGTGCGACAATACCGCGCAGGCGAATTGCAGGTGGACGATCGCCTGCCAGCAACGGCCTCGAGTCCCGGGCCATTGGCGCTCGCTGACTGGGACGGTGACGGTGACTTGGACTTGTTCGTGGGTGGCCGGGTGGTGCCCGGGAAATACCCGAGCGCAGCCAACTCGGCCCTGTTCCGCAATCAGGCCGGCGCGTGGGTACCGGATGCGCTCGACAGCAAGGCGCTGGCCGGGGCGGGCCTGGTCAGTGGCGCCGTGTTCACCGACCTGGATGGCGACGGCGATCCGGACCTGGTCTTGGCCTGTGAATGGGGACCGCTGCGGCTATTCCGCAACGACCAAGCCAGGCTCAGCCCGTGGGATCCGGAGGTGCGCTTGGGCTCGGCGCCACCGGAGTCGATGTCGGCGGGGGGCACGGCCGGTGCCTCGATCGGAGGCGGATCCGCCCCGTCGATTCCCCGTCCGGCTTGGCGGACGCTGCGCACCTTGTCGGCGCTGACGGGTTGGTGGACCGGCGTGACCAGTGGCGACTTCGACGGGGACGGCCGGCTGGACTTGGTAGCGGCCAACTGGGGGCGCAACACCAAGTACGAGGAGTACCGAGATCACGCGTTGGAACTGTACCATGGCGACTTCGACGGGGACGGCACTTGGGACCTGATCGAAGCTCATCACGATGTCGTCTTGCAGGCGACGGTCCCGGAACGGCAGCTCGATGTGATGGCGCAGGCGCTGCCCTTTCTGCGGGGCACGTTCGCCTCGCACCGCGCTTACAGCGTGGCCGGTGTCTCCGATCTGCTGGGCGAGCGCCGGGCCACCGCGGCTTTGCTGCAGGCGGTCTGGCTCGAGTCGACGGTGTTTCTCAATCGGGGCGATCACTTCGAGGTCCGCCCCTTACCCCTCGAGGCGCAGTTCGCACCGGCATTTGCCGTGTGCGTCGCGGATGCCGACGGCGACGGCAGCGAAGACATTTTCCTGAGCCAGAACTTCTTTGGCGCCCAGCTCGAGACGCCCCGCTACGACGCCGGGCGCGGCCTCTGGCTGCTGGGGGATGGCCACGGCGAGTTCCGCCCGGTCGCTGGCTCCGCCAGCGGGGTGCTGATCTACGGTGAACAACGGGGGGCTGCGGTGTGCGATTTCGATCGGGACGGGCGAGTGGATCTGGCGGTTGCCCAGAACGGCGCGGCCACGGTTCTGTACCGTAACGTGGGCGCGCGTGCCGGGCTCCGGGTGCGCTTGGTCGGGCCGCCGGCCAACCCAAGGGCCATCGGGGCTGTGATCCGGCTTAAGGCTCGAGATCGACTCGGGCCCGCACGCGAGGTGCATGCTGGCTCAGGTTACTGGTCCCAAGACGGTGCGGTCCAAGTGCTGGCGGTTCCGGAGGGAGGCGTGCGAGTGTGGGTGCGTTGGCCGGGTGGGCGCGAGACCCATCTGAGCGTGCCGGTCGAGGAAAAGGAAGTCGTGATTGGAATGCCGGGGTTGCCGTAGGATTCTCATTCTCGGCAAGAGGTCGCCCACACTCTGAGCGAACTGATCATCCGTTGGGGAGGGAGCGCGGCCATCTTGGCCGCGGTGCAGCGGGTGGGGCGTTCGTTCGCCGTTGGGGAGGGAGCGCGGCCATCTTGGCCGCGGCGCAGCGGGTGGGGCGTTCGTTCGATGTTGGGGAGGGAGCGCGGCCATCTTGGCCGCGGCGCGGCGGGTGGGGCGTTCGTTCGCCTTTGGGGAGGGAGCGCGGCCATCTTGGGCGCGGTGCAGCGGGTGGGGCGTTCGTTCGATGTTGTGGAGGGAGCGCGGCGATGTTGGCCGCGGCGCAGCGGGCGAGACGCCCGCTCTCCGTTGGGGAGGGCGCGCACTCTGCGCGCCCTACCGCCGAGGCGTAGTCCATCTCAGTGACTGATCAGTAAGCACCTGGCTCAGGATTCGGGGTCGCCCGTACGGGCGCTTTAGGCTTGAACCGGCCGTGGGGGAGGGCGGAGAGTGGCGGCACCGATGTCTTCCGCAGTCAGGCCCAGCAACCAGCGTGGCGCCGCGGCTCCCCGCGGCAGGGCGTGTTGGACCGGACCGGCCGGGGCGGTGCTGGCTTGCGCGGGTTCTAGCTTGGCGGCCGACGCTCCGCCGGACGCGAGCGGGTCGGTTGAACCGGCGCGTCCTGCGGTTTCGGCCGCGGCGGCATCCTGGCGCGCGTGGCAGGCTAGCACTCCGCGGTCGGCGGTGGTGCTGAGCGATTGGCGGGTGGCCTCGCCGTTTGCAGTGACGAGCGTGGACGGCATCGACGCGCGCTACCCGCCGGACCAAGGCGTCGATTTGGAGGCGACCTATGCGGGATCGGGCGATGCGACGATCGCCTGGAAGCGGCTCGATCAGATCGAGGGTGCGGCCGCGAGCCACACATTGGGTAAGGCCTCTGCGCAGGAAGCTCGCCTAAGTTATCTGTACCGCACGTTGAAGGTGGCCAAGGGGTGTACGGTGGCGGTGGGTTGGAGCTGCACCGAACGCTGGGCGATGGCGCTGAACGGTGAACGGATCGCGTTGGGCCCCGCCATCGCGCAGGCGCCGGCCCAAGGGCTGGTGTTCGAGTTGCCGTTGCGAGAGGGCCAAAACCAGCTCCTGATCAAGGTGTACACGCGCAAGGGTACGGACCGCTTCAGCTTCTGTTTCAAGTCGCCAGCGGTTCTCGAGCGGGAGGCCGAAGAACAGGTTCTGAGCGAGCTCTGCCGGAATTTCCCCCTGGGGGAGACGCAGGAGATCTTGCTGGAACGGCAAGCGGCGGAAGACTACGAGTTGTTGCGCGAGCAGATGGGCGAGCGGGGGCATTGGCGCAAGGTCACGCCACTGGCGGGGCGCCTGGATGCCGTGGTGTGGGACACGGACCGGGATCCCCTGGACGTGATTCTGCGGCGCACGCACAAGTTGGTGGCGGCGCTGAGTCGGGGGCCTGCGGCTCCGGGGTTAGCGCCGGTGAGGAGTGAACTGGAGGGGTTGGCGGCGGCCGAACGCGCGTTGCCGGTCGAGGACACGGGGCGTCGTCGCGCGCAATACCTGGCGGTCCATGGCCTAAATCGGCGAGCGGCTCTGCTGGACCCGCGCCTGGATTTCGACGCGATTCTGTTTGCCAAGGCCGCCCCGACGAGCCTCCCGCACATGTCCGATCAATTCTACGGTTGGTGGGCTCGGCCGGGCGGCGGGTTATTTGTCCTCGAGGGGTTTAAGGGCGACCAAGCGCGCGTGCGTTGCCTGACGGCAGACCTGCCGGATGGCAGCTATTTGCGGCCGGAACTCTCGCCGGACGGGCAGCGGGTCTTGTTTGCCTACGCCCGATATTATCCGCACGTCGCCAAGCTCAAAAACAAACGGACGAAAGCGAACCTGCCGGAGGACGCGTTCTATCACCTGTATGAGGCGCGCCTGGACGGCACGGGCCGGCGCCAACTGACGCGCGGCCGCTACGACGATTTCGACGGGCGCTACTTGCCCTCCGGCGAGATTCTGTTCCTGTCGACGCGTAAAGGTGTGTTCTTGCAGACGTCGGAGGCGAACACGACACGCACCTTGACGGAGGATTTGCCCGACAGTTATGTGCGGTGCGGGGGCGACGACTACCGGCCGGTGCCCGTGTTCACGCTCCATGCGCTGGAGGCGAGCGGCGGCCGGCTACGGCCGGTTTCGGCGTTCGAGAACTTCGAGTACACGCCTGCCCTAGCCCAGGACGGCCGGCTATTGTACACGCGCTGGGACTACATCGACCGGTTCAACGGTCATTTCTTTAGCCTGTGGTCTACGAGTTTGGATGGCACGCAAGCCCAGCTTGTCTACGGCAATTACACGGTCAACCCGCAGGCGGTTTGCGAAGCCGTGCCCATCCCTGGCAGTACCAAGCTCGCCTTCGTGGCGACTGCCCACCACTCGGTCTTGGGCGGCTCGCTGGTTCTCCTGGATCGGACCCTTGGGACCGAAGGCGACCGGCCGATCCGGCGCCTGACGCCCGAGGTCCCTTTTCCCGAGGCCGAGACGAACGTCAGTACCTACTACGCCAATCCGCACCCGCTGAGCGAAGATCTGTATTTGGTGGCGTGGGGCGATCGGCCGTTACCGCCGCACGGGGCGCGGTTGGCCCGGCGCGGTTGGCCGGTGGCGCACCTGGACGAGAACCCGCTCAACCCGACGGGGCTTTATCTGTACGACACCTTGGGCAACCGCTCGCTCCTGTATCGCGATCCGGCCATCGCCAGCGTTTGCCCGGTACCGGTGCGGCCCCGGACATTGCCGCCGGTGCCCGCCGCGGCGCTGGCGTTCGATGCGCGGCCGGGCGCATTTTTGGTGCAGGACATCTATGCCGGTCTGGACGCGGTTGCGCGCGGCACGATTAAACGGCTGCGGGTGGTGGGTGTCCCGCCCAAGGTCCAGCCCTACATGAACAAGCCCGTGATTGGCGTGTCGGAGGAAGACGTGGGCAAGTACGTGATCGGCACCGTGCCAGTCGAGGAAGACGGCTCGGCGTACCTCGAGGTTCCGAGCGGTGTGCCGGTCTTCTTTCAGGCGCTGGACGCGGAGGGCATCGCGGTCCAGACCATGCGGAGCCTCACTTACGTGGTTGGGAACCAGACGGTGTCCTGCATCGGCTGCCACGAATCTCGCGAGACCGCGCCGCCGCCGGGCGCTCGATCGACCACGCTGGCCAGCCGCCGAGAGCCGTCGCGTCCGGCGCTCGATCCGCCCGGTTCTTGGCCGCTGGAGTACGGCGCCCTGGTCCAACCGGTGTTGGACCAACAGTGTGTTGCTTGCCACCGGCCAGGGGGAGGGGAGCGCTCGGAACGATTCGACCTGACGGCCGGCAAGTCGTATCAGGCGTTGCTGGACTATGCGGGGGAAGACTTGCGCAAGTTGGCTAAGGAACGGGACCGGTCGGTCGCGGGAGAAGGGCCGGCCGCCAAGAGCAAGCTGTTGGCCTTTCTGCGGGCCGGCCACGCTGAGGGCCCCGTCCGGCTCGAGGCGGCCCTCGAGTACCGTCTGGTGACGTGGATGGACCTCTACGCCCCCCAGCAAGGCTCGTTCAGCGAGGAACAAGCTCGCGAGCTCGAGCAGTTCAAGTCCCAGTGGCTGAGCGACAACTCGGCCGAGTGAACTCATGAAAACTCGCCTCTCGACGTGGGCGCTACTGACGGCCACAAGATTATCGTTGGCGCTGGGGCTCGAGTCCGCGGCGGCTGCCGGTTTGCGCGCGGGCTTGGCGCAGGTGGACATCACCCCCAGCCAGCCGGTCACCCTGGCCGGCTATGCCAGTCGCAAGGATGTGTCGCAGGGTGTGCACGACCCGCTGGCCGCACGGGCGATTGCCTTCGAGGAGCGCGGGCGGCGGTTGGTGTTGGTGTCCGCGGACAACTTGGGCTGGTACAACGGCGTGGCGGAACCGCTGCGGCGCGCGCTGATCGAGGGTTGCGGACTCGAGCCAGCCGAGTTGTTTCTTTGCGCCACCCACACCCACAGCGCGCCCACGCTCACCTTGGATGCGGCCCAAGGGCATAGCCACAATGTGGCCTACACCCAGGAGTTGCAGCGGAAGTTGGTGGCCGCGGTTCGCGCCGCGCTCGACGGCCTGGCGCCGGTCCAACTCGGCGTCGGGGTGGGCAGTTCACCCGTGGGGGTGAACCGGCGGGAAGTAGTTCGCGACGCGGCCGGTCAGACGAGAGTGGTGTTGGGACGCAACCCGTCGGTGTTGACGGACCGCGAGGTGCAGGTGCTTAAGCTGAGCCGGCCGGCCGACGCTGAGTTGGTGGGCGCAGTCTATGCCTACGCCACGCACAGCACCGCGCTGGGACCGAGGAATTACCTCATCAGTGGCGATGTGCATGGGTTGGCGGAGCAGTTTGTCGAACGCTACTTCGGCCGGGGCATGATCGCAGCCGGGTTCGCGGGTGCCTCAGGCGACCTCGACCCCTGGTTCCGAGTGTTGCCGGGCTTCAACACGACGAACGGTTGGCTGCCGGAGCCGGTCTTGCTGGGCACCATGTTGGGCGAGGAAGTGGCGCACGTCCTCGACGGAATCCGGACCGAGGCGGGCAGCGGTCCGGTGAGCGCCCGGTTCAAGGTGCTCGAACTGCCCGGCAAACCGCGCGGTGTTGCGGGGAGTAGCGCGAGGAGCGAGCCGGCTCCGTTTACGTTGTCCGCGGGTCGGGTTGGTGAGTTGGCCCTGGTGGGTTTGGGCGGAGAGGTGTTCAACGAGATTGGGGCTGCCATCAAAGCGGCTTCGCCATTCCCGCACACGTTCATTCTCACGCACTGCAACGGAGCGGACGGTTACGTGCCGACACGCGCGAGTTACGCCAGCGGCGGGTACGAGGTCACCAGTAGCCCGTTTGCGCCTGGGGCCGATGAACAGTTGGCGGCTGCGGCGATCGAGTTGCTGCGGGAGTTGCGCCAGGAGAACGCATCCGGTGCGGCTCAGGCGCCCCGGACCGACCGGGGCACCGATCCGAAGCCGGCTGGTCAGGCAGCGGTTCTGCCCGAGGCGATTCAGCCCGCCCGCTAGGCATCACTTTACGGAGATCAGCTTTATGAAATACCGCTGGACGACACTCGCCGCACTGCTGGGGACCTGGCTGCAAGCCGCCGAGGCGCCCGCGCCGCGTCTGCGCTCGGAAGTGGCGGCAGTTTTGAACCGGGCGCAGCAGCCGGAACCCGGCGCGCCGTTGCGGCCCTTGCACATCCTGCTGGTGGCTGGGCCGAAGGACCACGGGCCCGGCGAACACGACTACCCGGCATGGCAGAAGCAATGGACACCGCTGCTCGCCCGGGCGGCGAACGTGAAGGTGTCGACGGCATTTCCCTGGCCGCGCCCCGAGCAATGGGACGGGGTGGACTTGGCGGTGTTTTATTTGAAGACCAAGTGGGATGCGGGGCAACTGGCTGAGATCAAGCGGTTCCAGGACCGCGGTGGGGGCGTGGTGACGATTCACTGGGCGATCGGGTGCGATCGGGATTGGCCCAGCCACGCCCAGCGATTCGGTTTGTCGTATCGCTCCGCTTCGTACCGGCATGGGCCGGTGGACCTCAAGCTCACGGCGCTCGATCACCCGGTGGTGTTGGGTTTGCCTCCATCGATGCATTTCGTGGACGAGCCGTACTGGCCGTTCATCGGGGATGCCTCCCGGGTGACTGTGCTGGCCACGTCCGCCGAGAAGATCTACCGAGGCGACGATCGCCGCCGCAACCCGGGAGACGAGACGGTTGAAGCCGTGCCTGTGTTTTGGACCTACGAACCGGCGGATTCGCAGGGGCGGGTCTTCGTTTCGATCTTTGGGCATTACATGTGGACATTCGACGATCCCTATTTTCGGCTGCTGTTGTTGCGGGGCATGGCTTGGGCGGCGCGGGACCGGCCCTACCGGTTCGATCGGCTGGCGGTCGACGGGGTCGAGTTGGCGGATTAGTTAGGTCGGCCTGGCCTAGGAGGTGGTTCTACGGTCAAGGCCGCCTAGACCCGAGGGCTTCGGCCTCGAGCCGGCCCTGACCATGGCCGGCTGGTTGATGGACTTGGGACGGACGACAGTCCGGGGGTAGGGCGCGCAGTCCTCTGCGCGCCGTCAACCACGGTGGACCTACGAGGCCGCGGCGCGCAGAGGACTGCGCGCCCTACCTTGCCGCGATGGGCAGTCCAACGCGGTGAACCATGAGTGAGTTCAGTAGCTACCGGATGGACCCCGCCGAGCGGTTCGGCTGGGCGCACAAGCCGAGGCGGACAGCACCCACACGCCTGTAGTGAAGCGGTGGGAGACGATCGAAGGGCGCACGGTGCTCTTCGAGCAGATCGAGTGGAGCGCGTGCGAGGCGATGCTGGCCGCACTGCCCAGACAGGCCCAAGCCGAGAGTGGGACCGAGGCCGTCGGGCGCGTGGCGTCGCTCGAACGCCGCTTGCCGCAGCGGCGGACATTCGCCCAGGCCGTACTCGAGCCGCCCGCAGGCAGTACCGAAAGGCAGAGCGCCGCCAGACCCTCTACGCGGGACTAATCGAAGACCAACTGGCCGCCCACCCGGGGTTAAACCGGGATCGGCTTGAATCAGCCGTCCGCTTAGCCCACCGGCGCTGGCTGCAAAGGCAATGCAAGCCGCCGGCCATGCCGCCCCGCGCCTGAGGTTGCCCCACGATGAGGGGTCCGCCCTCGATGCGGGTCCAACCAGCCGGCGCCTTGCTAGGCGAATGTCGTCCAACCCGCTGGGCCGACGTGACCGTCCGCGCTCCTTCCTCGCTAAGGATTCGGGTAGCTTAACCGTGCGCATCGAAAGGCCTTGACGTTCACGGGGGGGGTATGAATTAGGGCGCTCGTTGACCGAGTCGAGTCAAAGCACTCCTACACCGAACTCGCCGCCGGGATGCATTACAACCAAGGCGAGCAGTGGTTCGAGACCAAGGAACGCATCGAGCTGTTCCAGAAAGGCGCCGTAGCCCAACAAGGCCCCTGCAAGGTCCTCTGGCCCAGCCCATTGTCCACCGATGAGGAGATCGACGTGCTCACCGCCGACGGCCAACGCTTCCGCAGCCGCGTCTTGGGCCTGAGCTTCTATGACCCCACCACTGGCCAGAGCGTTCTCTTCGCCGAACTCAAGCCCAGCCCCCCGGTCAAACCGAGCCCGAGGCCATCGACGAGCAGCTCGAGTTCGGGTAGTATCGCCTTGCGCCGGGCCGGGCCTTCGGGTGGGGCGCCGAAGCGCAAGCGGTGCCCGTGTTCAAGCGCTGGCAGGTCATCGACCGGCGCTCGTTGCGGCAGGTGGAACCGCAGGCTCAGCAGAGTCTGCAGGGACCGGGGCTGCTGGAACTACTCAGTCATGCCCCTGGGACTGGCGCGCGTCGCCTTCGCCCTTGGGAGGTCCCATTGCTCGATGCAAAGACACAGAAGGAGGCGATTCGGCGGTTGCGGGAGCCCGGCAGTCCGACGAACAAGCTGACGCTGATCCGTCTGCTTGCCTTTGGTGGCAACGGCGATGTCGTCGAGGCGTTCACGCAGGTTCTGACCCATGACTACGTCAGCAGGCATTTGACTGCCGACGAGAACTGGGCTCTGAGTGCAACCGTGGTTTGTCTCGGTGTGACCGCTCGGCGTCACCAGGAGGCTGTGAGATTCCTCGAACAGGCGCGTGAGCCTGCCTATTGGCGTTGGGTCACTCTGTGGACCAGTCCGGGGGATCGGGACGAACCATTTACGCTGCGCTGCCTTGTGGGGGCAGCGATTAAAGGGCTGGCGTGGTCCGGTCGCCCTGAGGCGGACCAGATGCTCGCTGGCTACCATGACAACCCCCACTCGGTCGAGCGAGCTTATCGCGGAGCAGTAGTGGATGCGGCGTGCATTCGTGACCTGGTCCGGTCCGTAGGCTTTGAGCAGGCGTGGGATATGCTCCAACCGCTGTTGGGAGCGGGTGCGGACGCCTTCGTGAAGTGGGCTAGAGACACCTCGGAAGGCCGGGATTGGATGCGATGGAGCGCTTTCGCTGGGCAAGACAGGCGCGGTCGCGAAGACGGGCTAAGTCCATGAACCTCGGGGCGTCGAGAGGCCATGAGACCAATCAGCTTCCACCTGCTCGTCCAGTTGTCGCAGATCACGCATGCGCTTCAGGTGGTCCCTGGGGCCGCCCAACCACCTTGCTAACGGCTGCCCACACCATTGCCTGAACCCCAGGACCCCATTCCCGCGGCGCTCAGCCCGCATGGGGGCCTATCTGCCTGACGACATCTGCTGCGTCTTCAGACAGCGTGGACCCGTAAGGCAGATTGGTGTTGGAGGGTACGCGCCGCGTGCAATGTGATCCACTTCTGCCCCGCTGAACCCGTAGTGCAAATGCCGCCGCCAGCCCTCGGCGAACGTCAGGCAGGAGACAAGTGGCCTTCAGCGGAAACGTAGTTCACCCGGTCAAGGGAATCGGGCGTCGCCTTCACAGAAGCTTGCTCGAGCAGATAGCCCAGATTGAACTTCTTGACGCCCACCAACTCCAGGCCCACCACCTGCCCGCGGGCGTCCACATCAATCGTGACGATTGGCCACTTCGCCCTGTGGCGCAGCGTTCGCGCGATCTTCGCCCGTTTGAAACGGACGTATGCCGCCGACGCTTTGGTGTCAATCTCCACCGTGGGCGGTGTTTTGCAGTTCACCATCATGATGTCGGTGTGCCCAGATTTCATATCATTCTCTCCAACCTGTGATGAGCCAGCACTCGTGCTGTTTCACTTCCGCGACCACAATGAGCCTGCCAGCACTGCTGCTGCGGGAGAACTCATAAACGAACCCGCCATGCTCACCGCGCCGGTGCCGCACCCGGCGCGACGGGTTGCGCACCACCTCTTGCATAGCCGCCACGGTCAACCCACGTTCCGCACGACGTTTGCCCGCGTGCGTCGTGTCGTGAAATATCGTCGGTGGCTTCAAGCCTCCTTACCATGCCGGACATGCGTTCCTCCGTCAAGCTGCGCCCATTGGCGCGGGCGCGCGATCGAGTCCAACAGGTTCACGGATGTACGCCGGTGAGAATCTCAACCAGCCGGCCGCATCACCCGCACCCAAACGACCGTCCTCCCCGCTGGCGACGCGCAGAACCCCCGCCAGATCGATCTGGTCCGCACCGAGACCTTCGTCTGGACGACGCCCGGCGTGGACACTCATCCGCGCCTCTCGATGCCCGAAGTCTCGACCGACCAGCAGCAGAGCTGGCAGACCGTCTACCGCGTTGTCGGTACACCCGTCACCACGCACGAGGCAACCGTCCTCGACCGCCCCAACCGCAAACGCACCCTCACCCGCACCACCCCGGACGGCACGAAGACGGTCACTGTCTACCAGGACGGCCGGCTCCAATCCGTCACGCATCTGGACGCCTCGACTCCCGGCGCTCAACTCGGCCAAACCCTCTACGGCTATGACGCCTTCGGCCGCCAGAACACCGTCACCGATGCCCGCAACGGCACGACCGGCTACACCTACAACGCCGCCGACCAGATCGCCAGCACGACCACGCCCGCCCCAAGCCCCGGCGAGCCCGCCCAGCTCACGACCACGTACTACGATACCCTGGGTCAAGTCAGCGCCATCCAGTACCCCGACGGCACGACCGTGGGCAATCTGTACCACCCAGGCGGCCTGCTGCAGATTACCTGGGGCTCACGCACCTACCCCGTCGAGTACGCCTACGACACCCAGCGCCGTATGCGCCAGATGAAGACCTGGCAGGATTACCGCGAAGACACCGGTTGGGCCCTCACCCAGTGGAACTACGACAACCGCGGCCTGCTCAAGTCCAAGGACTACCCGCACCCGGGCTCGGGCCAGGTCCTGGCAGGCAGCGGCCCCGTCTACACCTACACCCCAGGCAGTCGCCTCTGGACGCGCACGTGGGACCGGGCAGTTCAGACCACGTACACCTACAACGCCGCCGGGGATCTCGAGACGGAGGCCTACGGCAACGACCCCTCGAGTATGTTGGGGGTGAAGTACATCTACGACCGCCGCGGCCGGCTCGACAAGGCCGAGCGGCACCCGTACGGTGTGAGCGGTCCGGCGATGAACGATGGTACCCGGATCGACTACTCGAGCTTCACCTACAACGACGCCAACCAACCCTTGACCGAGGCGCACAGCGGGGGGACCTTGAACGGGTTGTCGATGAGCCAGTACAACCAGGCCAACCAGCGCACGCGGGCGACCCTCCAGGACGGTTCCTACTGGGTTTACCAGTATGATCGCCTTGGCCAGGTGATCTCTGGCTGCCGCTTCTGGCAGGACGGGACACCGGTGGCCGGCCAACAGTTCGAGTACCGGTTCGACGACATCGGCAATCGAGACACCACCGGTGGCCGCGCCTCGGCGGTCTCAGATTACACCGCAAACCCCCTCAACCAGTACTGGAGCCGGACCGTGGCGCCCTACGTGGATGTGACCGGCATCGCCAATCCGACGGCTGACGTAAAGGTGAACGGCAACACCGCCAATCGGAAGGGTGAGTACTTCCATTGGCCGTTGAACGTGCCGAACGGTTCACCACAGTATCCGACCGTCGAGGTCAGCTCGCAGTACGGGGCCGGGCAGACCGAACGCGGCGACATCTTCGTGCCGGCCAGCAGCGAGGTCTTCCTGCACGACACGGACGGCAACCTCACGCAAGACGGTCGCTGGACCTACACCTGGGACGGCGAAAACCGGCTGGTGAAGATGGTGAAGCGGTTCCTGGGCACCGACACGGCCAAGGTGTGGGATCCGGTCGCCCAGCAGATGCGGCTTTTCGAGAAGCTCACCTTCGAATACGACCACCGCGGCCGCCGGATCGCCAAGCGCTACTTCGAGACGGCCTCGATCGCGACCCCGATCGTGACCTGCCTGTTTCTCTACGACGGTTGGAACCTGATCTGCGAGCTCGATGCGGGCAAGAACCGGCTGCGGACGTACGTCTGGGGCACGGACCTCTCGGGCACCCTGTCCGGCGCCGGCGGTGTCGGCGGCCTGCTCTGGGTCAACAACTACCAGACGACCTATGCGGGCAAGAGCCAGCCCACCGGGGTCCATTTCGTCGCCTACGACGGCAACGGCAACGTCGCAGCCCTCGTCAACGCCGCCTCCGGCATCACCCAAGCCCGTTACGAATACGGCCCCTTCGCCGAGCCCATCCGCACGACGGGAGACCTCGCCGACGCCAACCCGTTCCGCTTCTCCACTAAGTGGACCGAGAACGAATCCGGGCTGCTGTACTACGGCTATCGGTACGACAATCCGACGACCGGCAGGTGGCTAAATCGCGACCCCATCGAGGAACTCGGGGGTCTCAATAACTATCTGCTTGCGAGGAACAGCCCGATTGGCACATGCGACATCCTCGAGGGTCTCTGGTTTGCCCAGCCCACGGCCCGCCACTAGGCCAGACATCGACACACACGCAGAGAGAGAGAGAGCAGCGGGTCGCTTTCATGACGAACTCGGCGCGTGGCACTTTATCTCGCCAATGTCGATCATTCTCCCGGCCAGAATCCTCAACACGGTCTCGCCGTCAGCTCACCGCAGCGCAGCGGCTCTCTGGCGCATGAGGCCAATCGCGGCGGCCGATGCCACGGGGCACGAGCTTTGTGAGCTTGTCCGGCGGCGCCGGATCAAGTAGGGTGGCGCCGATCTTCGCCCGATCTATCACAGGCGTTGTATGAGAGAGCACGAGGTGTGTGAAGGCGATCGGACCGCGCGCCGCTCGCGGGTTGGCGGCAGCGGGTTCACCCTGATCGAGTTGTTGGTGGTGATCGCCATCATTGCGATTCTAGCGGGGTTGTTGCTGCCAGCCTTGGGCAAAGCCAAGGCCAAGGCCCAAGCCGTCAAGTGCGCGTCGAACATGCGGAACTGGGGTTTTGCGACGCACATGTACTTGGGCGACTTCAACGATTTGCTGCCGCTCTTTGGCGATCTGTCGACCGACTACACCAAGGCCTTTTGGCACGCCAAACTGGCTCCCTACGTCGCCCAGCAGATGGAGGAAGGCAAGCTCTTCACCCAAACCCGGATCTACCACGACGACCTGCGCAAGTGCCCGGGCGGCGGCATCGGGCCGGTGCCGTTTTCGCGGGCGACGACGCGTTCGACGAATTGGAACTGCTGGATTGGCGCCAATTTCGGCGCCTACGGCGATCCGCTCAGTGGGCCGTTTTATTATGGCGACCGGACGCCGCCGCTGCGCGTGGGGCGGATTCGGCAGCCGACGGACGCGTTGATGTACATGGACACGATCACGCACTACGTGTACTCGCCGGTGGAAGCGAACTATCGATTCACACTCGACATGAACGGGGACGGTCAAGTGGACACGATGCCGCAGTATCCGGACACGCCGTTCAACTCCGGCCGACCGACGGTGCACAACAACGGTGCCAACCTGACCTTGTTGGACGGGCACGTCGAGCGTGTGGCATTCAAGCAACTCTGGGCGATCGACGCGCGCAACCGGGTCCTGCATTCGTTTTGGTACCTCGAGGACTGAGCCCAATCGAACCGAGGGAACTGCCGGGCGGTTGCCACAGGCGGGTCCGCGTGCCGTGGGGCGGTCCGCGGCTGGGCGGTCGTTGGGCGGCCGAGCGTTGACGCTGGCTGAGAGGACGACTAGGGTGCGCGAGTGCCGACCATCGTGTCCATCGACAACGTCGTGGAGCGCCCGCTCTGGACGGCCGATGAATTCCTGGACTGGCTGGAACCTGGGATTCACGCGGACTTGATCGACGGGGAGAAGGCTAGGCATTCGCCCGTGAATCTGCGCCACGCCAGGTCACTCAATTTCCTCGATCATCTGCTGCGCAATTACCTTGAACGGAGGCGGCTGGGAGAGCTGCACCGCGAGGTGGTCGCCGTGCGTCTGAGCTCGCGGAACGTGTTCCTGCCGGACCTGGCCTTTTTCACCAACGCACAGGTGGCGGGCCTGCGACCGACCCATGCCCCCTTCGCGCCCACCCTGGTGGTGGAGGCCCTGTCACCCAACACCGCCGATCGCGACGTGGGCCCGAAGTTCGCCGCGTACGAGGAGCACGGCGTGGGCGAATACTGGGTGCTCGATCCTGAAACCTTGGCGCACCGGTTCTATCGGCGCGAGGGCGAACTGCTGGTCGAGTTCGCCCGGGACGCGGAGACGGTAGCCGCTCACACCATCGCCGGTTTCTGGGTGCGGCGAGCGTGGCTGAATCCCGAAGCCCTGCCGGAGGTGGGCGGTTGCCTCGAGGAGATGCTGGGTTGCGCCCAGCGCCCCGGTTGATGGGCGCCCCTCCGCTCCGCTTGGAGCCTGACCGACGCGGTTAGGGTTGCGCTTGCTCGAGGCGCAACTGTTGTTTCTGCCAGTCGTAGTCGGGGGAACGGCCGGTGTAGAACTTGTCCGGGTGTTCGATCGCCCAGATCTGTTTGCGGATGCGCCAGTTGGCGGGCTCGAGGTCGCGCGCGGCTTTGAACTGGGCCAACGCGCGGTCTCGGTGCCCGGCCTCGAGCAGTGCCAAGCCCCACGCGAAAAGGACCGCGCCATCCGCAGGATGCCTGCGCGCGACTGCCTCGAGGCAGGCGATCGCCTCTTCGCGCCTCCCTTCCTGGCTAAGGCGTTGGGCCAACTCGAGGCTGGCGGCACGATCGTCGGGTTGCTCCTGCAGCCGGGCCCTTAAGGCCTCGATGGACTGGGACTGGGCTGGCGGAACCTTGCGTGGGGGAGAGGCCACGGTCGCCAGCGGTTCGGCCAACACGTGCTCGACGGCCTCGAGGAAGGCAGGCTGCGGTCCACCGCCCCGGAGGCGGATGATGCCCAATTCATCGATCAGGTAACTGACCGGCACCGCCGCCAGGCCAAAGGCGCGGCCAAACGCATCTACCGCATCGACGGCGACGGGGAAGGTTGCCCGGTGCAGGTCCGTGTAGGGGCGCACGACGGCTGGGCCTTGGACGTCCGCCGCGATGGACAGGAGCTCGAAGGTTGGGCCGCGATGCTTTTGGTAGAAAGTCTGCCAGACCGGCAGATCGTTGCGGCACCCTCACCAACTGGCCCAACTGTTGATCAAGACCCGCCGGCCGCGAAACGCGCGCAGAGAAATCGGCTCGCCCCCGAGGCCGCGCAGCAGCAGGTCGGGCACGAGTTGGCCCACCTCCGCCACTGGCGAGGCGCCCAGTCCGGTTTGCGGGGCGAACTCGAGCACGACCGCACGGGCGTCGGCCGACCGCGTCGCTGTTAGGGCCAGGGCCCGCGTGAGGTTGGTCAAGGGCACCAGGATCAGGTCGCCTTCGCGGCGGATGCCGGACAGGCGGGCGCAGCGGTCCTGCGCACAGGCGACCCAGTCGTCCTGGTTGGGCAAGGGCTTGACGGCAATCCCGGCGTGCGTCTCGAGGTCCCGGCCGGGGAGATATTCCTGTTGGTTGCGGAGGATGAGCGCAATGGGGGCAGGCTCGCCCGCCCTGAGCGAGGCGGTTAGCATGGCTGGCAAGATCAAGGTCAAGGCCAGGAAACGGTTACCCCGAAAGGCGGCAGGGCGCGGTGTCCCCACCGCGCCGGCGGCGGCCTGGGGACAGGCCGCCCTACCTTTCGTGCGAAGTGGTCTCCCAGAATGGGATGGGGCATTCATGGTCAAGCCGCGAGCCAGCGTAGCGGTTGGCGTGAGTTTGGCCAGCAGAACATAACAGGCCGCCTCGGTTGGTAGCCGAGGCGGCCTGTGTTGAGTCGCAATGTTCTAGAGGCTCCCGCTCGGGCTACCGGAGACCGGCCCCGAGCGGGCGTAAAGGCTACTTCTTCTTGGCTTTGCCAGGGGCAGACTTCTTGGCCGCGGCCTGCGCGGCCTCCTCGATGGCGGCCTGGGCTGCCGCCAACCGCGCCACCGGCACCCGGAAGGGCGAGCAACTCACATAGGTGAGACCGAGTCGGTGGCAGAACTTGACCGAGTCAGGGTCGCCGCCGTGTTCGCCACAAATGCC
>Ga0194125_10005569_pt1 | contig 19091 bp, 14 predicted proteins | sample TA2KigC250mmetaG_FD_148626 | JGI IMG/M metagenome (GOLD analysis project Ga0194125, IMG submission 148626) | Freshwater microbial communities from Lake Tanganyika, Tanzania - TA2015034 Kigoma Deep Cast 250m | ecosystem: Environmental > Aquatic > Freshwater > Lake | place: Tanzania: Lake...
AGAATCAATTTTATGTTAGAAACGCATTTTCTTTTCCTTGTTGCAATCAATTTACAAACATAGATATTATATCATATCCTCCCCGGAATTTGTGGGTAAAGATTAGGGTTTCAGCAGGGGATTGGCATCATTACGGCTATGTAAAAAGCGGAACAACACTAACTCTCTATCTCGACGGAACATTTGTGGTATCTGATGCTTGTCCTGCTACTCATTCACTTGTGGGGACAGAATTGGCCTTCGGCTCATATAGGATACAGAATGCCAAAGATGGTTTGTATATCTACAAAGGCCTCATCGACGAAGCGCGCATTTATAATCGGGCTTTAAGCGAAGACGAAGTCAAGAAAAATTTTGTCGCCAAAGGATTTACTGCCGTAAGTCCTACGAAGAAATTAGCTGAAACTTGGGGAGAGGTAAAGGGTTCAAGGTAACCCAACTTTTCTTTAAGTTTTGATCAAACTTTTTCTCCCAACTTTTCTTTTTTTGCTTTTCACAAATTAAGAAACACTTTGGAATTACTTTTTCTGAAAGTTTGGAGTTTGATTAAAAGAAATAATACCGACTTAGATTTGTGCTTTCCGATTTCTGATGAGGTAAGTAGCAGAATAATGAGTGGGTGAGTGTTGAAGCATTAGAGCATTGGGGCATTGGAGCGCCATGTCTCCAACGCAGAAGTGCCCCAATGCCCCATGTCTCCAGTGCTCCAATGCCCACTTACCCACTTACCAAAACCGGAAGCATCAAGCCTAAACCAGTATAAGAGGAAAAAAAGTAAATTCACCTTCGCCAGGCTACACAACTTTCTTTGGCTAACGGGATGTACCCGAACCCAAAACTATCTTGCTATTTGGACTATTAGGCATGGTTATCAGTCATTGTCGTAAGAATAAGTGATGATAGCAGTTAAGGCGGTATGTTGTGAAAGTGTACCGCCTTTTTTTATGCTTATAAGTCTCCTGGTATGTTTCACCACTTATCCCAAAACTCTCTTATTGCGTTTTCTGGTGAGAAAATAAGGTAAAGCTCAGTAGGAAAAATTTTTCCGTTGAAATGACGAAAGAAATATGTTAAACTTGATTTTGTGAGAGTTTGAAGATACTCCGAAGGCCCCGCGAAGCGGGAGCCCGAGAATCGGGAGATGCCGTCGAAAGTTCAAGTAACAGCAGAAAGTTAATTTCTGCTGTTACCGTAACAGAAGGAGGAGAAAGTCATGAAAGGCGTAATAATGGCAGGTGGATTTGGCGAACGTATGCGCCCGCTGACATGTAGTATCCCAAAACCAATGGTGCCAATAGTAAATAAGCCCGTTATGGAATATATTGTGGCCTTGCTTAAAAGACATGGCATAACGGATATCATATCCCTTTTATATTATCAGCCAGAAATCATTCAAGGATACTTCAGAGATGGGTCTGACTTTGGCGTGAATATGTCTTATGCCATAGACGAAGGTGAGGGTTTTGGCACCGCAGGTAGTGTGAAAAATGCCTCATGGTTTCTGGATGAAGAGTTTATCATTATTAGTGGCGACCTAATGACAGACTTTAATTTGACAAAGATTATAGAAGCCCATAAACAGAAGCAAGCGCAAGTAACAATCGCGCTCACCAGAGTCCAAAATCCTCTGTCATTCGGGATAGTAATCACGGATGAAGAGGGTAAAATTGTTCGATTTTTGGAAAAACCGACCTGGGGCGAGGTCTTCAGTGATACCATAAATACGGGAATTTATGTCATGGACCCTTCTGTTTTAGACTATATCCCTCCAAAAACAAAATTCGATTTCAGCAAAGAAGTTTTCCCGCCGCTCATGAAAAATTCTGAGCCGCTGTACGGTTACATTGCAACGGGATATTGGCGGGACATTGGCAATATTGACGCCTATCACGGAGTACACCGAGATATTCTCAATGGTAGAGTAGATGTCAATATTTCCGGCAAGCGGCAAGAGACTATCGGCAAGGATATTTGGGTAGATTTTGGCGCTCAAGTCGATAGTTCCGCAACATTGGAGGGCACAGTAGTCATTGGGAAAAATTGTTTTATAGGTCCCAATGCGGTCATTGCTAATTCTGTCATCGGAGATAATTCCGCCGTCGAAGACGGCGCATCTATCAACGAAGCCATTTTATGGGACAAAGTGTTCATAGGTCAGCAAGCCGAAGTAAAAAGAAGCATCGTGTGTAATAATTCCATCATCAAACCCTATGCTCTATTGGATGAGGATGCTGTAATCGGTGATAACTGTATCGTCGGTGTGCGAAGCCGGGTTACCAGAGGTGTGAAGCTCTGGCCATATAAGGAGGTGGAAGATGGAGCGATTCTCAACTCCAATTTGGTCTGGGCCGAAAAATGGTCGAAATCATTATTTGGCAGTCATGGTGTTTCCGGACTCGCAGGCAAGGAGATAACTCCAGAATTCGCGGCCAAATTGGGCGCAGTTTATGGCGCGCTGTTGCCCGTTGGTTCCTGTGTGAGCGCAGGTAGAGACGGCCATAGAGCTTCCCGGATGGTCAACCGCGCTCTCATCGCTGGTATCGTATCCGTTGGTATTAACGTACACAACTTCGAGGATATTCCCGCGCCTGTGGTGCGATATGCAACTGGCGCTTATGGCGACCGTGGCGGCTTCCATGTCAGGCAAGCGCCGTACAATCCTGAAATTTTGGATATAAGATTTTTTGACCCCGATGGTATGGATATTCCTTTGAGCAAAGAGGGCGCCATTGAGCGGCTTTTCTTTAAAGAAGATTTTCGACGCGTTGGGGTCGATGAAGTCGGAACAATTGAGTTTCCACCGCGTATTGCCGAGTATTACCATGAAGGTTTTAGGGACTTTATCTCAAGCGCGGCTATCCGCTCAAAGAGATTTAAAATTGTTATAGACTATTCTTATGGCAGCGCTTCTACAATTCTGCCATCTGTAATGGGCGAATTAGGCTGTGAAATTATCGGTTTGAACACCTCTATAGGCGAGATGCGGCTTACCAGAACACAGAAAGACTTCGACAATTCACTTCAGCAATTATCTAATATGGTCGTGACGTTACAAGCTGACGCCGGGTTTATGCTCGATACTAGCGCGGAGAGATTGTTTATCGTTGATGAAGACGGTGACATCCTTATCGGAGATGACGCGCTTGCGATTATTGCGATGTTAGTTTTAAAATCCACCAAGGGTGGAAAAATTGCCGTACCGGTCACCGCTTCCAGAGTGATTAATCAAATGGCAGAGGAATATGGCGCCGAAGTGATTCGAACAAAAACGCTTATCCGTTCAATGATGGAAGTATCTGCAAGCAAAGAGATTAATTTTGCCGGCGATACGAAAAACGGCTATATCTTCCCGAAATTTCATCCAGTTTTCGATGCTATGGGCGCGTTGGTGAAAATCCTGGAAATGATGGCTCAAGAAAACGCCAGGCTGGGAGAAGTGAAAAAATTATGCCCCACTTCTGCGATGGTGCGGGAGCATGTGTCTTGCCCATGGGAACTTAAAGGCACAGTGATGCGTCATATCATTGAAGAAACCAAAGACCAAAAAGCGGAACTTATTGACGGAGTGAAAATTCATTTTGACAATGACGACTGGGTATTAATTCTCCCCGATGTGAGTAGACCAATCTTTCATATTAATGCTGAATCTGATTCAATTGAAAAAGCAACTGATTTGGCTGATAGATATATTGAGATGATAAGGGAAATCATAGATAAGAACAGCAAAGGATGGGGTCTAAGATTCTTTGGGACTTAGAGAGCAGAGGATTTCGGAATAAGGAAATGTTATAGACTCACTATGTCCAGACAACGCTGATTAAAGTCATCTTTAAATCAGCGCGGTCTGATAATCAGCGGCTATACAATTGGAAAAAGCACGAAGCGTAATTCACTATAATTCCGCATCCCGAATTCTCAAAAAGTGGTGATAAAAATGGAAAAAAAAGTAAAATGTTGGGAGATTATGAATTGTGGTAAAACTCAGTGTCCTGCTTATGGTGTGAATTTACATTGTTGGTTGGTTGAAAATACGATATGCATAGAAGATAAATTGACGTATAAGGAAAAACTCCAAAAGCGCTGTTTCAATTGTCAAGTGCTTATCGAGGAAGTAAAAATGTCAAAACAAATAAGAGATACAAATTTACAGCCACTCGATATTCGTGATTACGCGCTGGATGGATTGAGCTCTCGACTGTCATTCATTAACGAACATCTGGAAGATGAAATAGCGAAATTGCTTCTCTTAAATAAGATTAATATGTTGTTAGGAAGCAAACACAATCTGGATGAACGACTATATGGAGTTCTGACCGCTGTTACAGCGGGCTATGGACTCGGGTTTAATAGAGCGATGCTTTTCCTTGTCGATGAAGAGCAAAAGGTACTGGAGCCTAAATTGGCGATAGCGCCGGTTAATCAAGAAGCAGCCCATCGAATCTGGACTGAAGTTGAAAACAAGTATCGTTCTCTTGAAGAACTACTGATGGCGTCGCCCAAACAGTTGATAATGGACCCCAGAGTGGAAGCGGTAATCAAAAAGTTAAAGATACCAGTAACCCGAGAATCCGGAGTCCTTGCTCTGACGGTCATTGAAGGGCGACCACTCAATATAATTAATGCTTTAAATGACCCAAGAGTTAACCAGAAATGCCGTGAAAAACTCGGAACAACAGCCTTTGCTTCTGCTCCTCTCTGGGGAAGGGAAAAAGTCATCGGCGTAATAGCCGTGGATAACGCATTTAATAATCGCCCGATTACTGATGAAGATATAGCTATGTTAGCGGCTTTCGCTGGTCACGCCGGTTTTATGATTGAACAATCTAAGCTTCAGGCGAAATTAGGTGAGCAGTTGGTTCAATTGCAGGAAATGCAAGAACTACTGCTGGAGTCGGAACGACTGGCGGCATGGGGCAAGATGGCAGGTGTATTGGCGCATGAAATAAGAAATTCCTTAGTGCCAATAGGAGGTTTTGCGCAACGGTTGCATAGAAGTTTTTCAGAGGAAGATAAGCGCAAAGAAGAGGTTGCCATTATCGTGAAAGAAGTAAAGCAGTTGGAAATGATTCTCAATAACCTGCTACGCTCAGGGCAACTTCCTCCGCCGGAACTGCAAGTTAGCAATATCAATAAGATAATGAAGGAAACTCTTCTATTTATGGATAATGAATTTCAGCAAAAGCGCATTAAAACTATCACTGCTTTAAGTCCTGGCCTGCCAGATGTAATGGTTGACGATTGTCAAATGCAGCAGGTGCTTTTTAATCTGTTCCAAAATTCTATGCGCGCTATGGAAAATGGCGGGGAACTTAGGATTGGGACGACTAATAATGACCAATTTGTCCAAATTGAGTTGACAGACACCGGTGTGGGAATTTCGAAAGATATTATGAAAAAAATCTTCGACCCGTTTTTTACAACGAACCAACAAGGTTTCGGGGTAGGGTTAACTGTCGTGAAGCAAATAATTACAGCACATAATGGTACTATAGATGTTAAGAGTGAACCAAACGTGGGTACAACGTTCTCAATTCGATTGCCGATATTGGGCGTGATAAGTGAAACGTGATGAGTGATGAGTGATTTTATATTTATCACGTTTCACGTTTCACTCATCACTCATTACTCATCACTCATAGTTCAATAATGTTAGAAATTAAGTGGACAAAGCACTACATATTATGCTAGGGGGATAATTATGAACGCTACTATCTTAGTAGTTGACGATGAAGAAAGCATCCGTAGGCTATATCAACTTGAACTGATGGATGAAGGTTACAAGGTAATATTGGCGGCAGATGGTCAGGAAGGCCTTCAAAAGGTGGAACAAGAGAATCCCGACCTGGTTATATTGGATATAAGGATGCCTGAAGTAGATGGGATTGAATTTCTGGATAGGTTTACGCAAACGGGCAAAAAATTACCTATCATCATCAATTCCGCCTATACTGATTATCGGATGGATCTTACCACCTGGGCGGCAGAGACTTATATGGTAAAATCCAGTGACCTCTCAGAATTGAAAGCTGAAGTGAAAAAATTATTGGTGGGAAAAATGGAAATCTCAACTAACGGGGAGGGAGACTAAAAAAGATGTCAGAATTGAGAAAAGACCCCATTGTCGGAAGATGGGTCATTGTAGCGCCAGAGAGAAGCGCCAAACCGAGAGAGATTAAACAACCTCAAGAAGAGAGAGGCAAGATTTGTGTGTTATGTGAAGGCAACGAGTCCAATACTCCCTCTGAGATCTTAGCTTTCAGAAATCCCGGCACTGCGCCAAATTCTCCGGGTTGGCAAGTTCGGGTCGTGCCGAATAAGTTTCCCGTTTTGAGAGTCGAAGGAGAACTTGGGAGAAGTGGCGTCGGGATTTTTGATATGATGAACGGCATCGGCGCGCATGAAGTAATCATCGAAAGCCCCAGTCATGAATTAGACCTTGCATTTCTACCCATAGAACAAATAGCGAAGGTGCTCAAGGCGTATCAAGCAAGGATGATAGACCTGGCAAATGATAGAAGATTGAGATATACTTTGCTATTTAAGAATCAAGGCGAGCGTGCGGGAGCATCCTTAGCGCATCCTCACACTCAACTGATGGCTCTACCTATCACACCCATACTTCTGAAGGAAGAATTGATAGGTGCCAAAGAACATTTCAACTATAAAGAAAGATGCATATTTTGCGACATCATAAGGCAGGAAAGAGAATTAAAAAGTCGCGTAATATCAGAAATGGAAAATTTCATAACCATTGCTCCGTATGCTTCTCGCTTCCCTTTCGAGATGTGGATTCTCCCGAGCCGACACAATGCGGATTTCATGAAAGTGAACAATGCTGATATAGCAGGTTTGGCGAAAATATTAAAGGATTCTCTTCTCCGCCTGGCGAAAGCGCTTTCCAACCCCGCGTTTAATTACATTATCCACACCGCGCCTTACAGAAGACCACGACACGACTATTGGACAACAATAGATGAGGATTACCATTGGCATATAGAAATTATGCCTCGAGTGACCACTCCTGCCGGTTTCGAATGGGGAACAGGATTCTACATCAACCCAACTGCGCCAGAAGATGCCGCTCAATATCTACGAGAAGAGGAAATATAGTTGGTGATAAGCCAATGCCAGAGACAAAACCCCTGTACATAGCTTTTGTATGGCACCATCATCAGCCTTATTACAAGGACTTGACGACAGGCGAATATATCCTGCCATGGGTTCGGATGCATGGCATCAAGGATTACTATGATATGGCCGACATTTTGAAAGAGTATCCTAACGTCAGGCAGACGTTTAATTTTGCTCCTGTACTCATTGAACAGATACATGATTATATAACTGGAAAAGCAAATTGCAGATTTATTGAATTGACTCTGAAAAGGCCATCTGAATTAACGCGAGATGAACAGATATTTATTTTGTACAATTTTTTCATTGCCAATCAGGATAATATGATAATGCCTCATCCCAGGTACGCCGAATTGCTAAAAAAGCGCGGCTATTCAACTATGCGAGAGGATTTGCTTAAAGCTGCTGAACGGTTCTCAGAACAGGACTTCAATGACCTTCAAGCATGGTTTAACTTAGCGTGGTTCGCCCCAATGTTTCAGCGGGAAGAGGAGGAAATCCGAAGACTTATCCAAAAAGATAGAGGATATACTGAGGACGACAAAAAACTGATAATTGCCAAACAAATCGAAATAATGTCTCAGATTCTACCTATTTACCAAGAATTGCAAGAACAGGGGCAGATAGAAATAACTATATCGCCATATTATCATCCAATTCTTCCGTTAATATGCGATACGGATTCTGCCAAAATAGCCAGGCCTGATGTCTCGCTCCCTAAAAATCGGTTTGCACATCCAGAGGATGCCTATTGGCACGTATATGAAGGCGTAAAGCTCTATGAAGAAACCTTTGGAACCAAACCTCGTGGGATGTGGCCCTCAGAGGGCGCGGTTAGTGAAGAGCTTATTCCTCTCATCGCCAGGGCTGGAATGCAGTGGATAGCTTCAGATGAAGGAGTGCTCGCAGAATCTCTTGGGGTTGAACTGAATAGGGACTCCAGCGGTTACTTGAGTGAACCGGAGATTCTATATCAACCATATCGCGTCGAACACAGCGGTTACAGCTTGAATATGGTTTTTAGAGACCATTTCTTATCGGATTTGATAGGATTTCGCTATTCATCGTGGAATGCACAAGACGCGGTCTCAGATTTTCTGCATCGTCTGCACCGCATTAGAGAGGTGGTAAATCCTTTAGAGGGCGCCCATTTAGTTTCTATCATTCTCGATGGTGAAAATGCATGGGAATATTATCCCAACAATGGCACGGACTTTCGGCATTTGCTATTCGAACATCTGAACGATGACCCTGCTATCCAAACCGTGACCATTGGGAAGTATTTAGAAGATTATTCCCCCAGGATTTTACCCACCCCCAGCCCCTCCCAAGAGGGGAGTTTGCAGCGATTACCCAAATTATTTGCTGGTTCGTGGATAAACCATGACTTCAGAGTCTGGATAGGAAGCGAAGAAGATAATTTAGCCTGGGATTATCTCAGCCAGGCCAGGGATGCTTTAGTTCAAGCCAACACCAACGAGATAGATTCAGAGCAAATTCATAAGGCGTGGAAAGGAATTTACATCTGCGAGGGCAGTGATTGGTGGTGGTGGTATGGAGGCGACAGGTCTTCACCCAATGACGCGGAATTTGATGCTATGTTTCGTAACAACTTGTCAAGCATTTATGAGTTGATAGGTGAAGAAATTCCAGTTCATCTTTACATGCCTATTCGCAAAGCAGCAGCAGTGGGATTGAGTTTAGCGCCCAAATCACTTATCTCTCCTGATATAGATGGATTTGACAGTAATTATTACGAATGGCTGTTGGCTGGTTATTATGATGCCAGCAAAAGTGGCGGAACAATGCACAGGTCGGAGAATATAATCAGAAGGGTATATTACGGCTTCGACCTGAAAACTCTATATCTGCGTCTGGATACAAATTTATCTATGAAAAGTAATAATGTCGCCAATCTTGAGCTTGAAGTTATTATCCTTAGACCATACTTAACAAAAATTACCGTTCCTTTTACTGGTGATGCCGCTATAATTTCAGTCGCTGATAAAAACACCCACTGGCAAGAAGTTAAAAAAGTTTCTGCTATAGCAATCAATAAAATTATCGAGCTTGCTGTTTCTCTCAACGACTTGAAAGTAAATCCTAATGATAATCTGGAATTTATGACAAGATTAAAAGAAAAAGGGTTAGAATTGGAGAAATGCCCGGTACGAGGTACTATCTCTGTTTCTGTGCCACCTGAAGATTATGAATATACTGTGTGGCCTCTTTAAAAATAGTTAATTGTGGAGGGAATTAAAATCTATGATAGAAACTATTGGTATTGCTGCCGGAGAAATCTGGAAGTTTCTTGACAAACAGGAACAACCTATTACCCTTTCAACTCTTAGAAAAAATCTTTCGTTGTCTTCTACGCTTCTTATAATGGGGTTAGGATGGCTGGCGCGAGAGGGCAAAATTAACATCGAGATGCCCGAAAATTCCTACTCTTATAGGATATCTCTGAAGCGTTGAAATATCTTTTCCTTTGATTGAGTGGAAGGAAAGGAGTGAAATAGTTCATGAACCCAAAATTGGAAGATTTCATCCCAATTCAAAAATCTGACTTGATTTCAGCCTGGACAGTATTAGAAAATATCGCGTGTTCGCTTGACCAAATAGGTGGAGCTTATAATTACATGGACAAGGATGGAAATATTTACAATGAGCAGGAACATCGTGCAATTTGCAAAGCATTACATGATTATTTTACATCCGGGATTTGGCGTCAAATTAACGAAGCTCGGATGCGCCTGCGGAATTATATTCCCGACGAGGAAGCGGAATGGTTAAGCGAGAATAAAATTCAATATTGGAATGATATGGAAGATTGAGAGGTGAACAAATTTATGTTGAATGAATATATTGAGGCGTTGCTAACCGAGAAAACAGGTGAAAAGGCTATTGCTTCTTTAAAGACTCTGAAGGAGAAGTTAAAGCATGAACCTATCCCGCTCTGCGGGATGCCTCAGATTTTTGGCATTCTCTGTACTATTATAGGGGAATCCGAGGATGAGAAGTGTCGCAACGAAGCGGCGGAAGCGTTTGAAATATATTTTAAACGTCCAGAGTTTAGTAAACTATCGGAAACTCTTACTCAGGAACTTATGTCCCTTGTGCGGGGCGCAGTTGGCCGCTTTATACCGTTCAGAATCCTGCAGGTGGGCAAAATAGCGGATAAGATAAGGGATTTTAAGGGTGATGCGAAAGATGAAGATTTCAAAAATCTTTTAGAGCAAATTCATTCTATGAAATATCCGCGGTTTGGAACCTCAGGGTTGCGTGCCCGAATGGGGATAGATTTCGGCGAATCGACGGCAAGGATAGTGGCACAGTCAATATGTGACCATATCAAAAAAGAGAATCTTAACAATAAGCCGGTTGTCATTGGTTACGACAGTAGAATCCATGCCGATGAAGTTGCCGGGTGGGTAGCAGAAGTTTGCGCTGCAAACGGAATTGAAACGATTTTGGCAGAGAGAGATACCCCTTCTCCCGCCTTAATCTACTGGGCTATTGAAAAAATCGGCGAACCAAACGTCGCCGGAGTGATAAATTGCACTCCGAGCCATAATCCGGTTAGGCCGGAAGAATGGCATGGAATCCGCTATTCTCCGCCTTTCGGCGGCCCCGCGCCGACGACAACGACCGATTGGATTGGAAGTAGAGCGAATCAACTCCAGATTACGGGCAGTGAGATACCAACACTTAATCTTGAGAAAGGCAAAGCGCAGGGCAAGGTCAGAATGTTTAATCCCATTGAGGAATACACTGACTGGCTATTATCTAAACTCGATGTGGATGTGATAAGATGCTATTTTCACGGCAAAAAAGTCGTCGATGACGAAATGCATGGCGCATCAAGAGGTTATCTCAAGAGGATTTTCGACAAGATTGGAATCCCATACGAGGTCGTACATGGCGAAAAAGACCCATATCTCGGAGAACTCGAATACGCCAATCCTGAAGAGCCATATCTAACAAGATGTATGGAGGTAGTGAGAAATTCCGGCGCTGCATTGGGATTTGCGCGAGACACAGATGGCGATAGATTTGGTGTTGTTGATTCCGGCGGCGTCTATTTTAGCGCAAATCAGATAATAGCGATGCTCGCTGATTATCTTATCACATACAAAAAATACAAAGGCAAAGTGGTGCGAACTTTAGCGACATCTCGAGCCGTTGACGCAGTCGCAGGACATCCAGACAATAGCAAATACGTGATAAAACCGAATGAAAAAGAAGTGCCGCCATATTTGAACCATAAATTTTACGAATTGGTCGTAGGACAAAAAGAGATTATGAGTGGGCTTCCAGTCCATGTGGTGAATGTCGGATTTAAGTATATCGCAGAAGTTATGCAGAAAAGCGAATGCTTTCGCTATAGTATAATCATCGGCGGCGAGGAAAGCGCCGGGCTTACTACTAAAGGACATTTGCCCGATAAAGATGGTATTTGGGCATGCTTGATGGTTTTGGAGATGGTCGCGGCGCAAAAGAAATCGTTAAATGAAATTTGGCAAAAATTCACGGACAAATACGGTGAATTTCATTCCAGTCGAAAGGACGTTGTCGCCAGCGACGAAGCGAAAGAACAGCTTATCAACTCATATTTAGATAACCCACCTGAACAGATAGCGGATTTAAAGGTCATATATTTAGGCGGTGTGCGCTATGACCTTGTGGAAACTATTCTGGAAGATGAAAAAACAGGTAAGCGAAGTTACCTGATAATTCGGGCTTCAGGAACGGAATTGCTGAATAGAATTTATACGGAAAGTTGGTCTGAAGAGGAGAGAAGAAAAATTGAAAAGGCAGTTTCGGATAAACTTGAATCTCTTGAAAAGTTGTTTTATTGAGTGTAAAAAACCCGTTTTCTCCAAGGAAACGGGTTTTGGGCGAATAAATCCTGCTACCTTGTCATTCTGAGCCGAAGGCGAAGAATCTCGTAATGCGCAAAGGATGAGATTCTTCACTCTGTTCCTTCGCTTCGCTCAGGACCCGTTCAGAATGATAGGTCATAATTTATTTCACAGAGTTGTTTTGGGCATGTTTCAGAAAATAGTCCCCCTTATTAAATGGGTTATTTATCACGTTTCACGCTTCACGTTTCACTTTTTGGGAGGATTTAGCAAATGAGACATACAGCGGAAATCAAATTAGTTAATCGAAAAGATGTAATGTTAGCTGAAGAAAGGTATATCAAACCTGAAGATGTTCGTCAGGTCATTGTCGAAGATGCACTTGTTGACACGGGCTCGTCACGGCTTTCACTGCCTAAACCGCTCATTCAACAGTTAGGATTAACCCCTGTTGGCAAAACAAAGTCAATGACTGCAAATGGGATAGTAGAACGAACTGTTTATTCAGAGGTTGAGTTCACCATCTTAGGACGGACAGGTTCTATACAAATTACAGACCTGCCCGATAGCGCGCCTGTGCTTATTGGACATATTGTGATGGAACTTTTAGACCTCTGTCTTGATATTAACCGTGGTCTTATTTATAATCCTGCCCACGGGAATGAATGGATTGAAGAGCAGTTCTGAACAGCTCTTGAAAAGTTAATTTGTCATCCTGAACGAAGTGAAGGATCTCTTTCTTCCCAAGAGATTCTTCGCTTCGCTCAGAATGACAAGTTGTCATGATTTATTTTACAATGCACCATTAGTTATTAGCGAGGGAAGGAAAATGGCCATAAATTCTTTAATTACACCCCAAAACGCAGTATTTGTAATTATATCTTTTGAGGGCCCAGATAGATATTCCTTAGCCGGCGGGCTGGGGGTCAGAGTGTCTGAGTTGTCTAAAGCTCTGGCTGAATCTGGGTTTCAGACGCATTTATATTTCATCGGCGACCCCAATGAAAAACCAGAGGAACGACTCCTTGATGGCAAATTGGTGTTACACCGCTGGTGTCAGTGGATAAGCAAATATCATCCAAAAGGTGTATACCAGGGCGAATTGGAGAAGAAGTCTGATTTCGATAGAAGTCTGCCAGTGCGTTTGGCGGAGGACATCGTTCGCCCTGCAGCGGCTGAAGGTGAAGTTGTTGTTATCATGGCTGAAGAATGGCATACAGCGGATGTAACAATCGCCATTAGCGACCTTTTGCATTATCTGAAGCTTAGGGATAAAGTTATCATTTTGTGGAATGCCAATAATACGATGGGCTTTGAACGCATAAACTGGGTCAGATTGAATTTTGTTTCCCAACTCACAGCAGTCAGCAAATACATGAAACATGAGATGTGGAAACTCGGAGTAAACCCAATTGTTCTCCACAATGGCATTCCAGGTCGACTTTTAGATGAGCCAAATGAAGAATATGTAACGCGTATCCGAAACGCTTTTAAATCTCGCACGCTGTTGTTTAAAGTTGGTAGATGGGACCCAGATAAACGCTGGAACATGGCGATGGAAGCGATAGCGCATCTGAAGCAGATGGGTGCTAAACCTTTGCTTTTAGCGCGAGGCGGAATGGAACCTTACGAAGGTGAAGTTATGGCGCGCGCTGCAAACCTTGGATTGAGTGTGCGACCGCTACGGTTGCCAGATGGTGTCCGACCTACGCCAGAAACATTCCTTCAAGCTATTGAGGCCGCCAACACAAATGTTGAGGTGATAAATCTGAAATTCTTCGTTGAAGAAGAATTATTACGCGCCCTATATCGAAGCGCAGATTGTGTGTTGGCGAATAGTGGCATGGAGCCCTTTGGAATTGTAGGGCTGGAAGCGATGGCGGCTGGAGGAATCGTTTTCACAGGCGCTACTGGTGAAGATTATGCTCGAACCTTTGAAAATGCCGTGGTCGTAGAATCCGATGATGCCCTGGAGATAGCCTATTATGTTCAGCGTATCATTGGGGATGAAGAATTAAGAAAGTCAATAAAAGAAGCCGCATGGCAAACCGCTAAGAACTATACATGGGATAAAATCGTGGCTGAACTTTTAACTAAATTAGAATACATCGCCATGAAAAACGGCGTGAACATAGAACATCATCAGACTTCCGAAGTCTCGGAGACTTCGGAAGTCTGATATTCGTACTATTCCTCAGTGTTTCTTTTGATGGAACTCCAAACTTTTCTTTAAGAAAGAAAAGTTTGATCAAAAGAAATAATTGAAAGGAGAATAACAATGTATTTAAGTTGTGCATCAGTGTGTTATCGGGGTTATGCTAAAGATGAAGTTCAGGCGATGTTAGAACACGCGCCCAAAGCTGGATTCAAAGTTGTTGACGTGCATGGCCCTTTAACCTGGAGTCCACCGGCGATTGACGCGTTAGACGCTCATGCCTTGCGAAAAAGAATCGAAGATGCCGGATTGAAATGCGCTGGCATTTATACTCCGGGATTTGGCGGAGCAAACCAGGAACAGATTGAAACACACGCGCGAGCAATTGCAAAGGCGACTTTCCTTTGCGCTATCCTTGGCGGCGAACATGTGGTTTCCACAGGCGCAGTTGCGCGGCAAGGAAAGGCCACGAAAGGTCAGCATGATATATCCAGCGTGATAACCTGTGTTCAACGCATCGTCGAACTGCTACCACCAGACAACAAAATCAAAATAGGTCTTGAGCCGCATTACGGCAACATCATCAAGCAGATGGAAGATTATGAACGAATCTTCTCCGCCATCGACCATCCGCTGATAGGGATTTGCGTAGATACAGGGCATTTTCACTCTGCCAAAGTAGATACCGTAGGATTGATACGCAAGTTCAGCGACAAAATCTACGATGTTCATTTGAAAGACCACATCGGCGCACAATCAGTCTCAATCGGACACGGCGAAGTTGACCTTCCGGCAATCTTTGGCGCTTTGAAGGAGATTAGCTACAACAGTTCAATTACTCTTGAGCTGGAAGTCAAAGATGTTGAAAATGCCCCAAAGTATGTCGAAGAAGCTTATGACATCATGGCGAAGTTGATACAATAGTACTATGACAACCTGTTTTTAAGATACTCAAAGGCTTCCCCTGGTGTGTCGGCAAAATGAAAGAGTGCTAAATCTTCAGGGCTGATAGTACCCCATTTAACCATTGCATCAAAATTCAGCACATCGTTCCAATACTCTGTCCCATAAATCAGGACGGGCACTTTCGGGTATTTCTTCGTTTGCGATAAGGTTAGGATTTCTATCAGTTCATCAATCGTGCCGAAACCGCCGGGGAATACTACCATAGCCTTCGCTAAATGCTTAAACCAGAACTTTCGCATAAAGAAGTAGTGAAATTCAAAAGATAACTCTTCGGAAATGTAGTGATTGGGTTCTTGTTCGTGAGGAAGACTGATGTTCAATCCAATCGACTTCCCGCCTGCCATTGCCGCGCCTCGATTCGCTGCTTCCATGATGCCAGGCCCGCCGCCGGAACATAGGACAAAGCGATGGTCGCCGCCTTGCGTTTTAGCCCATTCTGTTAGAAGGCGAGCCAATTCAACCGCCTCGTCATAATATTTGGACATCTCCAATTTCACTTCCGCGATTTTAAGTTTTTGGATTAATTCATCGTCTGGGTTAGCCTCTTCTGCAATCTGTTTCTTTATCGCATTCAGTTTATCCAGAGCGACTTGCCGCGGGAGAATCCGAGCAGAGCCGAAAAATACAATGGTATCTTTCACACCATATTTCTCAAAACGTGACAGCGGCTCCAGATATTCACACATAATTCGAACAATCCGTGCATTCGGACTATTGAGAAATTCAAGATTTTTGTATGCCTTAATAGGATGTTCCGTTACTTTCATCGTCATCGACTCCATCCAAACTTTTCTTTTATAAACAAAAATTGTAATCAAATTATAGCAGACTGCATTGCGGGGACGCAAGGAAAAAATGTTGTAGTAGAAATTCCTCGGTGTTTCTTATGATGGAACTTTTCTTTTTAAAAGAAAAGTTTGGTTACTTGACAACAGTCTCAAAGAAAAGTATAATAGTAGACAAAATTTTCTATAGAAAGGATTGTCTACCCTATGATTTCTTTTTACAATCGGGAATCAGAACTCCAGATGTTGCTCGCACTCATTGAGGCGTCCCAAGAAACGGGGCCGAAAAATGTAGCATTGGTGGGTATACGAAAGGTGGGAAAAACGCAGATATTGTTTGAACTTGAGCGACGTTTGGAGAAAGTTAAAGATATTGTAAGCACCTACGTATATGTCGAACCGGGCGCGTTTTCGTATTTGGGCGAAAGTTGGCTTTTTGCGCTTTTGTCGAAAACAGCCATCGCGCTTGGGGTCTTGACAACTGATGAGTTGTTGCGTGTCCCACAAAGTGGGCGAATGAGGCTGTTGGCGAGCAAGTTAATTGGAGAATTTCCTGAGTTGAGTGAGCGTTTTTTTGACCTCGCTGGACAGGAGAAGCGCGACGCGTTTGAAACGCTTTCCGCCTGCTTTGAATTTGTCCAGCACTTTGCTCAGAAGAAGGGACTGCTTTATGTTTGCATGTTCGATGAGTTTCAGAATCTCCGGACGTTTGGGGAATCCGCTTTGGAAGACCGAATCCGAAGCTATCTTTTGCGGCAGCAAGGGTATATGTTTATCACCGCCGGCTCTATTATCAGCAGCCTCACCGATATGTTTGAAAACGCCCAAAGTCCGCTGTTCGGACATTTCCGCATGGAAACAGTTGGGCCGTTTAGCTATGAAGACAGCCGTGGCTTTATTTTGTCGAGACTGCAAGGCCGTTCCAACCTTTCTGAACTTCAGATTAACTATCTCATCCATTTAACCCACGGCTATCCCTACTACTTAGACGTGTTAGTGGAAGAGATTCTGCTAAAGTACAACGAATTGCGCAATATCTCTCAGAACGTCTTCATCGACGTGTTGCTATCGCAGATTTTTTCGGTGAACGGGCAGATATACAACTATCTAAAATACTTAATCGAAGCCTCTTTTACCCAGCGGGGATATAAAAGCTACGTGGATATCTTAGCAGCGATTGCTCAAGGAAATAAAAGTGTTACTGAGATAGCCAACGACGTAAAAGAACCGAAAGAGAACGTCAACACCTACCTTCGCAGGCTGATGGAGATGAGTTTTTTGGCGCGCCAAAATAGCCGGTATCTGATTTTAGACCCGCTTTTAGAGCTATGGTTGCGGGAGGTGTTTCTGACCGAAGAATTGGCAGATAGACTTGGATTGCATGAGAAGTACAACCTGTATCGTTCACAGATAGAAAAAATGATTCAAACTTTCAAGGTTGAATTGGGCAAAGGGAACGAAGCCCGCGTCCGAGAATTGTTCATGGCGTTTGATGGGAGTTTGACATTTAAAGGTTTGCGGCTGCCGAAGTTCTCCGATGTTCGCGCAGAGACGGTAGATGGCGCTGAAATTGATATTTGGGCGGTTACAGATACGGGTGTCTGGATAGGAGAAGTAAAAGATAGCAATGTTTCCACCGCTGACGTGCAAAAGTTCAGTGATAAGATAAACATCGTGGAACGTTCGTTTTCGGTAGAATGCAAGCTGTTGGTCTGCCTTTTGGGAATTGACTCAGCCGCCTACGAAGCTGCCCAAAAAGAGGGTATACAGGTGTTTTTGCTCAAGGACATAAATTTCTTGATGGAGAATTACAGCAAGTTTCCCATCCTGGTATAGTACCTTGTCACATGATATTCGAATGGTTGTAGCCTGTGGCTTAAACCACGGGCAAACTTCAGTTGTTTTTCGTCGAAAATATCCTCTTGACAAAATAATTCAACAGAAGTATAATAAAAAAAGTCTAAGCAATAAAGCAAATTTTCGGCTTGTAGTTTAGGAACTCAAAAATCTCGAACTTTTTTCAAGGAGGAAGGTAAAAATGAAAACTAAAACATTTCAAATAAGATTCTTGTTCATAACTCTTTTAGTGTTAGCCGTACTATGGATACCTCAACTAACGTCAGCATGGCCCTCTGACCCGACGGTCAATGTCCCGATTTGTACGGCAGCAAATGAACAATCGAATCCCCAACTCGTCAGCGATGGTGCAGGGGGCGCTATTATCACGTGGATGGACCGGCGCAGTGACGACGGTGACATCTACGCTCAACGTGTAGATTCCAATGGCGCAGTGCTTTGGACAACCGATGGCGTTCCTATTTGCATGGCGGAAGGTGTTCAAGAGTCTCCCCAACTTGTCAGTGATAAAGCAGGCGGTGCTATTATCACATGGTCGGATTCTCGCGGTGGCAACTGGGATATCTATGCCCAACGTGTAGATGCGAGCGGCGCGGTGCTATGGACAACTGATGGCGTACCGGTTTGCACGACAGCAGGTGACCAGTGGTCTCCCCAAATTGTTAGCGATAATGCTGGCGGTGCTATTATCACGTGGTGGGACTGGCGCAATATCTTGTATGGTATCTATGTTCAGCGGTTGGATGCAAATGGTGCAGTGTTATGGACAACCGATGGCGTTCCGATACTCACAGCGGCAAATCCTCCTGCTCCGCTCCAACTTGTCAGCGATGGGGCAAGTGGTGCTATCATCATGTGGGAGTATCATTATGGTGTTGCATGGGACATCTACGCCCAACGAGTGGATGCGAACGGTACAGTGCTATGGACAACCGGTGGCGTTCCCATTTACACAGCGGAAGATTGGCAACAATCTCCCCAACTTGTCAGCGATGGAGCAGGTGGTGCTATCATCACGTGGTGGGACTCGCGCAGTTTTCCCCCATGCGTATCAACTTAAGGGTTTTCATCGATTCCCCTCCCTTGACGGGAGGGGCTAGGGGAGGGTGAGGGGTGGGGTGCCCTGTATTCACCCCCACCTAGCCTCCCCCGTCAAGGGGGAGGAATTGTGTAATTCTTACAAAATGGGTCTTAAGTTGATACATATGGGGACTCGCGCAGTTTTCCCCCATGCGTATCAACTTAAGGGTTTTCATCGATTCCCCTCCCTTGACGGGAGGGGCTAGGGGAGGGTGAGGGGTGGGGTGCCCTGTATTCACCCCCACCTAGCCTCCC
>Ga0194125_10005574_pt1 | contig 19084 bp, 13 predicted proteins | sample TA2KigC250mmetaG_FD_148626 | JGI IMG/M metagenome (GOLD analysis project Ga0194125, IMG submission 148626) | Freshwater microbial communities from Lake Tanganyika, Tanzania - TA2015034 Kigoma Deep Cast 250m | ecosystem: Environmental > Aquatic > Freshwater > Lake | place: Tanzania: Lake...
CAAAAGTTTGGTGTTAATACTTTAGAGGCAATGAATGCTGCAGGTGGAGGAACAAATAGACCCAAGATTGTTCAGAAAAGAATTTATGCTGCCGGTGGTGGGCTAATAGGAGAGCAGTCAGTTCAGGTTGGAACTGAATCAAGAACATATGGTGGTATTGATGATATCAGAACAAAATATGATATGAAATATGGAGCAGGCGCTTATGATAAATTTAATGCGAGAAGAAGAGCAGAGAGAACAAAACAATTTGCACGAGAAGATGCTGAGGAGAAAGCAAGACAACAAAGAATCGCTTCAAATACACAACTACTCGCTAATCAGAGAGGAAATCAATCAACACCTACAAAACAAAGAATAGATTACACAAGTATTAATGGAATTAAAATTCCTGGACTTAAAGTTGATTCAAAAGCATTACAATCATCCGTTCAAGGTATTCCTAATTCCATCACTTCATCAGTAAGAACATTAAAAACACCACAATCATCTAATGGGTTTACACCAGAACAGCAAAAAAGAATAGCAGAAGAGGAGGCAAAAGCACGAGTAAGTAAGCAGAAAAGAGACGCAGAAGCTGAAGCGAATAGAAAAGCAAGAGCAGAATACAATAAAATTATTAATAATCCGGATGATCCGAGATATGATGATGCCTGGTCTGGAAAACTAACGATGGATAGTTTGAAACCTGCGGCAACTGCCACACCAGTAGCAGGGACAGGATATACTCCATATCAATCTAGATTTGCAGGTGCTCGTGATGCTGCTTTTGAAAGAGCGAAAGGAATAGGTGAATCAAAACCTGGATTGTTTCAACCAGGAGGACTATTTGGTGGTCCAAGAATGCAGGCAAGAACTGATTATGCTGCATCAAAAGGCAAGTATTATTCTTCATCAGATCAAAAAACATATGGAAGTTATAATGATGCGATGGCTGCAAAAAAATCTAGAATGACTTCTCTTGCATCTCAACAAAGACTTGATAAGTTAAGTAGGGCTGGTGCAACTAGGTCATCAAGAGGAGTTAGATTTGATGCCGAATCTAAAGCAAGAGGTGAAGAGTATAAGGGTAGAGGTGGACTTCTAGGTCAAATAGGAAGAGGATTCACCTCAATGTTTGGATCTCAAAAAGATATTGATAAAAATAAAGCGGCAGATGCAGCGTCTGCCGCAAGAGTAAAACAAGCGGGTGCTGCGTCTATTGGCAGATATTATTCTTCATCCGATGGTAAGTATTATGCGAATTATGCAGAAGCACAAAAAGCAAGAGCGGCAAGATTAGGATCAAATAAACCATCACGACAACCAATTACACCAACACCTAAACCTGCACCGAGGGTGTACAATCCAGCTGGCGGTGGCATGGGGGGTGGAAGAGGATCTGGTGGAGGATCTAAAGGATCAAAAACACCGGTTATACCCTCAGGTAAAGATAATAGGACAACTAAAAACCAGTTGAATATTAAATAATGGCAAAAATAATTTCTCCTCTTACTGGAACCTTACAATCTATTAAGAGTCAGTTTATTGGTAAGGAGAAAATAATTAAATCCACTCTGAACATTCAGAAAAAAAGAATTACTTTAAAACGATTTAATGCTGAGAGAGAAAAATTTATCAACTATGAAAATGTTTTAGAGCGACCATTAAATTCTTTGGGAAGAGGTGTAAAGAATATAAAGAGCACTGTTAGTAAAAAACTGGGGTTTTTGGCTGCAGTTAAAACTTTTATAGTTAAGGTTTTACTTGGTTTTATTGCTTTAAAACTATTAGATTATCTTCCACAACTTATACAATTTGCAACTGGTGCATTAAAAGTTGGAAATTTTATCATTAATACTGCTGGGAACGTATTAAATGCACTGGTCACCTTTGTTGATTATGGATATAAAGCATATGATCATGCAAGAAAAATTGTAGGAAAAGTAGGCGGAGAAAAAGCAGTTGCAAGTTTAGATAAGGCAACTAGTGAAACCACTAAAGTAATGAATCAACTTTTCATTGCTGCAATGTTATTCAGTGATTTTAGTCCATTTTCGGGACTGGGAAGTGCTCCTGCAACCTTTAACAAAAGTGTTGATGCCATTAGAGATAAGATATCTGGCGAAGTTGCAAATGCTGCGGCAGATGCAGCGACAAAAACGGCAGGAAAAGCGGCACTTGGTCCCTTAGCATCTGCTGGAATTATCATTGGTGCTGGATTGCTTTTCTCTGCTGCTGGTGAGGGTGTATTTCAGTTAACAAATTGGGCAAAGGGTCTAATGGGTTTTGGTCCAATAGCTCAATTTTTTAAAGTTCCCTTGGGTATTTTAGAGGGAGTCGGAACTCTTTTTGATATTCTTGGTGCTCCTTTTAGATACGGCATTGAGTTAATACGTGCTGGATTCATGAAAATGTTTAATATGAAAGATGGTTTAGAAAAACAAGCTAAGAATCTTGGTAAGTTTGATGCAAGAATAAGAGAAAATTTTAGAAGATTCTCTGGAATTTTTGCTCCTGTTTTTAGTTTTTTTGGTCAAGAAGATACTGCTAAAAAATTATCAACTCCTGGGTCTTTTGGAAGTTTGTATGGTGAAAAAGCAGTTAAAGATATGGGATATAGTGGTGGTGGACGAGTAATATCAATTCAAAAATATGCTAGAGGTGGATCTGTTGTTGATATTCCAAGAACAGAAGTAAAGGAAGTTGATATTGAAAGAACTGAAGTAAAAAAACAAAAACTTGTAGAATCTGGTTCTTCAGTTGGTGGTATCAAGAATTTTGTAAAAGTTTTTCCTAGTACCGATGATGAAGATAGGATGGATCGCTATACATACATGACAGGTTCATACTCTACAATTTCAAGCATTCCCGATTTAGGTAATGTGATGTCTTTGACTGTAAAATCTCTACTGGGAGATCAAGTCATAAAAGAGGATTATGATGGTGCAGCAAGTTCATTGAGTTCATTAATGATGAGTGGTTTACGTGAACAAAATCCATATGCATACGGGAGACTTTCTTCCTTAATTAAAATAAAAGAATTTAATATGGCACTCGCAGGTTTCTTGATGAAATCTATGAGTGACCCATTTGGAGCGATTGTTGGTTTATTAAGATCTCAAGTTGGTCTTGCTCCCATGCCTGGAGATGCTAGTGGGACTGAATCGGACCCCTGTAAGGCTGCTTGTGATACTGGGACCTCTGGAGGAATGGCAGTCTCTGGAGATGCTGTTGATAAAGCAATCTTGGATTTGATTGCCTCAGTTGAGTCTGGAAAGAAAGAATATGACGCATTTAATACTTCTGCGGGAGTAACCCCAGGAAAACCAACTCAAATGACAGTTGATTGGTTGGTCGCAAACGCAAGAGGCGCTATTGGTAGATATCAGCAAATGCCACAATTTCTACTCGAACGTGTGATTCATGCTGGTGGTAAAGGTAGTGACAAGTTTACTCCAGAGTTACAAGATAGAACTGCTTTGAAACAGTTATATCATTCGCACGGATTTGCTAGATGGAGAAGCGGACAGATGAGTGATGAAGAGTTTGGTAATCGCTTATCTGCAACTTGGAGAGGTCTTCCGCATAGTAGTGGTGGAACTTACCCAGATAAAGACGCTGGCAGAAATGCAGCTGGTATGTCAAGACCTTCTTTTATGACACGCCTTGCTCAGATTAAAGCAGGTGCGACGGGAACGATGGCAAAAATAGCACCAGGTTCTTCTGCGGCAAATGTTGACCCTTGCATATGTGATCCTGAAGTCCCTAATGGAGATCCTGGAAACATTCAAGCAGCAGGATCAACTGTTGGTCAAAAGATAAGTGGATATCCCATAACATCTGGATTTGCACCGAGAACACATCCAATAACTGGCAAACCCAACGTGCCCCATGGTGGCATAGATATTGGTGGAATGAGACAAGGTGCTCCATATGCACTGAACGTGCCTGGAGTTGCTGGTCCTCCTCCACAATTTGAACCTGGGTATGGAAATTTTATTGATATAAAAATCCCCTCTCTAGATTTATATTTTAGATTTGCTCATATGGTAAAACCACCCAACTATAAACCAGGACAGGACATTCCTGCGGGAAAAATATTCGGAAATGCTGGAACCACAGGAGCATCAACTGGGGTACACCTTCACTTTGAGGTAAATAAAGTCATATCTGGTTATGGTGGTGATCGTGATCCTACTCCCTATGGTAAATATATTTCTATCGGAAAAGAAACAGGGGGTCCAACTCTTCTAGGTGGAGTTAGATTACTTCATAAAGGGGAGTATGTGATTGATAAAGACTCTGTTGATTTATTTGGTGGAAATGTTTTCTTTAGTATGATAAATGCAGTAGAAAATGAAAAGCAAAGATCCGAAAAAGCTTCTCAACTGATAAAACATTTAGAAATATATACGGGAAGAAAAATAGATCAACGACCAGAGATGATTGTTCAAGACTCTGAGCCAATCATAAATCAACTTCCACCAACTTATATTCCCTCAGGATCCTCTATGAGTTCCTCTGGTGATTCTGGACCTAATTGGGAACAAGATAGATTGGAGTTGAGAGCATAAAAAAAATGGCATATATTAAACAAAAAAATCCTGCTGCTTTCGTAATTAAAAAACAAACTATTCGAGTAGAAAAACTTGTAGGGCAGAGAAATAAGTTTAGAAGTGTTGCATTTAATCAGGGAAGAAAATTAAAAGAAGACAATGATAGAAGAGAAAGAGAGGAATCTCTTGAAAAATATGAGGATAGTGGAGGTAATTTAAATAACATCAAAGGATTTTCTACTCCACGCCTTGGATTTCTTGATAGTATAAAGAACTTTTTATTCACTGTTTTATTTGGATCACTAGCTCTTAAACTATTACCATATCTACCACAACTCAAAGGACTATTAATCACTACCCTTAAAGTTGGTAACTTCGCAATTGATTTTGCGGGAACAATTTTAAATGCAATGGTGACTTTTATAGACAAAGTATATGGAATTATTGATTTTGGAAAACAGCAAGCAAAAATTCTTGGTGGTGAGGCTGGTGTTAAAAAATATGAGGAAACGTTAGGACTAATGAACAAGGTTATGAACAGTATGTTCATTGCCGGAATGTTATTCTCAGATTTGATTGTGATAAAAGCAGAAGCAGATGCTAATCAAAGTGCGGTAAATAATATTGGAACAGCAGTCGGAGAAGAAATAGTAAAACGACAAGGATTTAGAGCGACCATTCAAGCTCTTGGTCAGAAAATTGGTGTTCTCGCAAGAGGTGTGGGTGTTGTTGCCCTTGTTGGATTAGCATCTTCACTTTTAGGTGAGTTGACATTTCAACAGAGAAAATTTACAAAAAAACTTGAAAATGATATCGCATATCAACTAAAGGAAGCAAACTTAGATCCAAATCCAATTACAAGAGCACTTAAACTTGTCGCATATAATGCTGCTCTTCCTGGACTTAAATTTTTTAATTTTGTTTCAACTGGAGTTGGAACATTACTGGACATTATTGGAGCTCCGTTTAGATATGCAGGAGAGTTACTTAATCTTGGTATCATGTCTCTTACGGGTGATGCTGATGGGATTAGAAGACAAAGGGAAAATCTTGAAAAACTTGATGCAAGAATAAGAGAACAAATCAGAGAGATAGTAAATACTTTAAGTTTAGGAACTCTTGCAAAAGAAAAGGGTTCTTTTGGAAGTTTATATGGACCTCGTGCAACAAAGGCAATGGGATATGCCTCTGGTGGTGCAGTTGCCCGAGAGGGTGAAGAAGCGATTGGTAGTGGTGGAATCACTAGAACTGGTGGTCTAAAAACAATATCAAGAACTATTGAAATTCCAATGTCACCATTATCTCCAGGTGCTGGATCTGGTGGAGATGCACCATACGTCGATCCTGGCACAGGAAAACTAAATGGAAAAACTAATATAGAAACCTTCTTTCCAAATCCAGAAGCAGCAAACTATGTAAGTCCATATCGTTATTTGAGTAACTCATATACCATTGTATCTTCTGGAACATTTTTGAAACCATTTATGCAAATGCCAATTAAATTGATCATGGGTAATAACCCTTCGGAGGGTGACTATAACTCTCTCGCAGCAGCGGTGAATAATTTATTTAATTATATGTTAGGTAATACTAAGGTTCGTAATACAAAAAAGTCATTATTAGATGAGATTGGTCCTGTTGATATTCAAAGTTGGGTTAGAAATAGCATTAAAGACACTATGATAGATTCAGTTAATTCGTTACTAGAATCAATCAAAGAACAATTTAGAAAAAAATCTAGTCATGGTGGTGGAACAGGAAATCCATCAGCACAGAAAGGTGAAGATGCCGGAACTAACCCCTTAGCACAATTTGGTGGTGAGGCTCAGTTTGTGATTGGTGATAGCATCGCTCACGGATTCGCTGGAAGAAGTGGAACAGGTTCTGAGACAAGTGACACCTTTCAAGGTAGAGGTGCCGCGGCTGTTTTGAGTATACTCAAATCAAAAGGAGACGCCTTAAAGGGTATGTTGATCGACTTATCAACTGGCATCGCAAATTCCCTAGGAGACTATGCATCGGTAGAGGCACAACTTTCATATTTAAAATCAATAGGTGCAAGAGTCAGAGTTCTTGGTGTCGCTCATCCATTCAGTAAAAAGAATGGTGGTATTAATGAAAAGTTAGATCAACTTGTAAAAAAATATGGATTCTATTTTTATGGAGGATACAAAGGAGCTGCTGATGGACTTCATGGAACTGCCACAGATTATAATGAGTTAAAAGACAGTGCAAAAAGAAATACCGCACAAATGGATCAAAATATATCTGGGCCCACGAGTTCACTTGTTCCTAGTGGTGGACTTAAAGGTTTAACTGATGCTGATTTTAATGAATTAGCATACATTGTAAGCGGTGAAGCCGGTCCTGGTGATGATGTTTATGGAGTCGCTGCTAATGTTTTGACTCGCGTTGCTAGTCCTAATTGGCCAAATACCATTCGTGCGGTTGGCAGACAAGGTGGTCAATATGAAGCAGTTTATAAGGGATTGGCAAGATATGATGCTAAACTTGCAAAACAACTAAAAAATAATCAGGGTAAAATTGCTTCGGCTTTAATAAAACTTGACGGTAGAGAAAGCTTTAAGGGTCAAAGTCAATTGGGAAGTAGAGGTGCGGGAGATCCAATGTTTCATCCCTTAGGAAATTTTTATCACTATGCATCTCAACGCACAAAAAAAGATCCACCTCCAAAAAATCCAGATCAAAGTTGGAAAAAATGGATTACTGCAGCAGAAGAGGGTGGTCTCATAAACAAAACTGAATATGTATTAACTCATCCAGGAGAATATATTGTTGATGCTGATTCCACAAATTTGTTTGGAGTTAATTTTTATGATATTATTAATCAAACAGAAACAATACATCAAAGAAGAAATGCCGCAGAGAGTTTGATTTCTATTCTGAGTCAATATACCGAGGATGGATTTCCTGAGACTGAAGATGACTATACTTATCGTGTTTCTACACCAGAGGTTGTAACGATACCAGGTCCAGTTGTTAAAATTGGATCCTCTGGTTTTGGTGGAGGTGGTGGTGGAGGTTCAGATCCATCTCTAGATGGCACCGAACTTCATTAAATAGAAGTAAGAAAAAATTTAAAAGATGTCTAATCAACCAATTACATCAGCACAATCTAAAGATTTTAACATTGATAAATGTTTGGTGTATTCCAATGATGAAAAAACGAAAGCAGATATTGGATCTTTGATTACTGACTTATATTATTTTGAAGATATTTTGAGTCCTACGCTCAAGGTTGATATTCTTTATGTGGATACAGGAACGGTAAAAAAAGACGGTGAATTAAAAACGGCCATAGACGCTTTACAGATGGTTGGAACTGAAAAAGTTGAGTTAGAACTTACTGATCCAAATAAACAAAAAATAAAAGTTACCTTATACACAGATACAATAGCACCTATTACACAAGAGAACTCAACTGTAGTTACTGTAAATCTTGGATCGAAAGAAGCAATTACAAATTATAAAACCACCGTGAATTTTAGATTAGATGGAAAAATATCTGATCACATTACTCGCATACTTAAAGAAACTCTAAAAGTTGACGGTAAAAAGAAGTTAGACATAGAGGAAACCACCAATAATCTCAATCATATCGGAAATAATATGAGACCATTTGCTACTATTTTACAACTTGCAAGAAAGGCAGTGCCTCAAACTCCAAATGCTCAAGGTAATACTGCAGGTTTCTTTTTCTTTGAAACCTCTGAGGGATATAAATTTAAATCTGTAGATGGATTACTTTCAGAGAATGAACCTGGCGGTGCCAAGAAAAAATACAAAAGTTATATCTATAATAACACTCCTGACGGAAGAGGATCAACTATTCCTCCCGAATATGGAGGGAAAGTATTGGAGTATAATGTCACCACCTCTGCCGGAAGTGTTAAATCAAAACTACAAATTGGTACATATTCAACAAGGACAATTCTATTTGATCCCTTTACCTGTTATTATGAAGTTGTAAATCCAAATGTTCAGGGAGATAAAGGTGGAGAGAAAAATCTTCAAAAAGCAGGAAAAAACCTGCCAAAATTTAATAAAGAATTCAACCAAGAGGGGACAAATAAAGATTTTTCAAGGACTCAATATATGCTTTTAGATAAAGGAACTTTACCCACAGGAGATTCAAAAGAACAAATTAGTAAATCTACAGAGGAGAATTTTGATCCAAAAAATGTTTTAAATCAATCTGTAATGAGATATAATCAATTTTTTTCATCTAAAGTTGAAGTCACAATCACTGCTGATTTTAGTTTACACGCGGGAGATTACTTCTTCGTTGATTCTCCAGAACTCTCTACAAAAGATACAAAAGTTATGGACAAACAATTTGGAGGAGGTTATGTGATTGCAAAGTTGTGTCACTATATTAGTAAGAGAGATGGTGGATATACCAAATTAACTTTATGTAGAGATTCTCTTGGAAGAAAAGGTTCCCCAAAATCATCATAAATATATCATTAAAATTTCATATTACCTCTAAATAGTTAAACTATTATACGCAATGACATGGAAAGCGTAGAAAGACATATCGAACAAGATAAAAAAATACTAGATGATCCCACAGTTTCTGCACAAGCAAGAAGACATGTTGAGGATGAATTAGATGCCCTTGAGAGGTGGATAGAAACTCATCCCAATGATAATCATGACCCAACTGGTTTGGAATTATATTGTAATGATAATCCAGACGCCCTTGAATGTAGAATGTACGACGACTAATGAGTGAAGGAACTTTATTTAATCCAGGATTTTTAGGTGGTAGTTTCCTCTGGTGGGTAGGGCAGATCGCTGATGACTCTACTTGGAGAGATAACATATCACCAGGAATTCACAAGAGTAAAAATTCAATTCCAGGGTGGGGAAGAAGATATAAAGTTCGTATCATAGGACTTCACGACCAAGGCGAAACAGTTATTCCCTCAGATCAACTGCCTTGGGCGCAGATTATGTATCCTGTTACGGCAGGTGGAGGACAAACAAATTCTGGACAAACCTCAAACCTTCGTCAAGGAATGATGGTTTTTGGTTTCTTTCTGGATGGACAAGATCAACAAGTTCCAGTTATTATGGGAGTGCTCGGGAACAATGAGCAAACCGCACTCTCCACTAAAATTGGCGACAATCGCGTTACAAACGAAACTCCAGGGAGTCTTGCGACTAGTGGTTATGCTGAAGGACAAGAGCCGAAAAGTGGACCGACTAAAGAAAAAGTTCCAGATAAAGGAAAAGAGGTAGAGAAACCAAAACCAGCAGAACAAGCGAAGGAGTGTGCTGCCGCGCCACCTGGAGTAACATTAAATAAATTTGGACTAAGACCAGATTTACCACTATCAAAACAACAGTTTCAGGATCAACAAAGCGCAAGAGCCACTGCTGATGCGAGAGGACTTACTGGAGCTGCGAGAGATGATTTTATCCAACAAGCAGTTGCTCAAGGAATAAAAGATAGATGTGCTGCAGCAAACTCTCCAGGATCTCCAACTGTTCCAGGAGCGACGATTGAGGGCATCACTTCAGTTCACAAGATGAATGCGGCTCATGTGAAGATAGAGGATAAACTTAGAGAGAAAATTCCTTTAATGAAACCTGATGATAAGGTTGGATCCGCACTAAAATCCATTCAAACGGTCATTGATAATATTACGCAGAAGATCGACAAGTATATGAAAGCAATTAACTCTTATATTGAGGCAGTGTCTAATACTCTCTCTAATATAAAAGATCTCATTGCTTCAGCTGCTAGTGAAATTTCCAAATATATGAAAGTGGTCTTTGATAAAATTATGGAATATGTCTTAAAATTACTGAATAAGACATTGACGAAAGTGGTCGCTGCTATACCGTCTAGTCTAAGACATTTGTTTGGTGATATGAAGGAAATACTTACTGAACTTATTCTTTGTCTTTATGGTAAGATTACTGGTGCTTTAGGTGGAATGATAGAAGGTTTACTCACCAAAGCAATCAATCCTGACGAATTGCAAAAAAAGGCAGAGCAAGCACGTCAAGTTGGAACTGCATCAACTTCACCACTAGCATCACCATCCGTTCCTATATGTTATGCCGAAGACTTAGTTGCCGATGCAATCTTTGCTAATAAGGACGCGATCAATGATGCTAACAATTCTATTGTTGATAATGTAAATGCTTTCCTTGATGATATTCAGGGACAGATTGCCGGTGTAAGTGGATCACTCTCAGACATAACTGCCTCAATTGGAAACATTAGTGGAAGTATTTCAGCAGCACTGAGTTTTGACAACTTAAAATTAAATGCTTTTGGTTGTGAGTTATCACCAAATAAAGCAGTCTCAGATTTTTACACATTCGCAAGAGGTGGAGCAGCAGCACCAGATAAGCAAACACCGAGTGCAGAGGGTGTTGATAAATCAGTTTCCAATAAAACGACCATACCACCAACTATACCTAAAACTGAGTTTGCACAACCAACAAAGGCAACTGGAAATTTAAATATTGGAGAGTCTAATGCAGAAACAAGAGCAGCTGCAGCAGAAGAACGTAGGTTAGCAACACAATCTTTAAATCTTTTCTAATAAATATCACTATGAAGAAAAAAATAAAAGCAACAACTAATGGCTGAATTTAATATTTTTGGATCGCCATCAAAAGATAGTGTAAGAGTTGGATATATATCAACTGATAGAGGATATATTGAGAGTATAACCATATGTGAGGCAAACAAATATGCTCAAAAAAATCCAGGAACTCAATTCATATTTAAAACAAGAAATTTTGTTAAGTATTTAAATATTAACGAGGTCAATAAACTCACACCTAATGATGCACTTGTAGACGAAAAAACTTGTGAAGGTGTTGTAATTGAGAAAAAGTGTGGTCCAGCAGAGGCACTTTTCTATGGCGGTGGTGGAGTTGGTGTTCAGGGCAATCCCATTATTGGATCTGATGGAGCCGTGCTCGCTGTCGATTTAGTTGCTGGGGGTTTTGGATATCAATATCCACCGATTGTAGAGATAAAAGATAGTTGCGGTATTGGTGCAGGTGCTGTTGTTACTGCTGTTCTTGGGGAGATAGTTGAAACAGAGGAGGTTTATGATCAGGAGGGGGACTTTGAGGATTATAAATTTGATTTATGTCCTCCAGAGTCTGCAGGATATGGATTAAGATATGGTCCTGGTGGTGAAGTTCTTGGAAAATGGGATCCTACTTTGTATGCTAATCTAAGTAAAGATCCCATACGGAAAGAAATTAAAGAATATCAAGACTTCTTACAGCAGTTACAAAAACCTTGGTGGACAACAAGAAAAGAACCTCCATTAAAAGTTACATCTGCGAATAGAACATCTAGAGTTAAACATGATGTTACTTATCCGATATGGAGTGAGTTTCTAAACAAGTATGCTATTTCTCCAGTCCCACCATCAAATGCTCCAGGCAGTGACTTCGCTGGCATTCCATTCACTCTTGAGTGGGAAGAGGAATTTCCATATGAAGGTGAATATGTTTTCAGAGGTCTTGCTGATAATGGAGGAACACTTTACTTAGATAACTTGAAACTTGCTGATCTCCAAAGCGTAACATTTATTGATCAAAGCAATCCTCAAGATAGTGCATTGAGTGTAAAGGATGCACCAAACACCATAAAAAAAACTATCACTGCAGGAGTTCATAGAATTCGAATCGACTTATATAATGAACCACTATATGAAACGATTATAACCCCACCCAAAACCGAAGAGCAACCTGCAGGAATATTATTCATCAAAGAAGGTAATCAATATTTTATGTTAGCTGGAGGCAATGATATTATTGAAGTTGATTTTATATTTGAATGGTTTGATGATGAAAATTTTGGATATGCCGTGACTAGAATCACTTTACCAACCGAAAGTGGTCCTTTATTTTTTTCTAGACCCACAAGTGGATCAACAGGACAAGGTAAATTAACAGGAACATTTAAGGCAAACCAAAAGTATGGTCCGATTACATTTGAAGGAACAACACCAGGGTCTAGAGTTCCCGAAATTAAAGATTTGGATCGACCACAGCAAAAAATTATTTTTTGGGACAATAATCCAGATGATGATATTCCAAATGCAGAATTGAGATCAGTTATTGCTAGACAATTATCTCCACCTAGAGTGGTTCAACAACCATCAACACAAACTGGCACAGTTCAAGTAAGAAGAGTTTTCAATACAGTTGATTATATCAACAGAGCAGATAGGACACTCTGGAGAATAGATCCAAGGGCAGGTAGAGACGCTGGATTCATAAATCAATTTGGTATTCTTCCCTTTGACCCAAACTCAACTGAGGCACAGACTGAGAGTTTTGCAGGAACACATACTATTCGGTGGGATGCAGTAGATTTTCCAGTTGATGGAAATTATAATATTGAAATTATGGTTGACGATGATGTTACACTTTATATTCAAAATCCGGTGAATGGAGAAGAAGTCATCATTAAAAAGGCAGGATTCACTAACACAGGAACGAGCACAGGTAAAAGTTTAGAAACTAGATTTTTTAAAACAGGAAAATATAGAATTAGAGCAGAGTTAACACAGATTAATGTTGGACCGTTAGGAAAACAAAATCCAATGGCTCTTGCGGTAAATATTGAGGTCTCTTTTACTCAAAGTAAAATTGTTTCTGCAAAGTCTTGGAACGAAAATCCAATAGCAGCAGCACTCACGATTGATGCGCCATTACCTCCAATACCACAGGAACCAATTCCACTACAAGAGGGTAGATGTCCCAGAAATCCAATGTGGACTACACGTTTTCCGAATGGGAGTGAAAAATGGTGGCCCGTTAACTATACAAATCCAAAAGGACCAACTTGGAGTGCTTTTACAAATAGATTTGCTATCTCCCCCATTCCCCCCTTATCAACCCCAGGAAGTGACTCTGGTGGTATTGTGTATAAAAATTCTTGGAATTTGGATATTCCATATGATGGATTCTATGCACTTAAGGCAACCGTTGATGATGGTGGTAGAATTTTAGTGGATGATAAGGAAATTATTCGAGGTGGGGGAGTTAGTTTCAAAACAACGACGAGTAGTGTACAAGGTATAGAACCATATAATGTGGAAAGTCCTAAAGCAACTAAATTCTTTTTGACAAAAGGACTTCATAAGATTGCAGTTGAAGTTGAAAATCAAAACACAGAAACATTCAGGAAAATAGATAAAAAAGTATTCAGCACAAATGATTGGTTATTTGGGTCTAAAACTGAAGAGCAACCTGCAGGAATATTATTCATTAAAGAAGGTAATCAATATTTTATGTTAACTGGAGGTAATGATATTATTGAAGTTGACTTTATATTTGAGTGGTTTGATGATCCTAATTTTGGATATGCTGTGACTAGAATCACTTTACCAACCGAAAGGGGTCCTTTATTTTTCTCTAGACCTACAAGTGGATCAACAGGAACATCTGGTGTTCTAACAGGAACATTTAAAGCAAATCAAAAGTATGGTCCGATTATATTTGAAGGAACGACACCAGGGTCTAGAGTCCCAGAAATTAAAGATTTGGATCGACCACAGCAGAAAATTATTTTTTGGGACAATAATCCGGATGATGATATTCCAAATGCAGAATTGAGATCAGTTATTGCTAGACAATTATCTCCAGCTAGAACTACTATCATAAAACAATCTCCCACTGCTGTTGGTGTTGTCTATGAAGGTCCCACTGCAATTGCAAATTATGATCGTGACTTCATCTCACCAACTTTTCAGAATGTAAATGCAGTTCCAAATGAAGAAATTCAAGGCAGGACTTGGATTTTTCGCTGGTCGAATGTTGATTTCCCTGTGAATGGGCAATACACTTTAGAAGCAGGAGCAGATGACAATTTAATCGTAAAAGTTGATGGAATTCAAGTTGGCGGGGCAAAAGTATCTGAAGGAAGAGGAAAAACAAAATTTAATGCGACAGCGGGGAAGAAAACAGTCGAACTAGAACTATCAAACATTCGTATTCCAAATACAGGTTTTAGTCAAAATCCAGTTGCGGCATTTGCTGAAATTACCATTCCTGTTGATGTTGCGACGGGACTGAGCAAATCTTGGACCCAAAACCCCATAGGTATTTCTGCAATTCTTATTCCACCTCCCTGCCCTAGAGTTATCAAAGGTAAAGGTGTAGTAAACAGATTGAATGTCAATGATCCTGGAAACGGTTATCCACAACCGATACCACCACCAACACCAACTACTACTTCTACATATCCTGTTGCATTAAGATTATCAAGTGTTCCAGTTCTAGATACAGGCATTAATCATAACTGTGGTAAGGATAAAATTCAAATCACCCCAAGTAATGGCGCTATCCTTGATTATAATTGCGATTCTTTTGGCAGAATTAGAGAGGTTATAATTAAAGATCCTGGTTTTGGTTTTACAACATATCCAGACATTCGAATGGTTACTGATACGGGTATTAACGCAACCTTTGCTCCTCAGTTTGAAGTCATAAGAGACCCAATCGTCATCGATCCACAAAAACTTATTCAAGTCACAGATCTTGCTGGACTAAAACAAACTGGATATGTGGATGGTCGACCATATTATGGTGCAGTATTTCTTAAAGATGGTCTTCTCTTTGCTGGATTTTATGAAACGCCTGGAGAACTCGTCCAAGTTTATGCTACACTTAAAGAAAGTATCGATGCTCAAGTCACGACTCGTCCATCTGCAATTCAGAGACAGGGTACAGATATTACAAGTAATGATCCAAGACTTAACATTCCTGGCACTCCAGACCAGATCATTTAAGTTGATTAAATAGTTATTACACTCTCAAATTATAATGACGCAACCCAAGAATACTAAAAAAGATGCAGCAGGATCTAGTACGGCAAAGCAGAATTATACTGCTGTCACATATGGCAATGATAAGGGTGGTGTAGGTTTTGGTATTATTCATCAACCATCGGATGTCACGTCTGCGGTAATGCTTTATACTCCTGATGCACAGCATACCTTTTCCATGGACGGCGATGGTCCAAGAAAGGGTTGGACTACATCATTATCACCTGGCAACTTTCAGGTTGAATGTGGGAGTGCAAATAAAGAAGCAAATGATAGCTTGATGTTAAATGCAAAAAATGGTAATATAATTATTAAAGCCAATAACGGAAAGATAAGACTTGAGGGTACAGATATTGAACTTCACGCAATTGGTGAAGGGGGCAGTAAAGGAAATATTCGTTTAACTGCTAGTGAAAACATCAGCAATGACTCAAAAAAATTCTCTGTAAATGCAACCACAAGTTATAGAATATTCACATCAGGCACTGGAGAAGTGGTTGCTAATAGTATTCTTAAGTGTTATGGGTCAATTTTTAAAGGAGTTGATGATTCCTGTGCGGTAAAAGATGCTAAAAATGCTGGAAAAAATTTCGTAGAAAAAGTCACACAAACATAGGAGTTTAATTGAGATGGATTTACCTGATTTAAATGTTGGTGGTCAACTCAAAGTAGGAACTGGTATTGTTCCTGCAATCAAAGAAGGGAATACAAAAATTAATGGATCGATGTTTGCGGAGGGTCCTGTGGTTTTTGGGGCTCCATTGCAGTTTCCAACAGCATACGCAACCGTAAATATTGGACCACTTACAAATAGTGATCCAGATTCAGTGCCGCCTGTTATTCCTGGAGCATTGTGTTCTGGTGTTCATAATCCATATTCATTATGCGTCTCTGGTAATGCAGCAGTTTTTGATTTTCTTGATGTGGGTTCAAACATCGGGGCAGGAGGTAACATACTCGCTCAAGGCAATATAATTTCAAACTGTGGAGGACACGTTCTCGCAGCAAAGAAAAACTTTGACATTCCACACCCAACCAAAGAAGGGTGGAGATTGCGCCATACCTGCCCAGAGGGACCATCTAATGATGTTTATTTTAGGGGAAGAGTTTTAAATAGGACAGAGATTTTACTTCCTGTTTATTGGAAAAAACTTGTTGATTGGACAACGATTACTGTGAGTTTAACTCCTGTTGGAGCACATCAAAATGTAATCGTAAAAAGAATTGATGAGGATAAAGTTTATCTTCAAGCACATGGTGGTATGCCAATTGATTGTTTCTATCACATTTACGGAACTCGTGCTGATGGCGAACGATTAATTCCAGAATATGAGGGTAAAAGTCCAGCAGATTATCCAGGAAACAATAATGAATACTCAGTTTCCGGATACCATTACGATATTAGAGAGGAGAACTAAAAATGGCAGGAGAATTTGTTCCAGCGGCATCTGGAAAAGACTGTGATGACAAACAGGCAACCGGAAAAAATTCAGATATTTTTTCTTATATTTTTAAGGGCAATATCCCTGACCCCTACCCAGAAGAGGCTTGCCCCACATATATTCATACAACAGCTCAAATTAATTCCCTTCAAATCAACGTTCAGGCAACAGCACCCGTTTTTAATGGCAATCTAGTTGGTAATGTAACTGGAACAGCATCTGGAAATAAACTTCTTGCCTCTTTTGATATTCCTCATGCAACTCAAAAGGGAAAGAGAATTCGTCACATTATTGCAGAGGGTCCAGAAGCAGGAATCTATGTAAGAGGTAAGATTAAAGATACAAACATCATTGAACTACCAGAATATTGGGATGGATTAATTGATCCAGAAACCATCACAGTAACTCTCACTCAAATTGGATATTCTCAAGACTTGATTGTTGAACGAATTGAATGGGGTAAAAACGTTATTATTCGTTCTGGTGTTGGTGCGAATATTCACTGTTACTATGAAGTCTGGGCAGCACGATGGTTGAATCCAATGAATCACGATGAAAAACTGATCGTTGTTTATGACGGAGAAACACCTGATGATTATCCTGGTGATAATAGACAGTTTTTGATTGGTGGTTGGGATTATGATCGCAGAAATCCACAGTGGGAACCTCTTGACGACCAATCCTGACCGTGCTATGATATCTAGGTAATCAGTAAACGAACCGATGCAAGATGAGTATCTGACAAGCTGCGTGGTTGACCCTCTAAAGAAAACAGTGTATCTGTATTCGAATGAAGGCGACACGAAGGAAGTAACCTGTGATACAATTGAAGAGTTTATGTGTGTGCTGGAGTTCGTTCGTAACACCGTGGATGAAAGAACTCTTACCTATGCAAATCCACTTTGAGTTTCATTTTTGAGGTAAAAAAATCCCGGTAAATTTTTTCATACGATACTTTTTTTTACAAAATATGAATTTGTATAAAATTTCCTACAAAAGTCTCAAAGAAGAACCCGTCAAAACTACACCACAAAACGTTCAAGAGGCAAATGAGGCACTTTTTACTGTAAAGTGGAATTTACCAACAGCAGCAAAACACTGCGGAATGTCACAAAAAGAGATGAAACTGACATTTTGGGAGTTTCTTAAGTATAATCCAATCACCTATTCTGGGTGATTTCTTGGGGCGGTGGTGGAATCGGTAGACACACCAGACTTAAAATCTGTTGGGCGTATGCCCGTGGGAGTTCAAGTCTCCCTCGCCCTACCTAAATAATCAAAAATCGGTTGTCTATGAAATATCGCATAGAGACTGCTTATTGTTGGTATAATAAGGGAACTCAAATTGTTCTGATGTATTTTATAAATGGAATTCCATTTACATTTGATGAACTGCCACATGCCGCACTGCATCTAAAAGAAGTGGTGGAAGCAGCAAATCAGTCACTCGCATATGATGCAGAGGACCTTTGTAAGTCTTCGTGCTATTTGATAGACGAACTTTGCCATCCGATGCTTTTTGATGTAGAATTAGAAAACCCTGAATTATTACCAGTAGATTGATGCCACTTTAGCTCAGCTGGATAGAGCAACGGTTTTGTAAACCGTAGGTCGTCGGTTCAAGTCCGACATGTGGCTTGAGTTCGCAAAAACTCCAAATGTCATTACTATCACAACGGGACAGGCAACTTGCCATTACCGCTTTTAATCACTATATTGATTTTCTTTCCAGTGAGTTAGAATTTCTTGAAAAAGAAGATATGCTAGATGATCCTGATTATCAAGAATATAAGTCAGAACTAACTGAATCCTATGCTTTGGTGAATTGGGTCAAACTAGAATATCAAAAAAATGAAAATTAATCTCTGGTATTGTAATGAGATGAAACAGTGGCGGTGGACTCTTGTAGATGACCATCGCCCGATTATCAAACAAGAATCAGGGCAACAACCAAACTTGAGAGATGCGATGAATGATGTCGCAAATACGGTAGAATGTATGATGAATGAAAAGTGAGTTTTATATTGATAAAGTTAGTAAAAGGGAAGCAGAGGAACTTTTACTCCAATACCACTATCTAAAAGACATCTCTAAGTCTTTTAAGAGTGGTTATAACTATGGTCTGTTTCTAAAAAATGACTTCTGTCCACTCAAAATTGGTGGATTACTGGGAGTTTGTATCTTTACTGGACTTCCTGTGCCTGAAATCGCACAGGGAGCATTTGGATTAGAGCGAAACGAACAAGAGGGACTTTATGAACTCTCA
>Ga0194125_10005575_pt1 | contig 19084 bp, 16 predicted proteins | sample TA2KigC250mmetaG_FD_148626 | JGI IMG/M metagenome (GOLD analysis project Ga0194125, IMG submission 148626) | Freshwater microbial communities from Lake Tanganyika, Tanzania - TA2015034 Kigoma Deep Cast 250m | ecosystem: Environmental > Aquatic > Freshwater > Lake | place: Tanzania: Lake...
CGTCTGATATTTGGAGGCCATCGGCATCGACATCAAGGGCGTGACCAATCAATGCGCCTACGAAATCATTACAAGCAAAGCGGACAAATATACCTAAGCCAACAACGTCTGCCGCCCGGGTCATGTTTGACAATTGTGAGTGCAACCTGGGATCGCCGTGCTCGCAATCCACTAACGCAAAGTCCAGGCCGGCGTGTCCCATGACCTCCAGCACATCTGGCTCGGCGGCCAGCTCAAAGATGCCTAGGATGGGCTCTCCCTTCTTTATGGCTTGCTTAAGATTTCTTTTTTCTATTCTTGCCATCAACTCCTCGCCTCTCATAAGCAGGGACTCTGCAGTCTTTTTGTGACCCGGAACAGTCCCACTGCTATATCTACCGTAACTTCAGGCCGTGGCCGAGGCTTGGGGATAACCCACCTGGGCCCACTACAGTGGGGTCAGCCGTACCCTGAGCGCCTGTACCCCAGAGACGGTGGAGGCCATACGAGTCGCTACTGCCAGGTTCTCTGGCCCCTTCATTGACCGAGAGGTCGTGCTTTCTCTGCAAAAGAAAGGGGCTATCTTCTACGACGGAGATCTGACCGGACGGCCGGTCTCCAACACCAGCACAACCTACCCGGGTGCGGCCTTCGGCTGGATGGACGATGCCATCCACCTGGGCTACCAAGCAACAATGGTCAGCATGCATAGCCCAACTTACGGGCGGGTCTGGCTTTCGGTGACGCCCCATACCCAGAGTTACAAAGCCTGTAAATGCCCCGATCACCACCTGACCGTTAGCCAAGGCTTGTCTCAGTGGATTCTTCTATCTGCTGTTGCTGGGAGGAAGGGCACCAATAGCATCGTTATGAGGGGCACACAGGCAATTAGGTCCATGGCCTTGATGATGCCCAAACGGTCAGCTAAAGCACCCATGGCGATAGCCACGCTGCCCCCGATTCCCCAGGCAAATCCCATCATCAAGGCCGAGACTGTGCCAGCCAGCTCGGGTAGCAGCTCCTGACCCAAGCCTACGTTCAGCGATATTGATGAAAACAACGTCGCCCCTGCTAAGCTCAGGAAAAGCAACGACAGCAGGCCATCGGTATGGACGAAGGCCCAGAACAGCGGCGGCAGAGGCACTAACGAGAGAAGCATCAAGCTCCGCGCTCCCCAGCGCGTCGCCAACCTGGGTCCGATGGCAGCTCCCAGGGCTCCAGCGAACATGTATAGCGAGAGGGTGGCGCCTCCGGTCAGCAAGGAGGTCCCTTTCTGATACAAGAGGACTGGAAGGAAGGTCGTAAACCCCATGCTGGTCGCGGCACGCAGCGTCGAAATCGCTACCAGGGCATATATAGGCCATTGCCACTCAACACTGGCCGGGCTGCTTGGGGCTGGGTTTCGGACGACACTACGGTCGGTGGGGATGACTGTCACCAGCCAGGCCAGTATCACCGAGAGAAGGACACCGGCCAGTGCGCTCAAGTACAGTCGTGCCAATCCCAGCTTCACGACCACAGGTACGATGACCAGTGGCGAGGAGCCTGTCCCCAAGAGTCCGGCCACGAAGAACACGCCGAGGTTTGAGCCAGTCTGGGCTCTATACTCATCTTGACCAATAATAGCGGCAGCCTGTGGTGGATAGATGGCTGAGGCCAGGCCCACTAGTGCCAAGATTAACCCCAGAGCTACCTCGTTGGGCGCAAACCCGGCGAGCCCCACCAGCACGGCAACAGCAGCCGGCCCCAGGACGAGGAGCGATCGCCGACCCAGCCTGTCCCCCATCTGCCCCCACACAATTTGACCGAAAGATGCTAATAGGAGCAGGGCCGACGTGAGTATGCCGGCCGCAGTCATGGACAAATCGAAGCGCTGGATCAACAACGGCAACAGCGGCGTGAGGAATCCCTTGTACATGTTGTTAATGCCATTGCCCAGCGCCAGCAAGGCCGTGATCCCGGCGCTACCTAACGCTGTAGATTTGCCCATCCCTCACAACCCCAGTCTCAGCGCCAGAGCCTTTCTAGTGCGTGGCCGATCCGGTTGATGCCAAGTCGAATGTTTGCCGTGGAGGTGGCAAAGGACAGGCGCAGGTGCCCCTCTCCTTGCACGCCGTAGTAGCGGCCCGGCGTGGTCACGACTTTGACTTCATTCAGCAGATACTTGGCCAGGTCCCACGTGCCCATGCCAAAGGACGAGACATCCGGAAAGACGTAGAAAGTCCCTTCGGGACTGGGACAAGACACCCCTGGAATTGTCGCCAGCAAGTCGGTCATCAACCTCCGGCGCTCGAGGTAGGCCTGGAACATCTGGCGTACACGGTCCTGCGACTCGCGTAGGGCCACGATCCCAGCCCGTTGCACAAAGGCAGTGGCGCAGCGACCCGATTGGTAGATCACTTTGGTCATGGCAGAGGTCAAGGCGGAGTTCGCCACGTTGTAACCCAGACGCCAGCCTGTCATGGCATAGGTCTTGGAGAAGCTGTTAACAACAATGGTTCGCGCTTTGAATTCGGGCGCCAATGCAGCAATGCTCACGTGTTGCCGGCCGTCGTAGACCAGTTTCTCGTATACTTCGTCGGCGATAATTATCAGATCATGCCTTTGGGCCAGCTCGCCCAACATCTCCAGTTCCGCACGGGTCATCACTTTCCCCGTAGGGTTATTGGGCGTGTTGATCACGATGGCCTTGGTCCGAGGTGTGACCCGGCTTTCGAATTCTTCCGAGACGAAGTAGAAACCCCTGTCCGACTTCATCAGCGGAACAAAGACAACCCGGCCGCCAGCGAGACCCACCATCGCCTCATAGGGTCCGTAGGCTGGATCGGTCAAGAGCACCTCGTCGCCGGGATCAACCACGGCCATCACGGCGGCATAGAGTCCCATCGTGGCTCCTGTAGTGATCAGGATCTCAGATTTGGGATCGGCCTGAATGTCGTTCTCCCGCGCCAGCTTCTCGGCCACGGCCTCCCGTAACTCGAGTAGCCCCTCTCCGGGAACGTAGTGGGTGAACCCCCTAGCCATCGCTTCACGTGCCGCCTCGATGATGTGCGGGGGCGTGTCGAAATCGGGTTCACCCTGCACCAAGTAGATAACTTCCTCGCCACGCTGCTCCATCTCACGCCCCAGTCGCATCATCTCAGCCACTCCCGAGGGGGGGATGGAGGCAATTCGAGCGGCAATCTGTGGTTTGGGCATAGCTAACCTCCGTTTGAATTGACTGCATTCCGACTAAACAGGGCAAAATATGAGAACCTCAATCACCCTGCAGCAGACCCCTCTCGCGCAGAAAACGCATGACCTCCCCAGCGGCATGCTCGGCTGGTGCACAAATAAGTTGGCCCCTGCGGGAGCGTATTCCCCCTGACAAGATCAATTGGGTGCGCTTGTCAACCGGCAGATGGCTGCCCGGTACGAAGATTCTCCGAGGCAGGCGTCGTGATGCAGATACGTCCCAGATCTGGATCACTGGGCCCGCTACTTTCAGCGCTTCGGTTGTCAACCCCAACGAATCCAGAGACAGGATCGGTATATCCGTCTTGAGGGCCTGGCGGTAGCGGCGCAGGTTCGGGTATCGCGGCTGGTTCATCCGAATACCTACACTGATCACAGCCGGGAGCCGACAGCGGACAATCTCGTCCCAGGCGCCATCCAGGCAGTGGTGAGCAATGATGCTGCCTCTATCGGCGAGTTCTAGCGCATCGACGCCGCAGATGTAAGGCAATGCCAAGGTCTCGGCGATCTTGGCTGCCACGCACATGATGCCTGTGTCGATGGAGCGCTGCCCGCATATGATCAGATCGCAGTCGAGCCGCCGGATGGCATGTGCCAGTACCATCGCCGTAAGGTACGCGTCAGCGTCCTCCAGGGCGTTATCCCAGATATGCAGCGCCTGATCTGCACCAGCGGCCAGGGCGTAGTGCAACACCGCCTGTGCACGGGGTGGCCCGATGGTTACTGCCGTCACTTGCCCTCGTCCGGTTTGTTCCCGGAGACCCACAGCCGCCTCGAGAGCGACCCGGTCATATGGGTTGAGGGTATATCTGGGCTGGGTGATCTCAAACCATCGGCAGCAAGTGCCGAACTGCGCTCTTTCCTGACCGCCTTTGCTCAGTTCAAGTTGGCAATCGGGATCCAGAACCTGCTTAATACAAACGATACTCTCCACCGGACGGTTTCTCCTGTCGCAAGTGGCGGATGATGGCCGGCAGCACTTCGCGAACGTCTCCCACGATTCCCAGATCAGCAAGGCTGAAGATGGGTGCATTGGAGTCCTTGTTGATGGCGATGACCGTTTCGGAGTCACGCATGCCGACGGTGTGTGGGTAGGCACCCGAGATGCCCCAGGCGATGTACAGCTTGGGATGAACGGTCTTACCTGTTGCCCCCACCTGCCAAGAGAGGGGGACCCAGCCGGCATCCACTGCGGCCCGCGTGGCGGCCACCATCCCGCCCAAAAGGTCGGCCAGTTCCTGTAACAGTTGGAACCCTTCCTGGCCGCCCATCCCTCGGCCGCCGGCTACGATAATTTCCGCTTCTTCCAGATCAGCAGTCCGGCGCCGTTGCCGCACGCGTTGAACTAACTCTGTCAGCGTGGGATGCCTGTACTCCGCTACCTGGATAATCTCACCATGCCGCGCGGGATCGGGTTCGCTGATTGGTAGAGTGTCCGTACTTAGTGTAACTATCTGGGGGCAGACGGAGCAGGTAAGTGTAGCTTGGAACCTACCACCGTAAATCAAACGGGTGGCGAACAGAACCCCATCCGCTCCCAGGTTCAGGGAGGTACAATTAATCATTGCACCCGTCTGTAGCCGAGCCGCGACTCTAGCAGCCAGATCATCGTACAAAGGGTTAGAGGATAACAGCAGGATAGCCGCGCGATGCTCCACCAAGAGATCCACCAAGGTGTTGGCATACGCTTCCGCAGCCGGCTGCTCCAGAGCCATGCCATGCACTCGATAAACCTGCTGAACACCATGCTGGAGTAGTATTTGTGGCTCCTCTGTATTAGCTGTGTCTGTCACAACCACACGGAGTGTCGTGCCGGCGCATCGCGCTAAGCGGCGCCCCTCAGTCACCAGGGCCAACGTATCCTCCGACAAACGCGCAGACAGGTGTTCCACAAATACCCAAACCCCCTCGCCTGTCTTCGCGTGGCGAGCCACCGGTGTGATCACAGCCGCCTCCCCACACAGTAGCCCTCGTAGATAGCCATTCCCACATTGCGTGGAGCCGCGCAATCGCCAACGGCGTACAGCTCGGGCACCTTGCCCTTCAATGCACGGTAGAGGCTGTCCTCGGCCATGTAGCCCATCGCCAGAACCACATTATCCACGTCTTCGATGCGTTGTTCGGCGCCAGAGTAAACGTGATAGGTGTGTACAACATTGCCGCAGATAGCCTTCACAGCGTAGTTCGAGATGATCCTGGCCCCTTTGGCAAACAGCCTTCGATACAGAAGTGAGTGATCAAAGGTCTTCGTCAGGTTGATGCCTACAAACAGGAACGGTGTCAGAATCTCGACGGACTTTCCCCGCTCCAGCAGAAACTCGGCAATGCCAGCCCCCTGCCAGCTGCCATCTTCGTCTATGACCACGACCCTTCGGCCGATGGGAACACTGTCCCGGAGGACATCCCACACGGTGAGCACATTCTCCTGATGCACGCCGGGTAGCTCCTGTACATCGAGCCTGGCCGGCGAGAAGCCCGTGCACATAGGAAAGGACCCCGTCGCTATCACGACAGCGTCTGCGCCCTCAGCAAGAACGTCCTCTATCGTCGCCTCCCTACCCAGCTTAAGGATGACGCCCAGCCTGTTGATCTGGCGGCTGAGGTAGCGAACTATCTCACCGAATTCCTCTCGGGTGGGTAGCAGCGCTGCCAGGTTGACCTGACCACCCAGGATATTCTCTCTCTCGTAGAGAGTGACTGTGTGACCGCGCAAAGCCGCTACGCGCGCGGCCTCCATTCCTGCCGGCCCACCACCAACTACCACAACTTTTCTGGGAACTGTCGCTGGCTGGATAGGCTGCATTTCAGGGTCAGTTTCTCGTCCGGCCCGGGGGTTTTGGATGCAGGTAATCCCTTTCTCCTCTGCGTGGCGGGCTAGGCAGAACTGGTTGCACGAGATGCAAGGCCGGATGTCATCCAAGCGACCATCTCGGGCCTTGTTGGGCAGGTCTGGATCGCAAATGAGTGGCCGCACCATACCCACCATGTCGGCATGGCCATCGCGCAAGATGCCTTCAGCCTGGACGGGATCATTGATCCGACCACAGATAAACACTGGCAGACGCTTCAGCATTCGGCGAATCTGAGAAGCCGCATAAACCGCATAGCCTAGTGGCACAGCCATGGGGGGAATCATGAAAAATGGAGCGTGGGAACTACCCAGGGTCACGCTGACATAGTCGAGTTGGCCGTGGTCTTCAAGGCGGATGGCGATGTCTTGCATGTCCTCCAGCGTCAGGCCACCTGGTACAAGCTCATCACCGCTGAGGCGGATGCCGAGGGCCATGTCCGGCCCGATCTGTTCGCGCACAAACTCAATGACCTCGAACACAAGGCGCAGCCGCTTCTCTAACGTTCCACCGTATCCATCTGTCCGCCTGTTAAGCACGGGAGACATGAACTGGGCGAGCAAGTAGCTAGATGCTCCGTGGAGCTCTATACCGTCATAACCGCCAGCCTTGAGGTTCATGGCGGCATCGCCAAAGGCGCGTACTACGACCCGGATCTCTGCAATATCCATCTCTTTGGGTATCTCCCGGTTGCTAACATTGGGGATTGGTGAAGCGCTCCAAAGGGGGAGCCAGGAGATGCTGCCATCGCCATGGGATCCGCTGTGTAAGAGCTGGCCGAAGATCAGGGTATCGAGGGCGTGCACGGCGCTGGCGATGCGCGCGTAGCCTTCAACAGCGCGCGCATCGTAGGCGTGGACCTCGCGGGTATAGCGTTGGCTCGTGGGATGCACGGGTTGGGTCTCTTGCACGATGAGCCCGACCCCTCCCCGTGCGCGCTCGGCGTAGTAAGCGGCGTGCCGCTCGCTGGGCAGATGTCCTACGGCGAAATCTGTGGTATGCGCCGAAAGCATGAGTCGATTTCGAGCTGTGACCGGCCCGATGTCCAGGGGCTGAAACAAATACTCAAATGAGCTAAACATAGTGAGCACCAACCTCTGGCCCAGCGACTGCCCTCATTACTCGGGTCGGCAACACGCCCTCTGGGACAGGGCCAGTCGGTGGATAATCGACCCAGGTACCGAGAGCATTGGAAATCTTGACAGCGTCAATGAACTGCTGGTGGGCAAGGCCATCCTCGAAGTTGGGAGATGGTGACATCCCCCGATCGATGCCAACTGCCAGATCATCAAGAAGGCAGAGGAAAGGCGCAAGGAGCCACGGCTCCTCATCGGCACGCGGCAGCTCTGTAAGATCCAGTGCACCCAACCCGTCGCCATCCCTGGCGCCAAAGAGCTGCTTGGCGTCCTCCATCACGAGTGTACCTTCGTCGCCGAGAGCGGTGATCTGGCTACCGATGCCGGCCTTGGCAGTTGCAGTGAAGTCGAAAAGCACTTCCGCACCGTCACCGAGATCGAGCACGGCGAGGAATGAATCGTCGGCCGTCACGACGCGGCTACCTTCTCCACCAGGCATAGGACGATCGGGGATGAAAGCACTCAATTTGCCCCATACACGTTTGGGGCGGCGGAACCACTTCTGTATGAAGTCGAAGTAATGACATCCGAAGGCTCCGAGTGACCCCCCTCCCCTTTGGAAGTCACTCCACCAACTCCACTCGTGCGCTGGGTCGGCGCGTTGCCCCCCTTGGTAAAAGCGAATGACTAGCCGCCGCAACTTGCCAATGTATCCGTCTCGGATCAACTCACCGAAGCGCTGCCAAGCGGCGAGATAGCGAAGCTGATGATTAATCATCGCTGTCAGCCCGGTCTTGCGGGCACGATCAAGCATCTCTCGTGCCTCCTCCGTGTTCAGCGCCATCGGTTTCTCGCATAGCACGTGCACACCTGCATCTAGAGCAGCAAGTGTCATCTCGTGGTGGAGATGCGGTGGTGTAACTACTGACAGTACGTCAAACCCGCCCTCTGCAATTATCTCGCGCCAATCAGTGTACCACCGCTTGATGTTGAACCTTCCTGCTACGTTTTGCGTACGCTCAGGGTCTCGCGCGGCCAATGCAACAACGTCAAAGCGCGGATGACGTTGGAAGCCGGGAATTTGTATGTCCGCAGCAAAGCTGGTACCTATGAGAGCAACCTTATAGATGATGGGCATAATGACCCCCTGACTATACACTCGCCTTTGCCAACTTCTTTGTGGTCATTACCTGTCCTGCTCATGGAATGACGTGGATGCCCGCATCGCCGCCTGTCCACCCATCAATAGCCAGGCAGGCCCATCGCCCGACAGATTTCCGCTAGCTCCGGATGGACATAATGGCCTTCTTGTTCGATGAGGGTGCCGTCGAGCCAGATCGAGGGTCTCAGTACTACCGCATCGGTGTGCGATCGAGCATCCCAACGCCGGCTCTTACCGAAGCCAAACTCGATGCAGCCAAAAACCCGTTCGTCTTCCACAATGCGGCCGGTAGGCCGGGCCACACCGGGATTAAAGCCCAATGACACGTGTGCAAGGCGGTACATATGTGGGTCGTCGAAACTGGACATCCACTGGCGAAAAATGTGAGCATCCTCGCCACCCGCGATGTCGCGCACGACGCCCTTTTCGATCACCAGTTCTACAGACGCACGGAGTACCCCCAGCCCTTCGGGGGGCCAAATAGCGCCATCGCATACAATGCGCCCCTGGATGGACTCTTCCACCGGTAGCCAACCAATCTGTCCTCCCAGCATGACCGACTCGCCTGGGGTATCGGCCAGCTTGCCTGAGTGCAACACCGCGCAACCGCCGTTGTACATATCCAGTTGGGTGCCTGCCGGGCTAGTGACGCTGACCTGGTCCGCGGCAGTCACGAGTCGCTGCAGGGCAGTTCCAAGTTCTAACAGACGGGGATAATCCACGCGACCGATGGTGCGCACCGCCATGTCCACGTCCATGCCAGTCAGGCACAAGTAGCGACAACCAGCAGCCAGGGCCTGCTGGTGAGCCTGAGTGCGAAAGGTATAGCCCACCGCATACTCAATCCATACATCCGCACCTGCCAGCGCCAGGGCTACCGGTCGCGGAGGTTCATCCAGAGCAGGGCGCCGGGTCTCGTACCACAGAACCACAGGGATGCCCCGTACAGCATAGACTGCAGCCGCTGTCGCCTCCACCAGCCGCCAATCACTGGCAGTGTCAGCGGTGATCACCACATTCTCCCCAGGCTTGACCAAGGCGACCTCTTCCACCAGCTTGCGCACTGCATGAGCGCGCTCAAAGACCAGGTATTCTCCCCGGGGTTCTGTTCCCAGACGCAACACAGGTTTTACCTCCCCATCAGGTCCTCAATGGGCACGTAGTCGAGGTCAAAGTCAAAGTGCCTCGGTCCCAACATCTCCAATCCTGCAGGGGTGCGGAAGGGAGTCCGCGCCTTTACACCGATCACTGCGATGCGCTGTCCGTCCTGGATGGCTGGGTTAATCAAGGGCTCACCCGTATCCAGATCCACCGTGGTGATGATGTCCGGGCTGGTGACAAATGGTTCACCATCCAGCCAGGTTATGTGGTTCTCATTCTTGAACCAGATGCGGAACGTACGACCCGCAAACTCGTCTAACCCCGCTAAGTCATGCTCGCCCCACAAGTATCCGCCCCGGTTGTCCCAGCGACGATCTTGTACCTCGCCTTTAAAAAGCAGCCCACCATCAGTCCCCCGCAGGAGTGCCTCAATAGGATCACGGCTTTCCTGGCGAGCCGACCGGATGGCTCGGCCCAGGTTCAGGCTCTCCGTAAGGGTACCATGCAAGGCGATTTCCTTGAGTTCACGCACCTGGATCAGGCGGCTGGCCATGCCTACCGCTCCAAAGGCAGCCACTGCCAGCATCTTGCCCATGCGTTCTGCCATGGCGTCCACCACCACGCGGTCGATGAAGCACACGTTGCCCCACGGGTCCACCGTGCACAGAGGGCAGATTGACTTACCCGCCAAAGTATAGGTGCTCTGGGTCACTTCGGGCTTGGCACGGCCGGCGTAGTCGGCGTCCACCGCGACCAGGCCCAACTCTGTAGCGGTAGCTACTACTGCCGGTGTGTTGGAGCCCCCTAGCTCGGTGGCAATGAGGGCCGAAATCTTCCTGCCAGTATATCGCTCTAACTCCTGAATGGCAGGTGTCAGGTAATTTAAGTAGCGCCGCTCACCCAGCCCCATCTCTTCAATAGTGCGCTCATCCGCCTCGCTCGGTGGCGCCGTCGACCCCATCCCGCCGGGGCAGACAACCCACGCTTCGTCGTCCAATTGACCGACGTCTAACCACTTTAGTTCGCGACCAGCTTCTAACTGTTGTCTGAGAACTGTGATACCCTTATCGGGATTGCCACCACCGCCGGTGCCAAAAAACGTGCAGCCCCACACGAAATCCTCGATATCTTGAACAGTGCGCAAGTACTGAGTAGGCACAACGGTTCTCCTATTCGATTCGTTTTTTGATAGGCTCGGGACCCGCCAGTGGCCAAGGGCAACCAAGCTCCGCGCCCATAAACAGTGCACCCAGCCAATACTGCCAGGGAGCAGGTAGTGCTTTCGCCAATTGCCGAGCCCAAGAAGCGGCCATCACACGGCGAATAAACAGAAACAGAAGTCGGTTAGCGTCAGCGCGCCATAGCTCCTCGACCGATTTCTCTTGCATTCCAAAATCCGGTGCAGACAGACCTCGCGCCTTCCGGTCGGCCAGAAGAGTGCAGGCACGGCGCTGCTTAAGCTGGAATATGAAATCGTCCGTTTTCCGCCGAACAGTGTCGGTAGCCCATTCGATAGGCCGCAAATCCAGTCGGCCATGGCGGATTCCTTCCTCGATCAACTGCATGCCTTGTCTGCTGCGGGAAAGGACCACGTTCTCGCCCTTCCGATAATCACCTATACTGATATCTGACAACTCGGCATAGTAGTCCAGACATATAGAGCAGCCAAGCGTCGTGAAAAATGGTGCCAGACGCCACATGTTGGCGCCGAAGTTGTAGCCCACCCGGCGACGCTCACCGTTGCGCAGGATGGCCTGAGCACCTCCCCCGCCCGGCCACCGATGTGTGAAACTTATCACCTCGGCGGGGTCAGTGATGCCCATCTCCTCCAAAAGATGAAGGGTGGCAAGCGGGGACTTGTTCTCCCCACAAAACAGGCCCACAGTGATCACCACACGCCTGCCCTTCGCCCCAGCCTGTTGCAGCTTACGCAGACCCTGGATGTGGCACCCGGTGCCGACAAGAGCAAATCGCTCTGAGCCATGTGGCTTAAGGTCTTTGAGCAATGCGTTAATAGGTACAGTGGAGTAGTGCGACCCAGCGTTACCCAAGACCTCCTCCCGTGTCCTGGACAGTTTCGGAACGGTTTTCCAGGGTTGTTCCACGCTCTTACCACAGTGAAACACGCCATCCACCCATCCGCTCTCCAGCAGGGCAATAGAAAGAGCACTAGCAATCCCGCCTGCAGCTCCCCTCTGCCACAATTCAGGATCAGCCGCCTTGCCTACCCAGTAGCCTCGCACCACACCTTTGGGTTCATCAGACGCAGGCACCTGTCCAAACACTTGCTTGTTCAACTCATCAAAGGGCACACCCAACTGCGGACAGGAGCTTACACACAATCCACAAAGGTTGCACGTCTGACCAGGCACCAGCCACGGCCAGAGGTGGTCCTGGTCTATCTCCAGAACCGTTGTCGGACAGGAGCCCACACAAGTCCCGCACCGTGTGCAGAGCCCCGGCTTTATTACAAGGTCCTGCAAGGTTTCAAAACCTCGCTTGTTTGTTGTCACGGCGTCACTCCGAGGGTCTGAGTTCACATGCCACCCAACGCTTCCTCGATGGGCACATAGTCCATGTCGAAGCCAAAGTGTCGTGGATTCATGAGCTTCAGGGCGGCTGGGGTACGGAATTCCGGTCGCGACCGAATGCCAATCACGGCGATGCGGTCACCTATGGCGATGGAGGAGTTAAGCAATGGCCGACCCGTGTCAGAATCTACCACACAAATCAGGTCAGGAGTGGTCACCAAGCGACGGCCATCCAGCCAGGCCACGTGATTCTCGTTCTTGAACCAGATCTTGAACTCATGACCTGCGAAGTCGCCCTCGCCGCTGAGCACATGCTGACCCACGGAGTAGCCACCTATAATGCCCGCCCGGCGTTGGCTCACCTTTCCCACGAACAGAAGCCAGCCGCCCGTGGCCTCGATGATTGCTTTCACCGGGTCGCGGCCTGCCTTGTACGCCTGACGGGTCTTGCGTCCAACTTCTAGACTCTGGGTCAACGTGCCACGCAGGAGGATCTCTTTGACGTCCTTCGCCGGCAGCAGGCTGGTTGCCAGGCCGGTAGCTCCAAAGGCGGCCACGGCCAGCATCTTGCCGATGCGCTCGGCCATAGCGTTATTGACGACGCGGTCAATGATCGCCACGTTGCCCCAGGAGTCCACGCTGGCGATGGGACAGATGGGTTTGCCCGCCAGAGAAACGGTTCCCTGACCGATCTCGGGCATGGCCCGGCCCATGTAATCGCCGTCTACAGCCACCATGCCCAGCTCTGCGGCGGTAGCTACCGGCGCGGGCGTGTTCGATCCACCCAGCTCTGAAGGCACAATGGCAGTGATTTGCTTGCCGGTATAGCGCATCAACTCTTTAACCGCTGGGGTCAGGTAATTGAGGTACTTCTTCTCCCCAAGTTGGAACTGAGCCATCTCAGCCTCATAGCCCTCGCCAATGGGCGACAGCGAACCCATGCCTAACGGGCACACCGTCCAGGCTTCATCGTCCAATTCGTCCACGTCTACCCAGCCCAATTCGCGACCGGCCTTCCTTTGCTCGGTGAGGACAGTGATCCCTTTTTCATGGAATCCGCCACCGCCTGTCCCATATAAGGAACAGCCCCACACAAAAGCGATGATGTCTTCTGCGTCGCGCAAAGTTCGTCTAGCCATCAGATTAAAGCCCTCCTTATTGTCTTTCAGGCAGGTCGCCTGCTATTAAGGCGCGATCAGCACTTTCACTCCTTGACCAGCTCGCATGAACTCCACCGCCTGGTGGATCTCCTCCAAGGGGAAGTGCCGGGTGATAAGGAGTCGAACTTGCAGGTCCCCTAGCATCTTCAGCGCTTTATCCCAACACCGGCCGATGATGCCCTGGATGGTCAGCAGCTTGGCGATCATCTCATGGGGTCGCAGCGGCACCTCGACGTGTGGCTCAGCCCATCCGTGGATCATGACTGTGCCCCCGCGTCGGGCGGCAGCTATGCACTGCTGGACGGTCTGGGGCAAGCCCACAGCCTCGATGGCCACGTCTACTCCCACACCACCCGTGATCTGTGCTACGACATCTAACAAGTCCTCCTGGACCGGGTCCACCGTAACTGAGGCCCCGAGTTCCTTGGCCAAGGTTCGTTTCATCGTGTTCGGCTCGGAAACTATGACCATCCCCGCGCCCCGCTGCTTCGCCAGTTGCACCAGCAGGAGACCGATGGTGCCTGCACCGACGATCAGGACCGTATCTTGCAAGTCAATCGGGCTGCTCTGGATGGTGTTGATGGCGTTGGCCACCGGCTCAGCCATGGCTCCGAGCTCCAGAGAGATGCCCTCTGGCAGAGGATACACACAGCCCTCTGGCACCGCGATGTACTCGGCCCATGCGCCCTCCTTCGTCCTCACAGGCTGCACACAGTAACGCATCGCACCGTTACGGCATTGGATACATTTGCCACACGGCATGCCGTCCGATCCGACGACATGCTGGCCCTGCGACATGGTGGTAACTCCTGCTCCGATGGCTGTTACCACCCCGGAATACTCGTGGCCCAGGATGTGTCCAGGAACAAATCCTTTGGTCATCGGCTTGCCGGCCAGGGCATGCAGATCGGTGCCGCAGATGCCACAGAAGGCCACTTTGACCAGAACCTCGCCAGGACCCACTCGAGGGACGGGACGCTGCTCCAATCGGAGGTCATCCTGGCCATACCACACCGCGCATCTCATCATTTGCCCCATGATCTCCTACTCCTTTCCTTAATCGATCATCAAGGTACCACCGTTGACGTGGATCGTCTGCCCAATGACAAAGCTGGCCGCATCCGACGCCAGAAAGGCAACCACATAGGCAACTTCCTCAGGGGTCCCCAGCCGCCCTACAAGAGCGGCTTCCGCGATGCGTTTATGAGCCTCCGGGGGCTGATCCCAGGTCATGCCGGCGTCAATCGCGTGGGGAGCTACAGCGTTGACACGGATGCCATAGGGCGCCCCCTGTACGGCCAGAGACTTGGTCAGGTGAGCCAGGCCAGCCTTGGAGGCTCCGTATGCAGCCCCCATGCTGACCCCACCCCATTTGGTGATGATCGAGGTGATATTCACGATGGCGCCCTGCCGGCGCTCAATCATGTATTGCAGGACTGCCCGAGCACAAAGGAAGGAACCGGTCAGGTTGACGGCAAGCACCCGCTCCCAGTCCTCCAGGGTGATACCGAGACACGTGTCGGTGCCGGACACGCGCTGCACAATCCCCGCGTTATTGACCAAGATGTCGATTTTACCAAACTTCTCGACGGTGGCAGATGCCATTCGGGTAGTGTCCTGTTGATCGGCGACGTTAACCTGTAGCCACAGGGCCCGCCGATCAATTTGCTCGATCTCGCTGGCCACGGACCGGGCTGCATCCACGTCTATGTCTGCAATCGCCACATCGGCGCCGAGCTGCGCCAGGGTCCGGGCGATGCTGCGGCCGATGCCTCTCGCCCCGCCAGTGACGATAGCCGTCTTCCCGTTCAGGCCGAAAAGCGATAGTGTATCCATGTGATACATACTCCTTCCACACTTTAGTGAGGTCTAGCGGCAACTCGTTGCCTGTCCACCTGGCTGAGCTCGAGGGCCTCAGCAGCCGCCTGCAAGGTCAGCATGACGTCGTCCTGGGTGTGGGCCGCCGACAGGTACCATAGCCCGCGTCCCGTCTGGGTAAATACGCCCCGTTCCTGCAAAGCCACCGAGAAGCGAGCATAGGCCTCGGCGTCCGCTTGCAGGTAGGTTCGATAGTCCATTACCTGCTCCTGGTCAGTGAAGTAGACGTAGAACATGGGGCCTGGCCCTTGGATCAGTACCGGCAGCCGTAGTTCCCGGAATAGATGCTCCAAGCCATCCATCAGTTGCCGGCCCAGCGTGAATAGGTGATCGTATACCTTGCCGCCGTCCTTCTCCAATTCCGCGACGGTGGCGTAGGCTGCGGCGATGGAGATGGGGTTACTGTTATAGGTGCCAGCGTGGACGACCTCACGCCGGGCGATCAGATCCATGATGTCGCCACGGCCAGCGATGCAACTGATGGGAAATCCCCCACCCAAAGCCTTGCCAAAGACTGCCAGGTCTGGAATGATCCCCAGATATTCCTGTGCTCCGCCCAGAGACACACGGAAGCCAGTGACCACCTCATCGAAGACGAGGACGACACCGGATCGCGTGCACAGGTCACGCAGCCCTTCAAGGTAGCCCGGACGCGGCAGGATAACCCCTCCGCTGGTCACGATAGGTTCGGTGATGATGGCCGCAATCTCACCCGACTGGTGCTCCAACGTGGCCTCGATCACATCCAGGTTGTTCCACGGCAGGATGATGAGATCGTTCAAGATGCTGGTTACCTGGCCATGGCTCAACACCCCATGGGGCGCGTCGGCAGGCCCGGCCTGCGTCAGGGGCGGATGGCAACTAACATAGATGTTGTCCATCCAGCCGTGATAGTGGCCCTCGAACTTGATGACCTTCTGCCGGCCGGTGTAGGCGCGGGCCAGGCGCAGGGCAACTTGAAGACCTTCCGAGCCCGTGTTATTGTAGTTCACCATGTCAGCGCAGGGGATGAGCTGCACCAGTTTTTCTGAAAGAAGTACTTCCAGTTCGTGTTGCGCCGCGTAAATTTGCCCACGCTCGAGTTGAGTCTTGACGAAGGAAATCACCGCGGGCGGTGTATGCCCCAGGATGAGCGGTCCCAGGCCGAGGACGTAGTCAATGTATTCATTGCCGTCCACATCGTACAGGCGTGAGCCCATGCCGTGGTCGAAATACAGTGGGTAGGGCTTGAGCGCAGCGCGTCCGCCGCTTCCCACGCCGCCAGCCATAACCGCCCGGGCCCGTTCCATGAGGGCCCGGGATTTTTCTCTGTTCCTCACTGGACCTCCTTTTCCGCCGGAGTCAAACAATCGCCCAGAATCGCTATTAAGGTAGTCAATCTGCGGCCGAGTGATCACGAGGGGCGGGATGATCAGAAGCTCGTCACCCAGGATGGTGTTGACGCAGCCTTGCATACCGAAGAGAACCAACCCTTGATCAAAGGCCAGGCGTCCCACGCGGTCGGCAAAGCCAGCTTCCGCTAGGAAAGGTTCTTTGCTACCCCTATCGTTAAGCAGATCCACCCTATCATAAGCCCTTTGCCGCGCACGTCCCTAATAGAACCTGATCCTCGTGCATCCTAACCTCCTTGAATGTGCAAAACTGCGACTGCTCGGCGGACTGACTAGCGAATTTCTTCATCGACTACCCAAACAAGACAACCTGGCTATCCATCGCTCTCTCAGAGCGGTTCAATCGTCGCTCACCAGGTCAACTACTGAAACAGGTCCTCAGGAAGCATGCATATGACCCTATAGGCCTCGGGCTTGCGGAAGGTCCAGTATGGCCGTTCTTTTCGCGCTTGCACGAGTGCATTGTGATCAAGCTCCACACTTATGATATCTTCTTCGGTCGCGCTCGCCTTTGCCACGATCTCACCGACAGGATCAACAATCATGCTCTTGCCTGCCCCGATGAACGTCTTAGCCTCCCCAGTTTGGTTGTTCTGCTCCTCTTTGCCAACATGGTTGCACACTGCCAAGTAGAACTGATTGTCAATGGCCCTAGCGACTAGAACCTCTTCCCACGGCCTGGGTCTACCCGTAGCAAATGGGGCTATGATCAACTCCGCACCCATGAGCCCCAGACACCGAGCTGACTCGGGGAAAAAATTGTCATAGCATATGAGTAGGCCCACTCTCCAACCCCTCACCTCAAAAACACGAAACTTTGAGGCTGATCGGAAATACATCCTCTCTATCGGTGAGGGATGAACCTTACGGTACTTGCCCACTATCCTGCCTCGAGGGTCAATCAGCATTGCTGTATCATAGTAATGGCCAGCTGACGCCCGTTCGAATATGGTTGCCACAATACATACTCGATGTTCTTGCGCCTTCTGTCTCATCCAGGCAATCGTATAGCCATCATCAGTTTCAGCATAGTCCATATATCTGGAATCCTGGTGCAAGCAAAAGTACCCTGTATTGAACAGCTCTGGCAATACAATGATTTCCGGCTGATCCTCAGCCGCCTGATCAATGTATTTGCAAGCCTTGGCGACATTCTCATCGCGAGCGTTGATCTCGCTGCGCATTTGTATCAAGGCGATTTTCATGGCATCTTTCGGGATGGTTCACACAATAGTACCCTAAACGCTAGTTTTTGTCACTGGGTATAGCCGAACTTGACCAAAACTGGGACTTGGTGCATCCTATAGCTGCTTTCAATCCTACGGGTTGGACAGACCTTTTGGTCTGTTACGTTTCAACGTAACAGACCACTCTCTCGGTTACGCATCGGTTACGTTCAAACGTTACCGACGTAGAGGTCGGTTACGTTTTCTTTCAAGGCGAATGGGTGCAGCAATTGAAGCTTTTCGCCTTGGCTGCTGGAGATGGGGGATTGCCGGTGTGGTTCGACGCTCTGGATGGAGGTACCGGCGACAGCACCACCTACGCTCCCCAGTTTGCTGCCTTCTGTGAGCACGCCCGATTGGCCAACTTCTTGCCTTTAGAGGAGGTCATCCTCATCGGCGACCGCAAGATGCCCACGGAAGAGAACCAACTGACCTGGCTGCGCCTGGGCCTGGGGTACATCGGCCCGATGACGATGCAGGAGCATCACTGCCAGACCCTGCAGGAATTGCTGGCTGCTGGCCGGACCTGGGAAGAGCTGCCCTATGTGGCCCAGCAGGATGCCGATAAAGACCCCAAAGAGCGGACGGCCTACCGGGGCCTGGGGCACACCATCGAAGTGACTGACCCAGAAGACCCTGGCTGCAACTGGTCTGTGCGGCACCTGTACATTCACTCCAGCACCCTGGCTAAGCGGGAGGCCACCCGTCGCCAGAACGAGATGCAGGCCATCGAGGCCGAACTTCAGCGCATTCAGGGCCTGGTGAACAAGTATGACTACAAGAGGCCAGAGATCATCGTCCAGCGGGTGCAAAAGAAAGCCTTCAAGAGGCGCCGAGCACAGCAGTACTTCACCATCGAGGTGGTCAAGCATCCCGAGCGGCTGGAGGCTCCCCTGGAATTGCATTACCACATAGACCATGAGCAAGTGTAACGGGACGCCGAACTGGATGGGGTGTATCTCTTGGTGGCCGGAGGGAAGGCCGCCACCCTTATGGATGCGGATATTCTGGCCAATTGGAAGGGCCAGCACAAGGTGGAGCGCTGCTTTCGTCTGGTGAACCAGATCTTCTTGGTGGCTTCCCTGTTCTTGAAGACCCTCGGCGGATCGCTGCCCTGGTCTTTCTCATCATGGTGGGGGCACTGGTGGCCGGGTTGATCGAGCGTCAGGTGCGACGGGTGGTGGCCAAGCTCCAACAGCCGATCAAAGGGCTGATGCCAGAAGGACGGGACACCTTGCGTCCCACCGTGAAGCGCCTCTTCAAGGCTTTTGCCGATTATGGCCTGCTGCCGGTCAAGGATGCCCAGGGACGGACGGTGACGTCCCGTTTTGCCCGCCTGGATCCGGTGCAGGAGCAGATCTTGAAGGTGTTAGGATTGCCTGGACCGGCGGAGATTTTTGCCCGACCAGCGCTGGCCTGAGCCTTACCCAGGGTGAAGCGCGCCCAGCGTCGGTCTGATCATGTTAAAGTGCTTGGAGGCCGTGCGGTCGTCAACTT
>Ga0194125_10005587_pt1 | contig 19051 bp, 12 predicted proteins | sample TA2KigC250mmetaG_FD_148626 | JGI IMG/M metagenome (GOLD analysis project Ga0194125, IMG submission 148626) | Freshwater microbial communities from Lake Tanganyika, Tanzania - TA2015034 Kigoma Deep Cast 250m | ecosystem: Environmental > Aquatic > Freshwater > Lake | place: Tanzania: Lake...
TACCCAAAAGACCACCCATTATCATCGGGTAGAATTACAATTAAACATATGACAGCAAAGGAAGAAGATATTCTTTCTAATCAAAACCTTATTAAAAAAGGTGTTGTTTTGGATAAATTATTTGAATCAATTGTTGTTGATGATGTTAATGTAAGTGATATTATTATTGGTGATAAAAATGCAATTGTATTAGCAACAAGATTATTGGGATATGGGCCTGAATACAAAATGAAGTTTTATTCAACTATCACCAACGATAGTAAAGAGATAACAATTGATTTATCTAAAATACAAACAAAAGAAGTAGATTTTTCAGTTTTTAAGCATAAAAATGAGTTTGAATATACTCTACCATCGAGTGGTAAAAAAATTACTTTTAAATTACTTACGCATTTTGATGAAATAGCGATTGAAAAAGATATTGATGCATTGAAAAAATTAAGTAAAGATGTATCAGCAGATATTACAACTAGATTACGTTATATGATTAAATCGGTTGATGGTGATAATAGTGTAAGTGCCGTAAGTAAGTTAATAAATGGTATGTTAGCTAGAGATAGTAGAGCATTTAGAGAATATGTAAAGAGTATTTCTCCTGATATGGATATGAAATATGAATATGAACATGAAACTGGTGAAAAGGAGGTCATCAATATTACATTAGGTGTTGGGTTTTTTTGGCCTAGCTAAAGAACATAGTGTATTAGTACATTCTCAAATATTTGATATGATAAATTATGGGAATGGGTTCACATTTTCAGATGTTTATCATATGCCAACTTATTTAAGAAATTTTTATTATAATAAGTTAGTAGATGCTAAAAAGAAAGAATCCGAACAAATTAAAAAATCAAACTCTCAAAAATCATCTAAAGTTAGGATAAGGTAACTCCAAATCCTAACTTTTTGTTTTATTGGATATTTATAGAATATAAAACGATGTCAATATGAAAAAATATAAAATATCTAAAAAAAATTTAAAAGAATTTTTTGGATTTTTCACTAAAAAGAAAACTCCGCAAGAAATTCAAAAATTAATAGATAATGATCCTGTATTGCAGAGACTTCAAAAAGATATGAGGGCAATTAATGATAAAAGTAAGGATTATTTTGATAAATTAAAAACAACAAATCCAAAATTATATAAATGGGCTAAAGACTCTGGTATGATAAATCCAAATAATTAATAGATGACAAATGAAGCGCAAAAACGTGCGTTGCTGGAAGAAATAAAAGAAATTCAGGATAGAATAGCTGAACAAAATAGACAGGCGGCAACGGCAACGGGTATCGAATTACAACAATTGGAAGCTAGAATTGCTTCTGAAAAAATACGTCTTAGATTACAAAGAGAATCATTAGGTAACGTACAGGCTACATTAGATGCCGAAAAAGAAGCTGCAAAACAAGCTGAAGCCAGAAATACTAGATTACAGGAAGCAAACGATTTACAGGATGAATTTTCTACATCTTTAACTAGAATGGGTGAACAGCAACGAAAAATGCTTACCGATTCAAATACCGGTACTAGTGCGTACGCTGCGATAACTACCAAAATATTAGAATTAAAACAACAAGAAGTAGATGCATCCGATGATGATAGAGCTATTTTGGCAGCAAGAAGAAATATATTAGAAGGAATACGAACCGAACAAATTGAAGCCGCTGAGGCAGCTGCTATGGCTAGACAAGAGTTATTTGGAATATCTGATGCTGAACAAAGGAGAATAGAGTTTCAGCAATCAATAGCGGGATTGAGCCAGGATGAAATAGATTTGGCAACGCAAGCGTTTGAGGCTAAAGAAAACCTAATACAACAACAAGAAAGGTATAACCAATTACAAGAAGGTGGTAATGAAATTATGGGTAAATTACCAAGTGGGATTCGAAGTGTAATTGGTGGTATCAAAAATATGATAATGGGAATCCGAGCATTTGGACTGCAAGCTGCAATCGCAACCGCTGGACTTACATTAGTAATTGGAGCAATAGTGGCCGGTGTAGATTACTTCATGGGGTTAAATAAAGCCGGTGAAGATTTTAGAAAAGAGACTGGTGTTACTAATTCTATGATGGCTGATATGGAAGATAAAGCCGTTGCAATAAGTAAACAATATGGGAATTATGGTGTATCTTTAGAAGATGCATACGATACGATGGCTGCTTTAAGAGATGAATCTTCCGATATTGCAAACTATTCAGAAGCCGCAGTAGCCGGACTTACCTTAATGAAAACAAATTTTGGTGTAAGTGCGGAAGAAGCTGCTAAAGTACAAAATGTATTAGAAAGTGTAGGTGGATTATCCGAAGATACTGCTGTTAATGTTCAAATGCAAGTTGCTAATATGTCTAAATTAGCAGGAGTTGCACCAAAGAAAATATTAAAAGATATTGCGGAAAATGCTGAAGCAACCTCTACATTTTTTAAAGGAGATATTACATTGTTGGCACAACAGGCAATTCAAGCTAGAAGATTGGGTACGAATTTAAAAGATGTAACCGCTACCGCAGAAAAACTTTTAGATTTTGAAAGTAATATTGAAGAAGAATTAGTTGCGGCTACCTACGTTGGTGGCCAGTTTAACCTTAGTAGAGCAAGAGCTTTGGCGATGGAAGGTAAGTTGGTGGAGGCACAAGAAGAAACCTTAAAACAAATCCAACGAAGTGGTGATTTTAGAAAACAAGATTATTTTACTCAACAACAATTAGCTAAAGCAGCTGGTATGAGTGTTGAAGAAATAAATAAACAATTGAATGCTCAAGAAAAATTAGGTAAACTAAATGAGGAAGATAGAAAACGTGCAGAAGAAGCTATTAATGCTGGATTGGATATTACTAATATTGGTGATGAACAATTAATGCAAGAAGTTCAAAAAGCTGCTGCACAAAAAGAAATGGCATCAACAATAACTGATATGGAAAACACATTCAAAGGAATATTAGCAACAGTGGGTGGTGCACTTATGCCTTTATTTGAAATATTAGGTCCTGTTCTTAAAGTTGCATTTATGCCATTAAAAATAGCTGCAAAACTTTTACAATTTGTACTTGATGGGATAATGTGGTTTATAAAGAAAATACCATTTCTTGGAAAATTTGTTGAAGGAGTTGGAAATGCATTTAACACATTTGACCAAGGTGTAACGAATTTCTCAGTAGCAGGATTAGAAGGTGGAGGTATGGGTAGTGTTATTGAAGCGGGTGATGTAATTTCCCCTGCAAATGGACAAACTATGATTTCTACAAAAGAAGGTGCGTTATTAAAACCTTCATCAAACGATGATATAGTGGCTGCACCAGGTGCGGCTAATGCAGTTGGAGGTGGTTCTAGTTTGGCTGCTTTATCTGCACCATTAAACGCTATGATTGGTGAATTAAAAGCATTAAGAGCAGATTTGGCAGCAGGTAAAATTTCTGTAAATATGGATGGAGTAAAAGTTGCGTCTGGAATTGGTAAAGTTGTGGATGGTAGTACCAGAAATAACTTTGCTATGGCACAAGCGTAAAATAAAATTATAAAATGCCAACATTACAAGAATTATTTAAGACGAAAAAAATTGATGGTAATTTAACCGCAGAAAAAAAATACGATATTCGTAATAGTAAAGATATTCGTGTAATTGATGGATTTGCTATAAACGCTCTTAGAAGAAGTGGTATTGCTAATAGATTGAGAGAAACTAGAATAGAAGAAGAATTGATTGGTGTTAGGGCAATTAGAGGTTTGAGAAGCCCTTTATTATATGGTACTGATATATTAAGATTTAAAGAAAAGAGTACACCAATTTTAAATGATATGAAATTGGATGCTAGTGGAACACAAACACAAGATGGTGGATTAGTTGGAAAAGGATTAGCTGAATTAACAGGCGGTAAAATTAACAGTTTACAACAACTTAAAGCTAAAGCACAACAAACGGCAAAGAAAGTAACTGATAAATTAGGTATAAATTTTCCTGAAACTAAAATTCCGACTAGAATTAAAAATGATTCTGATTTTCAAAAAGCAAGTCCACATGAATTGGTAGATACTCTTAAAAAAATTAAATTAAAATCTGAAGGTAATTTTGCTGGAAGAGTTTTATCATCTGCACTAAAAAGTTCAACACCAAATCAGATTGGTAATAAAATTGTTGGCGAGGCATTACGAATTGGAAAACAACAATTAAAAAAAGCAGTATTTGGTACAAACGAAATAAATTTTGGAAGTATAACTGCACAACCTAATATCGGAATAGGGAGCGTTTCAGGCATAAAGACAGTTTATACAAATAAAGATGAAACATCACCAATTGCAAAGATTTTTAAAGGTGAATTACCAAAGTATTCAAAAAGTGTAAAATTAGATGCAGATAAAATTTCTGATAGAAATGATTTAACATCAGTATATTCGGCAAGATATAAAGAAATAGCTGCTTTAAATTCAGCTAATATGCTGCCTGACAAAGAAAAACAATCTTTCATAACGGATACAGCTAATTCGGTTAGAGTCGGTAACAGCGGTATTTCATTGCAAACATACTCAACAAAAAAAGACAATCCGCAAAAAAATATAGAAGTTTTAAGAGGTATGACAAAAGGTAGTGATTACTTAAATTCATTGGGAACGTATTCATTGACAGAAAAAGAACTTATTGATGGTAAAACGGATGCTACTGGAAAATTTATTGATGATTATGATTTTGTTCCATTAAGAATTTATTCAATAGCAAAAGAAACAGCAGTATCTTTTAGAGCAACATTATCTGGTATAAGTGAAACGATGAGTCCATCTTGGGAAAGTAATAAAACTTTAGGAAACCCATTTAGTTATTATACATATTCTGGAATTGAAAGACAAATAACGTTTGCCTTTAAAGTATTTTCTTTAAATGCTAAAGAACATAAATCATGTTGGGAAAAACTTAATTTTTTAACTGGGTTGGTTTATCCGGGTAATGGCATAGGTGTAAGTGGCCATATTTTTATAACACCACCATTTTTAAAATTAACACTGGGTGATATGTTTAAGAATGCAGAAGGATTTATTGATTCTCTTTCATATGATATTGATGATAACATACCTTGGGAAATTGGATTAGAAGATGGGGATGATTTAAAAAATTATAAATTACCTAGAATTGTAAATGTTAATATCACATTTAAATTTTTGGATACTATGGGTGATTCTTATCAAATTGAAGATGGTAAAGTTAAAGCTAATAGATTTTATTCTTTTGGTGGAGTTCCTAAAAACCAAAAACTAAAACAAAGTGATTCAAATAAAGGAAAAAATGAAACAAATCCAGATGGGTCAGCTACTAATGAAAATAAAGGACAAATAGAATCAGATATTAAAAAAGATACAGACATTATTAAAAACCAAAATCAATTTACAAAATCGGATAAAGATATAGATGACCAATTTACTAGAGAAAATAAAACAGATCCTGCAGTGCAAAAAGCATTTAATTTTGTTGCAGGAAAAAGATTAAGATAATAATAAAATTTATGATTAGCAGATATCAAAATAATCCCACTAAAAAAACAATTGATGGTAAAGAAGTTTATCAATCAAAAATTTATCCTAATATTGAACTCAGAGATACTGATATATATGTAGCAACAGAATTAGGAGATAGATTAGATACCTTAGCTTTTCAGTTTTTTGGTGATTCTTCATTATGGTGGATTATAGCATCTGCTAATAATATTCATAATGGCGTGATTGGATTAACTGAAGGAACTATTCTAAGAATTCCAGAAGCTTATATATCTATAATAAGAGATTTTAAAAACGTTGAATTTTAATGTGGCCTCAACTAACAAACATAGAAAAAGAAATATCAAACACCATAAAATCAAGAGCTGATACTAAAGTAGCATCAAAATTAAATCCTTGGGTACGAATTATTTCCGGCGCCGTAGTAGAGGGAATTAAAGGATTAATTATAGTATCTAATAATGATTTCAAATTATTTAAAGCGGTGGATGAAAATTTTGGAGCAATTTATGGTGATAAATCAGCATCTGGTGCGATTGGTTATGATTTAGAAAACAAAAAAGCACTAGCAAGTGCGGGTCTTGGTAGGGGATTTAGACCATCTCCAATTATAAAATCATTATCAATTAAAGAAGGTAAAGACCAAATATCAAGAGAGTTAGAAATTTCTATTGAATGTTTTTCAAAAGACCAAATGGAATTATTACAAGCTTTTTTAATGGAGCCGGGTTATAATTTGTGTGTTGAGTACGGATATAATACTGTTCAAGCAATGTCCGAAATGATTGATACAAAAAAAAGTTTAGATGAAATTTTAAATTCGGTAGCAGATAGATGTTTAAATCAAGATAATATACATAAAGCAAGAGTAAGTTCTAATGGTGAATATGATATATTTTTAGGTTTTATAGTTGGTGGAACTGTAACATCGCAGGGAGAAAATTTTGAATTAACAATTAAATGTAAAGGGGCACCTGGACTACCTACTTTTTTACAAACTCATAAAAAAACTCAAGAATTAACTATTGACGGAAAGGTAAAAGAAAAACCAACTATACAACCATTCGCTGCATCTGAATTAAAAAATGATTCTGAAGCAACGGCCGCATTTGCAGCAAAAAGAAGATTTAAAACAATGTTCAATGATTTACCAGCTGAAAAACAAATTGATGAAATTAAAAAATTGGTAGATACAAATGAATATACAATGTATGATTTTATTGGATACGATGAAGTTGTTAATGAATCATTATTAAATTTTGAAAGTAGTGGTGGTTGGGATTTTTTAAATGTGTTTGGTAAAAAAAAGATAAAAGTTGGTTCAGCAACTTTAAAAAAAGAGGGAATATTTCCAAATTACAAATTTATTAGTATGAATTTGGCTGCAAAACTCTTAAATAAAAATGGCGGGTTAGACCATTATAAAATAAGAGGAAAGGAAATTAAAGTAAAAATTGATATTGATAATTGTGTTATTGGAGCATTTCCATATATGTTTTCAACTAAAGCAGATAAATTAATTATACCTGGAACATTACCACCATTTAAAGAATATTTTTTAAATACAACCGATGTTCAGCAAAAGGCAAACGGAATTATTTCTGATAGTGCAGCAGTAGATTATTCAATATTAAATATTAGATTTCCACAAAATACAGCCCTTGCAAAATTTGGTCATAAAGAGGATGCTAATTATTGGGGATATCTAAAGCATTTATATGTTAATTTTGATGTTTTTAAATCAAAAATAACTCAACAAAATAAAAATATTAGAGAAATATTTTTGGACATACTAAATGAAATTTCAACAGGTGCTAATTCATTTTGGAATTTTCAAATAGTAGAATCGACTGTAACAAAAGAAAAACCTGTTGATGGTTTGAGCGAAGGTGATATTGTAATAACTGTCATTGATGAAAATTGGGTTGGAAAAAATTCAAATGATGAACCTCCTACTAGATTTATTCATGCTGGAATTGAATCGGCATTTACAAATGCTGATTTAGATATTAGTATTCCACAAGATATGACTAATGCAATAGTTGGTAGAAGATTATCTTTAGCAACAAATCCTAATTCTGCAATTGTTAATACAGGTGAGTTATTTAATAGTGAAATGGATTTGTTTATGAATAAGGTTACATTACCCCCAGATGATGATGCAAAGCCAAATGATACACCACCACCGCCAAAAGAATCTGAAGATTTAAGAAAAAAAGCAGAAGATATACAAAAAGATATCAATAAATTAGAAGCTGATAATAAAAAGCTACAACAAGAAATTCGAGAATTTAATATAGAACGTAATAAAAATATGACATATGGTCAAGTAGTATCCGAAAGTAAAAAACAAGATGCTAATCCAAATCATCCTGTGACTATTAGACGAAAAAAATTGAAAGAAAACCAGAAAAAAATAAATGAAAGTACGCTGTTACGAAATGAACAATTGATTAAGGCTAATGCAGCTGAAAAGAAAGAGGAAGAAGATGCAAAAGCAGCTGAGCAGGCAAAGCTATCACAAAACTTTGATAAAATTTGTATTGTACCAAATCCTAGCTATTTCAGATTGGGCAAAATAGATAACACAGCTTTAAGAAATAAAGAAGAAACATTTGGCACAGGTGGTAGACTAAGAATTTATACATTGAATGATGGTAATTATTTTGATAGATTGAGAAACGATGCATTTAATCCAAAAGGAACTGGAAAAAATGATAGATTATCACATCCATTACCAATAAAATACACTTTTACAACAATTGGTATTAGTGGATTGAGAAGGGGAGATACTTTTAATATTTTGGGTATACCTGAAAAATATGAAAAGCATGGTTTATTTCAAATAACTGAAGTAGAACAAAGTTTGACAGATATGGATTGGAAAACAACGGTTACTGGGGAATATAGACAAAAAAATTCGTAAATATGGCAATTTATAAATACGATTATAATAAAATATCTAATAACAATGAAGACTATTTAAATGAAAATGGTTTTGAAATAAATACATATTGCCCAACACCTTCTGATATTGATTATAAAAACGGATTTATTGTAAGATATTTTGCACAAAAAACGAATGATAAATCAGGTTACATATATGAGCTTAATGAAACTTCTAATTTAGCATTATCATTTAATCCATTTTATACTACAATTTCAATAAGATGGAAAATTTCTGGAACTGATGATGAAATCAAAGAATCAAATTTTAAATCAGTTCAAATTGGAATGAAAAAAATTCCATTATTGATTAAGTACTTACCAAATTATTTGCAGTTTGCAATCCCTAAAACTTCGTTAGACTCTGATAATTCACCTAAAGATGTTGGTTCAGATATTTTAAAAAGAAAAGGGTTTAAAACAACTAGGACAACCACAAACGCCCCAACTACTGCAGCTCCTACAACTACCACAACTACTGCAGCTCCTACAACTACCACAACTACAGCAGCTCCAACAACTACAACTACAACGGCTGCTCCTACAACTACAACTACAACGGCTGCTCCTACAACTACAACTACAACAACAGCTGCTCCAACTACAACTACAACAACAGCTGCTCCAACTACAACTACCACAACTACCACAACAACAGCTGCTCCAACTACAACTACAACCACAACTACTGCAGCACCAACCACATATACTGTAACTGCTAATGGTTCTTCAAATTATGTAATAAACGGTAATTCAAACCCAACTTTAAATTTAATTGAAGGAGAAACTTATACCTTTAATGTAAATGCTAGTGGACATCCTTTCTATATAAAAACTACAAGTTCAACGGGTACTGGAAATGCGTATAATAGTGGTGTAACCAATAATGGTACTGATAATGGAACAATAACATTTGTTGTTCCATCTGGAGCTCCATCTACATTATACTATAATTGTCAATTCCATATCGGAATGGCGGGCACAATCAATATTACATAGTAATAATAGTCAACCCATAGAATCGGATAAAGATTTAGGAGGATTTATTTTAAAAAGAAAAGGTGTTAAAACAAAAAGAATCTATACCAAAACTTTCTTTATATCTTCCAAACTTATTGCAGTTTAAACAAATAAAAAATTTGGATATCTAAATAATTTTTTTTATATTTGTATTTATTGATATGGGGATGTTTTGGAATTGATTGCGATGCGAAACATAGTATCACACGTAGTGGGATGGTTCTCAAACCACTTTAATAACGGAATCAAACAATAAATGACGTAGAATTATCTACAATGACCTTCGATGACCTTATGGAATTCGTAGGTGCTGATTACGCTGTAGCAGCCTAATCACCTCTCGCATCACTCGTGAGATTTTAAAAAGAAGTGAAACCTAAGTTTACCGAAACTTTAAATCGGATGGTGGTAGCGCTGTTCTAACCAAACGGCCCCAATTATTTTGGAAGGTAAATAAGATTAAACCTTATCCTAAACGTGTGAAAAGCTGGTATTATGGTTACTTTGTAAGACGTGGGTTCGAATCCCACCATCTCCACCACTTTTTAAATCCTCATCTTACTTTTGGTAATTTGAGGATTTTTTTGTATATTTGAGTTATGAGAATTGTTGAGTCTATTAATGAATATAACGAATTAAAGGTGAAGCTGGAAACCGAACCATCTGTTTGGTATCCGCTTTGGGTGGATAATGATAAACACCCATTAAACACCACTATTTCCTTTATATTCATAAGAACCCTATCAGACAGGTATATTGTATCACAACAACACACAGACGCTGTATCACTCTCTAATGAGCAAATAGAAGGGTTGTTGAATACCGCCGGTGATAAGTGGGTATTTCAAAAGAAAAAGCTACTCCAATCTTTTGTTACACTTAGGGAAGGATTGAATGATGTTGATACCGCCTATTATTTAAAGACCGGTGAAACAATAGACTACTCTCAACCATTACAACACTTAGTAGCTCCTTTATTACACAAAGGTTATAGAGAAGATATCATTCAATCCATTCCCATTCTTAAACTTGCGGAAGCAATAGAACCGGAATTATTAAAACATTCAAACCAAAAGAGTAAAACTTATAATTGGTATAACGATATATTCTTACCAACCCTTTCAGAAATTGAACAATTTGGAATCCGTGTCGTTGGGGAAAAATTTATTGATAGATGGCCACAAGCTTCCAAACATCTTAAAGGTGATGTGGTGTACACCGAATATAATCCATTTACGGTGACAGGCCGTCCATCCAATCGGCATGGTGGTGTAAACTATGCCGCCCTAAACAAATCCGATGGTAGTAGAGATTGTTTTATTGCAGATGGGATATTTCTACAAATGGATTACAATGCATATCACCCCAGATTAATTGGTAAGTTGGTAGGATACGAAATGCCGGATGGAAATGTTCACCAATGGTTAGCTGACCAATATGGTTGTGGTATTGATGAAGCAAAAGGTGTAACGTTCAGATTACTATATGGTGGTATTGATGATGAGTTTCGACAAATAGAATATTTTGATAAAGTAGCCGATTTTGTAGAAAAGTTTTGGGATGATTGTGTAGAATCTAATCATATTCAAACACCAAACCGAAGGATTCTATTGGATTGGGTAGAGCAACCTAATCCACAAAAAGTATTTAACTATCTACTTCAAGCTTTTGAGACGGAAGTAAATATAGAAAAAATACGGAAGGTATTGCGGTTTATTAATGGGACTGAAATATCTTTAAATCTATACACTTATGATTCCTTTTTGTTTGACGTACCTACTGATGTAGATAAAGAACTGATTAGAGGATTAAAAGGTATATTGGAAGATGGTGGGTTTCCAATTAAAGCAAGTTGGGGAAAAACTTACGGAAACCTCTAAATAACATATTTATAGTATATACAAAAATATGCTTTAATATGAGAAAATTTATGTTTCTTTTATCGTTTCTTTTAGTTTCGATAATTTCTTTAGGACAGGATGTAAGAATAAAAAACGATGTATTTGAAGTCCTTTATTCACAATCATTAGAACAACCACTAATTATAAAGTATCGTTCTACCAACCGCCCTACAAACGTTAATAGAGGGACTATGGACTTTTACAAAGAACCAAATATAAAAACATCAGATGCTGATGATTACGCTAAAAACATTTACGATAAAGGGCATGGTGCACCGGCAGCAACATTTTCAGATAATGAAAAAAACCTAAAACAAACTTTTTCCTATCTCAATTGTATCTTACAAAACCAATACCTTAATAGAGGTGAATGGAGATTATTAGAGGAGCAGGAAAGAAAGTGGGATGATGTAGAAGATTTAACCGTTATTATCAAAGTATTTTTTGATGAACCTGTCAAAAGATTACCAACAGGTGCAGCAATCCCTTCACATTTGCAAAAACATATCTATTTTGAAAAACAAAAAAAATGGAAATGTTATGTATTTCTTAATGAGAAGCCGAAATTCAAATGGTATGAATTGGAAATGCTTTGTGAAGAAGCTGATGTTAAATTTTAATAAATATGACTTTATCTGAACTAATTAACGAAATACTTTTTGAATGGGCGTATAGAGTAAACGATGGTATGCCTGACCCAAAGAACCCAATCCACATAAAAGAATTGGATATTGTACTTTCTGAAATGGGATTATTAACTAATATAAAAAAGGAATTACTTGAAAATCTTATTACTGAAAAAGGAAAAACACCGGAACCAGTAAAAGAAGAAGAAGGTAAGTTTTCAAATCCCATTCTTAATAAAAAAATTAGTTATAAAGATAAAGATGGTAATCCAAAAGATGGTATTGTTGGAAATTTATTGAGACAACCTGAGGGAACGCCGGCAAGAGATGCAGCTGAAAAAGTTTTACCACCAGCGGGCTCTCCTGAAAGAGATAATTTAAATAAAGAATTGGGTGGTAAGGATGATAAAAAAGAAAAAGAAAGTCCTGAAGATAAAAAAGATAAAGAGGCGGCGGAAAAACAAAAACAGCAACAAGCTCAAGCTATGTTTGACCCTAAGGTTGACCCGGCTATGGCACAAAGATTAGATAAAGAAAAAGAAGTTCAAGCCCAAATAGCAAAAGATGCTGAAGCTGGAAATAAAGAAGCAGAAAAACCTGCTAAAGAAGAACAGCCAAAAAATACATTTGAACCAATTCCAGCACAAGATGTAAAATCTAAAATTCCACAAGCTGACCCTCAAACATTTGGGGCACAATCTGATATTCCTGATGGAATTGAAAAGGAAGATTTAGAAAAATTTAATACTGATATTAGTAAAGTACAACAATTAGTTGCTGATGCAAAAGCTAAAGGTGAAAAAGTTGATATAAATTTATGTGATGTAACTGTACCTGGTACTAACTTATATTGTGATGATAACTTAGGTATTCCAAGAGACCAAATGCCACAATTTAAAGGTAAGCCGGTTCCTGGCAGTAAGGCAGAAAAAATGCCACTAAACAAAGATGGTGAAGTGGATACTGAACCTGTGTTTAGAGAAATGCTAAAAGAAAAAGGAATAACAACAACCCAAACTGAAGTACCAGCCGATAAATTAAAAGCAACACAATCTGAATTGGGTGGTGATAAAGTAATTGGAATGATGGGAGCTTTAGAAAAAGACCCTAATCACCCTTCTATTACAGGTCCCATATATGTTAGTAGAGATGGATTTGTAATTGATGGACATCATAGATGGGCGGCAATTGCAGCATATAATGCAAAATATCCCGATAAGCAAATACCAATGAAATGTGAAGTTATTGATAAGGATATCAAAGATGCAATTCCAATGTGTAATAAGTTTGCAGAAGAAATAGGAATTGCAGCTAAAAAGCAAGGTGAAACAACTGGTAAGGCTGGTGATGAACAACCAAAAGTTGAACCAAAAAAAGTTTCATCATTCACAAAACTTACTGATAAAATTAAGAATAAAATTTCTAAGTGGCAAGAAGGTGAAAAGGAATTTTTTGAAAAAGGATATTATAAAGCAGGAGCAGAACCAAGAAGAACTTTAGGTCAAGCTATTAAAGATAAAGCTAAAGGTGCTATTAAAGCAATTAAGCAGGGAGCAAAGCGTGAAATTGAAGAATTTAAGACAGCTGGAGTTGGTGTTGGTAAATTCTTTAAAGGTGAAGATTTAAGTGATAACGAAAAGAAAGCACTTAAAGGTGTAGCAATTAAAGTGGCAACAACTGCAATATTTGGTGCAGCTATGGGTGGATTGGCATCAGGAGCAGCTGGATTTGCTAAGCACGTTGCAATAGAATTTGTACCACACGTTGTTGCAGAAACCCTATTGAAAGGAGCTGGTAGAGCAGCATTATTTGCAGATGCGGAAGGTGAAGCAGAAGTAGATGCAAATATGGAAAAATTTATTGAAATGATTTCTAAGGGAATTGAGGAAATGGATATAAATGAAGAACAAATGGAAGCTATGGTTGATTCTTATAACGAAAAGAAAGATAAAGGAGAAATAGAAGATACAGAAACTCCAGAGATGAAAGAAGAACTATTACCATTAGTGGATTCTCTTATAGAAGAAATAATCGCTGGATTTATTGATGAAGCAAATCCAAATAAAGTAGATGATCCTGATGTAACATATACGCCTATCGGAAACGATGGTAAAAAAAGAAAACCAAAAACTATAAAATATTCTTCAGCTATTAAGTATCAAAAAGACCATCCAGCTTATATAGCAGCAATGGCATTAAAAGGTAAAAAAACTAAATCAACTGATAAGCCAACGGTTAAAGGCGCTGATTTATTTGCTGACCCAGAATATCAAAAAAGAATGGCTGGTGAAGTACCACCCCAAAAAGATGGAGAACCATCAAAGGAAAAATCCGATGTTGATAAAGACGGTAATATTAAAGGAACTGATATAAAGGCAGAACCACAATTAGACCAAATACCGCCAAAATTTAGAGAAGAAGTAAATACTAAATTAGCAGAGCTATTGGGTGAAGTTGAAGCTGAAGAAAAAAGAGCTGAAGCGGTAGTTCTCAAAAGCATGGGTTTAAATTCTAAAGATGAATTGACCGATGATAATATGGAAGATTTCAAAGGTAGGATGAAGAAGGAAAACAAACCCCCAAATCTAAATCTTTGTAAAGTAACTGTACCCGGTACTAACTTATATTGTGATGAAAATAAAGGTCTAAAAAGAGATGAGATGCCACAATTCAAAGGCAAACCAGTAGAAGGTAAACCTGCTGCAGGAATGAAAGTAGACCCAAAAACTGGAATGGTTGATATTGAAGGAATGTATAGAGACCATCTAAAAGAAAAAGGTATTACTATTTCAGAACCAATGGAAGTTCCTTCTGAATCTCTTAAAGCAACTCAAGATGAATTAGTAGGTGCTCAAGTAGTATCAATGACTAAGGCATTAGATAAAGACCCAAAGAACCCTTTTATTACTGCACCAATTTATGTGAGTAGAGATGGATATATTGTTGATGGACATCATAGATGGGCGGCAATTATGGGATATAATATGAAAAATGCTGATAATCCAATACCGATGAAGGTGATGGTTATTGATGATGATATTGATAATGTTATTCCTGATGCTATTCAATTTGCAGATGAACAAGGTATAGAAAGAATGAGTGGTAAAACTTCGGGTAAAGATTTAGATAAGAAACAAGAACCTGCAAAATTGCCCGAACCAAAAGCAGCAGATGAAACACCAGGCGGAAAAATTTTTAGTATAGGTGGTGGTTATTATTCTGATACCCCTAATGGACCTGCACAATACCGAATTGTTGAAAGTGTAGTAGATGAAGTTTTATTTGGTAGTGATAAAACGTCTGTGTATTTGTTATTTGAAGCAGTAGTAAATAAAACAACTTCTAGAGGTAAAAAAGTTAAAGTACAAACCATTGATACTAATAAACAAAAAGCAGCAACTGCAAAAGCTAAAGCATCAAAAAATACTGAAAAAGAACAACCATCTGTAGCAGAACCATCAAAAGAAAAAGAATCAGGAAGACAGGAGATGGACTCCCCAAAGACTGAAGCTGAAAAGGGAAAAATGAGAGCTTTCACCGATAAATCGGTAACAAGTTCATTAGAGCTTACAAAAAGTGATGCTAAAGCACAAGAAAAACAAGCTAAAGATGATTATGAAAAAGCATTAAAAAACTGGGAGAGGGGTGGAAAGAAAGGTCCTAAACCACAATTTACAAAGGGATTAGGAGCAGGAAGTCCAGAAAGTAGAGCAGGAGAATCGGCGGTTGTTAAAGGGTGTTTGGTATTAAAAGATGAATACGAAAAATGTATTGCAAAATCTAAAGATAAGGATAAAGAAGGTTGTTACTTACAATCTAGAGAAAAAGCAAGACAAACACTTGAATCATTTTTAGGAGCAGATTCATATCTTACTGATGAGTGGATTGACTCAGCTATGAATACTTTAGATTTAGTTCACGATGAAATTGGAATTGAAAATATTGAAGAAATAGGATGGGATAACCAACAAGGTAGAGCATTAGTTGGGTCACAAGGACATGGTACTTCTGCGGATATGTTTATTAAAGCCAAACCAACAAAAGAGTTTCCAAATGGTAAACGAATAGGTGTTTCTCTTAAAAAAGACCTTAAAGTATTCGTATTCAACGGTGGTTGGTCAAAATTAGAAAAAGTAATTGCAGAAAGAGGATTTAAATTAGGTGAAAAATCTACTATGGAATACTACAATAAGAGAAGATATGAGGAACTTTCTAAGATAAGAGATTTTGCAACAAAAAGTAAAGATGCTTTTTGTAAAGATTTTAAACATTTACAAGATAATCCAGACAGAATAAGTAGTAAACCACAAAATGTTCAAAGTAGAGTAAATGATATACTTAAAAAAACTGGAAAATCAGATTTATCCAAAGTAAAATGTGCGGATTTCATTGAAGGTATTATTAATGAAAAACCACCATCAGTAGATTCTATGAAAATTATTGGTGATTTGTGTAAAACATCAACTAATTCTGAATTAAAAGACTCATATAAAAAATTAAGAGCTTTGGATAGGGAAATGACCGATGGTATTACTAACGATTTTATGAAACCTGAAAATCAGGCAGTTGTAAAAAAATTAGTGAGAGATGAAACCCACATTTCGGATATTCTTTTTGCAGATAATCCTAATTTGGATGAATTTAAAACAGTATTTGGAACGGAACCTGCAATATCAATGAAGCCTGATAAATTGACAGAATTGTTTGGAATTCAAAAATTACATGAACAATACAAAAACGAAAAAGACCCTAAAAAGAAAGAAGCACTAAAAAAGAAAATGGAAGATATTATTGATTCTAAAATTGTAATTGATAATAAAAAAGGAGTGATGTCAGTAGCAATTTGTATTAATGATAAAGATGGAAAAGAATCTAAACTTCCACTTTTTGAAGCCAAAATTAGAACTAGAGGTTTTGGAAACTCCCCAACATTTGAAATGCCACAAACTGTATTCGGTGGATTGGCCTACAAATATGGACATACAAGATATAATGAATTTGATGATGATGATAAAGAAATAGTAGTTTCTTCTGCTGTAAAAGATGTTGAAGATGATTTTTCTGAAGATTTGGAATTTTTAGATGATAAAACTTCAGCAGAAATTGCTAAACGATTAAAAGATTTGGAAGCTATATATCCTAACAGTCCATCTCTTAATAAGTTTAAGAAAAAATATCTAAATAGTAATAATCAAAGTATTCAAACAGCTAAGCAAAAAGCAAAAGCTAAAAAGAAATAGTAAAATACCCTTTCATTCGTTTTTTAATATTTATAGTGAATAAAGAGAAAAGGAAAGGATGAAGACACAGTTACTATGCACATTTACAACGAAAGGGGAGTTACAAAATACATTACAATTAATAAGAGAAACTTATCACATCGTTTATAATTACATCTATATTCTACAAAATAAGGCGAATTTAGATGAATTATTTATTACATACAATATTGATACAGCTTTTCAACCTGAAAATCCTTTAGAAAATACAATACTAATACACAGAAAAAAAGAATCTAATTCATTATATACAATCAATGCACTTAACGAATTAGTAAAAGAAGAAAATGGTGGTGTGTTAGATAATTCTTTTGTAATAAATTGGCAAAATTTTAAAAATTCAATAATACTTACAAACGCCGAAGGAACAAAAAAAATTCAGACAAGAGTTTTTGAAGTTATTGATTTTGGTGATGGTAAAGAAGTTATAACAAACGAAAATAAATAATAGTACAATGTTATTAAAAAAAGGTGATAACAACGAAAATGTAAAATTAATGCAGGAGAAATTAGGTATCTCTCCAGCAGTTACTAACTTCGGACCTAAGACCGAAGCAGCTGTAAAAGAATTTCAAGCTAAGCATGGGTTACCTGCAGATGGTATAGTTGGTGATGCAACTTGGGCAAAGATAATGGGAGAAGGAACTCCAGCTCCAACACCACCAGCTCCAATAGCACCAGTAGGTGGATTAAAGTTAGATGCATTAAAAGGACATATTCCTGATGGAGTTATTCAAATGATTCCTGATACCGCAGCTAAATTCCAAATCAATACTCCCCTAAGATTAGCACATTTCTTAGCACAATGTGGACATGAAAGTGGTGGATTCCGTGCAACGCAAGAAAATCTAAACTATTCAGCAAAGGGTTTAATGGGTATATTCAAAAAGTATTTCCCAACTGAAGCTATTGCTAACGCATACCAAAGAAACCCACAAAAGATTGCGAACAAAGTTTATGCATCTCGTATGGGTAATGGTGATGAGGGAAGTGGTGAAGGCTACAAATTCAGAGGTAGAGGGTATATCCAATTGACTGGAAAGGATAACTACACTGCATTTGGTAAAGCAATCGGTGAAGATATTCCATCAAATCCTGATGTAGTGGCATCTAAGTACGCATTACTTTCAGCAGCATGGTTCTTTAATAAAAATGGATTACATAAAATGGCTGATGGTGGAGCAACCGATGCGGTGGTAACATCTATTACTAAAAGAGTAAATGGTGGAACAATCGGATTAGCAGACCGTATCAAACACTTTAAAGAATACTATCACCTATTAGCATAAATTTGGTAAAGTTCTAAAAAAATCGTATATTTATAGTATAATAGTATAAAAATGGCAAATATATCTCTAAAATCAATGTTGGAAGCTTCTATTGACCCAAAGTTAGTAGCTAGAAGTAAAAAAACCGGAAAGCTAGTTTATTTTAAAACACCACAGGCGAAAGATGCAGCTATGAAAGCTGGTTCTCATGAACAACCTAAAAAGGATAAAAAAGCACAAGCTAAACAAGCAGCACAATCCGCTAATTTGTTTAAGGGTGATTATTCAAAAGAAAGAGAATTACCTACAAATGATTTCTCTGATATAAAAGGGCCAAAACCTGGTGATTCGGGTTGGTCAACTGAAGATGTATTTAATGCAACATTTAAGGACCCAGAGACAGGTAAAACTATAACTGTTGGTGATGCATATGATAGAGAAGATGGTTCACCTGCTTACGAAAAAGCATTTGCTTACGCAGCTGAATTTAATCCTGATGATGAGGAATTAATATCAGGACCTGGAAGTC
>Ga0194125_10005594_pt1 | contig 19043 bp, 10 predicted proteins | sample TA2KigC250mmetaG_FD_148626 | JGI IMG/M metagenome (GOLD analysis project Ga0194125, IMG submission 148626) | Freshwater microbial communities from Lake Tanganyika, Tanzania - TA2015034 Kigoma Deep Cast 250m | ecosystem: Environmental > Aquatic > Freshwater > Lake | place: Tanzania: Lake...
TGGTGGAATACATCATCACCAAGGGCGAGGAGCTCTCCAGGGACTGGGAGAAACTGGTGCCTGAGTTTGATTATCCCCAGCCGGACGGCTTCTATCTCTACGAGAGAGATCCGAAGACCGGTTTGAACACGGATGTCTTTGCCAAGAGGCCTTCAAAATCGCAGGTTCCTTTCATCTATAAACTTTCAAGGATCGCTCATGTAACGCTTTTTGAAGAGAAGAGCCGGGTTTTCAAAATGCTCCGTCCCATTGTCAGGTGGGCTGACGTTTCGCCGAGGGCCAAAGCGGTTCTGGAATTCTTTGAACATATGGCCAAAACAGCGCTTTTCCATTGTTTGAATTGCGGCGATTGCGCCCTCTTTGATGTCGCCTTTGTCTGTCCCATGTCTCAATGTCCGAAGAACCAGAGAAACGGCGCCTGCGGAGGAAGCTACCAGGGCTGGTGCGAGGTCTACCCGGATAAGCAGGAATGCGTCTGGGTTCAGGCATACGACCGACTGAAAGCCTACCGGGAAGAACACAGTTTAGAAGAATATATCGTTCCCCCGTGCAATTGGGAGTTGTGGCAGACCTCTTCCTGGATCAATTTCTATTTGGGCAGGGACCATACGGCAAAAAGACTCGGCATCAAACCCCCTGCCAAAAAAACTGCATAGAGGTCAGGGGAAAAGAGGATCGATCCTTAGAAAGCCGTTTGAGAATAGCCAGAAGTTTTGTTCAGGAAGGTGGGTTCGATTCCCGCCGCCCACACAATTATTATTTAATAGTTTCAATTAGTTATAAATTTAAGACCCCAAAAATACCGTCACCAGACTGTCATCAGAATTGATTCTCGGTACAATACGAATTACGTTATGGAGAGTTATCCTATCCCATCAAAGTTCAAGCGCTCAATTTAGAAAAATATAGGAGCGTTGATACTCACTTGGCCCCGCCCATGATTCTCATTGGTACGCTATTCTTAATTCTTTCCTACCCTCCTTATCCTCCCTTTCAGCCCGGCGATTCTTTAAAATCACCTCAGCCAAAGATGGCTATCTAATATTTCCGTGCTGTTAAATTTTTCCTTGACAACACAAAATATTGTGGTAAGTTCTGAATCAGAGTAATACATATAGATAATTAGGTTTATGGAGGAAGTAGATATGAGATTTTGAAAAAACTAAAGCCCAAGGAACTACTGGCATAGCTCCCTGGGCTTTTCATGGGGGGAACGGGTCACCCCTTCGTTAGCTTCTTGACAAAAGGATTTGTATCTCAGGTCGAATTCTTTGTCAAGAAAAAAATGGTGGCTTTAGTTTACCCCCAAATCCAAATGGAAAGGGGGTGTTTTTTTATAACGACGCAAGGAATCTGACTAGGTCCGCACTCGGTGGACCCGCACACATTACCTTCAACCTCAACCCCTCCGGTGCCAGATGTAGGGTAACTCTAAGTAATCAGGCAAAATACACCAACAACTTTCGAAAGGAGAAAGGAAGTGACAGATAGCAAAATGTTTATCAGGTTTTATCCGGTGGGAAATGGGGATTCGATTTTGATAGAGGACCTGGATAGGAAACATTTAATGATCGACTATAACTGTGTCAGTAAGGCCGAAGAAGATGATGACGATAGGATATTCCTTGAGGACGAGCTTGACGAGAGACTGGACGGCAAAGACCTTGATGTTCTGATGATCACCCATGCCCACGAGGACCATTTGCAGGGATTTTCAAATTATTTTTGGCTGAATTCATCTAAGAAGCATCAGGGCGACGATCGGAAGAAGATGACTGAACTCTGGGTCCCCGATTCGATAATTTGGGAACCCGGGGCCGAAGATGAGGAGAAGCTGCTCCGCAAGGAAGCCCGTTACCGACTACTGGATGACAAGAAGGGGATAAAAGTTTTCGGGGAGACGGACTCCTTGAAAGAATATATCAACAATAGCGGGAAGGCCAAATATGAGGAGGTTAAACACCTGATCAAGAAGCCAGGCGAGATTGTCAGCCATTTCAAAGGATTCGAAATTTTCATCCATTCCCCTCATTCATGGGTCACAGAGGATGATGAGAATAAGAACAACAAGTGCATCGTGGTTCAGCTTGATTTCAGGTTCGACTCCGAGTCCGTCGCAAAGGGGATATTTGGAAGCGATGCAGAATCCGATGCTTGGGAGAGCATCTATTCGGCAACGAAGAACAATAAGAATCTCGACAGGCTGGATTTTGACATCTTCAAACTTGCCCACCATTGCAGCTACACGGCCTTAAACAAGGATGAAAAAGGAGATTTGATTACCGAACCGGTAGAAAAGGTCAAGAAGATTTTCGAGGAGCGCGGAAGGGAGAAAGCGAAATTGATCGCCTCGTGTGATCGCATTCCATCGAAGCAGGACAGGAACGAAACCGGTCCCCCGCATTACCAGGCGGCGGAGTACTACAGAAAGGTTAGAGACCTCAAGAAAGGTGATTTCAGGGTGACGATGGAGGAGCCGAAGGGGTCCAGGAATATCAAGCCGATTGTAATCGAAATAACAAAGTACGGTCCCCGCTTTGATCAGCTATCGGCAGCGGTTTTCGGGGCTGGAACCATCACATCAACCAAATCCGAGCGGCATGGATGATGGACTTCTATAAAACCAAGTCATTTGAAAGCGGTCACGTTCTTTCGGAACCGCTGAAAATAATGAAATCGGCCCTTCTCCAGAATCCACAAGCTTTGGGCGGATTGATGGAGTATGAATGCGAAGGCTATCTGAACGGTAATGAAGCAATTGTCATTAATATGCAAGTGGGCGTGCCCACGCGTTCCCCATTCGGTGTTTTGGAACAGGAAAAGGTGGCGATCTGTCTGCATGTGAATAACCCGCAGAAGCTCCAAGCGTTTTCCCTGCGAAAGCATTTTCCATCGTTACCTCATTTGAACTGGAGTTATAAAGATACACCAAGAAGTCTTTGCCTGTTTGATGTCCCTCAAATGGACAGGGTCTATAATGAAACCTATGTGGATTTCCTTTTCAGAGTTAAGAAATGGCTCGACAGGGCCGCCGCCGGTGAGCTCCATTTAGCAGAGCAGGCGATGGAGCCCTTTGTATTGGAGTCTGCCGGGTACATGGTCATAAGTGCTGAAGCAGAGAAGAAAATTATTGAGGACGCTCCTGCGTTCGATATATTTGTTTCCAAATATGTACCTGCTGATGAATCCAATGTGGCTTATATAGAGGTCTTCCCATCGAAAGGGAACTTCAAAGAATCTCCGCTTTTGGTGCTGCCGTTAAAGGGGAAACCTTCTGGTGACCAATGCATTAACCACCTTCCTGGAAACTACCTGGAATTGGCGGATTTATTGAAAGGCAAGCTGGATATTGATTTGGATAAAGATATACTTAAGTTCATTTCCGACACTTACCGGAAATGGGGTCTCAAAGAAAACCGCAATAAGAAGCTTTTAGACCAAAGGGTCGTTCTCGCCATCTGCATCCCCAGGCTCAATCTGAGAGGAACGCAAACCGGGAACGAGATTAGATCTTTTGGCTTGTTTGAACCGTTGCATCGACTGGGTAAGGCACTGGGATGCATCGTGGAACAACCGAACAAGAAAAAGAAAGAATCCACTTTCATCTTTAAAGATAGGATAGCCAGAAAAGAAGAGGATCTCAAGAAAATCATGCCCGTTCCGTTTGCTGTCGTTCAACCATTCTCAATAGATTTAGCCAGGAACATGGCAGGGCTTAATATTGACATCTCCGAAGTAAGAATGTCGGCCATTGGGCTTGGTGCTTTAGGGTCACAGGTGGTTTTGAATCTGTGCCGACAGGGGTTCGCTAGGTGGAGGCTCGTTGACGATGACATCCTGCTCCCGCACAATTTTGCACGCCATGGGTTGAGCGCAGGATTTAGGGGACGACCAAAAGCTGCCTCCCTAGCCAGAGAAATAGGTTTGATTTTGGATAAAACGGATGTGAAAGCTTATGACCAGAACTTCCACGGTCTGCGGGATGTACGGAAAGAAATACTAAATACTGCTGCTATCATAGATTTTTCAGCCTCGTATTCTGTGCTTATGGATCTCTGCCGCGAGAGCAAAAGGTCTCGGGCTCTCAGTGCATACTTCTCAAACGGAGGACTTACTTCGGTTCTGCTTTCGGAGGACTGGAAAAGGAGAATTAGGCTGGATGACATTGATCTCCAGCTAAAGATCCGGGCACTAACAAGCCCATACATCGGGACCATTTACAGAGTGAGAGAGGGAAATCAGCTTGTTTATTCTACTTCGTGCAGCAGCCAGACGACGGTAATGCCGCAGGATTTGGTATCAATCCACGCTGGGATTGTAACGAGACAGATAAAGGAAAGTATTTCTTGCAGTGATGCCAGAGCATTTGTTAATGTCGTCTCGGAGGAAGATTTTGGCGTTAATGTTGAACAATTTTCTCCATGCGAGGTGACTATTAAAGAGGCAGGGTCTTGGGAATTTAGGATAAACAAGATCGCTCTTACAGAGATGAGTGAATACCGAAGACTCAAGCTTCCAAATGAAACTGGAGGGGTTTTGATTGGCTGGATCAACAATTATAACAAAACAATCTATGTGGGAAAAGCGCTGCCGGCTCCCGGAGACAGCATAGAACGCCCTTACTACTTCATAAGGGGGAAAAAAGGTCTGTACGCTGAGGTACAACACTTGCGGAGGGTTTCCAATAATGACCTACGATATGTCGGTGAGTGGCACAGTCATCCGTTTGGATTGTCTGTCCGCCAGAGTCTGGATGACATGAAATCTATGGCCAGATTGTCAGGGATAATGATCGAAGAGGGACTTCCGGGGATTATGTTTATTTTAGCTGACGACAACGAATTAGGTTGTTACGTCCAGACGGAATGGGGATGAATGTTCTCTTTTTTTCGGCAGGAACGACGCCCGGCTGTTGGTAGCCACTAATGCCCTAAGCTTTCTCGAGATTCAGACTGCCAAAGGTGAAACTACGAGGGCTTGGGTTGGTTCGCGGATTCCAGGACATCAATGGTGGACAGCAGTTGTATAGCATATGCTTCAGCGGCGGTTTTTACCCAGTCAGGCCTTATTATAAAAAACCAGATCATCAGGAAAGATACATCCAGGGTCATAGCAACCCATGCGACTGGCCTCACAGAAGTTAGTTCTGTGCAATAGGGATGAATTTGGGTGAAGACCAGAAGCATAGATAGAATGTTCAGGATCAATGCCACGGGTTTCATTCCCCACAAATTCCTTCTGAAACCATAATTTACGTTTTCTTCAAAGGCCAGCGGGAATTTCTCCTTGTCTCGTGAGCGGGCCCTTAGAAAATCTCCACAAGAATCATAGATTGCATCCGCCCTATCAGGATTGCTTTTCTCTTCTTCCGGAGTTGGCATACTAATGGGGATAAGACGATTCAATTTTTCATGATAGCGAGCCAACGTTGAAACGCTGAGTGTAGAATCCTGGTGTCTGAGCATCCTAGTCGAGGGCTTTCCTCCCCAAAGTTTATAAAGCCCTGGCTCTTTGCGCTTACCACGATCCCTTGCAAGCTGCTCAAGGAAAACCGCTAACCCAGCAGAAGTGCCCAACCAAACGATAATATCCCACCCGACAAATTTGTTCGGGAAGAGGGTCGCGAGGGAAAGGCCTATCGGAAGCAATACTATGAGAGCGGGAACAATTCGAGCATTAAATGCATACTTATCAACGAACCGTACTGGATTTAGCTTATCAGCGGACACACATCCTCCAGAGCAAAAGACAGTGTTACGCCCTCACCTTAGTAGGCACACTATTACGGCATGTTTCTGTTGTCAACATAATTTTTTAGAATAATTTCCACGAATCAATTTATTAACTGGATGCCAACACATTTATTCCTTATGTTAATGACCCCTTCGTACTCGGATCGGATTTTAGCTTCTTCATTTCTGATTAGAATATCCAACCTGTTTTCAAAATTATTACGCTTGTCGGAGATGGTCCATTCTTGCCACTTGTTACTACACAACTGAGACAGATCATCAGGGGATTCAGTTCCACCAATCAGAAAGCTCTTGTACAACTCCCTCCTTGTTCCGTCATCAAAATCCACCTTAAAAAGATACCGGACCGACTGGCTCGGCGAAACGTCATCACATTTCACGTTTAATACTTCTCCTGAGATCCCATCCCCCTTTAAGTAATCGAAAAGAGCATCTATAAGAGGGTGTCCTACTCCAAGCAAATCGATATTTTTCTTTCGAGTTGCCAATTTCCGGGAAAAGGTCACATTGTCATATCGTGAGGCCACGTTTGAGTATTTTCTTAGAGCTTGTGGAACCGTAATCTGGATAATATCCCCGGAGGGGATAAAGCTCCCGCCTAATCTTAAAATGGCCTTTTCAACGAAACACCTTAAGTCTTCCAGCGTAAACTTCCCTTCGAGATCCTTATAATGCTCCAGATTAAATGTGGAAAGGTCCTGGGTGAGCTGGCGTAATGCCTCACTGGCCTCTTTGGCTTTCAGGATGGCTTCAGAGATCTCTCTTTCAGTCCTTTTATAGTCTCGATTAATGAGGGCCTCTTTATAGAGGTCCTGGTAATTTGTTGATGAGCCGAGAAACCCGAGGATCTCCGATCTGAAATCTTCCGTAACCTCACCGGTCACAGCATCCACTTTCCCAATGGTTTGGGCGATTTCGAAAAGCTTCTCTTCGAGAATCGCATATACCTTTTCCTCAATGGTTCCTTCCGCTACCAGGTTGTAAGCCTGCGCTGTCTCAGTCTGCCCGTACCGATGAATTCGCCCGATGCGTTGTTCCACAGCCATAGGGTTCCAGGGCAAATCATAGTTGAATAAGATGCGGCAGACTTGGAGGTTAATGCCCTCCCCACCGGCTGTGGTTGAAAGAAGGAATTGAGCGCCGTTTTCATTCCAGAAGGATTCACAGGAGGCAATCTTTTCCTCCAATGGGCCTCCCTTAAGGATTGCTATCTGCTCCGGCGGATAATATCTTCCCAACTCCTTCTGGAGAAAATACAGGGTCTCAAGGTATTGAGTAAAAATGAGCATCTTCTCACCCGCATTTTCTCGCCGGAGTTGTTCAATAGCACGGATTAGGGTGTCAAATTTTCTATCCGCCCTCTCGTCCACCAGGTCAATCAATTCCTTCACCTTCTCATCCTCGTTCGGGATGTTGGCTTCAGCCTCGATGACCTCGTCTTCTGATTCGGCGGCATCCAGCGCCCACCTTGTCACTTCTTCTTCAAACTTTGGCCTTTTCTTAAGTCGCTGTTTCAGGCTCGTGATATAGGCATCGGCTTCAATGTAGTCAATCTTACCCCGTGTGAACAGAAGTAAATCGGTGACGATACCCCGCATGATCTCTTGATATTGCACGATTTTTGAAGAAACCTCTGCCTTAGTTGCCCCTCCATGGTAACCGCTTTCCAGGGCCATCTGCCTTCTGGCGTAAAGAGCAATCAAGCGCCGTCGGAGCGCCTGTTTGATCGCTCTCGGGCTGGATGACATGATTTTCTGAAAAGTTGCCATAACAAATCCCACAGCCCTCTGCTGCTTAGTGGTCTTATCCTCCCCGAAACCCGCCGCATCGTATCCTTCTTTCAGGTATTCGGTAAGTTTGTCATAGAACCTCTGTTCGCGCATGGAAAGCTGGAACTTCTGGGTAGTGACCAGCCTTCGCATAAAGATTGGATTTCCCTGGACATCGGTTACCTCCCTTTTAGTTCTCCTGAACATCACCCTGCCCAAAAGGCCTCTATTCTCCTGCAAGGCCTCGGGGGCCTCAAAGAGTTGATCATCCAGGAGTTGAATCAAGGACCAGAACTGATATGGGTCTCCCTGGTGTGGTGTCGCGGTAAGAAAGAGCAGGTCCCTTGTCTTTCCTTTTAATCTTTCTACCAACCGGTAATTCTGAGTTGTATCGATCTTCTTGCCATACTTTCTTCTGGTAAGGTGATGGGCCTCATCCAAAACGATGAGGTCCCAATCCGGCCCCGCGATCATTTTCTCAAGCCTTTGGATCTTCTTGATCGTATCGATTGAAATAATCACCAGGTTATGACGTTCCCAGGCATGAGGGTTTGCATCGGTGAAATCCTGACCAAAGATGTCAAAATAGATCCGAAAGCAATCTCTCATCTCATTTCGCCAATTTACGGTCAGCCCGGCGGGACAAACGATCAATATTCGCCTGGCATCCGCTCTTGAAGAAAGTTCCCTTATGATCATTCCCACTTCAATGGTTTTTCCAAGACCTACTTCGTCAGCAATCAGAAATTTCCTCCTCCGGGCATTGACAACCTGATGTGTTAAGAGGATTTGATGCGGAAGGAGGTCAGTTCTACTGTTGGAGAGTTTCCCGCCTGAATTTTCAAGGGGGAACTGATAAGCAAGCTGCTTAAGAAAGAAATCTAATGGAGGATCGGACTCGCCCTTTTGATACCGCTCAAAGGGATTCGGAACAGGTTCCAGCAGGGTTTGCGGAAAAGTTTCAAGAACCCTCTTCCCATCTCTTTCAAAAATCACGTCAACCAGGTATTCGCCATGTCGCTCTTGTACCCGAAGGACCTCTCCAGGCCCGATTTCTGGCCGATAAAGAACCTTCACCTGTGTGTGTTCTTTGAGTTCCATCCCCTTCTCATCAACTTGATAAATTAAACCCCGTGGTGAAGACAGGAACTCCACGAATCTCAAGCTTTGTCGGTGTCCCAATAATTATATCCAGAGGGATCTTTTCCATCCGATACTCCAACCAGAAAGAGTCCGCCTTGAAAAGTCTTCCTCTGCAAACGATTTGGACTTCGGCCTTCTTTCGGTCCAGAGCACCGGCTGCTGACTGAAGAATCTTGTGAATTGTAAGGGAAATCTTCTCTCTATCTTCTCCTAAGTAAAGGACTTCATCAACACCCACAACCATGTAGGAAGACAATCGCGGCATTGCATCCGCTCCCCCCTTCAGCTCCCGGAGAAAATCGAGAAGCCCGATTTTAACTCCATTCGGGGCAATGCCGTCCACCCTGTAATTCCTCAAGTAGCGCTCTTCAAATATCATATAGCCTGGCATCTTATACCTCGATCAACCCAAGTACCTTATCAATCGGATCGCGAAAAGTGGGGTTCTTGTCCCTCATATATTCCAGAGAAACTCTAACCTGAGGAATAACCGGGCGGAATTCATTCAGGACTGCGGCGATGTTCTCCGAAGCCCCGGCGAGACCCATCAGGTAATGAACCGCATCGACTAAAGGTATTCTATCGAATTTCGCCTCCTCCATTTCGGGGAAAAGTAATTTCTGCTCAATCGTCTTTCGTGTGGCAAGGAAAACTTTTTGCAGTTCTTTATATCTTTCGTCAGGCAGCTTAACCTCATAAGTTCTTCCCCGTTTGGCACGGCCTTTCCTGATCACACCTGCCTTGATCAAATCTTCCGGTTCCAGGATGCCCCTGGTCGTCTTGTGGACTTCGTCGCTCTGGATCTCTTTTCGGTCGCAGAGGCAGGTCAAATAAACATAGCTGATTGGATCAATGTGCTCCAATTCTGACGGGAGAGGCCGTTGGGTGGATACAATCTGTTCCACCATCATGCGAATGGAGGTCAATGCTTCCTGTAGCTGAACCACCTCTCCTTTATAATCAACTATCCGGCCATAATGTTTGCTGTACAACTCAAGGCATTTCCCGATCAGAATGATATTCACATCCGGGGCGGATAGTTTTTCTTTTCCGTACCGGCCCGCCTCTATCACGTTGATTTCTTCACGCGCCTTTTGGCGGATCTCCTGGCGGACTCCTGCCCAGGAGCGTTCCTTTGTATCGTGAAACTCCAACTTTTTTTTACAAACATGGATAAGGTCATAAGAAATGGCTTGTTTGTCGAGCAGGTGCAAAGAGCTTTCTGATTCACTGTGAATAGGATAAATAGCCTCAATGACAAACCCAGCATTGCATATCGATTCGAGAAGCGACTCCCATGCGCTGCCCTCCGAATGATGGAACGTAAATACCATCAAGCCGTCATCCACCAGGGTCTCGTAGCACCTCTTCCATACTTCGGTCAGGCCTTCTTTGTAGTCTGTCGGTGTTTTGCCACGGGTGGGATTTTCTATGATCTCTTCCGCTTTGGGAGTGATTTCTGGAGCGAAACAAGGGTAGGTTTTTGAAAGGACCAGCTTCAGCCATACGTAAAAAAAGTCGGCAAGTTCGGAATAGTTAACATTACCAGCATAAGGAGGATCGGTTATTATGTGGCGATACTTATGCTCCCGCGTGGAAATAACAACAGCAGAGTTACCACATTCCAAAATAGATCGTTTGCCGTTAACTTTTGTATCCATATGACTTTGCGTTGGTTTCCCTTGATCGACTCGGGACCAGTCAAAGGCATTATAATTGTATTTCTTACCTTCCAGTAATCTTCCGAACATTTGTGGGTATGTTCCACGTATTGATTCATTTCCGAAAACATTACCTTCCGCTATTGTAATTTTGGGTTGGTAATCGTGCCGTGAAAAAATTTCCTGAATTGTGTTTCTATCGTTGAAGTATCGGCAAAACTGGTTATTTCTTCCGACACAGTCGGAATAAGCACATAACAACATCTCCTGGAGGATCTCATTGGATTCAGCCATAATGGCTTTGAGCAATGTTGATAGTGTCAGCAACTGCCGGGGATTAAACATCTGATGCCAGTACCTATAATGATGTTTAATCATCTGGTTAGTATTGAACCCTTCAGGTATTTCGCTTTTTGGATAAGGAAGATCTACTTTCTCAATTTCCCATCTCTGTTCAGCATCTTGATATCGCTTCAGGTCAGAGGGAGTTATTTTCTTAAAGAACTTTCCGTTGTTATCCCTGATACTGCAAAGATGGGTAGGATTTTGTTTCCTTCCCTTGGTATTCCCCAAGAGGTCGGCTTCCTTTGGGCCTGTATCGCCAGCACATTCGGGACAATAACCCTCAATGGCATAAGGCCTGACTTGAAGGAGTTGGTCCTCAGGGAGTTTTCTGATGGAATTGATAATCTTATCCTTCGTTCCGCAGGAGGGGCAGACAAAACTTCCTTTTTCCGAGACATTTCCCCCCTGAGGTAAATATCTCTTCGAGCAAACCGGACATTGGACTTCGTCCGGGAGAGTTCCGCGATATTGCCATACCACATTGCAGTGAGGACAGAGAAGGGCAGCTAAGGGGACCTTCTTCTTTTCTTTCTTGACCGTGTTAAGCGGTCCCACGACAATGGTCTTAGAGCACCAAGGGCAATTTACGCTTTTGTCGATTGGGTTATAGGCAGCCCACCGCTTATTGCTTCTCCCGTCTCCCGACGAATCCCTGGAGCTATTGATCATTAGAGATTCTTCTGCAATGAGAGAAGCTCTCTCAACATCAAGGTCAAATTCCTTCTGGCAGGAATTGCACTTAAAGTCTGAGATGTAGCGAACGGAAGGCGATTTCATGGCGATGACATAATCGGAGAAAAGGGGCACCGGCTTCCGGCATGTGGGATCTGTACAGATTGCTGATTTAACCCAGAAGGTATAGATGATGTCGGCTTCTTCTTCCCCTTTTCCGCAACATGGGCACTCGGTCTTGTAGTGACTCAGGAGTTCTTCCTTTAATGGCTTCCCGCTTGAAGTGGGTCTTTCTTCCAGTCTCTTGAAAGCTTTTCTTAATTCATCAATGTCAACAGGTTCCACTTCAGTCTTGACGATGAACCAGGCCACAGGATTAAGATCGATGCCTGTGACATTACATCCCAATCGAAGCGCCTCAACTATCGTGGTTCCTCCTCCCATAAAGGGATCGAGGATTCTGATTCCATTGGTGTCGGGATCATGGGTGTGGTCTTTATAAAACTCATCCATGATATCCGTTCCGGCAGGCTTCAGGGCTCCAAGGAGAATTGCCCTGAAGACGCAGGAGGCCCTGCGGGCAAACCACTTGTGCATCTGGTATATGGGCTTAAAAGCATTCCTCTCGGGGACCGCGAGCCGGTTGATCTCGACGATAGGAAAACTCTCTTCAATCGCTCTCTTTGAATTTCCCATAGATTGGAGTTACCCGCTCACCTTTAACCTGTTAGGGCGAGGGTTAGAAATGAATCATCTTAAAAGTTTTTTCCTGACCATCGACGATGATGCATTTCAATTTGAGGATGATTCATTCTTACTATTGCGCCCCACGATCTTGTCCCAATTATTACTACGTTTATTACCACGTTTAAATCCCTTGTTATCACGTTTATTATCATGTTTATCAGTTATTATCACCTTTTAATAGGGTCATGATTCCATTTCGTGATCCTATTAATCGCTCCATGATCCTATTCGCTCCCATTCGGCATCTCGCCCTTTTCCGAGACACTGAATTTTCTTTTGCCTTTTGAGATCTATTAGAGCCCGCTTCAAAGTTGGATAGCTAATCCCAGGGCAGGCCCTTTGAAGTTCCCCGAAACGAAATCGAATGGGCATATGTTTGATCGTCTGCTGTACCATTTCTCTTTTTGCCCCTCTGGCCGTGGTAATTGTCCCAACCCGTTCTTCAAATTCCTTATAGGCGGCTATGATTGTTCCTAAAAAATATTCCCACCAAGGTCTAAGGTCGTGTTTGCCTTCGTGCCAATCACGAGAACTTTTTAATAACACCTCATAATAAGTCTCTTTGCTTTCTTCAACGATTCTCTCCAGACTGATATAACGGCCCACCTCGTAGCCAGCCTGATAAAGTAAAAGAAGGGTCAATAGGCGGCCTATTCTTCCGTTGCCATCCCAGAAAGGGTGAATACATTCAAAATCAAAAATGAAAGAAGCGATCAGAAGAAAAGGCTCTGCGTGCCCGCCATCCACTGCTTGGTGATAGAAAGTGCAAAGTTTCTTCATGAATTCGCGTGTTGCCAGGGCAGAGACAGGTCGAAATCGAACGACCTGCCTTCCATCGGGGAGAACCTCCAAAATCGCATTATCTTTCTCTTTCCAACGACCGCCCTTCTCGGGGGTGTGAGCATACATCTTGCGATGAAACTCAAGAATAAGTTCAGGGGCCAATTTCATGCGCTTTGCATTTGCATGGATCTCAGCCAACACGTCTCTGTAGCCTGCGATCTCTCCTTCTGAACGGTTCTTCGGCGTCGTTTTATTTGCAACAATAGCTTCAAGTCGGTCGGCTGCTGCAGTAACTCCTTCAATTCGATTCGACGACTCTACACTTTGGACCATTGCCACGCGCCTTAATGTCTCTAACAATTCGGGTGACTGCTCATGATAAAGACTCTGGCGGCCACTATACTCACCGAGAGCACGGACAGTCATCAAAAAGGTTTGAGAGATGGGTTGTTCCAGTAAATACCCATATTCAAAGGAATGCATTTACCCTCCTTAATTGTGGAGACAAGAAGCATTATATAAGTTCAATTTCAATCCAAGGAACCAGCATTTCCATCAAAGAAAGACCGCCATGCTTGTACAATCTGGAAGCAGCCTCGCCGGTTGATTTCGTCTTGACCCTTCCCTTGATCATGGCCACATTGCGTACAGAATCCACATAGACATCATCGCTCTGAGGAGGATGCGGCTTTTCATGCAAAAAAACGCTCCGGTCGTTGCCAAAGTAATCATTCAGTTCTCTCTGGTCGCCGGTCGGCGGAATGTCCATACCAGTGCCAAAAAAGATGTACCCATGGTCGCTTGTCACAATGATCTTCTTCTTCCCTTTGATCTGCTGAACGGTATTTATCCAGGCGGTTTCAAAAAGGACATGGATTTGGTCAAAATGGTTTTCAAACTTCGCCCCGCTATCCTTGTACGTCACATCCGGGAAGGAAGACCATACAAGCAGTGCATTCCCATCATATTCCCCCGAGAGTGGCAGGGCATAATTCTGGTGATGCAAGGCTGAAATCCCTTTCTCCTTCAGTTCTTTTCTTCCCTGCAACTGGGAAGGCGCAATGCGACCACAGGGCAGCTCTCTTTGAATAAAATCCATTGTTTCTGATGGGATGGCAGCACGGGATATGTCTATATTGGAAATCCTGTGTCCGGATTTTTCTGCAAGTGACAGTATGATCGGGATTTCCCTAACGGAGAGGCCATCAAAGAGGACAACTGCTGATTCAGGTTCGGAAAGAGCAGAGAGAAGATTTTTCGCGGCCTCCGGCGGTGAGAGAAGCTCATCATATACTCTTGCGGCAGCAGAAGAGATAAAGGCCTCAAACCGATTGACTTTGTCCTCACCTTTGTGAAGAAAGTCGTTCCTGCTTTCGCTCTTGTAACGCTCAGAACTCCATACTTCATTGACCAGCCAGTGTTTGATCCAAGGAAGACGGGGACCGGGATCAATCAGTTTCTCAAACAAGAGGTAGCTGACTTTCTCCATTTTTCATCCTTTTATTATCTGGTAACTTCGATCTCAAGATCGGCTGAATACTCGGCTCCGGGAAAAGCAGGGAGGCATTCGATTTGAGACTCTATCTGGGACTTCGGAAATTTCCCACTTTTTGAAATCGTAATCTCAGCGGTAAGGTCTCCCTGGCCACTCAGCGATCCCCTAAGACCTGCGGGCAGCGTACTAAGGTCTCCGATGCTGTCTTTTTGAAAAAAGATTTTATAGCTTACCCTTGTGATCGCTGCCCCTTCATGCTCCTGAAGGCGGAGGGCTGCCTGCTGCCGGAGGCCACCAATGCTTATTTGAGGAGGTATGGCCAGAGAGAATATGTCTTTCTTCAGACAGATACAGGGCCGCTTTCCACAATTCGGACACAGAGGTTCAGGCACTGGGGCGCATACACAAGGTGATTGGCCACAAACCGAGCAGGTTACAGGCAATGCCTGACACACGCATGGCAGCTTGCCGCAATTGGGGCAGACCTCTTTCCGGGGAGGAGTGTCAAAAGGATCAGTAATCCTTGCACTGGAAAGCTCGTTTTCGCTTAGATTGGGTCTGATATGGCAGAAATTCCCTGAACTGTGTTGAATTCCAATAAGCCCATCCTTACACAGATCGCTAACGGCTTTTGAAACCACGGTTACTGTGACAGGCACGGGAAAGCCTAAAGCGCTCCTGTACTCCATATCGATCTCTTTAACAAGACGACCTTTGATCTCGGTCAATCTGGCTTCCATATGCTCTTTGAATCTGAGAGATGGAAAATAGTCTTGATTCAGTTTCTCAAGAACCTTGTCTTTAGAGAAGTCGGACGGAAGCGGCTCTAACTCCACCCGGTCTTCTGGAACGGACGCTCCGTATTTCTGCCAGCTTACAAAAACAAGTCCCGCCTTCTTGATCCTTTCTGTAATGTTGGCCTGATCTATCCGGGCGATTCGATCGTAGTCGGCCTGCCGCGCCGGCTTGCTGCCTGGTTTGAGATCCTTGGCGGCCAGGATTCGCTTTGCCCATTTGAGAAGATCTCTATTTGTAGATAGCTGGAAGGCATCATCTTTGGGTTCCAATAGGAGGATCAGATTACGAAAATCCATGCCATGGTAGATAAGGTGCCTCTCTTCCTGGGTTAATCTTCTACCAGTCAGGACATACCGGGGACGATTCTTTTCAAATTGTTTCAATGATTCCTGGACCTGCTGGATCGATGTGAAGATGGTAGTATTATTTGACTCTTTGAAAATCTCGTCCTTAAGAATTTCGTTCAGTTTTTCCCTGGCCTGGTCGTCCGAATATTGAATAGACTTGAACTCCACTTTGGCTTCTGAATTTTCTTCCAGGTCGAAGTAATATCGATTTTCCTGATGATGGAAATATGAGGCATACCTCGTGAAACCCATCAGTGTTTGCTCAAAAGCGTTGATGTCGATGGAGGGTGACAGGATATCCATGAGCAACTTTTCCCGCGAAGCTCCATTGTCTCCTCCCCGTCCGGTCAGAGTGTAAAGAAGAACCGTGGATGCAAGTTTAACGGCCAGAGGTGTCTTTGGGACCAGATCCTCCATATTCTCACAGGCCCTGATGATCAGGTCTCCGCTTGGGTCGAGATCTTTTAGCATGATCGTAGTCGCCCTGTCCTGGAGGGAGGCATCAGCCGGCGTAATAATGTCATTTGTTGAATGTGTCAACCGGACCATGTTTCCGAGAAAGGCTAAGGCTCCGCGAACATTTTGAAACCCACCACGAGCAGGAATCTTCTTAAGAATAATATCCATGAGGGACGGAGAAAAAGGATAGGTTCCCAGGAACCGATTCTTGTGCTCATCCTTGTCGTGAGGAGCATGCTTGTCCCAGAGTTGGACATAACTCTCAATAACGGGAGAAATAATGCTTTTGTCAAAAGTCCTGTAATTATCAAACAACCGATGTAAGATAACGTTATTTTGATCTCCCACGTTGTCGAATTGCACGACACAACGCGGGACACGTTTAAGTGTGCTTCCGGGCTCCTCTTTGTCGCTGTAAGTACTGGCAAAAAGGGTAACCTGCCTGGAACGGTTGCTGAACTCAGAAAGCATTTGCAGAAAAGCAACATTTTGAGCACGAAGAGCCGGATCGCTGATAACCTTGATTCCTTGTTCCAGCTCATCGAATATCAGAATAATCTTCCGGTCTCCGAGGGCTTTCTGAAAATCGTCCTTCTTAGGGTGGGTCTTGCCTTTGGGGGGCCGCCTTCCGAGGACCTCGAAAATCATGCCCCAGATGGAGTCATATGGGTCATCAGTAAATTTATTTATGATGACGACTGAGTCATCGGGAATCTTGCAGACCAAGCCATTCTTTTTCAGCCATTCCTGTGCGATTTCCTTATGGCCGAACAGGTTGTAGACCGTAAGGAGAAGGTGCGACTTGCCACTTCCCTTCAGCCCCTCAAAGAGAAAAAGGCCTGACACATCCTTGGTGGAGGAGAACCTCAGATTGATTTGTTCCAATACCCTGGCAAGATCGGTTGTGGGGAATGTGAGGTCGAGGAAGTCTTTTGGCCTGGATTCAAGCTTACGCATCGACTGGTCTTTCAGATTCGCCAGATCAACAATGCCCTCAACACCATCTTCAGAAATAACCTCAGGCCGCGGCTTTAGATAGGCTGCATAGCTCACTGGAAGACTCCTTTTCGTACAGTGATAAAACCCATCCCCTCGGGGAGGTTGCCCTTAATATACATGAAAGTCAAAATTATGGCAATTCTAAACATATTTGTTTTTAACCAATTGGAAATTCTAACCAATTTTCTTCTCCGAGATGGTTGTCCACCGGTCATACATAATGGTGATGGAGTCGGGTCCTTAAGTGTGATTTGACAGGAAGGGCTGAAAGGTGCATATATGCATTGGAAATGATTGGATGATCGGAAGGGTTTTCTGAGAATATCATATGGAATTTTTGATCCCCTTAAAAGACATAATCATGGAACCGGGCAAAAGGTTTGATCCCTCAACCTGTTCGGAAGAAGATGTGATTGCCCTAATCAGAAAGACTTATGGGTTCCTTGCCGAAAACATGGAAGTATCCGTTCATGAGGGAATGGTACGGATCAAATTCAGGGACGCCACTCCCGAAAAGGTCAATGAAGCAATGGCCAAACTTGAGAAGGCGGTCAATGAGGCCCAGCAGAGGAGATTTCTGAAGGCCATGAAATTGTTTCACGAGGTCCTGGCTGTCATTCCGGAGCATGTGGACGCCCGCCGGAATCTGGCCAAGACATATCTGGAACTGGGGAATGTGGCCGAGGCAAAAAAATATCTGAGTGAATGCCTTCAGATAGATCCAAAGGATACCTGGTCCTGCGTCATGTTAGGGAATATTTACGCCAGAAACGAACACAACCTGGATGCGGCCGAATTCTACTATGAAAAGTGTGTCGAGCTGAACCCGGACGATGGCATGATATTGAACAATTACGCGGGTCTTATGATGGAGAAGGGCAATTTCACAAAAGCGGAGGAGCTTTTTAAGAAGGCCCTGAAGGTGAACCCGGGTTATCCTCACACCTATTACGGCCTTGCCCTTCTTTACAAGGTAACGGGGCATCCAGAGGAAAGCCTGGAGGTCCTTGAGAAACTCTTGCTCCTAAAACCCAAGGCCCAGGGAATTGAATCCTCGCAAATCTACAAAGAAGCTGAGAGTCTATACCGGGAAATAAAGAAAGAAATGCAGACCAAAGGAATGGTACATTAATTTCTCTTTCCCCCCTCCCTCAAATTCTATCGTCAGGACGATGACCTGATTTCCTTATTTTCATCAATTGGGTGGCCTGGTCCTTAAAGTAATCCATCCGCTCCTTTATTATTTTCTTCGGTAGTTTCGTATTTTCTCAGAAAACCGCATGGCGCATAGGGCATCCATCCTTCGTCCGAAACCTATCGACTACGGAGGACGGGTAGCACATGGAATATAACATTAATTTACTTCCGTAAAACGCAAGGCATGAGGCGCACAGGGGGAATCTGAATTCTCATTAGTCCTGGGTGGACTTGCTTTGTTTAGAGACATTGAGGGTCAGGCAATCGTAATAAAGTATTCTGAACGGCTGGTTTTGATCCGATGATCCCGTGAGGCTGACCGCTCGACCTCCCAATGCCGCTCAGGACTGACCTATTTATACCAAAAATTTAATTTTATAGCAATTCCGAATGATTGCTCGCCATGGAAAGAAATGAGGTGAGAATCTGTGTAATTATTTCTTGGAATCCGCGTAATCAAGAGAGGAGAAAGTGGTTCTTGACAGCTCTCAAGAAGACGGCCTCCCATCCTCTGCACGATGCCACGATCTGTTGCAGTATTATTCTCATCCTTCTCAAAGAGGAGAGGCAGATGAACCTAATTTCATCGATAACCAGTATTTTTGCCTTTTTGATTAACCATCCCGCAGGATACCCCATGAATCGACGCTGGGCTTTATGTGTTGACGTCCGATGGCCTTTTGGGTGGTATTTGCCATATTGCGGACCTTCTGGTATAGTGGGATCAATTTCAGGGGTGAAGAATACGGGGAATTCAAGATAAGGGTCCGTATGAGACTGTCAACTACGACCTTGATGAGGTGTTGGTACGGGGGAGAGACGTTCCGATGACAGCGAAGCTCCGCATATTCGTGAGTTCGGTACAAAAAGAGCTT